>OIER01001166.1_pt1 | contig 14034 bp, 6 predicted proteins | sample 1581801 | NCBI WGS metagenome assembly OIER01 (sample SAMN03281006, study PRJEB24777) | human gut metagenome | isolation source: fecal sample PR165 from 1 month old male Malay infant, vaginally delivered... | reverse complement strand
CAGAAAGGCCATGATGCAGTGGTGGTCGGATTATCTGGATGTGTGCCGCGAGGGGTATGTTGCGCCGTACATTTATGCCCGGCAGCATAAGGCAGCCTGAATCAGAAATAGCGTAAATCATTAAAACCGGAAAAGCAGATCCTGATTGACCGGGATCTGTTTTTTTGTATTGAGAGGTATTGTCGCTGTTTTTGTTATTATTAATTGGGAAGCACCGAAAATTATTCCAGTAGAATATTTGCAGTCGATTGCCTATTAATAAATGCATTATTGATAGATAACTACCTTCTGTGATTTGCCTGCAAATCACAGAAGATGAAAACCTATCAATACGGGATATTTTCACGAAAATACCAATTAATACTCCAGAATATCTGCACCAGAATATCTCCTGACCCTATACTCTGAAACCTGTAAGAACTGCATCAGATATTCAGAGACCAGACAGATATAAGCCTGAAATTATTTGGCTTCCAATAATTTCAGGAAAAACCTATCAATGCATCTGTTTTCAACAGGCAGCCACCTTCCGTGATTCACATGTTAATCACGGAAGGTGAAAAGCTATCAATAATCGATATTTCCACGGAATTACCACTTAATACATCCCCAAAAATGCGCCATAAAATACCGGACAATCTTTCCTGATACAGATTATCACTGCACCAGCTATACAGAGACAAAATAATCTGCCCCCGTCCCGGGTAATCTGCTATCTTCGCCAGCGTCCCGCCGCTCTACCTGTTCAGGACTGCGCCAGCTTCTGGCCCTTTGATGTTCGGCCCTTTCCCTTTCTGGCGCAACCAGTTTATTTGGAAATGCTCCATGACAGTCTGCACCAGACTGTATTTTCACCACAGGATAACGATCACAAAGTGCAAAAAATAACATGAAGCACCGAAGATTCTTAATTCATATGAAGCAGGTTATTATGCCAAAAACCGTCGCAGCATTTTTATAAAATCATGAGGCATCCTGAGACCATATAATATATGTCACAGGATACGGAAAAACACAGAGAGAATTATTCAGATATAACCCTGTGCCAGAATTAATGTGATGCCCCGGTGAATTTACATTTTAAAATTTTCCCAGCCCTGTAGTATTGGTAAAAATGATTGAAACACCTGTTATTAACAGAGAGCATTTCGTGTGATTACAGGGGTAATCACTATAATATTCCGACAAACTATATTGGTTAAGCAGGAGAATCTGATCTGTTGATATTTATTCGTCATGCTGTAACGATATTTTCACAATATAAACCCGTTCGCCCCCTGCGCCAGATCCGGAACATAGGGTACGATAAATCGCTGTCGTTACGCAGTAACGTACTATTTTGCGACATTCATGAATTCAGTTATTCCTCCCTCCAGCGGTATCCATACACCTGTTTCACCCAGCGACCGCGACCGTCGCCATGACCCAGATCCGTCGCCGTCAGCGCCAGGGATTCCTTTTCGCTGAATCCCTGCGCCAGATAATGGCGGATCGCGTCCTGCGCCCAGGCATAGCGCAGGGAGTGAGGGGAAAATTCCCCCTTCAGCCCCACCTTAATGACCTGTTTGTGCCAGCTCTCCAGCGCCATTTTGAGATCAGGCTTGTCGATCAGCCTGCCATTGTGTCGATCCGCGACCAGTAAGGCCTTTTCCAGAGCCTTCCTGACTGCGCCAGTATCCAGAACTGTCGTATGGCGGGGACGCCCACCTTTGGTGCCAAACACCACTTTCAGCCGGTTTTCCCCGCGCTCAATGGCTTTCAGCCACGTTTTCAGCGACAGTGAACTCTGTACCGCTTCCTGCGAGCGTAACCCCATCAGTCGCGCGATCTCCAGCGCCGCAGCCAGCCCCGCATCCTCAGCGCGGGCTTTCTCCATAACCTGCTGGTAATGTTCCGGCGTAATGGCGCGGCGCGTACCGTTGCGTGAAGCGCCCGACACTCCCAGCGCCTTATTGGTTAGGCGTGGATGCTCCACCACCTGCCTGCGTCCAGCCTGTCTCAGCACGGCCTGCAGTGCCGCCATGTCGTTTTGCAGCGTTCGTAAACCAATATCCTGCTCCAGCCGTTCCTCAATGTAGCATTCGATATGGCGAACCCTGATCTGCTCCACCCGCTGGATCTGGATATTCAGCGCCCGTAAATGTTCACTGAACCGTTTTGTAATATGGATACGGTCATTCACTGTTTTAAAGCTGCCGCCCGCTTTCTTCGCCAGCGCCTTCATTTCACTGCTTAATTTACTCATGAATCCCCTGCAACATAAACAAACAGTCTCCGGCGTGTGCTGTTTGGCTGCGCCAGAACGATACCTTCACGCCGGAGTGGCTGGTTGTTGAGGTTTAGGGAGTTTCAGGCTGTACGCGGTACAGACTGCCTGACGAAGCAGGGGTGTCTCCGGAGCATCGTGCCCCCCCCTCGGTATCGATCTTTTTCTCCTTTACTCTGAGCTGACAGCGGCCCCAAAGGGCATGTCAGACGGCGGAAATATGGCGCAGGCCGGGACTGGCGCGGCTTGCGGCGGTATGTTGTGCAGCGTCACTTTGCCCTGTCGCTGGCGCGACCAGAGTGACGCCTCGTCTGGTGCAGAGGGTAAACGTTGCGTTTCTGGTGCAGGGTGACGGTCACGCGGCAGCAAAGCCTGCTGTCTTTGCAGGCCGCAGCCCGTCAATGTAAGGCGCGGGTTGTCAGCAGAAGATAAAACCCGGCAAAGCCAGAGTGCCAGCCCGTAAAGCCGGGTATCTGGTGCAGTGATGGTGTATATGTACGTCAGTCTCAGATGCCGGTATTTTTGCATCCCCGGCGTTTTCAGAGATCAACGCCGGTAAAGGATGTCATGCTGGCAATGCCAGACGCTTCTTTCAGACGCGAAGCGACAAAGGGACTGCCCGGAGGCAGTTTGTTGCAGGCGGGAGACTGCGCCATTATTTCTGGTGCAGGAAGGAAAAACTCTTTCCGGGTTTGAAAGTATGTTTGCTTACCTGGTGACGGAAAAACTGCAGCGCTTCGCTTGTCTTCTCCCGGCGCGCTGCCAGCAAAAACAGGCAGAGCGCCGGGAGAGTCTGGTTTTACTGTAACAGTGTTCCTGCCGGTTCAGTTATCAGGACTAACACTTTCACATCGGTCCTCCGGTATGGTTGCATCATCCCTGCCTCTACTGACAGGGCTGCACGCCGTCAGTGGTACGAATCCAGCGCGGAGCTTTCAGACCATCGGCAAAATACCAGACCAGATCGCACAGTAACCCGGTCAGCGTCGTTTCGGTTTCCGGCAACAGTGACCGTCCCAGCAGTACCTGCGCCAGCGCCAGGCAGTAATCACAGAGCAGGTCTGCATCAGGGGTAAATTCCGGTAAAACATCAGGAAGAACATCCACAGTAAAGCGGTCGATCAGGTGCGGCGGGATCGGTTCGCCCAGCGTGGGCCGCAGCAGTGCAAGACAGGTACTAAGCCTGCCGCAGGGCGCCATTTTCAGCGCCAGATCGTGGCACTCGATGATCGTTTCAGCGAAATGCTCGCAGTAATCCGCCAGAGTGGTGAAGTTGGTAGCGGCGCTGAAGGGAATTGAAGGGAATGACGAGTAAATTGCATTCAGAAGTGAGGGTAGTTGCCATAGGGGCAGCCTCCAGTGAGTGATGATGATCTCCACCACCGGAAATGCCAATTTCACGGGTGGTGAAACCGGACGGAGTTGGCATTACCGGCCTCACTGACACCGGCGCGTCTTACGACGCCCCCGCCCGATCCCACCATTGAGATGTGACCATACGCAACACAAAATATTGTGTTGTCAGTGAAGTATTACAGGATGCCAATCCCGACGCCTGATTTTGCAGACGCGGCGCAACAATACAATGATCGGTAATTTGCGGCAAGAGGTTTGGAGAAAGCAGGTAAACTCAATCACACCATAAATATTAAGACTAAATATATTTATATGAAATATACATTGAATAATATACAAACGTTTTTCAATAAAAATCCTGTCAATTAATTCTTCCCGTTGATATCAGTCAAAAAAATAAATGTAAAAAAGCGTATTTCGTTTCATACAGTAACGTTATTTATCATTTTGTCCGGTGCCGCCAGCATCAGGCCAGATGAACCATAAAAAGGATATCAGCGATGAGCGGAAAACCAGCGGCACGTCAGGGAGACATGACCCAGTACGGCGGCCCGATAGTCCAGGGGTCGGCAGGCGTGAGAATTGGCGCGCCAACCGGCGTGGCCTGTTCAGTATGTCCCGGCGGAGTCACTTCCGGCAACCCGGTGAATCCGCTGCTCGGTGCAAAGGTGCTGCCCGGCGAAACCGATTTCGCGCTACCCGGCCCGTTACCGTTCATTCTTTCCCGCACCTACAGCAGCTACCGGACGAAAACCCCTGCGCCCGTCGGTATCTTCGGTCCCGGCTGGAAAGCGCCCTCTGATATCCACTTACAGTTACGCGATAACGAACTGATACTCAATGATAACGGTGGCAGAAGCATTCATTTTGAGCACCTGTTTCCCGGTGAGGATGGCTTCAGCCGCAGCGAATTATTCTGGCTGGTGCGCGGCGGCGTGGCGAAACTGAATGAAAGTCACCGTCTTGCCCCACTCTGGCAGGCTCTGCCGGAAGAACTCCGCCTGAGTCCGCATATTTATCTGGCGACGAACAGTCCGCAGGGGCCGTGGTGGATACTCGGCTGGAGTGAGCGGGTACCGGGTGTGGATGAGATGCTGCCTGCTCCGCTGCCGCCGTACCGGGTACTGACCGGCCTGGTGGACCGCTTCGGGCGCACACTGACCTTCCGGCGTGAGGCCGCAGGCGAATTTACCGGGGAAATCACCGGCGTGACCGATGGCGCCGGCCGTCAGTTCCGTCTGGTGCTGACCACGCAGGCACAACGGGCAGAAAACGCCCGGCAGCAGGCCATCGCCGCAGGAGCGAAAGGACCGGATATCCCGGATTCACTGCCGGACTATACGGAGTATGGCCGGGATAACGGTATCCGCCTGTCAGCGGTGTGGCTCACGCACGACCCTGAATACCCGGAGAATTTACCTGCCGCGCCACTGGTGCGCTACGACTGGACGCCACGCGGTGAGCTGGCGGCGGTGTATGACCGCAGCGGTACGCAGATGCGCCACTTTACTTACGATGATAAATACCGGGGCCGGATGGTGGCGCACCGTTACGCAGGCAGGCCGGAGATGCGTTACCGCTATGACGACACCGGGCGCGTGACGGAGCAGTTTAATCCGGCAGGCTTAAGCTACACCTATCAGTATGAGAAAAACCGCATCACCATCACCGACAGCCTGAACCGGCGCGAGGTGCTGCACACGGAAGGTGAAGCCGGGCTGAAACGTGTGGTGAAAACGGAACTCGCGGATGGCAGCATCACCCGAAGTAAATTTGACTATATGGGGCGACTCCAGTCACAGACGGATGCAGCAGGCCGGACAACAGAATACAGTCCGAATGTGGTGACGGGACTCGTCACGTGCATCACCACGCCGGACGGCAGGAAATCGGAATTTTACTATAACAATCAAAACCAGTTAACCTCAGCTACCGGGCCTGACGGACTGGAAATGCGCCGGAAATATGATGAGTACGGGCGTCTCACGCAGGAAACCGCCCGCAACGGCGATGTCACCCGCTACAGTTATGATAATCCGCACAGTGAATTACCCTCTGCAACTGAAGATGCGACGGGTAGCCGCAAGCAGATGACGTGGAGCCGCTACGGGCAGTTACAGACCTTCACCGACTGCTCAGGATATGAAACGCATTACGAATACGACCGCTTTGGTCAGATGATGGCGGTACACCGTGAGGAAGGCATCAGCACGTACAATACCTATAATCCGCGCGGCCAGCTGGTCAGTTGGAAGGACACGCAGGGCCGTGAAACGCAGTATGAATACAACGCCGCAGGCGACCTGACCGCCGTCATTACCCCGGACGGCAACCGGAGTGAGACACTGTACGATGCGTGGGGAAAGGCCGTCAGCACCACACAGGGTGGTCTGACGCGCAGCATGGAATACGATGCAGCGGGACGTGTCATCAGCCTGACCAACGAGAACGGTAGCCATACAGAATTTAGCTGGGATGTGCTTGACCGCCTGATACAGCAGCGCGGCTTTGACGGGCGGACGCAGCGTTACCGTTATGACCTGACCGGGAAACTCACGCAGAGCGAGGATGAGGGGCTTATCACCCTCTGGCACTACGATGCATCGGACCGTATCACACACCGCACGGTGAACGGCGAACCGGCAGAGCAGTGGCGGTATAACGACCACGGCTGGCTGACAGAAATCAGCCATCTCAGCGAAGGCCACCGGGTGGCGGTGCATTACGGTTATAACCGTAAGGGACGTCTCACAGGCGAGCGCCAGACGGTACATCACCCGGAGACGGGGGAACTGCTCTGGCAGCATGAGACGAAACACACTTACAACGAGCAGGGGCTGGCAAACCGCTTTCAGGCAGACAGCCTGCCACCGGTGGAGTGGCTAACGTATGGCAGCGGTTACCTGGCGGGAATGAAACTGGGCGACACGCCGCTGGTGGAGTACACACGGGACAGACTGCACCGGGAAACGGTGCGCAGCTTCGGCAATAACGCATACGAACTGACCAGCACATACACTCCCGCAGGCCGGTTATCTGTCTGATAACTCAACTTGCGTTCCCTATGGCTGCGGCAGCACAAGGTGTGGTAAATGCCGCAACCCAACAACCAGTTCCTGCACAAATTGCCATTGCAAATGCCAATACGGTGCCCTACACCCTTGGAGCGCTGGAATCGGCCCAAAGCGTTGCCGAACGTTTCGGTATTTCGGTGGCTGAGTTACGCAAACTCAACCAGTTTCGTACGTTTGCTCGAGGTTTTGATAATGTCCACCAGGGTGATGAACTGGATGTCCCGGCACAAGTTAGTGAAAATAATTTAACCCCGCCACCGGGTAATAGCATGGCAACCTTGAGCAACAGATAGCCAGTACTTCACAGCAAATCGGGTCTCTGCTCGCCGAGGATATGAACAGCGAGCAAGCGGCAAATATGGCGCGTGGATGGGCCTCTTCTCAGGCTTCAGGCGCAATGACAGACTGGTTAAGCCGCTTCGGTACCGCAAGAATCACGCTGGGCGTGGATGAAGATTTTAGCCTGAAGAACTCCCAGTTCGATTTTCTCCATCCGAGGTATGAAACGCCTGATAATCTCTTTTTCAGTCAGCATACTCTTCATCGTACTGACGAGCGTACGCAGATTAACAACGGCTTAGGTTGGCGTCATTTCACTCCCACATGGATGTCGGGCATCAACTTCTTTTTCGACCACGATCTTAGCCGTTACCACTCCCGCGCCGGCATTGGCGCGGAGTACTGGCGCGACTATCTAAAATTAAGCAGTAACGGCTATTTGCGACTGACCAACTGGCGCAGCGCACCTGAACTGGACAACGATTATGAAGCTCGCCCGGCCAATGGCTGGGATGTACGCGCAGAAGGCTGGCTACCCACCTGGCCGCACCTTGGCGGTAAACTGGTCTATGAACAGTATTATGGCGATGAAGTGGCCCTGTTCGATAAAGACGATCGGCAAAGTAATCCTCATGCCATAACCGCTGGACTTAACTATACCCCCTTCCCGCTGATGACCTTCAGCGCGGAGCAACGCCAGGGTAAACAGGGCGAAAATGACACCCGTTTTGCCGTCGATTTTACCTGGCGACCTGGCAGCGCAATGCAGAAACAGCTTGACCCGAATGAAGTCGCTGCACGGCGTAGCCTTGCAGGCAGCCGTTTTGATCTGGTGGATCGCAACAACAACATCGTTCTGGAATATCGCAAAAAAGAACTGGTTCGCCTGACCCTGACAGACCCCGTGACAGGGAAGTCAGGAGAAGTGAAATCACTGGTTTCGTCGCTACAAACCAAATATGCCCTGAAAGGCTATAACGTCGAAGCCACCGCTCTGGAAGCTGCCGGTGGTAAAGTGGTTACAACGGGTAAAGATATTCTGGTTACCCTGCCGGCGTACCGGTTCACCAGTACGCCAGAAACCGATAACACCTGGCCGATTGAAGTCACCGCTGAAGATGTCAAAGGCAATTTTTCGAATCGTGAACAGAGCATGGTAGTCGTTCAGGCACCTATGCTAAGCCAGAAAGATTCCTCGGTATCGTTAAGTACCCAGACGTTGAGCGCGGATTCCCATTCAACCGCCACACTGACTTTTATTGCGCATGATGCAGCAGGTAATCCTGTTATCGGGCTGGTGCTCTCGACGCGTCACGAAGGTGTTCAGGACATCACCCTTTCTGACTGGAAAGATAATGGTGACGGAAGCTATACCCAGATCCTGACCACAGGTGCGATGTCTGGCACGCTGACGCTTATGCCACAGCTGAACGGTGTGGATGCGGCTAAAGCCCCCGCCGTGGTGAATATCATTTCTGTTTCGTCATCCCGAACTCACTCGTCAATTAAGATTGATAAGGACCGTTATCTCTCCGGCAATCCTATCGAGGTGACGGTAGAACTGAGAGATGAAAATGACAAACCTGTTAAGGAACAAAAACAGCAACTGAATAACGCAGTCAGCATCGACAACGTGAAACTAGGAGTCACTACAGACTGGAAAGAAACCGCAGATGGCGTCTATAAGGCGACCTATACCGCCTATACCAAAGGCAGTGGACTTACTGCGAAGCTATTAATGCAAAACTGGAATGAAGATTTGCATACCGCTGGATTTATCATCGACGCCAACCCGCAGTCAGCGAAAATTGCGACATTATCTGCCAGCAATAATGGTGTGCTCGCCAATGAGAATGCAGCAAACACCGTCTCGGTCAATGTCGCTGATGAAGGAAGCAACCCAATCAATGATCATACCGTCACGTTTGCGGTATTAAGCGGATCGGCAACTTCCTTCAACAATCAAAACACCGCAAAAACGGATGTTAATGGTCTGGCGACTTTTGATCTGAAAAGTAGTAAGCAGGAAGACAACACGGTTGAAGTCACCCTTGAAAATGGCGTGAAACAAACGTTAATCATCAGTTTTGTCGGCGACTCGAGTACCGCGCAGGTTGATCTGCAGAAGTCGAAAAATGAAGTGGTTGCTGACGGCAATGACAGCGCCACAATGACCGCGACCGTCCGGGATGCAAAAGGCAACCTGCTCAATGACGTCATGGTCACTTTCAATGTTAATTCAGCAGAGGCGAAACTGAGCCAAACCGAAGTGAATAGCCACGACGGGATCGCCACAGCTACGCTGACCAGTTTGAAAAATGGTGATTATAGGGTTACGGCCTCTGTGAGCTCTGGTTCCCAGGCTAATCAACAGGTGAATTTTATCGGTGATCAAAGTACTGCTGCCCTGACCCTCAGTGTGCCTTCAGGTGATATCACCGTCACCAACACAGCTCCGCAATATATGACTGCAACCTTGCAGGATAAAAATGGCAACCCACTAAAAGATAAAGAAATCACCTTCTCTGTGCCAAACGACGTCGCAAGTAAGTTCTCGATTAGCAACGGAGGAAAAGGCATGACGGATAGTAACGGGGTTGCAATCGCCTCCCTGACCGGCACGTTAGCGGGCACGCATATGATCATGGCTCGTCTGGCTAACAGCAATGTCAGCGATGCACAGCCAATGACGTTTGTGGCGGATAAAGACAGAGCGGTTGTCGTTTTGCAAACATCGAAAGCGGAAATCATTGGGAATGGCGTGGATGAGACAACTCTGACAGCAACAGTGAAAGATCCGTCGAATCATCCGGTGGCGGGGATAACGGTAAACTTCACCATGCCACAGGACGTTGCGGCAAACTTTACCCTTGAAAATAACGGTATTGCCATCACTCAGGCCAATGGGGAAGCGCATGTCACGCTGAAAGTTAAAAAAGCGGGCACGCATACGGTTACCGCAACGCTGGGTAATAACAATACCAGTGATTCGCAGCCGGTAACATTTGTGGCGGACAAAACCTCGGCTCAGGTTGTCCTGCAGATGTCAAAAGATGAGATCACAGGTAATGGCGTCGATAACGCAACGCTAACTGCAACGGTTAAAGATCAGTTCGACAATGAGGTGAATAATCTTCCGGTAACATTCAGCTCAGCCTCTTCAGGACTAACCCTGACCCCGGGAGTAAGTAATACCAATGAGTCTGGCATCGCGCAGACCACTCTCGCAGGCGTTGCCTTTGGTGAGCAGACGGTCACTGCATCACTGGCTAATAATGGTGCCAGCGACCAAAAAACTGTGCATTTTATTGGCGACACAGCGGCGGCAAAAATTATCGAGTTGACGGCTGTGCCAGACCTCATAATCGCCGGTACCCCGCAGAACAGCTCCGGCAGCGTCATCACCGCCACAATCGTTGATAATAATGGCTTTCCGGTAAAAGGTGTGACTGTGAGCTTTACCAGCAGAACAAAATCTGCCGAAATGACGAACGGCGGCCAAGCCGTGACGAACGAACAGGGTAAAGCTACCGTCACTTATACCAATACCCGCTCCTCGAGAGAAACAGGAGCGAGACCGGATACCATTGAAGCTAGCCTGGAAAATGGTAGCTCCACGCTTAGCACGTCCATACAAGTCGACGTTGATGCGTCTACGGCACATCTCACCTCGCTATATACACTTTATGACACACAATTGGCAGGCGACGATACCACTCTGTACATTACGGTGAATGATAATTACGGCAATGGTGTACCCCTGCATCAGGTAACCCTCAGCGTTTCGCCGAGTGAAGGCGTGACCCTCAGTAACAACGGTATAAATACTACCAACCACGACGGCTATTTATACGCAAGCATGACCGCTACAAAAGCCGGGGTTTATCAAGTGACGGCAACCCTCGACAATGGCGATTCGATGCAACAAACAGTGACCTATGTGCCGAACGTAGCGAATGCTGAAATCACGCTGGCAGCCTCGAAGGATCCGGTGATTGCCGACAATAACGATATCACGACACTAACAGCAACAGTCGCTGATACAGAGGGCAATGCGATAGCCAACACTGAGGTAACATTTACTCTGCCGGAAGATGTGAGGGCGAACTTCACGCTGAGCGATGGCGGTAAAGCGGTTACTGATGCCGATGGCAAAGCGAAAGTCACGCTGAAAGGTACAAAAGCAGGCGCTCATACTGTTACAGCATCGATGGCTGGCGGTAAGAGTGAGCAGTTGGTGGTGAACTTTATTGCGGATACACTCACTGCGCAGGTTAATCTTAACGTTACCGAGGACAATTTTATCGCTAATAACGTCGGGATGACCAGGCTGCAGGCAACAGTGACTGATGGAAACGGCAACCCGTTAGCCAATGAGGCGGTGACATTCACACTACCGGCAGATGTGAGCGCAAGCTTTACTCTCGGACAAGGCGGTTCCGCCATTACTGATATCAACGGCAAGGCTGAAGTTACACTGAGCGGTACAAAATCCGGCACCTACCCCGTGACAGTTAGCGTGAACAATTATGGTGTCAGTGATACGAAACAGGTGACTTTGATTGCCGATGCTGGTACCGCAAAACTAGCCTCATTAACCTCTGTATACTCTTTCGTCGTCAGCACGACCGAGGGCGCGACCATGACTGCAAGCGTCACTGACGCTAACGGCAACCCGGTAGAAGGCATAAAAGTTAATTTCCGCGGAACCTCCGTCACGCTAAGCAGCACCAGCGTTGAAACGGATGATCGGGGTTTCGCTGAAATTCTTGTGACAAGCACCGAGGTCGGACTGAAAACAGTTTCAGCCTCTCTGGCAGATAAACCTACTGAAGTCATCTCGCGATTACTGAATGCAAAAGCAGATATTAATTCTGCAACGATTACCAGTCTGGAGATACCTGAAGGTCAGGTCATGGTCGCACAAGACGTAGCAGTTAAAGCTCACGTCAACGACCAGTTTGGCAATCCGATTCTTAATGAATCTGTAACATTCAGTGCAGAGCCACCAGAGCACATGACCATCAGCCAAAATATTGTCTCTACTGATACGCATGGTATAGCCGAGGTCACTATGACGCCCGAAAGAAACGGTTCGTATATGGTGAAAGCATCCCTGGCGAATGGATCCTCTTATGAGAAGGATCTGGTGGTAATCGATTAAAAACTGACACTCTCGGCGTCCAGCCCGCTTATCGGTGTCAATTCCCCAACAGGTGCAACTCTGACGGCAACGCTAACTTCTGCAAATGGCACTCCAGTGGAGGGTCAGGTCATCAACTTTAGCGTAACGCCAGAAGGTGCGACGTTAAGTGGCGGAAAAGTGGGAACCAACTCTTCAGGTCAGGCTCCAGTCGTTCTGACCAGCAATAAAGTCGGTACATATACGGTGACTGCATCGTTCCATAACGGCGTAACAATACAGACACAGACAACCGTGAAAGTCACTGGCAACTCAAGCACCGCCCATGTTGCTAGCTTTATCGCTGATCCATCGACTATCGCCGCCACCAACAGTGATTTAAGTACCTTAAAGGCAACGGTTGAGGATGGCAGTGGTAACCTGATCGAAGGTCTCACTGTGTACTTCGCCTTAAAAAGCGGCTCTGCCACATTAACGTCATTAACAGCGGTGACAGATCAAAACGGAATCGCGACAACAAGCGTGAGAGGAGCGATAACGGGGAGCGTCACGGTAAGCGCAGTCACGACCGCTGGTGGAATGCAAACAGTAGATATAACGCTGGTGGCAGGCCCGGCAGACGCCTCAAAGTCAGTCCTTAAGAACAATCGGTCATCATTGAAAGGAGACTTTACCGATAGTGCTGAGCTACATCTTGTTCTGCACGATATATCAGGCAATCCGATCAAAGTTTCTGAAGGGCTGGAATTTGTGCAATCAGGTACTAACGTGCCCTATATGAAAATTAGCGCAATTGATTACAGTCAAAATATCAACGGTGATTACAAAGCCACCATTACAGGCGGCGGAGAGGGTATCGCAACGCTGATCCCTGTATTGAATGGTGTTCATCAAGCTGGTCTGAGTACCACAATACAATTCACTCGCGCAGAAGACAAAATAATGAGCGGTACAGTATCAGTCAATGGTACTGACCTACCGACAACTACATTCCCTTCGCAGGGGTTCACCGGGGCGTATTATCAGTTGAATAATGACAACTTTGCCCCAGGAAAAACGGCGGCTGATTATGAGTTTTCAAGCTCTGCCTCCTGGGTCGATGTTGATGCTACCGGTAAAGTGACATTTAAAAATGTCGGCAGCAATTGGGAAAGGATTACGGCGACGCCAAAATCAGGAGGCCCTAGCTATGTATACGAAATCCGTGTGAAGAGTTGGTGGGTGAACTCCGGCGATGCTTTCATGATATACAGCCTTGCTGAAAATTTTTGCAGTAGCAATGGCTACACACTTCCCCGTGCAGACCATTTAAACCATAGTCGTTCCCGAGGCATCGGGTCACTGTACAGTGAATGGGGAGATATGGGGCATTACACGACTGAAGCTGGTTTTCAATCAAATATGTATTGGTCATCTAGTCCCGCAAACTCAAGCGAACAATACGTAGTTTCCCTGGCAACAGGTGATCAAAGCGTATTTGAAAAGCTTGGGTTTGCTTATGCGACATGTTATAAAAACCTGTGATTTTCCGTTATAATTTCTTAAAGAGTGCTCCATTCGGAGCACTCTTTTTTACATTCCCTCTATAGAGCTTGCCCTTCTCTCACAGAAAATGAATAAATAAAACTGCTGCACCGCAAGAATCGCGTTCGATGTGACTATGATCGTATCCGGTGAGTACAGCTTTGATCCAAAGGCTGGTTTTCTGTGATGATTGACCAGCCTCAGAGTATTGATGACACCACCGTTCATAACAGATCGGCATTACTATGCATAAGTACTGTCTCATATTCTCGCCAAAACACTTTTTAATGCCTTTGCGAATTCATCCAGACTTATATTGTCAATTTTTTGCCCAACGACGACTGACTCCGAAACATCGGCCATTGCGGGCCATCGCGTTTTGTAATCAGCAT
>OIER01001155.1_pt1 | contig 14260 bp, 9 predicted proteins | sample 1581801 | NCBI WGS metagenome assembly OIER01 (sample SAMN03281006, study PRJEB24777) | human gut metagenome | isolation source: fecal sample PR165 from 1 month old male Malay infant, vaginally delivered... | reverse complement strand
GAAAGCGTACCTGGCGGCACAGGGCGTGGAGATAAGGGTATGTTGACTGAACAGCTGGACTGGGAAAAAACGGACGGCATGATGCCGGCCATCGTGCAGCACGCCGTATCCGGCGAAGTGCTGATGCACGGCTACATGAACAAGGAGGCGCTGGAGAAAACCGAAGCCACCGGCAAGGTCACCTTTTACTCGCGCACCAAGCAGCGGCTGTGGACCAAGGGTGAAACCTCGGGCCATGTCCTCAATGTAGTGAGCATCACGCCGGACTGTGACAACGATACGCTGCTGGTGCTGGTAAACCCGATCGGGCCGACCTGCCACAAAGGCACCACCAGCTGCTTCGGCGAAACCGGCCACCAGTGGCTGTTCCTCTATCAGCTGGAGCAGCTGCTGGCCGAGCGTAAACACGCCGACCCGGAGAGCTCCTATACGGCGAAGCTGTATGCCAGCGGCACCAAGCGTATTGCGCAGAAAGTGGGGGAAGAAGGCGTGGAGACCGCGCTGGCCGCCACCGTGAACGACCGCTTCGAGCTGAAGAATGAGGCGTCGGACCTGATGTACCACCTGCTGGTGCTGCTGCAGGACCAGGGGCTGGATCTCGGGGAAGTGATTGATAATCTGAAGAGTCGACACTAACGCGTTGACCCCCGCCGCAACGGCGGGGGTAGCTGGCCTCAGGATTTGCTTTCCAGCAGCGTAGTATAGAGATTGACGTAAGCGTCAATCATATGGTCGGCTGTAAACATCTCTTCAAAACGACGACGCGAGTTTTCGCCATAGCGACTGGCGGTTTCATCGTTATGCCAGAGCTCATTCATCGCCTCCACCAGCGCCTGACTGTCATTCGGCGGGATCACGCAGCCATTCACTTTGTCCTGGTTAATGAACGAGGTCCCGGTGCCGATCTCGCAGGAGATCAATGGCCTGGCGAAGCGCGCGCCTTCTAGTAACGTAATGCCAAACGCCTCTGAGCGCAGATGCGAGGGGAAGACCACGCCCCGGCAGAGCTGGAAGAGAATGTATTTATCTTCGTCGTTGAGCATGCCGGTAAACACCACATTGCTCAGTCCGCGCTGCTGCGCCTCACGCCGCACCTCCGCCTCCAGCGGCCCGCCCCCGACGATCACCACCGGCAGCCGGCTACGCTCGGCGGCATCCAGCAGAATGTGCAGCCCTTTGTAGTAGCGGAAAGCGCCGACGAAGAGGAAGAAGTTATCGCCGACGGTTTCCCGCCAGTGCGCCACCCGCTGCGGATCGTGCTGCACGTCATGCTGCTCCAGACCAAAAGGTATCACCACCGTTTTATCCTGATATTTTTTCAGGGTCTGGCTGGAGGCCACGTAGTTGGGCGACGAGGCAACAATGCAGTCTACGCTGGCGAGGAATCGCTCCTGCAGCGGCTGGTACAACTTCATCAACCGTTTTTGTTTCACAATGTCCGAGTGATAGGTCACCACCGTTCTGGCGTCAGGCCGCGCCGAGAGATGCAGCATATCCATAAAGGGAAACGGAAAATGGTAGTTGATGATGTCGTAGTCATCTTTAATCTGCTTAAAACGCTTTAACGCTTTCAACGAAAACGGCGTGGAGGCAATTTCAAAAAGCTGCTTATTATAAATGACCCGATGGTCTTCGTAGGCGACAGGACCTGTCTCTTTGTCCGGGCTAAAAGTAAAAACATCGGCTGCGATCCCCCGGCGGGCGCAGCCCTGACTGAGCTGATAAATGACCTGCTCAATACCGCCGTAGGTATCGGGATAGTAGGTCTTATAGACGTGTAGAACTCTCAACTGACACCCTTAGAGTAATTTATAGGCGTTAATGGTCTGGGTAGTACAGTTCTCCCACGAAAACTGTTTCGCCTGGGCAAGACCGCGCGCGGTGGCGATTTCCCGCCAGCTATCATCCTGCAGGCTCTGCAAAATATGCGCGCTAATCGCGTCTACATCATTAGGATCGGCAACGAGGCCGGCATCGCCAACCACCTCAGGCAAAGAAGTGACATTGGAACATACTACCGGCACACCGCAAGACATCGCTTCAAGAATAGGTAAACCGAATCCCTCATAGAAGGAGGGATAAACAAAGGTTCTGGCCGCCGCGTACAGATAAGGCAGGTCCTCATCCGGGACATAGCCCAGGTAACGAATCCACCCTTCACGCGTACCGCGCTCGACTAACTGCCACAGCACATCGTCTTCCCAGCCGCGATAGCCGCTGAGGATCAGCGGGTAGCGCATGCGGGTCTCCATCGGCAGCAACTGATAGGCCTGCAGCAGACCGCGGATATTTTTACGCGGCTCCATGGTGCCGATATATAACGCATACCCCTGCCACGCCAGCTGATATTTCTGCAGGACCGGCAGGCACTCCGCTGGGCTGCGCGGAATATAGTCGCTGCTGCAGGCCAGCTTGGTGGTGACGATCCGCTCCGCCGGATAGTTGAACAGGCGGATGATTTCACTGCGCGAGAAGTCAGAGACGGTCAGGATCAGCTTTGCCGAATCCAGGCTCTCATGCAGGGACTTCTCCATATAGCGAACCCGATCTTTTGGATGATATTCCGGGCAGGTAAAAATGGAGATGTCATGAAACGTGGTCACCGCGCGTTCCAGGCGATGCGGCAGGTAAAAATTGGGACCATGGTAGATATAATCTTTATAGTCGCGCAATGCCCACGCCTGGCGCCGCGGGTGCAGCAGGCGATACGCCTCAATCAGCAGCGGCTGGCGGCGCAGAAACGCCGACAAACGACCATGATTGCTGGCTTTGGTATCGCTCTTATTCTCCACCTGGGGGATCTGATCGATAAACGACGCGCCGTGAAACAGCTTTAGCTCTTCGATTTCGCGGGCGACCGCCAGCCGCTTAACCAGCTCCAGGGAATACCGACCGATGCCCGTTAACGGGTATTTAATTGGCTCAGTAGCAAAAATAATTTTCATAACGAACTCATCACAAGGGCCACCGGGGTAGCCCTGTTGATAGCGATTATTGCTTCGCGGCTGGCGCGATAATCGGCAGGTTTTTCAGGAGAAATTCCGCGCTCTGCTTCCAGGTTAACCAGTTGATATTCTCGGAACGAGGATGCGCGTTTTGCTCATACAGGGCTAACCAGTCTTCGACGGCCTTCGCGATGTCGGCCGGCGCTTCCCCGGAGAAATACCACGCATGTTCCTGAGCAATCTCTTTAAACACCGGAATGTCACGGATAATCACCGGCAGCTTTTTCTGCGCCGCTTCAATCAACGGCAGGCCAAAGCCTTCTCCGAGAGATGCGAAGATTAACGCACTAGACTGAGAATACAACTTCGTAAGGAACTCATCGCTAATGTTTTGTAGCCAAAATAGTTTTTTATTTAGCTGTGGATGGTGACGTAAACGTTCACATAAATCATCAACATGCCACCCCTGTTTACCAATGATAAACAGATTGTAGTTCTTGCCCTGTAACCACAATTCTTCAAATGCCGCTAGCGTCTGCGCATGTCCTTTGCGTGGTTCCATCGTGCCCACCATGATAAATGATGGAGCCGCGGCCATCGCTGCTAACAGCGCCTGGGCATTATCCGGCATGCCAGTGGACGGTACGCTGGCATCGAGGTCGGCTCCCAGATGGAAGTTGCTGACGGTCAGCAGCGGGTTCGGTTTCACCCAATGGCTGTTTTCCGCAATCCAGGCTTTTACATCCTCTGCAACGCTTGCTGATACACAAATCAAGCGGTCAGCGTGCTGCGCAATGCAAGATAACCAAATGGGGAACACGCGTTGCATTCCCTCATCGCTCCACTCCGGTCTTCTCAGAGGCAGAATGTCATGCACAACAAAACAAACCTTGGCACCGGATAGACGAATAAAATCCAGCTGGACAGTAAGCTCAGGAAACAGATGGGCAGTTAGATCGGTAGCAACCAGAATATCATCTTTGGTAAACAGTACAGGTACATCAGGCCCGAACGCCCCGTTAAAATGGGTATTCAGGTATTCGTTGGCATAGCGATAGCATTCACCCGGTCGATAATAAACCGCACTGACAGTATAACCAGCAACGCCAGATTTCAGTAATTCACTAAGTATACTGCGAGAAACCCGTTGAATTCCCGTTTTCGCATCATGCTCAACAAGAACAGAAATATCAACCAGCAGCTTGCGCTGATGTGTAGCAAAGCTATTACGAGCAATCGCCCAGGCTGTCTGTAAGCGTTCGGTTTCACTTAATTCTGCAATATTTTTAATTCTATTAATGGTGTGTGCGGTGAAGCTTGTGATATCCAGAGGTTCTGATGCGGAAGCCTTATCTACAAGCCTCTCAAATCCCTTTAACGCGAGCTGCGCGGTGTGATCCCATGTGAACTTTGCCGCCTGCGCCGGAGCATGAGCTTTTAATGCTGAGTAGAACTCACTGTCAGTCAAGGCCCTTTGCATAACACGGCAAATGTCGGGGACATCCAGAGGATTAAATAAAGCCTCTTCCATACCAATGACCTCGGGTAAGCTGGTCACATTTGAACCCAGCGTAGCTGCACCACAACGCATAGCTTCTAGTGGCGGCAGGCCAAACCCTTCATGTATAGAGGGGAAAACGAAAATTTTGCACAAATTGTAAAGTGCGATAAGGTCACTATCGTTTAAGAAGCCTGTAAAAATAAGCTGATTACGAGATAAACCATAGTTCTCTGCAACTCGGTACAGCCTTTCCTTTTCATCGGTGCTAATTTTATAGGCCAAAACTAAGGGATAACTCTGTTGCAGGGCATGCGGTAATAAACTATATGCATGAATCAGCGCTTCAATATTTTTACGTGGCTCTATCATTGCCAAAGAAAGAATAAACTCTTGAGGAAGATGATATTTATTACGTAAGTCTTTGATTTCATCGTGAGTATAATCTTTAATTTTAAATGAATCGCTTACTCCAGATGAAATATTAATAATTTTTTCTGCCGGAATCGATGTGTAATCGATAACTTCCTGCATGGATGATCTGGAAATAGCAAAAATAGCGTCCGCCCTTTCGTATTGAGCTAGTTTATCATAATAATACTGACGGAAGTTTGGTTCGCCCAGATAGCGTTCTTTATTCAGTAACGGAATTAGATCGTGACAAACACAAACTGTTTTCCATGGTACTGTAGTTTGAGGAATTGAGACGGTATAACTATCGTCAAAACCTTCGTAGAAATTAATAATAAAAACAACGTCGGGATTGATATTAGCAATAGCATGTTCACGAGCTAGTGTGGCGGCAACACTCCGGGGATGGTTTTCACAGTCGCGAAGAGCTGTAGGGCCAGCAGCTGAAAAAATAAACATTTCTTCCTGCGGTAATATATCACCCCAGCTTTTTTTAATTTCATTTATACTATCAATCGAATACATGCCATTCATTAAAATGCTTACTCGATGCTGGCCCGCATTTTTTATGATCGCACGACTCATTTCATAGGTGCTGCGACCAACTCCACGGAATTTACTTTCCGATTGATATCCTTGTACGTCAATCAAAATATGCAAGTGACTCACCTTATCTTTTGTTTTTAAGCTCGCTAAAAATTGAGTTAACTTCCGGAGGCAATAACTCTGGATGTAAGATCTGCTTTTCAGTCTGCGACTGGTATTGTGGGTCGTTTGGATAAGGGTTATGTGAACCAGGATTCATACGACGATGCATACGATAAGCAAAGTCATAAATTCCAATTGTACGCAGTAGATTGATCACCTTCTGCTTTAGTCGTGGATGTGCACGCAAAAAATAAAATACGTTGCTAAGCACTCGTTTGAGTAAATGCTTAAAACGCTGTTTGAAGCCGTACTGACGAAGCAGATAGTACTGTAAGCCAGCGTACCGATACCACTTGGTCATTTTCCATGAGCGACTATAATGAATTTTAGCAATCTCATGACGTAGATTCTCTATTTCTTGCTGAGCATCATTGAGCTGCGTATGAAGTCGCATAATCTCTTCTGAATCAACGGCTTTACTCTGCTCAATCTCGATACGCGGCTGTACATTAGTAGTAACGTCTTGTGGCGGATACTCACGCTTCTCAAACGTCTGAATGCTCTCACCCATAATATTAATCAGGGAGGTGAGTTCATTGATTTGCGACTCGAGACGGACTACCCGCGCATCCGTATTGCGTATTTGCGTTTGACTTTCCAACAATACGGGCTCCTGAGCCCGGACCCATAGATCAGAAGCGTCCATAATGGAACTCGCAGCCGGTAGAGCATCTTTGGTTGAAAAGAGTTGTTGGAGTAAAGCAAAACTCCACTCACCAACAGGATGTTTCCAGAATGCTGTCAACCAATTTGAATACGGTTCAGGCAACTGGAAAGGACTTAATGGTGCGGAACGCCAGAAGCCCCTCCAGGATTTATTTTCACAAAATATTTCATTTACAAAAACAATGAACGACTGGAAAATATTAACTGGCCAGCTGCAGTCTTGTTGTACATCGCCAATCGAACCAAAATCTATTAAACGAGCGCTGTCATTATCGTCAATTAAAACATTCCATGTTCTGAAATCATCATGATATAGACCATGTTCTTCCAAAATAACTAATTGGTCGAGGAGATCGGAAATAACTTTTTCCCGATCAATATGCCGTTCACTGGCCAGAACGTCGTTTAACAGCTCTCCGGGAATTTTTTCCATTACCAACCATCCCGCTTCTCCATTCCCCCCTGCAGTAAACAACGCCGGCACTTTTAAGCCAGATGGTGGAGATTTAAGAAAAGCTTCTTCATGGGCGAGTTCAGTACGATTACGCTCGCTCTCCTTATCAGTTAGTAAGCAACTTACTGTACTAAAACGATAGAACTTACATATGAACTCCGAAGAGAAATAATAGCGACGGCTCTGTTTATGCGCAAAGCCTGCTCCGGTGTAAGGACTGTCGCGCCATGAAGAAAAAGGCTGATTAAATTCCGGAAGAATAACCCTGTGGTTACTGATAATATACATCGGACGTGAAATATTAGACAGATGAGTGTCAAATCTTCCAATCAATCGATAGAAAGCACATTGGTCAATAAGTTCACGCGGATCTTCAGGCTGAGATTTCCCCCAATAGAGTGGTTCCTCCTTGACAGCGAGCTCGAGAATCATCGCCTGCGTCAGATTTGCCAAACGCTCTAACAGCGATCTGACTTCAGCAACCCCATGCAGATGAACAATGTGGTGAAAAACACTTAGTCCAATGGCGAGATCAAATTGGTTTTCTTCCAGAGTGCTGACAATGTCTTCTATCCGCCCGACTTGAAATTTGACATCACAATGTGGATTTTCTTCAGCAAGCGCCTGACAAACATCAATGTTCTGCTGCAAAAAGTCGATACCTAATACGCTGGCACCCTTGCTTGCCAAACTTAAACTGAAGAACCCCTGAGCACAGCCCAGGTCGAGAACCCGTAGTGGCCTTCCTAACTCTCTGGACAAGCTGTCATATTGTTCACTAATTAGCGCGAGCCGTTCATTACAGTCTCGTGCAGCATCGCCATCCCACTCAGGATGCCCAAAAATAGTCTGATAAATTTCAGGTAATTCGCTAACCAATTTATGTGTATTAGTAGTCATGGAATGATTTTTTCTCATCTTCATTGGTAACTATTGAAAGTCGACTTCAGGTCAATCACTCCCCAGAAATCCATGCTCTTAGTTACATGCAAAATGATGGAGTCATAGCGACGATCGAGCGGCGTCATTTCGGTTTGCGGGCTTCCCTCTGAAATACCAAACGACAGAAGATAGTCACCGCTATTTAAATCAACCGGAAAACTGAATTTAAATACTCTAACGTCCCCACGTGATACCGAAATGTTTTCCCGGCCTTCCGAGGCCAGGAAAGAGTTGGTACCATATAGAAATAAGCCATCCAGAGTTTTGATTAACAAACCCGGTACCACGCAATCAAAGTCATATTCAAATACGACTTTCATCAGGAAATCGGTCTGCTGATTACCCGTCAGTGAAGGCGGAAAATCAACCCCGGCGCTTTGGATGTGATAATCAATGATTTTTGCACCCCCCTGCCCCCAACGGTACTCTTCCGGACGGTAGCCTGGGCGCGTGTGGTACACATCTTCAATCTCATCGAGAGACATCTGACTTTCGCCGCTGGCTGACGAGATAGCCGTTGCGCTTTTTGGCGCGCTGTTTTTGTCGGCTTTGCCAAACAGCTCATCCAGATAACGGTTGGTCACGTCACGGGCGGTGCCGTCCATACAGATATCACCATTTTTGAGGAAAATGGCGCGGTCACAGTGTTTGACGATATCCCCGGCGCTGTGGGAGACCAGCAGCAGCGTGGTGCCCTGCTTTTTGAAGTCCGCAATACGGGCATAGCACTTCGCCTGAAAGCGGGAGTCACCAACGGAAAGCGCTTCATCGACGATCAGAATATCCGGGCGTGAGGCCGTGGCCACGGCGAACGCCAGGCGCATTTGCATCCCGCTGGAGTAGATGCGCACGGGCTCTTCAATGTAGTCACCGATATCCGCAAAGGCTTCGATCTCCGGCATTAAGCGCTCAATCTCTTCCCGGCTCAGGCCCATCATCAGCCCGGACATATACACGTTCTGCCGACCGGTAAAGTCAGGATGGAAGCCCATGCCCAGCTCCAGCAGCGCAGCGACACGCCCCTGGATCTCAATGCTGCCTTTGGTCGGCTGAGTGGTGCCAGTCAGCAGCTTCAGTAACGTACTTTTACCTGCGCCGTTCACCCCAACAATGCCGACCGCTTCACCGGGTTCAATACTGAAATTGATATCTTTCAATACCCATTTCTTGCTGTGCCGCGGCTTATCGCCCGGCAGAAGTTTCTCAATGACCCGGTTCCATTTGGAGGGATAATATTTATACGCCTTGCCGACGTGCTGAACTTTGATACTCATGATTAAATCTCGTCCACAATATCAGCGGCATGTTTTTTAAATAAACGCCAGGCAAATAAAAACAGAATGACGGACAGCACCGTGACCGGAAGCAGCGCCATCCAGTTAGGGCTCTGGTGATAGAGCATCACGTTCTGGTAGGAACCGATAATGGTCGCCATCGGGTTATATGCCAGCAGACCTGATACCCATTCCGGCAGCGTTTTGGATACGTAAACAATCGGCGTAAACCAGAACCAAAACTGCAGCAGGATATTGACGAACTGCCCGACGTCGCGGACAAAAACGTTCAGCACCCCGAGGATAATCCCCAGGCCAAGAGTAAACAGCATCTGGACGATCAGCACCGGAATGATTTCAAAGAAAATCATGCCCGGGAAATTGCCCGTGACGATCAGAAACAGTACAAACAGACCAAAAATGATCAGGAAGTTAATGAACGCCGAAGCAGTGACAATGATCGGTAAACAGATCCGCGGAAAGCTCAGTTTCTTGAGGATATTGGCATTGGTCAGAAAAACGTTGACCAGATTGCCGAGCGTTTCCGTAAACAGCCCCCAGGTTAACACCCCGGAACAGAGGTAGATACTGTAGGCAAAAGGACCATCCATGCCCGCCAGGCGGGCACGCATTAACTCTGAAAAAATTAATGTATAGACGGAAATCATGGCGATCGGCTGTAAGATCAGCCATGCCGCGCCTAAGAAGCTAGTCTGGTAACGGGACTGAAAGTCCCGTTTAACGCTGTCAATAATAAAGCCACGGTAGCGATAGATCGCTGAAAACATAGGACTCAAAGCGATTCCTCTTTTAACAGGTTGAGCAGCTCGGCGGTTTTCTCATTCATTAACGCAGTATCCGCTCTGGACTCAACGTTCAGACGCACCACCGGCTCGGTATTGGACGTGCGCAGGTTAAAGCGCCACTCAGGGTATTCAATACTGATACCGTCCGTTGTGTCGATGTGTGCGGCCGCCGGCTCATACTGCGCCCGGATGCGGGCTATCGCCTCCGCCGCATTTCCCAGCTTGCGGTTGATCTCTCCCGACGCCGGGAACTCCGCCTGGCGGTCCGCCACCAGCGATTTCAGCGAACTGTTCTTCAGGCACAGCAGCTCCGCCACCAGCAGCCACGGGATCATCCCGCTGTCGCAGTAGGCGAAGTCGCGGAAGTAATGGTGCGCGCTCATCTCCCCGCCGTAGATGGCGTCTTCCTGGCGCATCCGCTCCTTGATGAACGCATGCCCGGTCTTCGACATCACCGGCTGGCCCCCGCTGCGGGTCACTATGTCCACCGTGTTCCACGTCAGACGCGGGTCGTGAATGATTTTCGCCCCCGGCTGTTTCTGCAGGAACGCCTCCGCCAGCAGGCCGACAATGTAGTACCCCTCGATAAACGACGCCTCGTCATCGAACAGGAAGCAGCGGTCGAAGTCGCCGTCAAAGGCGATCCCCATGTCCGCCTGATGCGCACGCACCGCGTCGGCGGTGTCCTGGCGGCACTCCGGCAGCAGCGGGTTCGGGATACCGTTCGGGAAATGGCCGTCCGGCTGGTGATGCACCTTGATAAAGGTCACCGGCGCCCCGGCCGCCGCGAAGCGTTTCTCCACTTCATCAATCACGTGCCCCGCCGCCCCGTTGCCGGAGTTCACCACCAGCTTCAGCGGGCGGGTAAAGTTCGCCAGGTCCACATAGCCCATCAGGTGGTCGACGTACTCCTTCAGCACCGATATCTGACGCAGGGTCCCGCGACGCGCCGGGTCCACCGGCGGAAACTGGTTCTCCTCCGCCAGGCGCTGGATATCCCGCAGGCCGGTGTCGCCGCTGATGGGCTTCGCGTTCTCGCGCACCAGCTTCATGCCGTTGTAGTTCATCGGGTTATGGCTCGCCGTCACCTCGATACCGCCGTCCACCCCGAGGTGGAAAGTGGCGAAGTAAATCTCTTCCGTGCCGCTCAGGCCGATATCCAGCACGTCGGTGCCGGCGTCCATCAGCCCGCGGGCCAGCGCCAGCTTCAGCGACTCGCTGGTGAGGCGCACATCGCCCCCCACCACTATCTTCCCGGGTTTCAGAAATTCGCCATAGGCGCGGCCGATACGGTAGGCGATGTCCTCGTTCAGCTCCTCGCCCAGTTCACCACGGATGTCATAAGCCTTAAAGCATGTTAACTGTGTCATTCTGCGTTTTGTCCCGAAAAAATTAGCAACGACCATACTGGTCTTTAATACGAATAATGTCGTCCTCGCCGAGGTACGACCCCGACTGGATCTCCAGCACTTCCAGCGGAATACGGCCCGGGTTTTCCAGGCTGTGCTCGGCGCCAATCGGAATAAAGGTGGACTGGTTCTCGGTCAGCAGGAACTGCTTGCCGTTCACCGTCACCTGGCCGGTGCCGGCGAGAATGACCCAGTGCTCGGCGCGGTGGTGGTGCATCTGCATCGAGAAGGCGCCGCCCGGTTTCACGGTGATGCGGTTGACGTTGAAGCGCGGGGTCTGGACCACCACGTCGCAGCGGCCCCAGGGACGGTAAATCTCGCGGTGGCGCTTGTACTCGCTGCGCTGGTTCTGCTTGAGGAACTCGACCGCCTTCTTCACGTCCTGGGAACGCTCGCGGTTCATCACCAGCACGGCGTCCTTGGTGCTGACAATCACCAGGTTCTCCACGCCGATGGCCGCCACCAGCTTCTCGTCGCTGTTGATGTAGCAGTTTTCGCTGTTGTGCACCCACGCGTCGCCGCTGAGGACGTTACCCTGCTCATCTTTCGGGCTGACCTCCCACAGGGCGGACCAGGAGCCGACGTCGCTCCAGTCGGCATCGAGACCGACCACCACCGCGTCGGCGGTTTTCTCCATCACCGCGTAGTCCACGGACTCGTCCGGGCACTCGCAGAAAATGTCATGCGGGATGCTGATGAAGTCGCTGCCGTTATCGGCGGCATTGACCGCGGCCTGGCAGGCTTCGAGGATATCCGGGCGGAATTTGGCCAGCTCGGAAAGGTATTTTTTGGCGCGGAACATAAACATGCCGCTGTTCCAGTAGTACTCCCCGGAGGCGAGGTAGGCCTCGGCGCGCTCGCGGTCCGGCTTCTCCACGAAACGGGCCACCTGGTACGGGGTGTGGGCGCTGTCGGTGAGGGCCACGCCGCGCTGGATGTAGCCGTAGCCGGTTTCCGGGGCGTTCGGCACGATACCGAAGGTGACCAGATGGCCTTCATCGGCATACTGCTCGGCGACGCGGATGGCGTCGTGGAAGACCGGCTGGTTATTGATGATATGGTCGGCGGCGAGGACCAGCATCAGCGGGTCGTCGCCGTGGCGGGTGGCCTGGAGGGCCGCCAGGGCGATGGCCGGGGCGGTGTTGCGCCCGACCGGCTCAAGAATAATGTTGTTCGACAGCTTGTTGAGCTGGCGCAGCTGTTCGGCCACCAGGAAGCGGTGCTCTTCGTTACAGATGACCATCGGTTCATGGATTTCAAGGCCCGAGAGTCGGGTGATGGTTTCCTGCAGCATGGAGTTCTGCCCGAACAGGCGGAGGAACTGTTTCGGATAAAGCTCGCGAGACATCGGCCAGAGACGACTGCCGGTACCACCAGCCATAATTACAGGAAGTAACATAATGAAATCCTTAAATAAATAATTGCTTTATTTTACTATCAATCAATCGACCGTCGGGTGGAACGGCCTTTTTCAGGCACGCTACCGCCATTGGCTGTCGCAACCAAAATGCGTACTGCTCCCGTGCTCCAGGCTAAACGCCACCCGCTTTCGCTTCAGGCTGTCGGCAGATCGTTCACTCAGCGGCCTGAAAAGCCAGTCTGACAGAACGGGGAGCCTGAAAACCTAAAAGCAGAGATATGCCTTGAGACATATCTCTGCTTTTAATATGCATCTGTTCCTCACCTGGCCGCCAAACGCACCACACTTTCCTCATTTGCCGCCGAATTAACCATCAGGACTTTCTCATTTACGCAGGGTATAACGTCTGCGCTTTTCGCCACCGATGAAAGAGAAACGGGCGACCTGCCGATGTGAGCCAGCAGCAAAAGGGAGCGTTCACGATGCGGGGAAAGAGAAGAAGAGACATCGTCTTCGCCGCCAGGGAGACAGCGCGCGTTCAGGCTTGATGGCCCTTTGCACACGGCGGCGGCGCTATGTTCCGACAGGTGGGATAAACGACTCATGCTCTACAATGCACATTCCACAAAGAAAATCGTCCGCAGATTATAGCGCTGGACGCCGGGAATAAAAATAAAAAAGCCTACTGATTAATGGATTACTCAAATAATACACATCTTAAACATTCATTAAACAAACAAAACAAAAATAAACCTATGATATAAAAGACAAAACACAGGAAAGTACGAAGCGATTTTTGCCCATTTTCTAAATGTTCCGCTGACGAAAAATATAACTTTAAGCAAAATTACGCCGTCCCGGAGGGTATGGGCTGCCTTTAGGGTATCGCCACGAATCGCTAAACCACCGACCGGTCACAAGGTTATTATTCGGAGGCTAACAGTCAAATGAGAAATGTTGTTATTTATCAGCCTTTGCCACCGCAGTTTTGCCAGAAAAAACGTCCTTCACCTCTCGCCTGGCGGGTAAGACGCGGCAAAGCAAGTGATCCCAACCGCAAGCCAGTGTAAAATCGGCACTTATGTAGAACGGGATATTCACACCCCGGAGGAAAAATATGAAGTTTTTGGTCACTGGTGCCGCAGGTTTTATCGGCTTCCATATCGCGCAGCGCCTGCTGAATGAAGGGCATGATGTTGTCGGAATCGACAACATGAACGACTATTATGACGTCAGCCTGAAGCAGGCCCGTCTGGATCGCCTGGCATCTCCGGCATTCCATTTCCAGCTGCTGGATCTGGCCGACCGTGAAGGTATGGCAAAGCTGTTCGCCACAGAGCAATTTGATCGTGTGATCCACCTGGCCGCCCAGGCCGGTGTGCGCTACTCGCTCGAAAACCCGTATGCCTACGCAGACGCTAACCTGATGGGGTATCTGAACATTCTGGAAGGCTGCCGTCATACCAAGGTGAAACACCTGGTGTACGCCTCCTCCAGCTCGGTTTACGGCCTTAACCGTAAAATGCCGTTCTCCACCGAAGATTCCGTCGATCATCCGGTCTCCTTGTATGCCGCCACCAAGAAAGCTAATGAACTGATGGCGCACACCTATTCCCACCTGTACGGCATCCCGACCACCGGGCTGCGCTTCTTTACAGTTTATGGTCCGTGGGGTCGCCCGGATATGGCGCTGTTCAAGTTCACGAAAGCGATGCTGGAAGGAAAAAGTATCGACGTTTACAACTACGGCAAAATGAAGCGCGACTTCACCTATATCGACGACATCG
>OIER01001153.1_pt1 | contig 14281 bp, 16 predicted proteins | sample 1581801 | NCBI WGS metagenome assembly OIER01 (sample SAMN03281006, study PRJEB24777) | human gut metagenome | isolation source: fecal sample PR165 from 1 month old male Malay infant, vaginally delivered... | reverse complement strand
TTCCAGATCTGACCCATACCCCGAATCCTGATGCGTCTGTTTCACCAGTTCCTGAAACAAAAGCGGTTGCAGTGGTGTATGGAACGGTAGGGCTAATGTATTTACCACCATCATGTTTAGACTTTGCTACTGTGGTGTCAAAGTAGAATTCTCCTCCACCGATTGCACTTCCAGTGTACCATCCTTTAAGTCTAACCTTTTTGCCGTTGGTCCCTGTCATTCCATTAAAGCCAGCGACTGACTGGACCTCACCTATTAATGAATATCCATCCTTTGAGGCCAGCATTGACCGCAAAGAGGCATCGCCAATACCAATCCACGAACCGACTCCAACCCCTCCCGACGATGCTGGAGTTGAACCAGCATCAACATGCTTTGGCAACGCCCCATCCCAGCGATAATATTCCCCGGTAGATTCGTCGCGCAGAGCCTGATTTGGCAGGGTGATGTCAGCGCCGTCCTGGAACGAGTCAATAAGGATCCAGCCATACTGAGCAATAGCCTGCTGCGCGAGCCAGCGAAGACCTTCAATTGTGTAATGCGCATTCCCGAACCGGTCAACATAAGTGTTTACCAGCGAGGTAACGAACTCGTCAATTTTCCCCGCGTTAAACTTAAGGTCGCGTGGTGATTCGCTTGGGACAGGCAAATTGGTAGGTTGCGTAGCCATATTTATTCCATAAAAAAACCCGGCTCGGTGGCCGGGTCTGGTTGGTCTGGGACGGTTCTTATTGGTAGATGGCGTCGCTGTACTCTGCGACCGTCAAAGATACCGTGTTATCTGTGTTCGGTTTGATGCTGCTGACCTTCCATAGTTGGCTGTCCAGCTCCTCAACTGTCGCAATGAGATAGCGCGACGGTAGCTGCACAGTGTCTCCGTTCCATATGTTGAGCTGAATGTTAGGGATAGCCGCGGTGAATCCGTACTTCGTGTCAGCGCGGGCAGTGGCCGGATAGCGCAGTGTCGGGTTGCCCAGACTGTCGGTCACCAGCACATACATTGAACCGGTAAACACGATCGGCTCGCTGGTATCAAAGTCATCCCCTGCGCGGCCGGTGATGTAACCCTGCTGCTGGTTACTGTCGTAGATGTCAGGCATCTGAATGACGCTGCCGACCTGGATAATGCCGTCCTCGAACACTTTGGCATTCATCTTCACGCGCGAGTAGATCAGGCGTTTGGTTTCCCGCAGCGCGCGCTCCCGCGCCTGGTACTCATTGCGGAAGCCGACTATCTCGAGCTTGTTCGGGTTTTCCGCTTCCTGTTCGACGATGGCGCCGTTCAGCACGCGGTAGTTGATGTACGTCTTGTTATTCGTGGTCGGGTGAACGTAAGAGACCTGCACTCCGTCGTAGCCGCCAGGAAGCGTGGCCTCGTACGTCATTTTGTACTCGTCCGTCTTCATGTTGGCCCGGTTGAATACGGCCGCCGGGTAGTCAACCTTCTGATCACGGGTAAAAGTCAGCACGCCGTCGTCCCAGTACGCCACAACCGACGCCGCATTGCAGATCGCTTGCACGCGGTCACCCAACGAGTCGTTTTCGTCGTCAAACGTGTAGTCGAAGTAACCCAGGCGCTCATCCGGCAGGCTTTCGGCGATCGAGTACAGCCCGTAAAGGTCAATGCTGCTGACCGGCTGCTCACCCATGATTAGCCAGGTGTGCGCTACCGCATCAGCGAACGAGCGAGACGGTCGCAACGTGTAATCCACCGTCTGCGTGTCCAGGTCGTAGGTGATGGTGTGGCGGGTCACCAGAGCATTGTATTTCCGCTCACGGCTTCCCAGCGCGTTCTCTGTCGCCCTCACCTTCACACGCACCAGCGTGTCGGTCGGATGAACAACGTTGGTCCTGATGTTAATGCTGTGGATTTCTTCCACCTTCAACAGGGACGCATCACTTGAGTTATCCGTACGCTGGAAACTTATCGCATACTTACCGAAACCGGCTGCAGGGATTATTTTGTCGGTGCGATAAAACACTTCGCTCGTATGGTCGTGCGGCGTCCCCTGGTAGTACGTGAAGGTTTGAGTAGTTCCTGGGATCTGGTTGTAATCGTCGTCGATTTTCCAGATAACCACTTTCCAGTTTGTCTGTTTCTTCCCCCCCAGGCTTGACTGTGTATGTAACCAGAGTTGAGTTGACTCAACAGGTGAGAAGAATGGTCCAACAACCAGCGCTTCGTTATCGTTGAGAATGAACTTCGTGGTGTTGATGGTAGCAGTCGCCGGAATGTCCTGCGGTCCGTCGAGCTGGCTCATCGTAAACGTGTACCAACGAACCGGGTTAACTACTGCCCCGTCGTCTGTTTCAACAGCAGATATCAAGGTTCCTGAGAATGTCGCATCGGTTGTAACGCTGCCTGACGCAGTGTTGTACGTCACGTTAATGGTAAACGTAACAGCATGCGGCAGTACCAGCCCCATAAAATAGTCGAACTCGGCCTGCTTAATGATTTTCATCGCAATCTGGCCGCCGGAATATGTACCGCTGACGACGGTGTTTGCCGTCGCCGTCTCTATTGGGAAATCACCCGCTTCGTTCTGCCCAGGGACTTCCTGCCCGTCTACATCATCGAAGCCATAGCCCTCGACGATCTGAGGGATGACCTCGCCAGGCTGATAAAACTGGTATTCAGCACCGGCAAGCGAGCCAAGGCTCGATTCAGAGTAGCGTACGGACTCATAATCGTACTTGCCTATCCCGATGCACATCCACTCAGTGACATACTTCAGGCCGCCGTCAAAGGCATCCTGGCGAATGTATTCGAACACCGATTCCTGAATCAGATCCGGGAATGAACGCACCTGGCCGTAGATATCCGGCTTGGCTTTGTAGACGCGCGCGGTGTTTGTCTGACCGGTCAGGCTATTGTTTGGGGAGTCGACGGTATTGCCACCGGTGTTTGCGATGGCAGGTTTCGGCGCCAGGAAGGCAAATACGGTCCCAACTACTTTAAAGATCGGGCTCAGAATGTCTTCAACGATGCCCTTGGGCTGGTCAAATATCTGAATGGTATCCAGCTCGCTAAGTTCAAACGCCAGCTCGTCATCGTCGCCCAGCTTAACGCCATTGCGGACGATCAGCAGATCGCGGTGAAAAGTAGCGTCATTGGCCGCCAGCCAGTCATAAAAAAGGGTGCCGTTTGGCACCCTGCAACGCAGCTTAGGCGTTCCTGGAAAGTTCGATATCTCAACCAGCGCCATACGAAAAATACTCCACTTTGGTGAATGCCCGCTGAATGACCAGCAACGAGTCCATGCGCACGCTTCCGTTCTCGCCGCGTGAATGCAGCGCCTGCCGGTTCAGTACTAGGCCAACGTGTGCCGGTTGCGTGCCGCGGTACCCGACGAATATCCCGCCCTCGACCGGTTTATCGACCTTGCGCCAGAAAACGACGTCGCCCTGATAGCAGGTGAAGAAGTCGGCCCCGGCTTCGTAGTCCGGCGTCTGGTGCAGCTCAATGCCGAGGACATGGCGGTAATACAACACGCACAATCCCCAGCAGTCGACTTTTTCGAACGAGCAGGCCCGGTTAGCCCACGGCACGCCGATAACCCTCCGGATAAATTCATCTTTAGTCATGCGCGTGCCTTATAGGTACTGGAGTCCAGTGTATTCGCGGGGATCGTATAATTTTCCAATATTATTATTGAGCGGGTTGGTCACAGACAGGGTTACCGATGCTGAATCGGCGTCAATATCAACCGTCTTGACGTATAACTGCCAGGACTTAATCGGCACCGACACATCGCCGCTGTCGAAGATCTGCCTCGTGGCCGTGATAGCCGTCAGCCTGGCCGCCCCCTTCCACTGTTTCATTAGCGCTTTGATGTCCGACGACAGCCGCCCTAACTTCACGGTCGCGTCGATCACCGGCGTGCCGCTCTGCTGGCTTTCTTCGATTTCAAAACGCGCTGGCGTGAAAGTCTGGCCGCCGAGCGTCTTGGGAAAGAACTGCTTATCGACAAGGCGGACGTAACCAAAAGACGGATGGTAGAACGTGATGGTGTCGTACAGGCCACGCGTCGGTCGCTGCTGCTTATACTCCCTGAAACTCGGCATTACGGCACCCTCGGCAGTGATTCAGGGTCTCTGTTGTCCGGATAACCCGTTACAACGATATCCAGCCACGAATCCCAAGGTGGCGGCAGTTCAACGATGATGTCGTCGAATTCGTCGTCGGCGTTGTAGAGGTGGTTCGCGATAACGGTTCCTGTCCAGGTCACCACCCCGCCGTCGATACTGGTTTGCACCGGCATCTGCGTGAAGTGAAGTTCCTGCAACTGCAGGCCACTGCCGCCAAGGTTGAGATTCATCCGGAACCAGTTAAGTCCGCGGTTGAGATAGTTAGGGCTGCGCAGCCACTGCTGAAAAGCGCGCTCCTGGTCGAGAGTGAAGATCCACGTCAGGGACCATGTCACTTTCAGGTCGTCAGTAAGGTTCTGGAAGATAGCCGGGCCGACCGCTGGCTGATCGGTCTGGAACCCGGTATCGAGCGTCATGTTTTTGCTGGCCTTCTGCGCCAGCGGCAGCCAGTCGGGATAGTCGATAATTGGCATCAGCCCTGCCCTCTTGGCGTGCGTTTAACGTTCATATTGCTGGTAATAGCGCTACTGATTGGCCCGCCGTTGTTCAGGTCTGCAACAATGACATCAACAGTCAAACCACCATTTGCATCAGTGCCAGCCTGTGCATCAACGGACGATGACGTGTAGTTCTGGATGTTGATAACTACCCCTCCGCCGCCAGCAGTCATCTCCTTGTTGCTGATCACCCTGCCATTGTCGCCCGGTATCATGTACTGCTTACCGGTACTGGCCTGGTAGATCTCCGGCATGCCACCTTCGCCGACCTGATACATCCCGCCAGCCGATACTGGACCGCCGTTCTTACGCTTTCCGAGCAGGTTCGCGCCAATAACGCCTGCCACCGCTCCGAGACCGATCGCTGCAGCCGTTCCCATTGAAGCGATGGATGAAAGGATCGCCGCGGGGGTCCATGCTGCAGCAGTCGTTGCCGCCGCCGCAGTACTGGTAGCGGTCTGCGTAGCCACCGCTGCCGTCTGCACTGCAGTTACCGTGCCGATAGCCGACGTTTGTGCCGCCTGGCCCATGATGGCTGACTTAACCCACTCAATGCCCATCTGGACGAATGAGTTAACCACGCTGTTCAAAACCGTCATTCCGATACTACGCATTGCGTCGCTGGCAGACATGCTTCCGGTGACAATCCCTGTCAGCGCGTTACTGGCAACCGAACCGAGTGAATCGAAAGCCGCAGCCGCTGCCTGTGTGGCCGCGTTCTGCTGCGCCCATTCTTCCCACATCGCCGCGTTGCGCTGATCACGATACTGCTGCTCAATAGCAGCGCGCGCCGCCTCAGCCTCGCCTATTTTCTGCGGGTACAGCTGGGCATACTGTTGGATATCAGCGATGTCTTTCTGGTACTGGCTGTCCAGGCCGGCTGTTTTGCTGGTTTTGCCCTGGATGGCGCTGAACTTATTGGAAGCCTCTGTGCGCTCCCGTTCAGCCTTTGCCTGCTCACGCAGTGCATTGGCATTGTCCCAGGCTTTCCCGGCAAGTTGCCCGGCAAGCATGAGTTGCTCCTGCGTGGCGGTATTACCGAGAGACTGCTGTGCATTAAGGACGGCCTGCGCTCGCGATAACTCACCAACACTCCCTGCTGACAGCTCTGCCTTCTGCCGCAACTCATCCAGTTTTTGGTTAACAGTCTCCTGCGCTTTAGCGTACTGCTCCGCCTCTTTCTGGGCTGCTGACGCTCCGCCTTTCGACTTGCTACCAGTGGTAGTTGCAGTTGCCTTTATCTCAATGGGCTTGGTATTGGCGGCGGTTTGGGAAGCTTTGGTTACAGCAGCCAAATCTCCAACCAGCATGGCAGCTTTATTGCTCAGCCCGGCCAGCGCTTTGTTTTGTGCCTCCCAACCATCAAGCCCAAGCCATGACCAGGTGCGGGCCCGGCGCGTGAACATCTCTGCTGTACTGTTCAGATCAGAAATCTGTGCATCGGCAGAAATTGCCTTCCCGGCCAGCCTGTCGAGTGCAGCCGTCAATGAATCAATCACGGCGACCATGCCAGAGCTTGCCCCCGTCGCCTGGTTGACAGAGTCGACCATTGACAGGAATGAGTTTGTCAGTGCGGTATTGGCCTGTGAAAGCGTACGCGGGAGCTTTTCAAACTCAGCATTCACCGAACCGGTCTGTTTCTGGATGGCATTGAGTGCGTCTTCTGCCGTCAGTTTGCCATCCAGCATAAGCTGACGCAGTTCACCGATACTTACGCCCATCCCCGCGGCAATCTGGCGCGCAAGTTCAGGCATTTGCTCAAGGATGGAGTTGAATTCCTCCGCACGGATAGTGCCTGAAGAAATTGACTGGCCGAACTGACGAAGAGCATTCGCCATTTCTTCGGATGAGGATCCACCGATGCGCCCGATTTTCTGAAGCGTCTCGGTGAGCTGAATAATCTGGCCGTTGGTCGCGCCGGTATCGCGCAGTGCAGTACTGAGGGTTTCCCATAGCTTGGCAGTGTCCTGCAGCGAACCACCCGTTGCCGAACTGATACGCATCAGGCTCTGCATCGTCTGTGATGCAGTCGCAGCACTGCCTGTCAGTCGCTCAATGCGCGAATTGAGCTGACTCATATTGTCAGCAGCAACGAGGAAAGCCTTGCCCCAGTCAACAACGAGAGAAGCAGCGATAGCTCCCGCGACGCGGTTTATGTTCGTCTGCAACTCATCCATCTTTTTGGCGGCGCTGGTTGCAGAGTTGCCGATAGAGTCGAGTGACTTATTGGCCTTTCCCTGCGCCTTCAGCAAGCCAGAAACATCGGCCTCGATGTCGTAATAAATCTCGCCTGCTTTCTCAGACATCAGTTTTCTCCGGGCATAAAAAAACCCACCGAGAGGTGGGTTAGTTATTCGTGTCGTTTATTGGCATCGTTCGTTATAGGCTGGCGGTGGCGGAGTGTCACGCGAACTGAGGAAATGCTCCCCAAGCGTATAATCAACGCCTTTCGAGAAGATCCCTTTCTATTTCATGTTCAGCTCAACGAAGAACGGATGAAACCCCGCATAGGCCCCGAAACCGTTCTTACCGTTAATCTCGCCGCAAACTACAGCAATGACGCGGCCATCATCAGCGTCCGTCATCTTCACAACTTTCACATTACGGAATTGCGCACTGCCCGGATCAAGCAGATTGGCTGATACTTCAGATTGCGCCAGAGAAATAGCCTTTTCCTCGCCAGGCTTACAGCCAGCCAGAACCAGTGGAATTGCCAAAGCCAACAGTATTTTCTTCACTCTTATCCCCTGAGTTTTATTGTCGAGCCATATTACGCCCGGTCAGGCGATTACGGTACATCCATTATTAACTCAGACGACTCTCTTTGCTGATTTTTCGCGCTCAATCATTTCCTGCCAGCGGCGATCGTCATCGTCCATAACAGCGTCGTACTCTTCCCTGGTGAAGCCTTTCTGGTCAGGGTATTTGGCGTTAAGCATCATGGCAAATTCGGTCATGGTAAGGTTTTCAGCCTCTTCCCTGCTGATCCCGAAATGGTTTCTCGCTGCCATGATGTATTCAGTCGCATGAAACTCCGGCGTCGTTTCCCTGCTTTCGTGCTTCTGCAGTTTTCGCCCCCTGGCCCGGCCGATTACGCCGTGCATAATCAGTGACTGACCTATCAGAATCAGGTTCTCAGGCGGGAGAGAGCCGCGGCGCCATACAAACGTACGCCTGCCAGTACGTGAAAGCTCATGCCATCCAGTCAGTTCAGAAACGTCCTCTTCACAGCAGGACTGGATGACATTAATGGCCGAGAGAAGCGCCTCACGCACAAACGCGGCAGAGCCTGCTGCATCAAGTGCCCACCGAGGCAGGGAAACATCGCCGATGTAATGAGCGTAAAATCTGCGCTGATGCTCTGGTATCGCACTGTGAATATCTCGCGCCGCCTCAAGCATCTTCGCTACGTCGTCATTAAACAGCGCGTAGAAAGTGCGGACGATATGCTCTGGCTCACCGATCCGCGTCATGTTACGGAACGATGGCCGGAAGAAGTATTCCCGCTCGCCAGCACCAATCAGGCACTCGCCAATCTCTTTCAAAGGTGTCATATCGTTCTCCATAACCAGTATCAAGGGCAGCACGCCGCCCTTTGTAGTGATTACGGCGCGGCTGTCACGGTAACAGCGCAGGTATCGGTGAAGTCACCATCTGCGGTTGTTGCCGTAATAGTCGCGGTGCCGGCGGAGACGGCCGTTACCAGGCCGGTTGAGCTGACAGTGGCGATAGAGGCCGCCGAAGTCGTCCAGGTGATCGCTTTATTGGTTGCATCGGTTGGCTGAACCGCACCGCTCAGCTGCTGGGTTGCGCCAACGACCAGGGAGGCAGTTGCAGGGGTAACTTCGACGCCAGTGGCCGCGATGGAATCAGCGACTTCAAACACAACGGTGTCGGCGTCATATACCTTCCACTCGCCGGAGAAGGTGGAGATATCGTTGGTACCGAAATCACCAGACCATGAAGTTGTGTTCATGTAACCCTGGATGTAAGTACCGGCGTTCTCACCCGCGAAGTCGAAACGCACCCACAGGTTAGGCTGACGGCCTGCCTGAACTTCGTCAAAGATGTACTTCGACAGACGCCACGCGCCGATCTCGTTATCTTTGTCAGACTTGCGAAACTCACCTTCGCCGGAGATCGTCAGATCCATGTTGTTGACCAGGTTCTCCACCAGCCCTTTAGCATCATCTGCCTCGGAGTTGATGGTGTTCATCGAATAGTCGATGCCCTTGGTCGTCATAGCGCCGAGACGCTTCCACTCGGAAAGCGCTGGCACTGCGTCGGGGCAGCCAAAGGCCATGCGTAGCACAGCTACTTTCCCGATCAGCTTGCCAAAATCATTAGCACAGCCTTGCATGTGTACCTCTCAAATAAAAAAGGCCGCCGGATGGCAGCCTGATGGGTTGGTGATGGGGTTATTCGCCGTAGACGCACATGAACTGTAGTCGGAAGACCAGGCGGCCCTCTTCGGTCGTGATGGGCGATGGAAAACCTCCTCGGTTCTGAATTAACCCAAGGCACTCATCGCTAACATCATTTTGGGTGGCGTATTCGATTAACTCCTTGGCTTTTTCCGCTGCTGCACGACGCTTATCCTTTGCGGAAATGACGTCTACCAGCACATAGAAATCCGAGCCAATATCGTTAAGAATATCCGTGCCACCGTTAGGTCGGAATACGATAAATGCATCGGTTAACTTCTTTGTATCATTCCAAGCCGGCATCTGAACGATGAAACCAGTAGTAAGCCCAGCATCAACAAAGAAATTGCGCACGCGCTCATACATTTCTGGCGTCATACTGAAAGCTCCTTGCGCATTACGGCATCAATCTGGCTGCGGGTATCTTCAAAGCCTTTAGTGAGGAACTCTTTCTGCGCGGTGGCACGGCGGAAGGTTTGCGGAACATTCGGATCGTGAACGAACACAGCGTAGTTCGCGGTGTATCCCACCCGACCTGTCAGCCGAACGCCGTTGTTAATCAACTCCCGATACTGGCTATTAAGCAGCGTTGAGGTGTCGATCGGCGTATAAATCGCGGCCTGTGAGCTGCCGATTATCATTGCTGACTGTAGCGCCCTGACAACCTTTCTCCCTTTCACGTCGTTAATGATGCGGTTGAGCCCGGCTTTCGACTGCTTAAGGCCGCGCACTTTGACGCCCATGGCTTTCTCCAGGCAATAAAAAACCCCGCCTGAGCGAGGTTTGGTGTTATTTAAAAGGTGAATCAAAAAGTGAGCATTGCGCGGATTTCATTGTACCAACTATGAAAGGCAGGTAGGTCATCTAAAAACCAGAAACCTAATCCAAGCACTGCAGCGCTCATCATCATTTGAGCAATAACGCTGAACCAGAATTCAATAGGTTTCGTGTCTTTGCGGATATACTCCTTCCGCATCGTCCCCTTAAACGTTTTGGTGTAGACACCTCGTCGCAAAAAGATTATCGACTGAACAAACATAAAAGGGCATGTCAGAAAAATTGCGCACACCGTGAACCAAAATTGAAAGCCCATCACCCGTTATTCCAGTTAATGTTTTTGGTCATTATTGCACACGTTTATCAGACACCAGTAATTATCGCCCAGTCATCTTCCATGCCATCAAGTGTGTCATTCCAGCGCGTTACGTGACGAACCTCATCGGCACCAGCCACGACTGGATCCGGCTCAACGCTCTCACCAATCAGGATGTAATCGCCCTCATCGGCAAGCGCAAACGCAGTAAAGAAGGTGTTTTTTACGACGACCTCTTTGCCAATGGAGCCGAGCTTTGCAGACAGGCCGCCGATGTAGTCGCACATGATGGTTTCAGGCGGTTCGTATGGGTCGACAGGATCGCCCCACTCATCATTACCGCCCGCTCCCTTACGCCATATCGTGCACGGCTTATTGTAGGACCATGAAGCAGTAGACGACATCAGCCCTCCTTCCAGCGCAGCACCTTAGCGCCAGTCGCCCGGATGCGCGGGCAGTTGATGAACCACTCGCCATCCGATTTCACGTAGCCGGTAGTCTCCCGCCCGGTGTCAGTCATCACCCAGACGCGGACGAATGAGCGCGGAAGGCCGTGTTTAACTGATTTGTATGTCATCAGCAACCCCCGACCACCATGAACAGGCCGACGCTGTTACCGGCGCTGATCGGCAATTCACCAGTGCAGCCACTGGTATCGAGACGGGCCAGTGAGTCGCGCAGCCAGGTAATGCTGTCGTCGCCATATTCAAACGAACGGGACGCGCCAGACGGCGCACCCTGCGATTTGATGCGACGCGCACCGGAGGACGTAGCCATGAGCGCGGCGGCGTACATCAGAATCAGCTTCGCGGTGCAGTCGTCATAACCAGCACCATCGAGGCACGGGATAATCTTGTTCACCACGCAGAGAATCGGATCCAGCAGCGCGCCCTGGATGGAGAAACCCAATTCACCGAGGAACGCCTGCACGTCTGCCGCTGTGATTGGGTCAGCCATGGTTATTTCGCCTTCTTGGTTGCTTCCGCCAGGGCGGCTTCTGCCTCTTCAGCGCGTTTCGTCACTGCCGCCAAATGCTCTTCGAACGTGGCTTTATCAGCTGCAGCCTGGTCAGTGAGCTTAGCCACCTGCTCTAGCGATTCATCACGCTCCTTCGTCACTGCCGCCAACTGCTCAAGCAAATCGCTTGGCTGTGATGCTGCCGGCACGGACTCGCCGAAGAGCTTTTCACCCTTCTTCTTGTCGGTGTCTTTCGCTTTCCCTGTCGCTTTCCAGCGCGCCGCTGTTGCATCGTCCACTTCAACAACCGCACCAACCTCCAGTTTGCGGAGGTTGGCACCAGCGAACACGTTACCTGATGTGATTTCTACCAGTGCCATTCCGTTTCTCCTTAGCTGCTCGCGAAGAGCACACCATGTTTGAGGTTGATATCCTGCTTAACCATCAGGCCCATAGCGCCCCAGGTACGCCAGATGTAGTCGCTGTTATAGAACTGACGAGGGTCAGCAACAGTACCTACGGCCTGGCCGGTGATCGGAGCGATAACGCCTGCAGTCAGCGGTACCACCAGAATCTGGTTTCCGGTGAGTTCTGCATCTTCTTTCACCGCAGCAATGCCAGACAGTTTCAGGATTTCCTGCAGGATGGTGCCAGACTGGTAATTGTCGCTGTAATAGCGCTCCCAGTTGGACATGATCTCGCTGGAAACATACCAGGTCTGCGGTGCGTACTGGTTGTTACCAATTTTCAGCGTATCGCGCAGTGCGATCGCACCATTTCGGTTCTGTTCTGCGGTTGTAGTGCGGCTGGAGAAGTCAATATTCAGACCAGATGCGCCTAAATCAACCTGACCGACGCGCTCATCGTTCTTCAGGCCTTTCCAGGTTTTGCCGTCGAAAGTTACAAAGTTGCCTTCCGAGTCGCGGAAACCATTGAACATGTAATCCACGATTTTACGGCGCACATCATCAACAGAGCCGCGCTGAGCGTCAGACAGGGAGGCCAGTGCAGAACCCTTGTTAAAGATCGGGTCACGCCAGTGGAATTTGAAACCTGAATCGTGCACTGGCACCATCGTGCCGTCGAAGCTGTATGCACGAGCATCCAGCGCCGCACCAATCTGGCCAGACATGGAGGTGTGCGCCCAGCCACGGCCGCCAGTACGCGCATATTCATACACGGACTCTTCCAGTCGTACAGAGCGCGACAGCGGCATCAGGTCGTTAAACAGGGTGAACTCAGTGTTAGGTTCGAACTGCGCCAACACAGTCTGATCATAAGCGCGGTACATGCGGCGGATGTCGTCGACGGCGTTGACTGCGTCCAGGTGACCATTCTCACCAAAACGAGCTCGGGCAATGAAGTCAGCCACGGCCTGGGCGCTCATGTTGCGCGCCATCTCCAATTCACGGAACTGTGCCTGGTTGACTTCGAGGTTACCGGTGCGTTCACCGATAGAGCGAGAAAATACAAGCATTCAGGTGCTCCTTACTTGATAACGACGCGCAGCAGATCGCCTGCAGCAACGGTGTACGCCGTGTCTTCTTCGACATATGCGCGGATGGACTCGCCTGTGGCATGGGCTTTAACCTGGCCGTTTGCGATGGATAATGGCTGCCCCTTTTTGTAGGTGCCTGCAGCCGCGCGCACGTTAAGGAACATGCCCGGCATCGGATGGATGCCAACCACCAACTCATTCACAGGGATTGAGTCGTCAACCGTCTGGCAGCGCAGATAGTCAAAGTCAGCGACATATAGGACCGCCTCTTCGTTGCCATCAACCGAGGCCGTAAACTTGGCGGCAGAGAAGAAGCCAACAGTACCTGGCTTAGTGGCGGCCGCCGCTGCACCTTCACGGTTAAGAAGCGGATTAGGGAATACGCCACCGGCGTGAATTACGTGTTTTCCGTCTTTAGCCATTTTTTACTCCGGCATTTCGCTGACTGATTGGGTGTTGGTAGCCTGGTTGCGGAATGCACCGTTCAGGCCGAAAGATGTCTGGCACTTGGCGTACATGGCGTCGAGCGCCTTACCGTCCAGATCCGCGACTTCTTCATCGCTCATGTTCATCGCCAGCTTCACTGCCGCGCGCTTTTCGCCTTTCTCTTTGTCGGCGTTCGCGTTCAGGCTGTTGAAAACTACGTCCACGCGATCGGCGAGTTTCTGCGCCCACGCTGGCATCTCTTCGTTATTGGTGGCCTGCTCTTTTTTCTTAAGCTTGCCGGTTTCAGGGTTGATTTCTTCATCGCCTTTTTTCTTGGCGGTGGCTTCTTCGGCCTTCATCTGGTTGTATGCGTCCATCAGCTCGGCGTCGGACTTGCCTTCAGTCGGCTTACCAGCGGCTTGCAGCGCATTGATAATCAGTTCTTTCATCGGATCGTTCTCTCCGTTGGTTTTAATCTCGTACTCAGTGGGTTTGCGCACGACTTCTACAGGTTCGCCGACGAACACGGCCTTGCCGTCGTCATCGATGAGGTACTTCTGTTTCAGGTATTTGGTGTCATTGCGGTAGATGAAGCTGTCCGGCCACACCGTTTCAGGCCAAAGCCACTTATCTTCGGTATCACCCTCGCGCAGCTTGTCGCTGATGGCGCGGGAGATGTCGTCAAAAGAGAAGTTGGAGGCATTGGTGAAGAAGAATTTTGTTTTGTTGATCAGGCCATCGCGGGTGCAGTCGATTCCATCAGCCAGGCGGGCAACTTCTATCTGCTGTTCATCGCCTTCAGAGTTAACGAAGATGCCCACGCCCTCCTCCGGCGTGCCTGCGCCAGGCTCATCAAGCAGCACCGCCACATGGTCAAACATCATGTTTGTGGCGATCTCGTTGTACTTCTTGCCCTTCGACTCACCATTGGCAGCGATGCCGGAATACAGCAGGCCGGTGGAGATATGGATCGGGTCGGAGTTGGTACCGGCCAGCATCTCATCCAGGCGGTTAATCAGGCGCTTGCCCTTATCGCTGGATTCGGCGTACTGGCGGTTAACGTACATGTCGCCCGTCACCTTCCCGTCTTTGTGGCTCACGTTCTGTAGCCAGGCCCCGACGTGGTACTCATTCACCGCCCGGACATCTCGCGCCGACACATGCTTGCCGTCCACTTTCGGGTGGCCCAGCGGCATCGGGTTACGCTCGAGCGTGTTGTAGGCCTTTTCGATTTCTGCTGCCGGGTACAACTTCCGGTTCATCACGATATCGTCCACGACAGGCGTGATGCCGCGAA
>OIER01001131.1_pt1 | contig 14566 bp, 10 predicted proteins | sample 1581801 | NCBI WGS metagenome assembly OIER01 (sample SAMN03281006, study PRJEB24777) | human gut metagenome | isolation source: fecal sample PR165 from 1 month old male Malay infant, vaginally delivered... | reverse complement strand
CCTTCGCGAGCAAGCACCAGCGCCGCAACCGAACCGGCCAGACCTGCACCCACGATGATGGCATCAAAGATATCTTCGGACATACGTACTCCTGTCAGCGGCAGGATACCTTCGCATCCTGCCCGAAATGATTTATCGCGCTAAGGCAGCCGTCAGCGCAGGCAGGATCTTCAGCGCATCGCCAACGATGCCAAAATCCGCATACTGGAAGATCGGCGCATTTTTATCTTTATTGATGGCGAAAATCGTCTGCGCGCCGTTGGCGCCGACCATGTGTTGGATCTGACCGGAGATCCCCACCGCCAGATACAGTTCAGGCTTGAGCATCAGGTTGGAGATACCGACGTAGCGCTCGTGCTCCATCCACTTCTCGTTTTCCGCTACCGGGCGAGAACAGGCCAGCTCAGCGCCAATCGTCTGGCACAGCGCTTCGGCCAGCGAGATATTCTCTTTGCTGCCGATACCGCGTCCCACACTGACCACCAGACGCGCTTTATCGAGATCGACGCTGTTGCTCTGACGCGCCTGGGTTGCGGTGCGGGTCACGGTAATGGCCGGAGCCTGCCACTGCACGGTGTGCATCTCACCGCTGCGAGAAGTGTCCGGGTCTTGTGCGTCAAACGTTCCGCTGCTGAGCGTGATCACGGCAAACGGCGAAGCAATGGTTTCTGCCCCTATCGCCAGACCGCCGTAGACCATATGCTTAACCGCCGCTTTTCCATCCTGCAGGGCGACTTCGCTGGCGTCGTTGGAAACCGCAGCCGACAAGCGAAAGCCCAGCTTTGCCGCCAACAGTTTGCCCCGGCGCGTATTCGGCAGCAGCACCGCGCCGCCCTCGCTATGCTGACGAACAGTCTCAGCCATCACATCAGCGTAGTCTTCGATCATGCGATCTTCTGGTTTGCCGCTGAGCAGCCAGACATGATCCGCGCCCAAATGACATGCTGTCGCGCTATCCGCTTCGTTCAGTACGAACGCGTTAACTTTTTCACCTACAGCTTGCGCGCCACTCATCAGTTCGGGCAGACGAGAAGGGGTATCGCTGAATACCCAGACACTGGAAAATTTGTTCATAACATCCCCTGATAATTAAATGATTTTGCGCAGATTCTCGACAAACGCGGCGATTTGTTCTTCACCGTCACCTTCAATCACCACACGCTGACGCTCGCGCTGCTTCGGTGCGGCAACCTGTTGTACGGAATACGCGGGTACGCTGTTCAGCCCGATATCCGCAGGCGACCAGACCTGAACCGGTTTTTTCGCCGCGCCAAGAATGGCTTTCATCGAAGGGATTTGTGGAGTGTTGATGTCGGTGGAAACCGCGATCACCGCCGGGAGCGAGATGCTCAGCGTTTCAACTTCATCTTCCAGTTCGCGTTCTACCGTCAGCGTACTGTCAGTAAGAGAGAGGATCTTACTCACGCCGTTAATCGCCGGAACGTTCAGCGCTTCACCCACCAGCAAACCAACCTGCTGAGCATAAAGATCGGAAGAACCGTCGCCGCAAATAAGCAGATCGAAACCTGATTTTTGCGCCGCGGCGGCCAGCGCGGTAGCGGTGTGTTGCGGCAGCGCCTGCTCAAATTGATCGTCAATCACCACAATCAGTTCATCAGGGCCACGAGAAAGGACATCTTTGCGCCCTTTTGCATTAGTCAGCGCTTTGCCGCCAACGCTCATGGCGACAACCTGAGCTTCTCCCACCTGCTGTTTTAACTGGCAAGCTGCTTCAATTGCATTCAGATCATATTGGCTGATTTTGCCATCCGCTTTGCTGAAATCGAGTGAACCATCAGCATTATTAATCGCAATATCCTGTTCATCAGGTACGCATTTGTAGCAAGTAATTATCTTCATTGCATCTCCAGAAATCATGAAGGAAACGTATTTATATCGGCGGTGTTAAATACAGATATCACGCTCTTTAATTCGGAAATAAAACCTTAATCACCAATATTGAAAATGTCACACATTGAAATTCGTAACTTTCAATAGTGTTACATGCCTCACCAATATTGAAAGAAACACGTCAAATATGAAAATTTTCAATATTGCTTGCTGGTTCAACAATATTGAACGCCAGACACTTAAAAAAGTTAAAAAACCAATGTCAACCATATGATTTACAATCAAAAAACAGATATTTCAAGACAAAATAACCAGCACCAAAAAGTGTGACACAAGTAACAGAATCACGCGAAATGAATACCCATTATGAGTTACTCGTTGAGGTGTCCCAGAGGTTAATAAGTTATCAACAAACCATTAATAATAAATAAACAAACGTTCAAATACGGGCACGCTAAATAAATTTCGTTTTCACACTGGAATTCACTTATGAAAAATGAAAAGAGAAAATCGGGAATTGAACCGAAGGTTTTTTTTCCGCCATTAATAATTGTCGGAATACTTTGCTGGCTAACAGTAAGAGATCTTGATGCCGCTAACGTCGTTATTAATGCGGTATTCAGTTATGTCACCAACGTCTGGGGATGGGCATTTGAATGGTATATGGTCATCATGCTATTCGGCTGGTTCTGGCTGGTTTTTGGCCCCTATGCCAAAAAGAGATTAGGTGACGAAAAACCGGAGTTTAGCACCGCCAGCTGGATTTTTATGATGTTCGCGTCCTGTACATCCGCTGCGGTGCTGTTCTGGGGCTCTATTGAGATCTACTACTATATCTCCACCCCGCCGTTCGGCCTGGAACCAAATTCCACGGGCGCGAAAGAGATAGGTCTGGCGTACAGCCTGTTCCACTGGGGGCCGCTGCCGTGGGCAACCTATAGCTTCCTTTCTGTAGCCTTTGCCTACTTCTTCTTTGTACGTAAGATGGATGTCATCCGTCCCAGCTCCACGCTGGTACCGCTCGTCGGTGAGAAACATGCGAAAGGGTTGTTCGGTACCATCGTTGATAACTTCTACCTGGTGGCGCTGATCTTCGCAATGGGCACCAGCCTCGGTCTGGCTACCCCGCTGGTCACCGAGTGTATGCAGTACCTGTTCGGTATTCCGCATACGCTACAACTCGACGCCATCATCATTACCTGCTGGATCATTCTGAACGCCATTTGCGTGGCCTGTGGCCTGCAAAAAGGGGTCAAGATCGCCAGTGACGTACGTAGCTATCTGAGCTTCCTGATGCTCGGCTGGGTGTTTATCGTCAGCGGCGCCAGCTTCATCATGAACTACTTCACCGACTCCGTCGGGATGTTGCTGATGCATCTGCCACGGATGCTGTTCTATACCGATGCCATCGGTAAAGGCGGCTTCCCGCAGGGCTGGACCGTTTTCTACTGGGCGTGGTGGGTAATTTACGCCATCCAGATGAGTATCTTCCTGGCCCGTATTTCTCGTGGTCGCACCGTACGCGAACTGTGCTTCGGGATGGTACTGGGTCTGACCGCGTCTACCTGGATCCTGTGGACTGTCCTTGGCAGCAACACGCTGCTGCTGATGGATAAAAACATCCTCAACATTCCGCAGTTGATTGAACAACACGGCGTGGCGCGCGCCATTATCGAAACCTGGGCCGCCTTACCGCTCAGCACCGCCACCATGTGGGGTTTCTTTATCCTCTGCTTTATCGCCACCGTAACGCTGATTAACGCCTGCTCTTACACCCTGGCGATGTCCACCTGTCGCGAAGTTCGCGATGGTGAAGAACCGCCTCTGTTAGTGCGTATCGGCTGGTCGGTGCTGGTCGGCATCATCGGTATCGTTCTGCTGGCGCTGGGTGGGTTGAAGCCGATTCAGACCGCAATTATCGCCGGAGGATGCCCGCTGTTCTTCGTCAACATTATGGTGACGCTGTCCTTTATTAAAGACGCCAAAGTGCACTGGAAAGACAAGTAATTCTTATTAACCCAATTGATCAAGAGGCTGAAAGATGGATTTCAACTTAAATGACGAGCAGGAACTGTTTGTCGCCGGTATTCGTGAACTGATGGCCAGTGAGAACTGGGAAGCTTATTTTGCCGAGTGCGATCGTGACAGCGTCTACCCTGAGCGTTTTGTAAAAGCGCTGGCGGATATGGGCATTGATAGCCTGCTGATCCCGGAAGAACATGGCGGTCTGGAAGCGGGTTTTGTTACCGTCGCCGCCGTCTGGATGGAGCTGGGACGTCTTGGCGCACCAACTTACGTGTTGTACCAATTGCCGGGAGGTTTTAACACTTTCCTGCGTGAAGGGACTCAGGAGCAAATTGATAAAATCATGGCGTTCCAGGGTACCGGTAAGCAGATGTGGAACTCTGCTATCACCGAACCGGGAGCGGGATCGGATGTCGGCAGTCTGAAAACCACTTATACACGCAAAAATGGTAAGGTTTATCTTAATGGCAGTAAGTGCTTTATCACCAGTAGCGCCTATACCCCGTACATCGTGGTCATGGCGAGAGACGGTGCATCGCCGGATAAGCCTGTTTACACCGAATGGTTTGTCGACATGAGCAAAGCGGGTATCAAGGTCAACAAACTGGAGAAACTCGGTCTGCGCATGGATAGCTGCTGTGAAATCACCTTTGACGACGTTGAACTGGACGAAAAAGACATGTTCGGTCGGGAAGGTAACGGTTTCAACCGCGTGAAAGAAGAGTTTGACCATGAGCGCTTCCTCGTCGCGCTGACCAACTACGGCACCGCAATGTGCGCTTTTGAAGATGCCGCGCGTTACGCTAATCAGCGCGTGCAGTTTGGTGAAACTATTGGCCGTTTCCAGCTGATTCAGGAGAAGTTTGCGCATATGGCGATCAAACTGAACTCCATGAAAAACATGCTGCTGGAAGCCGCGTGGAAAGCAGATAACGGCACTATTACCTCCGGCGACGCGGCAATGTGCAAATACTTCTGCGCCAACGCCGCGTTTGAAGTGGTAGACACCGCCATGCAGGTACTGGGAGGTGTTGGTATCGCGGGCAACCACCGCATCACGCGTTTCTGGCGTGACCTGCGTGTTGACCGCGTTTCTGGTGGTTCTGATGAAATGCAGATCCTGACGTTAGGCCGTGCGGTACTCAAGCAATACCGATAGAACGGCGCAACCTGTAGGCCTGATGAGACGCTCGCGTTGCCATCCGGCCTACATGGCCCCCATAAATGCCAGGAGAAAAATTATGAATCATTTACCAATGCCAACCTTTGGCCCTCTTGCTGGAGTACGCGTTGTTTTTTCAGGGATCGAAATCGCCGGTCCGTTCGCCGGACAGATGTTCGCCGAATGGGGCGCCGAGGTTATCTGGATTGAAAACGTCGCATGGGCCGATACCATCCGCGTACAGCCTAACTACCCGCAGCTCTCACGCCGCAACCTGCACGCCCTGTCGCTCAATATTTTCAAAGATGAAGGTCGGGAAGCGTTTCTGAAACTGATGGAAACCACCGATATTTTCATTGAAGCCAGTAAAGGCCCGGCCTTTGCACGCCGCGGTATTACTGATGAAGTGCTGTGGGAACATAACCCGAAACTGGTCATTGCCCACCTTTCCGGTTTTGGCCAGTTTGGTACGGAGGAGTACACCAATCTTCCGGCGTATAACACCATCGCGCAGGCGTTCAGTGGTTATCTGATCCAAAACGGCGACGTTGACCAACCGATGCCAGCCTTCCCGTATACCGCGGATTACTTCTCCGGAATGACCGCAACGACAGCGGCGCTGGCGGCCCTGCACAAAGTGCGCGAAACGGGTAAAGGTGAAAGCATCGATATCGCCATGTACGAAGTGATGCTGCGCATGGGTCAGTACTTCATGATGGACTACTTCAACGGCGGCGAAATCTGTCCACGTATGACGAAAGGGAAAGATCCCTACTACGCCGGTTGCGGCCTGTATAAATGCGCCGATGGTTACATCGTCATGGAGTTGGTCGGCATCACGCAAATCAACGAGTGTTTTAAAGATATAGGCCTGGCCCACATTCTCGGTACGCCGGAAGTTCCGGAAGGCACGCAGCTAATCCATCGCGTGGAATGCCCTTACGGCCCGCTCGTCGAAGAGAAACTGGACGCCTGGCTGGCAGCGCATACCATCGCCGAAGTCCAGGCGCGCTTTGCTGAGCTGAACATCGCCTGTGCGAAGGTGCTAACCATTCCGGAACTGGAAGGCAATCCGCAGTACGTTGCTCGCGAATCCATTACTCAGTGGCAAACAATGGACGGCCGCACCTGCAAAGGGCCGAACATCATGCCGAAATTTAAAAACAACCCGGGGAAAATCTGGCGTGGCATGCCATCACACGGCATGGATACCGCCGCCATTCTGAAAAACATTGGTTATAGCGAAGCAGACATAAATGAGCTGGTCGGCAAAGGCCTGGCCAGGGTTGAGGAATAAACGCGACGCGCTAACCCGCTCGTGGGTTAGCGCTCACGCCTGATTTCAGTGGATAAAGCAATATGGATATCGTTGGCGGACAAAACTTACGTCAGATGTGGGACGACCTGGCCGGGGTGTACGGAAATAAAACGGCGTTAATTTTCGAATCCTGTGAAGGAATCGTTCGGCAATTTAGCTATGCCTCGCTCAATGAAGAGATTAACCGCACGGCGAACCTTTTTCATTCCTTAGGGATCCGCAAGGGCGATAGGGTCGCACTGCATCTGGATAACTGTCCGGAATTCATCTTTTGCTGGTTTGGACTGGCAAAAATCGGCGCCATTATGGTGCCGATCAATGCTCGCTTACTGGGCGAAGAAAGTGCCTGGATCCTGCAAAACAGCCAGGTGAGCCTGCTGGTTACCAGCGCCCAGTTTTATCCTATGTACCGTGAAATACGCCAGGAAAATAGCACTCCGCTTAATCATATCTGTCTGATTGGCGAGCAGCTTCCGGCTGACGATGGCGTGAGCCACTTTACCCAACTGCAGGCTCGTCAGTCGACCACCCTGTGCTATACGCCTGCGTTATCCACTGACGATACGGCGGAAATTCTGTTTACCTCCGGTACCACCTCGCGTCCAAAAGGGGTGGTGATTACCCATTATAACCTGCGCTTTGCGGGCTATTACTCTGCCTGGCAAATCGCCCTGCGCGATGATGACGTATACATGACGGTGATGCCCGCTTTTCATATCGACTGTCAGTGTACCGCCGCAATGCCGGCCTTTTCCGCCGGCAGCACCTTTGTGCTCCTGGAGAAGTACAGCGCCCGGGCATTCTGGGATCAGGTACGTAAATATCAGGCGACGGTGACCGAGTGCATCCCGATGATGATCCGCACGCTGATGGTCCAGCCCGCCGCGCCAACGGACAGGCAGCATCATCTGCGCGAAGTGATGTTCTATCTCAATCTATCCGCGCAGGAAAAAGACGCCTTTATCGAACGCTTTGGCGTCAGGCTGCTGACCTCTTATGGTATGACTGAAACCATTGTCGGAATAATTGGCGACCGTCCCGGAGACAAACGACGCTGGCCTTCCATTGGTCGCGTGGGATTTAGCTATGAAGCTGAAATTCGCGACGATCAAAATCGCCCGCTCCCCGCCGGAGAAATTGGCGAAATCTGTATTAAAGGCGTCCCCGGCAAGACCATCTTCAAAGAGTATTACATGCAGCCGGAAGCAACTGCCAGGGCGCTGGAACCAGAGGGCTGGTTACATACCGGTGATTCGGGTTACCAGGATGAGGATGGGTATTTCTATTTTGTCGACAGACGCTGCAACATGATTAAACGCGGCGGGGAAAATGTCTCCTGCGTCGAGCTGGAAAATATTATTTCTGCGCATCCGAAAATTCAGGACATTGTGGTTGTTGGTATTAAAGACGCGATCCGTGATGAAGCCATTAAAGCGTTTATTGTCCTTAATGAAGGTGAAACATTAAGCGAAGCCGAGTTTTTCAGCTTCTGCGAAAACAATATGGCGAAATTCAAGGTTCCCTCTTTTATGGAGATCAGAACCGACCTGCCGCGCAACTGTTCAGGAAAAATAATCAAAAAAAATCTGAAATAAACCTTCCGGCAGGAATCCCTCCCGCCGGGAAACTATTTATCTGGAGATGAACCATGAGTGAATCATTACATCTGACCCGTAATGGCCCGATCCTGGAAATTACCCTCGACCGACCTAAAGCCAATGCCATTGACGCCAAAACCAGCTTTGCAATGGGCCAGGCTTTTCTTAATTTCCGTGACGATCCGGAATTACGCGTAGCAATCATTACTGGCGGCGGGGAGAAATTCTTTTCTGCTGGCTGGGACTTAAAAGCGGCAGCGGAAGGTGAAGCGCCGGATGCCGATTTTGGTCCCGGCGGCTTTGCCGGTTTAACTGAAATATTTGATCTGGATAAGCCGGTCATCGCCGCGGTAAACGGCTATGCGTTTGGCGGCGGTTTTGAGCTGGCGCTGGCGGCGGACTTTATTGTCTGCGCGGAAAACGCCAGCTTCGCGCTACCGGAAGCCAAGCTCGGCATCGTGCCTGACAGCGGCGGCGTTTTGCGCCTGCCTAAGCTGTTGCCACCGGCTATCGTCAACGAAATGGTGATGACCGGTAGACGAATGAGCGCCGAAGAAGCGCTGCGTTGGGGGATCGTGAACCGCGTTGTCAGCCAGAGCGAACTGATGGATAGCGCGCGCGAACTGGCGCAACAACTGGTTAATAGCGCCCCGCTGGCGATCGCGGCGCTGAAAGAGATTTATCGTACGACCAGCGAAATGCCGGTAGAAGAAGGCTACCGCTACATCCGCAGCGGCGTACTGAAGCATTATCCGTCGGTACTGCATTCGGAAGATGCGCTCGAAGGACCGCAGGCATTTGCCGAAAAACGCGATCCGGTGTGGAAAGGTCGTTAATGTGACTATGCCGGATAAGGTGTTTACGCCGTCGTCCGGCAAAAAAACCGAGGTACAACCATGAGCTATTACGCCTTTGAAGGACTGATCCCGGTGGTACACCCGGACGCGTTTGTCCATCCCAGCGCCGTGCTGATTGGCGATGTCATCGTGGGTGCCGGTGTTTATATTGGCCCACTCGCGTCATTGCGTGGGGATTATGGGCGCCTGATCCTTAAGGCAGGATCTAATCTGCAGGATGGCTGCATTATGCATGGCTACTGCGATACCGATACCGTCGTGCATGAGAACGGCCATATCGGCCACGGCGCTATTTTGCATGGCTGCGTGGTGGGCCGGGACGCCCTGGTCGGCATGAACAGCGTGATTATGGACGGCGCAGTGATTGGCGAAGAGAGCATTGTCGCCGCCATGAGTTTCGTCAAAGCCGGATTTCAGGGTGAGGCAAGGCAACTGCTGGTGGGTTCACCTGCGCGAGTACTACGCCAGGTCACAGACCAGGAGCTGCACTGGAAACGCCTCAACACCAAAGAATATCAGGATCTTGCGGTCCGCTGTCGAACGGGGCTATCTGAAACGAAGCCGTTAACCCAGGTCGAAAAAAACCGGCCGCGCCTGAAAGGCACGACGGACGTGAAGCCAAAATCAGCCCAATAATTGATGCCGGATGCGCTGACGCTTATCCGGCCTACGCGTCAATCCCCGTTAACGCTGCCATCAGGCAAACTAACCATTAGCGACGCATACTTTTTGACAGCATCATCTGCCATTTCTGCTCACGGTTGAGCTCTGTTGGGGGAACGGCAGACAGTCGTGGCGCTTTCGCCACACTCACTTTTCTTTCCTGCAAATTATGATTCAATCGGCGATAGAGATGAGAATCAATACTCACGACTTTCACCAGACGCTGGCACTGACAGCCTCGTCCTGCAATCTGGTTAGGGATCATCTTCACTTCACAAACAATTTCCCCAACTTCTGACAGAATATAGGAGAGCGTATTAATTGCTTTGCAGTGTTCAATATCAAATTGACGGGAAATCTCCTTGGCAGTGATCCATCGGTCCTCTGCCATCATCCAGTCAGCAATTAACAAATAAAGCGGTCTTTCAACATATTTTTCACACATAAGCACACCATTTCACAAATTAAAAATCTGGCTACGGCCTGTCCAAATTAATAAAAACTAAGCCATATTAAAATTGTGGATATAAAGATAGTATGCGACTTGAATGTTGATTAGTGTGAGCAATATCGTGCTTATTACATTGAAAATGTGGTTAAGGAAACGGACATCTCCAGGGATGACCTGATAGGGTAAAAAAAACGGCTCCTTCTCAGGAACCGTTTCAAATTTATATTGCAGATCCGATTAACGCAAATATCACCGGACCTTCTGTTTATTATTTATTGATCTGCGCGTGCATTTCCTGCACCGAGGTCACCTTCTCGGTGGCATCCGCATTCAGCGCCATAGCCGTTGCGAAACCGCCATTCAGGGTGGTGTCGTAATGCACTTTGTACTGCAAGGCGCTGCGGCGAATCAGCTTGGAGTCTTCAATCGCCTGACGACCTGCGGTGGTGTTGATAATGTAGGTATATTCGCCATTCTTGATACGGTCCTGAATGTGCGGACGACCTTCATGCACCTTGTTCACCAGACGCGGGTTGATACCGGCTTCACCCAGCACAATCGCGGTACCGTGAGTCGCATCCAGCTCGAAGCCCTGTTTTAGCAGCTTAGCGGCCAGGTCCACGACGCGCTCTTTGTCGCCTTCGCGAACCGAGAGCAGCGCACGGCCCTGTTTCTTCATCGTGGAGTTACTGCCCAGCTGTGCCTTGGCGAACGCTTCCGCGAAGGTACGGCCCACGCCCATCACTTCCCCGGTAGAGCGCATTTCTGGCCCTAACAGCGGGTCAACGCCCGGGAATTTGTTGAACGGCAGCACCACTTCTTTCACCGAGTAGTACGGCGGGATAATTTCTTTGGTCACGCCCTGCTCGGTCAGCGATTTGCCGGCCATCACGCGCGCCGCCACTTTCGCCAGCGGTACGCCGGTGGCTTTGGAGACGAACGGTACGGTACGCGCCGCACGCGGGTTGACTTCAATCAGGTAGACTTCGTTGTCTTTCACCGCAAACTGCACGTTCATCAGGCCGCGCACCTGCAGTTCGAAGGCCAGCTTCTGCACCTGCTGGCGCATCACATCCTGAATTTCCTTGCTCAGCGTGTAGGCTGGCAGAGAACAGGCGGAGTCGCCGGAGTGTACGCCCGCCTGCTCGATGTGCTCCATGATGCCGCCAATCAGCACCATTTCGCCGTCGCAGATGGCGTCAACGTCCACTTCGATGGCATCGTCGAGGAAGCGGTCCAGCAGCACTGGCGCGTCGTTGGAGACGCTAACCGCGGTCTGGAAGTAGCGACGCAGGTCGGCTTCGTCGTAGACGATTTCCATCGCGCGGCCGCCCAGTACGTAAGACGGGCGCACCACCAGCGGGTAGCCAATTTCTTTCGCCTTCTCAACCGCTTGTTCAATGGCGGTCACGGTGGCGTTGGCTGGCTGTTTCAGCTTCAGACGGTCAACCGCGTGCTGGAAGCGTTCACGGTCTTCCGCGCGGTCAATCGCGTCCGGGCTGGTACCGATAACCGGTACGCCTGCGGCTTCCAGTTCACGCGCCAGTTTCAGCGGGGTCTGGCCGCCGTACTGCACGATGACGCCTTTCGGCTTCTCGATGCGCACGATTTCCAGTACGTCCTCCAGCGTTACCGGCTCGAAGTACAGACGGTCGGAGGTGTCGTAGTCGGTAGAGACAGTTTCCGGGTTACAGTTGACCATGATGGTCTCGTAACCGTCTTCGCGCAGCGCCAGCGAGGCATGGACGCAGCAGTAGTCAAATTCGATACCCTGGCCGATACGGTTCGGGCCGCCGCCGAGGACCATGATTTTGTCGCGGTCGACGGATGGGTTAGATTCGCACTCTTCTTCATAGGTGGAGTACATGTAGGCGGTATCGGTGGCGAATTCCGCCGCGCAGGTATCCACGCGCTTGTAGACCGGGTGCAGGTTGTACTGGTCGCGCAGCTTGCGGATTTCCGCTTCGCGCACACCCGCCAGTTTTGCCAGACGCGCATCGGCGAAGCCTTTGCGCTTCAGGTGACGCAGGAAGTCAGCGTCGAGACCGTTGATGCCCACTTCCGCCACTTTCTCTTCCAGACGCACCAGCTCTTCAATCTGTACCAGGAACCAGCGGTCGATGTTGGTCAGGTTGAACACGCCGTCGACGGAGAGGCCCGCGCGGAAGGCATCGGCGATATACCAGATGCGCTCGGCGCCCGCGTCTTTCAGCTCGCGGCGGATTTTGGTCAGCGCTTCCGGGTCGTCGAGGCTCACTTTCGGGTCGAAACCGGTGGCGCCTACTTCCAGGCCGCGCAGCGCTTTCTGCAGGGATTCCTGCTGCGTACGGCCAATCGCCATCACTTCGCCGACGGATTTCATCTGGGTGGTCAGACGGTCGTTCGCCCCGGCGAATTTCTCGAAGTTGAAGCGAGGAATCTTGGTGACAACGTAGTCGATAGACGGCTCGAAGGAGGCCGGAGTACGGCCACCGGTGATGTCGTTCATCAGTTCGTCGAGGGTGTAACCCACCGCCAGCTTGGCCGCCACTTTGGCAATCGGGAAGCCGGTGGCTTTGGACGCCAGCGCCGAAGAGCGGGAGACGCGCGGGTTCATTTCGATAACGATCAGGCGACCATCTTTCGGGTTCACCGAGAACTGAACGTTGGAACCGCCGGTTTCTACGCCGATTTCACGCAGTACCGCCATCGAGGCGTTACGCATGATTTGGTATTCTTTGTCGGTCAGGGTCTGCGCCGGAGCAACAGTGATCGAGTCACCGGTGTGAATGCCCATCGCATCGAAGTTTTCGATAGAGCAGACGATGATGCAGTTGTCGTTCTTATCACGCACCACTTCCATCTCGTACTCTTTCCAGCCGATCAGCGATTCATCAATCAGCAGCTCGTTGGTTGGCGAGAGGTCCAGGCCGCGTTCGCAGATTTCTTCGAACTCTTCACGGTTGTAGGCGATACCGCCGCCGGTGCCGCCCATGGTGAAAGATGGACGGATGATGCACGGGAAGCCCACGTCAGCGGCAACCGCCAGCGCTTCTTCCATGGTGTGCGCGATACCGGAACGCGCGGTGTCGAGGCCGATTTTCTTCATCGCCACGTCGAAACGACGGCGGTCTTCTGCTTTATCAATCGCATCAGCGGTCGCACCAATCATGGTTACACCGAACTCTTCCAGCACGCCCTGACGCTCCAGCTCCAGCGCGCAGTTCAGCGCGGTCTGGCCGCCCATGGTTGGCAGAACCGCATCCGGACGCTCTTTTTCGATGATTTTGCGTACCACTTCCCAGTTGATCGGCTCGATGTAGGTCGCATCGGCCATTTCCGGGTCGGTCATAATGGTTGCCGGGTTAGAGTTCACCAGAATAACGCGGTAACCCTCTTCGCGCAGCGCTTTACACGCCTGGGCACCGGAGTAGTCAAACTCACACGCCTGACCGATAACAATCGGGCCCGCGCCCAGAATCAGGATACTTTTTATGTCTGTACGTTTTGGCATGGCTTTTATTACTCCTGATTATTTCGCGGACTGACGGTATTGCTCAATAAGCTCGATAAAGTGGTCGAACAGCGGCGCCGCATCATGCGGGCCTGGGCTCGCCTCCGGGTGGCCCTGGAAGCTGAACGCCGGTTTATCGGTACGGTGAATCCCTTGCAGGGTACCGTCGAACAGGGACTTGTGGGTCACGCGCAGGTTGGCTGGCAGCGAGTCTTCATCCACCGCAAAGCCGTGGTTCTGCGCGGTAATCATCACCACATTCTTATCCATGTCTTTCACCGGGTGGTTACCACCGTGGTGACCAAACTTCATCTTGATGGTCTTCGCACCGCTCGCCAGCGCCAACAGTTGATGGCCGAGACAGATGCCAAATACCGGAATATCGGTCTGGAGGAATTTCTCAATGGCTTCGATGGCGTAGTCGCACGGGGCCGGGTCACCTGGGCCGTTAGACAGGAAGATACCGTCCGGATTCATCTTCAGAACATCTTCCGCGGAGGTTTTCGCCGGTACCACCGTCAGGCGGCAGCCGCGATCCACCAGCATACGCAGAATGTTGCGCTTGGCGCCAAAATCGTAGGCCACCACGTGGAACGGCAGCTCTTCTGCAGACTTCGCTTCCGGCAGGTCACCCGCCAGCGTCCAGCTACCTTGGGTCCAGCTGTAGGATTCAGCGGTGGTCACTTCTTTTGCCAGGTCCATCCCATTTAAGCCCGGGAACGCTTTGGCTTTTTCTAAGGCCAGCGCAGCATCCAGATTATCACCTGCAATGATGCAGCCGTTCTGAGCGCCCTTCTCGCGCAGCAGTCGCGTCAGCTTACGGGTATCGATATCGGCAATCGCCACAATATTATGGCGCTTGAGGTAAGAAGAGAGGTCTTCGGTGTTGCGGTAGTTGCTGGCAATCAGCGGCAGGTCGCGGATGACCAGGCCTTGCGCATGTACCTGAGAAGATTCTGCATCGGCTTCATTGGTGCCGACATTACCGATATGAGGATAAGTAAGAGTGACGATTTGGCGGGAATAGGAAGGATCAGTGAGGATTTCTTGATAACCGGTCATTGAAGTATTGAAAACGACTTCCCCAACCGCCGAACCTGTTGCCCCTATGGCCCGACCGTGAAACTGGGTTCCGTCTTCCAGAACCA
>OIER01001130.1_pt1 | contig 14579 bp, 14 predicted proteins | sample 1581801 | NCBI WGS metagenome assembly OIER01 (sample SAMN03281006, study PRJEB24777) | human gut metagenome | isolation source: fecal sample PR165 from 1 month old male Malay infant, vaginally delivered... | reverse complement strand
TGGTGGAAAAAATAGCCTAAATAGGCTGATTCGATGTGTTTGCGGGAAAAAAATCGGCCCAGATCCGCGAAATTTTAATCAGCGAGTCAGCTTGGGAAGAAATGACCTGCTTATTCGCACCTTCCCTTATTATTTCATCTCCATTGCTGAGACGACTGCCGACAAGAGCAACGCTACGGCCTGCGTTATTATGTGCAGCCTCTCCTGCACCACTGATTATTGTCGCCTCAGTACCATCGGGATAAACGACTGTATCCTGAGTTTGAGCGACCCGGAGTTTTTGACCTGTGCTGCTCTCTACTTCCGAGGTGGATGTTGCGGTTTTGAGTATGCCACCGTCACGAGTCAGACTTCCTTCAACCGCGATGCGGTAGATGTCGATCACTGGATGCTGTTTGAGTTCGGTTTGCTGTTTAGTAATGAGTTCCTGCCATTCTTGGCTCATTCCAGCAACTTGGTCATCACTGAACGTTGGTTTGTCTAAAGATGCCAGAATTTCAGGGGTAAGATCGTTATTGTACTGTTTCATAAGTCCCTCTACTTATTATTGAAATAATCACAGCGGTCATTTTACAAACAATAACCACATGCACAACAAGTATTAGACCTCAGTCAAACTTCTTTTCGTAACAGAAGGTTATCCGGTAAAGTTGTGGGAGTTAGTCTTCGATAAATTTCAGGTAGGGATGTTATGGCTGGCATTTTGGCAGGTACGGCGGCAGCGGTTGGAATCCTTGATAAAGCGGTGAGCATCACCCAGAAACTGGCGAAAAACAGTGATGAACTGGACAAAGCTACTCTTAAACTTGAGTTAGCTAAACTGAAGGTTGAACTTGCTAACACCAAAATAGAAGCCGTGACAATGCAAACACTTTTGTTCGATGCCGAGCAAAAGATCAAAGATCGTGAGGGGAGTTTAAAAGATAAATCAACTTTCACCTTCAAACATGGGCTGTACTAGAAAGATGGTGATTAAACTGCATTTTGTCCGAAATGCTATAAGGTCAATCAGATAAAAACTCACATGGTTTTATTTCCTGCGGGCCAGACCTACAGCGCCTATTGGTCCTGCCAAAACTGTCGCTTTTCAACTTGATTGTATTAGATCAGCGCTGATCTCGCAGTTAACAAATTGCTTGCCTAATCCGATAGAGTAAGATGTGTCGGTGTTGTTGTCAGTTACGCCATTGCGTAAGTCGCTTAACGTCGTTCTAAGAAGGCGCCCATTTCAACGCCGGGCCATTCCCAAATATTAGGGGCGCAGGTAGCCTCGTCGAAGACTTAGGAAACTTGTTCAGTCTTGATACGCTGCACGGTGCTGGTGGATACGTTGAAATTCTTCGCAATGGTACGGATTGAAGCGCCAGCGGCGAGTGCAGATACAATTCCAACATGGTCAACCGATGCGCCATTACCGCGAGCGCCTTTGCGCCCGGCTGCTTTGGCAGCGGCATATCCTTCTGCCTGACGCTCTAACATCATTTCACGTCCCATCTGTGACATAGCGGCGAAGATGTTTAGCATAAGGTTACTGGCGGCGTTGGCTTCTGCACCTGCCGTGATTCCTTCCCTATGGAACTGAACGCTTGCGTCAGCAAACAACTTCCCCTAATCTGCCAAAAAGGAACAGAAATGTACCAAATGACTCGGGGTGCCCTTCTTCGTCGAAGGCTGAGAAATACCCGTATTACCTGATCTGGATAATGCCAGCGTAGGGAAGTCAGATGCCTTCCCGGTCATCGCTTCTTCACGCAAGGCAGGAGCGAAACCATGCAGCCTGACCTGCTCGATTTACACGTTTTACACCACTTCCGAACCCGTTCCCCGCTTACGCACTGTATGACCAACGATGTCGTACAAACCTTTACCGCCAACGTTTTGCTGGCGCTTGGCGCATCCCCCGCGATGGTGATCGAGGCCGAAGAGGCCGAGCAGTTTGCCGGGATGGCCGATGCGCTGCTGATTAACGTCGGTACCCTCACCACGCCCCGCGCCCAGTCGATGCGCCGGGCGATTGAAAGTGCAGTGGCGGCAGGCAAACCCTGGACGCTGGACCCGGTGGCGGTGGGCGCCCTGGCGTTCCGCACCCGTTTTTGCCATCAAATTCTTGCCCTGAAACCGGCGGCCATTCGCGGCAATGCCTCCGAAATCCTGGCCCTTGCCGGGATGAGCACGGGTGGACGTGGCGTTGATACGACCGATACCGCTGCCAGCGCGGTGCCAGCTGCCCAGGCGCTGGCCCGCCAGACCAACGCCATTGTTGTCGTCACTGGTGAAGTGGATTACATCACCGACGGACAACGAACCCGCACGGTCACGGGTGGTGACCCGCTGATGACGCGCGTGGTGGGCACCGGATGCGCACTCTCTGCCGTTGTAGCAGCGAGCTGCTCGCTGCCGGGCGAAAGGCTGGATAACGTCGCTGCCGCCTGCGGCTGGATGAAGCGAGCCGGAACGGTTGCCGTTGCGCACTCTCGTGGCCCGGGCAGTTTTGCCAGCGCGTTCCTGGATGCGCTCTACACGCTGGAGGGACAGGCATGAAACGGATTAACGCCCTGACTATTGCCGGCACCGATCCCAGCGGTGGCGCAGGTATCCAGGCTGACCTGAAAACGTTCTCGGCCCTTGGCGCGTACGGCTGCTCGGTGATCACCGCGCTGGTGGCGCAAAATACGCGCGGGGTGCAGTCGGTCTATCGTATCGAGCCCGATTTTGTCGCCGCACAGCTGGATTCGGTGTTCAGCGACGTGCGCATCGATACCACCAAAATCGGCATGCTGGCCGAGACGGACATTGTTGAAGCAGTGGCGGAACGGCTTAAGCGTTATCAGGTGCAAAACGTGGTGCTGGATACCGTCATGCTGGCAAAAAGTGGTGACCCGCTGCTCTCAGCTTCCGCTGTGGAGACGCTGCGCAAAAAGCTGCTGCCGCAGGTGGCGCTCATTACCCCTAATCTGCCTGAAGCTGCCGCGCTGTTAGACGCGCCGCACGCGCAAACTGAGCGTGAAATGAAAGAGCAGGGGAATGCCCTGCTGGCGATGGGCTGCGGGGCGGTGCTGATGAAGGGCGGCCATCTGGATGACGAGGAAAGTCCGGACTGGCTCTTCACTCGCGAAGGCGAAGTGCGTTTCACCGCCCCGCGCGTGCAAACCAAAAATACCCATGGCACGGGCTGTACGCTCTCGGCCGCGCTGGCGGCGTTGCGTCCACGGTATGAAAACTGGGCCGATACGGTGCAGGAAGCGAAAGCCTGGCTCTCCGCGGCGCTGGCAAAAGCCGATACTCTGGAAGTGGGTCACGGTATTGGGCCGGTTCACCATTTTCATGCATGGTGGTAGGCCTTATACTGGCAGAACACATCACGCCTGAGAAAAACAGAGATGGAACAAGCGCATACCCGGTTAATCGCTCAACTGAATGAACGGATCGCCGCGCCCGATAACACGCCGCTGTACCTGAAGTTTGCCGAAACGGTAAAAAACGCGGTGCGCAGCGGGGTGCTGGAGCATGGCAATATTTTGCCCGGCGAGCGCGATCTGAGTCAGTTAACCGGCGTGTCGCGTATTACCGTGCGTAAAGCGATGCAGGCGCTGGAGGAAGAGGGCGTGGTGACGCGCGCCCGTGGCTATGGCACGCAAATCAACAATATCTTCGAATATTCCCTGAAAGAGGCGCGCGGTTTTTCCCAGCAGGTGGTGCTGCGCGGTCAAAAGCCGAATACGTTGTGGGTCAACAAGCGGGTGGTGAAGTGTCCGGAAGAGGTGGCGAATCACCTTTCCATCCCCCCTGAGAGCGAGGTATTCCTGCTCAAACGTATTCGCTACGTTGACGAGGACGCCGTCTCGATTGAGGAGTCCTGGGTGCCGGTTGGGTTAATTCCCGACCCGGATGCGATCGGTATTTCGCTCTACGATTACTTCCGCAGCCAGAATATTTTCCCGCAGCGTACCCGCTCGCGCGTTAGCGCCCGCATGCCGGACAGCGAGTTTCAGGCGCACATCAAGATGGATGAAAAAATACCGGTGCTGGTGATCAAGCAGGTTGCGCTCGATCAGCAGCACCGGCCGATTGAGTACAGCATCAGCTACTGTCGCAGCGATCTATACGTCTTTGTGTGCGAGGAGTAGCGTCTCGCGCGTCGGGGCGCAATCACCGCCGCGGTGGCTGACCACCCACGCGGCCACCGCGTTGCCGAGCTGCACCGCGTCTGCCAGTACCCATCCCGCAGCCAGCCCCGCAAGCGTACCGCCCGCATGGCTGTCGCCAGCGCCAATGGTGTCCACCACCGTGGCGGGAAACGCCGGAACAACGCCTGAGGCGTTACCGTCATACCACGTAGCACCGTCTTTATCATGGCGCACAATCAGCGCGGCGCCGAAACGCTCCTGCCATACCTCACCCAGATTCTCAGCCTCCACATCCAGTCTTTCAGCAGCGATCTCCGCTTCCTGACGATTCAGCGAGACGATCGGCCTGCAGGCCATAATCCGTGCCATCAGCGCGTCAGGGATATCCGCAATGCGTGGGCCGAAATCGATAAACGCCGTCACGTCCCGCAACCCTTCCAGCCAGCCCGTCAGCAGCTCGCCGCACGGCGAGGCCAGCTGGTAGCCGGACAAATAGACCAGGCTGTTTTGCGGAACGTGAAGCGCAGCCAGCCAGCGCTGCTGCCACTGGTTCTCCACGCCGCTAAAGGACATAAAGGTGCGCTCGCCGTCAGGCTCCACCAGCGCCAGACACCAGCCGTTGTCGCCGGTTTCGGCCTCCACGGCGCTGTGCAGATCCTGCTTCGCCATCGCGTTACGAATAATATCCGCCCACACGCCGTGGCCGACAGGCAGGGCGTTTTGCGCCGAAATGCCGAGCCGCTTCAGGGCGATGGCCGTGTTCAGCGCGCAGCCGCCAATATTTACCCCCTGCTGTTTTAACTCGATATCGCACCCGCGCCAGGGCAGGGCCCAGGCGTCGGCGATGACGTCAATCACCGCCGCGCCCAGCACCGTCACCGGGCGCGTGGCGTGCAGGGTTTCCAGGCGTTGGGCAAATGAACTCATACCCCCTCCCTTTGCTCCCGGTAGTGCAGCAGTTTTTCGCAGTAATGGCTGAAATCAAGCTGATTGACGGCGTCGAGCTCGGCTTTAAGCTCCGGGTCAATGGCCTGCACGCCGTGGAGCGCCCCGCAGATGGCCGTCGCCATTGCGCCAATGGTGTCGGTGTCTCCGCCCAGGTTGGCGCATAACACCGCGCAGCGGTTCGGGTCGGTTCCCGCCAGTTCGACCATTGCGATGGCCGCCGGAACGGACTCAATGGTGCTGGTTCCCGCACCAGTCAACTGGTAAATCTGCTCGCTGGCGGAGTCGATACCGTTGGCTTCCCGTACGGTCTTCAGCGCCAGCTCAATACGTGCCGCCAGCGAGGCGCTGAAGGTGGTGGTTTTCGCTTCCTGGGCATAGCGGGCGATACCCGGCAGGGCATCGACGATGTTCTGCCAGCGTTCCCCGTCGATGGCGCGTGAAACCGCCCAGGCAATCACCACGGCCCCGGCGATGGCGAGGTCAGATTTATGGGTCGGGCTGGAGGCCAGCGCCACCTGCGCGACAAAGTGTTCCAGCCGCGTCGCCGGAAGCAGGCAGCCGAGCGGGGAGGCACGCATCGCCGCCCCGTTGGTGACACCGTTGTTTTCCAGCTCACTGACCGGTTTCCCGTCACGAATAGCGTTAAGCGCGATTTTCGATGTCGGGCCAAGCACGTTCTTATTAAAGGCGTCGAAATCGAGCGCCCAGCGCAGAATATGTTTGCCGATAACATCCGCGTTAATTTCCCCTTCGCACTCAATGATCGCATCCGCCAGGCACAGCGCCATTGAGGTATCGTCGGTGAACTCCGCGCGCTTAAAATAACAGGCCGCGTTATTCTCCGCCGGGCCGGGTAAGAAGCGGTCTATCCAGCCGAAGTGCGCTTTGACGCGCTTTCGTGGCCACAGCTCCGACGGCATGCCCATCGCATCCCCTAACGCCTGCCCATAGAGGGCACCGAGAACACGTTCTTGTTTCATTTAACTTCCCCTTGTGTCAGCGCAGAATCGCCATCCACCACCTCAATTGCGGTGATCTCAGTGTCCGATTCGCGGAAAAACAGCATAAACAGCACGGCAATCACAGCAATCATGATCCCGCCGAATGTCCACATTCCGGCCCAGTTGAAGGTCAGCCCATTCACCGGCTCTTTGTATGCGAACATTTTTTCCATCATTACGCCGCCGAGGCGGTAGCCCAGCAGGCTACCAAACCCCTGACAGCAGAGCGTAATCAGGCCTTGCGCGGCGGTGCGCATATGCACCGGCGCTTTTTTATCCACGTAGATATACGCGGTAACGTAGTAGAAGTCGTAGCTCACGCCATGCAGCAGAATACCGAGGAACAGCAGGGCATAGGTGAAGTACTGTTCCGCGCCGCCGTAAACGAAGAATCCATAGCGAATGGCGGCCGTAATCAGACCCAGCAGTAAGACCTTCTTAATACCAAAGCGTTTGGTGAAGAACGGCAGGGCCAGCATAAAGAAGATTTCGGAGAACTGACCGAGCGTCATCCAGCCGGTGGCGTTTTTCATTCCCACTTCGGTGAGATAGCCGTTGGCGAAGATGTAATAGAAGGCCAGCGGCATGGCGAATAAAAATGAGCAGAAGAAGAACACCAGAAAGTTTTTATCACGCAGCAGGATAAGGGCATCCAGCCCCAGCATCACTTTGAAATCCAGCTTGCCGGTACTCTTCGGCGGCGTGTCTGGCAGGAACAGGGCAAAGACACCGAGCAGGGCGGAGCTGGCTGCCGTCATCAGCAGCGGAATATTGGTATCCGAGATGTCGCTATAGCCCAGCATTTGCGGCAGGAACCCGCACGCCAGCCCGGAGGCGATCCAGCCGATCGTTCCCATCACGCGGATGCGCGGGAAATCGGCCTCGACATCGCCCACGTTGGCGAAGGCGATACTGTTGGTCAGTGCGATGGTGGGCATATAGGTCAGGGAGTAAGCCAGCAGCAGCGGGAAGAAGGTGCTGAACTGGGTTTGCTGCGCGGCGAAGTACATCAGAATGGCACCGGCAAACATCAGTACCGCCAGCACTTTCTGGGCGGCGAAGAAGCGGTCCGTCAGCGAGCCGACCAGAATAGGCGAGAGGATAGCGGCAATGGCGGTACAGGCATAAGACCAGCCGATTTCCCCGGCGGTAAACCCGCTTTTACTCAGCCACAGCCACAATGGCACAAACCAGGCGCCCCAGATAAACCATTCAACAAACATCATGAATGACAGTTGGACTTTCGTTTTCATTTTTTAATCCTGCATGTCAGTGAGGGTACGCCTTTAACATACCACTCAATAATACCTTTTAAATACCTTTGTGGCGATTGTTTGATCAATGTAACAGTTTTGTTGTACACGAATCGAGCCAGCAGATTGTGCTGAAAAAAAATGCAAAGGGTGGAAAATCGGTTAAGTCGGTACCAGGCTTAGTCTGCCCATAAAAAATGGGACGGGATAAACACACACCGACACGATGTCGGATTTACGGGAGTATCACATGACTGATATTGCGCAGTTGCTTGGCAAAGACGCCGACAGCCTTTTACAGCATCGTTGTATGACCATTCCAGCCGACCAGCTTTACCTGCCTGGTCATGACTATGTTGACCGGGTGATGGTGGATAACAACCGTCCGCCAGCGGTTCTGCGAAATATGCAAACGCTCTATAACACCGGACGACTGGGTGGCACCGGCTATCTCTCTATTCTGCCGGTAGACCAGGGCGTTGAACACTCGGCGGGTGCCTCCTTTGCCGCGAATCCGCTCTATTTCGATCCGAAGAACATCGTTGAACTGGCGATAGAAGCGGGCTGTAACTGCGTGGCGTCCACCTACGGCGTGCTGGCCTCCGTCTCGCGTCGCTATGCCCACCGCATTCCGTTCCTCGTGAAGTTGAACCACAACGAAACCCTCAGCTACCCAACCGAATATGACCAGACCCTCTACGCCAGCGTCGAGCAGGCGTTCAATATGGGGGCGGTGGCCGTTGGCGCGACGATTTACTTTGGCTCTGAACAGTCCCGCCGTCAGATTGAAGAGATCTCTGCGGCGTTTGAGCGTGCGCACGAGCTGGGTATGGTCACCGTGCTGTGGGCGTACCTGCGTAACTCAGCGTTCAAAAAAGACGGGGTAGATTACCACGTCTCCGCTGACCTGACCGGGCAGGCGAACCATCTGGCCGCGACCATCGGCGCGGATATTGTGAAGCAGAAAATGGCCGAGAATAACGGTGGCTATAAAGCGGTCAACTTCGGCTATACCGACGATCGCGTCTACAGCAAGCTGACCAGCGAAAACCCAATCGACCTCGTGCGCTACCAGCTGGCGAACTGCTATATGGGCCGCGCGGGGCTGATCAACTCCGGCGGGGCTGCAGGGGGCGACACTGACCTGTCAGATGCGGTGCGTACAGCGGTTATTAACAAACGCGCGGGCGGCATGGGGCTGATCCTGGGCCGTAAGGCGTTTAAGAAATCGATGGCCGACGGCGTGAAGCTGATCAATGCGGTTCAGGACGTCTATCTGGACAGCAAAGTAACGATTGCCTGACCTGAGGACGAAACGTAGGCCGGGTAAGGCGTAGCCGCCACCCGGCAATATAATCAGCGCAAAAGCACACAGTCCGGCGGCAATCTGCACTGCAGCGCGCCGGGCAATACCTCAATGCGGAACTGCGTCCCGCTCAGCGGTTCGCCGTCGAGATTAAAGGTCATCCCGTGCGGGGCATTCACCTCAAACCATGCCGATTTCCCGGCAATAATATTCGGGCTCTCTTCGGGCTGCGTCAGCGTGGTAAACAGCGCGGGCAGCAGGCCGTCACCTGTGAAAATACGTAGCTGGAGCTGACCGTCATTGATCAGCGCCTCCGGGCAGAGCTGCTGTCCGCCGCCTGCCTGACGGCCATTGCCAATCCCAATCACCAGCGCATCTCCCTGCCAGTGAAAATCCTCGCCATGAATTTCGCAGCGGTCTGGCTTAAGGGTATCCATGCGCATCAGACCGTGGATCAGGTACGACACGCCGCCCAGCGCCGCCTTCAGCTTTTCCGGCGTTTCGCTGGTGATGCGCGTGCCAAATCCGCCCGTCGCCATATTGATAAAGCAGGTTTTGTCATTCACCTGGGCAATATCCACCGCGGTGGCTTTGCCAAGGATGGCCAGCTGGAGTGCTTTCTCTAAATCTTCCGGGATCCCGGCGCTGGTGGCGAAATCATTGGCGGTGCCGAGCGGTAAGATGCCCATCACCGGGCGGTCAGCCGGGGGAAGGTCGATAAGCGCAGAGGCGATCTCATTGATGGTGCCATCGCCGCCGCCGGAAATAATGGTGCTGACGCCTAACGTTAAGCCTTCATGGATATAGCGTGCCGCGTCGCCCTTTTCCCAGGTTACCCGCACGTGGATACGTGCGCCATCGTCACGCAACCCCTGAATTGCCTGACGCAACAGATCGTTGCCTGCACTTTTGCCATTGAGAATCAATAAACTGTCTGGATAGGTTGCCATCCGCGCTGCTCCCTTTTTTAGCGTTAGTAAGAGTGTATAGCAGAGCGGAAAAAAGCGGGTAAGAACAGGATGAAAGGCAAAAAATAAGCCCGCGTAAGGGAGATTACGCAGGCTAAGGAGGTGGTTCCTGGTACAGCTAGCATTTATGGGTTATGTTTTTCAGCGGGGGGATAATACCCGTATTGAACGAAGCGGTATGTGATCCGATTCTAAGAATTATCCCACCGTGAAAAAATTCCCCTGATTAACTATTTACCGTGTGGGTTTCGGGTGCTTTCACCGTTGAAATTACGCATCAGCAGCGCGAATTTCAGCTCCACCTCTTCCGGAACCGGCAGCCAGACGGTATGACCGTCACCCGGGGCAACCTCAATCGCTTCGCCTTTACCGTTTTCCAGATGCTCCAGCGTGAAGTTCATATTGCCCTGCGGGGTCATCAGCTCCAGGCTGTCGCCTTTGGTGAACTTATTTTTCACCGCCACGGCCGCCAGTGCGCCCTTACGCTCGCCGGTGAAGTCACCGACAAACTGCTGACGCTCGGAAACGGAGTAGCCGTGCTCATAGTTCTGGTAGTCATCGTGAGTGTGACGACGCAGGAAGCCTTCGGTATAGCCGCGGTGCGCCAGACCCTCCAGGGTTTCCAGCAGGCTGGTATCGAACGGTTTACCGGCTGCCGCATCGTCGATGGCCTTGCGGTAGACCTGCGCGGTACGCGCGCAGTAGTAGTAGGATTTGGTGCGGCCTTCGATCTTGAGGGAGTGCACACCCATCTGGGTCAGGCGTTCAACGTGGGCGATAGCGCGCAGATCTTTCGAGTTCATGATGTAGGTGCCGTGTTCGTCTTCAAAGGCGGTCATGTACTCGCCCGGACGTTTGGCTTCTTCAATCATAAACACGCTGTCGGTTGGTGCGCCGATGCCCAGCGTCGGCTCAACGTTGGTCACCGGGATCGGCTCATGTTTGTGGACAATGTTGCCGATGTCGTCCTCTTTGCCTTCCTGGACGTTGTATTCCCAGCGGCAGGCGTTGGTGCAGGTACCCTGGTTCGGGTCGCGCTTGTTGATATAGCCGGAAAGCAGGCAGCGGCCGGAGTAGGCCATGCACAGCGCGCCGTGAACGAAGATTTCGATCTCCATATCCGGCACCTGAGTGCGGATCTCTTCGATCTCTTCAAGGGACAATTCGCGAGACAGGATAACGCGGGTCAGCCCCATCTGCTTCCAGAACTTCACCGTCGCCCAGTTGACGGCGTTAGCCTGTACCGAGAGGTGAATATCCATCTCCGGGAAGTTCTCCCGAACCAGCATGATTAAACCCGGGTCCGACATGATCAGCGCGTCCGGCCCCATATCCACCACCGGCTTCAGGTCACGGATGAACGTCTTCAGCTTGGCGTTGTGCGGCGCGATGTTGACCACCACGTAGAATTTTTTGCCAAGGGCATGCGCTTCGTTGATGCCGAGCTGCAGGTTCTCGTGGTTGAATTCGTTGTTACGCACGCGCAGCGAGTAGCGAGGCTGGCCCGCGTAAACGGCGTCGGCACCATAGGCGAAAGCGTAACGCATATTTTGCAGCGTTCCCGCCGGGGAAAGGAGTTCCGGTTTAAACATGTTTGTTCTCGTTCTGATGACAGGTCAGATCCGCATGCACCAGGTGCAGCGGTAAGGGGAGATCCCCCACTTTAAGGGCGGGCATTGTAGCGCTGAGGGGCAGGGAGGTAAAGTGATTGTGCCGGGTGGTGGCTTCACCTTACCCGGCTTACGTTGACCAGCGGCGGACTAGGCTATCCTGCACGCATCCGCTTCCCAGCGATACCCCACGCCATACACCGCGCGGATAAACGACTGCTCGGCGTCCAGCGCCTCCAGCTTGCGGCGCAGGTTTTTGATGTGGCTGTCGATGGTGCGGTCGGTCACCACGCGGTAATCATCGTACAGATGGTTCAGCAGCTGTTCTCGGGAAAATACCTTCCCGGGCTCATGAGAGAGGGTTTTCAGCAGGCGGAATTCGGCAGGCGTCAGGTCCAGCAGCTTACTGCGCCAGCTTGCCTGGAAACGGCTTTCGTCGACAATCAGCGGGCTTTGTGCATCCAGCACCTGCAGTTCGCGCTGCGGTTTGCAGCGGCGCAGAATGGTTTTCACCCGGGCGACCACTTCACGCGGGCTGTAGGGTTTACAGATGTAATCGTCCGCGCCGATTTCGAGGCCCAGCAGGCGGTCAATCTCTTCAATTTTGGCGGTGACCATGACGATCGGCACGTCGGAGAAGCGACGAATTTCCCGGCACAGGGTCAGGCCATCGGTACCGGGTAGCATCAGGTCCAGCAGGATCAGGTCCGGCGGCGTCTGGCGCACGTACGCCAATACCTGGTCGCCGTGGCTTATCAGTGACGGGGCATAGCTGGCCGCGCGTAAATAGTCGATCAGCAACTGCCCCAGCTTGGGTTCGTCTTCGACAATCAAAATACGTGGCGTGTTTTCGTCAATCGGTAACTCGGTCATGCTTCTCTCGATAAATCCCGTTCCAGAGGTAACTCTACTGTAATGCTAACCCCGCCAAAAGGCGAATGGGCGGCGCGGATCGTCCCATTATGCGCCTCGACGATGTTAACGCAAATCGCCAGCCCCAGGCCGGATCCGCCGCTGGCACGGTTGCGGGAGCCTTCGGTCCGGTAAAAACGTTCGAATAGTTTGTCCAGCTGCGCATCCTGCACCCCTGGGGCGGAATCGGCGAAGGTGAGGGCAAAGCGCCCGTTTTCCTGTCTGCCGGAGATATGCAGCCCGCCGCCGCTGTCGGTATAGCGCAGGCTGTTTTCCAGCAGATTATTGAAGAGCTGCATCAGACGGTCTTTGTCGCCAAACACCACCGCGCTGTCCGGCAGGGAGAGATCGATCTTCAGGTTGCGGCTGGCAAACCGTTCCCGGAAGGCGCCGCTGGCAACTTCAAGCACGTTAATCACATCAACCGGCGCCTTCTGGTAGGCCAGTGCCCCTTCGTCGGACATAGAGAGCTGATGGAGGTCATCCACCAGCTTGGTGAGTGTGCCCACTTCCGCCTGCAGAGAGGCCACTGATTCAGGCGTGAACTGACGCACGCCGTCCTGAATGGCTTCCAGCTCGCCGCGCAGGACCGCCAGCGGCGTGCGCAGTTCGTGAGAAATATCGGCCATAAAGTCGCGGCGCATCTGCTGGTTTTTCTCAAGCGTGCTGGCGAGCTGGTTAAAGTCCTGCGCCAGCCGGCCGAGTTCGTCCTGGCTACGGGTATCGACGCGGGTGGTGAAATCCCCGGCGGCCAGCTTGTGCGTCCCTTCCACCAGCCGCTTTACCGGGGCGAGCAGACCGCGCGCCAGCGGGAAGGTGGCGAGCGCGGCGAGCAGGGTGGAGAGGGCGACAATCAGCCAACTGGTCCGGCGCTGCTGGCGGTCAAAGTTGATGTCGGTATTGCGCGTCAGGCGCTCCACCGGGGAGGCGATAACCCAGCCGACGGTGGCGTTATTGACCTTAATCGCCCGCCGGGTGCCGTCCGGCGGAATCGGTGCGCGCGGGCCAACCAGCGTGCGCATCTCCTGGTCAATGACCCAAAACTGGGTGCGCCAGCCGTGCGGCGGCATGCCCGGGCCGGGACGATCGTCCCCGGTATCGTGCTCCAGCGAGCGCAGGATCTGGAAAATAAAGCGGTCATTGTTGCGCAGAAAACGCCAGTTGCCGTGCTGGGCGTACTGCTCGCCCAGCGCATCGCTTAAGCCCTGCAGACGCTGCTCGTTGCCGTGCTTAATGTAATCAATAAAACCCCGCTCAAAGCTGACCCGCACGGCCCAGTGCATGGTGATCAGCAGGACGATACAGGTGGCGAAGATCGCCACAAAGAGCTTGCCGGTGATCCCCGGTCGCCAGAATTTCATGAGCCACTCCTTTTGCCGCGCCTAATCACGACGTTCTTGCTGGTATCATCCGGCACTCTGGCGAAGATGAATGCGGGCAGGGCGATGATGACCGCCATGCTGAGATACGTATATAAAAAGATCTGATGCGCCACCGGCGTATCGACGCTGAGATGGTGCTGGCCGTACATGCCGAGCAGCAGTCCGGCGATCGTCACCCCCACGCTCATGGAGAGCTGCATGATCATCGACAGCAGGCTGTTGCCGCTGCTCGCCAGTTCGTCCGGCAGATCTTTCAGCGTCAGGGTATTCATCGACGAGAAACGCATGGAGTTTATGATTCCCTGGCAGAACAGGACCAGCGGCAGAACGTAGAACCAGCCCATTAACGCCACGGCCATGAACAGCAGGCTCACCAGCGCCAGCCCCAGCGTGGCGGCCACCAGCACGTGACGATAGCCAAAGCGGTTTACCACCTGCACTACGATGCGCTTCATGCCCATGCTGCCGAGCACCATCGGGATCATCATCAGGCCCGCGTGAAACGGTGAAAATCCCATCCCGATTTGCAGAAAAACGGGGGTCATGAACGGCAACATGCCGCTGCCAATACGTCCGGCAAAACTTCCCAGCAGTCCCAGACGGTAGGTCGGGTTTTTAAACAAATTCAGGCTGAACAAGGCCCGATCGTTTCCTCTGGCATGCCACAGGTACCACAGAATCGCGGTGATGCCGAGGGCGACCAGAACACCGAGCATGAGGGAAGAGATCCCCAGCCCCTTTTGTCCGTCGAGCGCCAGAGTGAGCGTGGCCATGCCCGCTGCCAGCAGAATGAAACCGAAGAAATCGAAGCGACGCGTCTGCATTGTGTAGTTCGGCATCAGCGCCAGGGTGGCAATCGCGCCGATGATGCCCACCGGCAGGTTGATTAAGAAAATCCAGTGCCAGGAGGCGTACTCCACCAGCATACCGCCCAGCGCAGGCCCAAGCAGCGGCCCCACCTGGCCGGGCAGGGTGACAAAGGTCATCGCCGCCATGTACTGCTCGCGCGGGACAATCTTCATCACCGTTAACCGCCCGACGGGCACCATCATCGCCCCGCCAACGCCCTGCA
>OIER01001129.1_pt1 | contig 14595 bp, 17 predicted proteins | sample 1581801 | NCBI WGS metagenome assembly OIER01 (sample SAMN03281006, study PRJEB24777) | human gut metagenome | isolation source: fecal sample PR165 from 1 month old male Malay infant, vaginally delivered... | reverse complement strand
AAAACAGCGAAAGCGTCATCTTGGGTCGTTATTATTCCGTTTAGTTGTGATGCAATAATCAGGTAAGGGGAATTATCGTTACGCATTGAGTGAGGGTATGCCATGTCAACGATTATTATGGATTTATGCAGTTACACCCGGCTAGGGTTGACCGGATATCTGGTCAGTCGGGGGGTGAAAAAAAGGGAAATCAACAATATTTCCAGCGTTGGTGAACTCAGTCTCGCCTGTGTTTCTCTGCAACCCGCTGTGGTGTTTATTAATGAGGACTGTTTTATCCACGATCCTGCTGACAGTCAGCAAATCAAGCAAATCATTAATCAGCATCCCAGTACATTATTTATTGTATTTATGGCAATTGCCAATGTGCATTTTGATGAGTATCTTTTAGTCAGAAAAAATTTATTGATCAGTTCTAAATCAATTAAGCCTGATTCACTGGATGAACTTCTTGGCGATATTCTGAAAAAGGAAGTCAATATTGCTATCGATGTTAATCTGCCGACATTGTCATTAAGCCGTACCGAATCCAGCATGCTACGCATGTGGATGGAGGGACAGGGAACAATACAGATATCAGATCAAATGAATATCAAGGCCAAGACCGTCTCATCCCATAAGGGAAATATAAAACGAAAGATTAAGACGCATAATAAGCAAGTTATCTATCACGTGGTTCGACTCACGGATAACGTCACCAATGGTATCTTTGTGAATATGCGCTAAAACGTTCTGACTGGTGGCGGAACCACCAGTCAGAATCATGCAGAAGAACTCACCTCACTCTATTTTTTCCACAAAGATACCGTCCTGATGACCTGATTCATTAAAGAACCAGATACCGAGCGGGTAGTCTTCCAGCGAAACCAGGTACATGGTGCCTTCACTAAACTCTTCGATTGCCAGTACCACGCCCGGCCGACGTGGACCGCCGTCCGTTTTGACTGTGACCCGATCATTCACCTTCATCGTTTTCCTCCTGTGGCTTTGTGCCAGTGTAGAACAAATTCCTTTTTGTGGCAGCGTCCGGCGCATGCGATTGCGGGTTTTCTCGACGGTCTATACTTAAGTAGTGCGCATCTGAGGTTTTGATGCGCTCCCCCGGTATCCTTAACGGTTGAGAGGTATGAGGATGAAAACCGCGAAAGAGTACAGCGATACGGCCAAACGCGAAGTCAGCGTCGATGTAGACGCGCTGCTGAAGGCAATCAACGAAATCTGCGAGAGTGAAATTCATCGCAGTCAGGACGATCCTGAACGCGTCAGCATCGACGGGCGTGATTACCATACATGGCATGAACTGGCCGATGCGTTCGAGCTTGATATCCATGATTTTAGCGTGTCGGAAATCAATCGCTGACTGAGGGTGAAAAAAATCCCGGCCCTCATCGGGCCGGGATCAAGCTTGCTTATGCAAGAAGCACTTGAAAATTCGTTACACCAGGAAATCTGATGTAAAACAAACCTTATCTGCAATTTTTTTGCCTGACAAGAAAATAATTCTCACCAAAATGATAAATATAACTAATGGTTGAGAGTTCGCCGGGTTACGGCCTGGCCCAATGTCAAGCATCCTGGCAGAGCGATCTTTGCTCGCCGGGCACCAGTTCATCTTCACGGAATGCTTCCCGTTTAACGCCAAAGCCGTCGTACCAGCGACACTCCACCATTCCGCTGGCATACCCGGTAACGATCATGCGTGGGCCACCCTCTTTCGAAGTGACTTCCTCACTGACAGAAAAGACCATACCTGCCTCCTGTATCAAGAGAAACCTTTACACCTTAGACGACAAAAAGGCTTTTTGCGTAATTAATCCGGCGACAATTAGTGCGAAACTCCGCGCAGTCTGGCAACGGTTTTCACCAGCAGAACGACTATTCCACCAATGATAAAGCCGAGCACCAGATTAAGCAGGGTCGGAAGCATAAGCCCAATCAATGCGCTTTGCTGCTGGGCAAAATGTTCTATCGCATGATGCAGCGGTGATATTCCATGTACAACAATCCCACCCCCTACTAAAAACATCGCCAGCGTGCCCACCACTGAAAGTGTTTTCATCAGCCAGGGGGCAACAACCAGTAGTCCTTTCCCCAGCGATTGGGCAAGCAGGCTGCGCTTTTCTGCCAGCCAGTAGCCGATATCATCCAGCTTAACGATAATCCCTACCAGGCCATACACGCCCACGGTCACCACTAAGGCGATACCTGATAACACCAGCACCTGATTCAACAACGGCGCATCCGCCACAATACCGAGGGTGATGGCGACAATCTCAGCGGATAAAATGAAATCGGTACGTATCGCACCTTTGATTTTATCTTTCTCGAAGGTCAGTGGGTCCTGCGCCGCCAGAGATGCCAGACGCTGCTGGCGCTCTTCCGGGGTCTCTTTGTGTTTACGAGCTTCCAGGGTGTGAAGCACTTTTTCCACCCCTTCAAAACAGAGAAACGCCCCGCCTACCATTAATAAGGGGGTGATCGCCCAGGGTATAAAGGCGCTAATCAATAGCGCCAGCGGTACAAGAATAACTTTGTTAACAAACGACCCTTTAGCCACGCTCCAGACCACCGGGAGTTCGCGGTTCGCCCGCACGCCCGACACCTGTTGCGCATTGAGCGATAAGTCATCTCCCAAGACACCCGCGGTTTTTTTCGCGGCCAGTTTTCCCATGACCGAGATATCGTCGAGTAAGGTAGCGATATCATCGAGTAAGGTCAGTAAGCTACTTCCTGCCAAAATGTTAACCCTCAATATTATTTTTTTGCCGTATTAAGTATGAAGTAAAACACGCCATGCGGAAACTGGCCTTTCTGGTCAACAAATATTTAACAATGGCATGCAATTATAAATCTCGCCAGCACGATAGTTTTGACGTTTACTATGTTGCACCTTTTTATTTCCACCGTGAGGGATTATGCGTTTCAGGCAATTGTTACCACTTTTCAGTGCGCTCTTCGCGCTGTATATCATTTGGGGTTCCACCTACTTCGTTATTCGCATTGGCGTGGAAAGCTGGCCGCCGTTGATGATGGCTGGCGTGCGTTTTCTCTCTGCGGGCATTTTGTTAACCGCATTCTTACTGATTCGCGGGCATAAGCTGCCGCCTCTGCGCCAGCTCCTGAACGCCGCGTTAATTGGCGTCCTGCTGCTGGCTGTGGGTAATGGGCTGGTCACCGTCGCAGAACATCAAAATGTGCCTTCCGGTATCGCCGCCGTGGTGGTTGCTACCGTTCCGCTGTTTACGCTGTGCTTTAGCCACTTTTTTGGTATCAAAACGCGCAAACTGGAATGGGTGGGAATCGCCATTGGGTTGGCTGGAATTATCATGCTGAACAGCGGCGGTAATTTAAGTGGTAATCCTTGGGGCGCTGTATTAATCCTGATCGGTTCGATAAGTTGGGCGTTTGGCTCGGTGTACGGCTCACGCATAACGTTACCCGTTGGCATGATGGCTGGGGCCATTGAAATGTTAGCCGCCGGGGTTGTGCTGATGTGCGCCTCGTTGCTCTCCGGGGAAAAACTGACCACTATGCCGACATTTTCAGGCTTTATGGCGGTGGCGTACCTGGCCCTGTTTGGCTCTATTATTGCCATTAACGCGTATATGTATCTGATTCGCAACGTCAGTCCGGCGTTAGCCACCAGCTATGCCTACGTTAATCCGGTTGTCGCCGTACTGCTAGGTACCGGTCTGGGAGGAGAAAGTCTGGCGCTCATCGAATGGCTGGCGCTCGGCGTGATCGTATTTGCGGTGGTATTGGTTACCCTCGGTAAATACTTATTCCCTATGAAAGCGGATGCCGTTGCTACCCCGTCGGAAAAGACACTACAGTAAGTGAATACCCTGAGTGTCGATCTGCGCGGTGGCACCGCCGCCGCAGATCCACTCGATGACACGTTCAGATAACGCTTCATCGCCGAGTTTTTCGCGCCCGCGCAGGGCGCACTCCCAGACAATCAGTACACGCCAGCCCAGAGTCTGCAATTTTTCACAATCCCGCGCGTCACGCTGGACATTTTTACCTATTTTTTCCAGCCAGAATTCCGTTCGCGTGGCAGGGACTTTAAACAAGTAGCAGTTGTGATGATGCCAGAAACAGCCATGGGTAAAGATCACACAACGGTAATCATCCACTACAAAATCGGGGCGACCAGGTAATGTCGCATCCTGCACGCGAAACGTTACGCCCTGCTCTGTCAGTACGCTGGCAAGGCGTTTTTCAATGGCGGTATCACGGGTGGCGATCGCCCGCATATTTTTACTGCGCGTTGCTTTATCGTGAACGTCTGCCATGCAGGTTCTCTTTTTCGCGAATAGCAACCGCCTGTTTGATTTTCGGCTCCAGCAGTCTGGCAACCGCCGCGAATGCCGGAACGACCACCGAATTACCAAACTGGCGATAAGCCTGAGTATCCGACACCGGGATCCTGAACTGATAGCCCTGCGGTGATTCAAACCCCATCAGGCGCGCGCACTCCCGTGGTGTAAGCCGGCGCGGACGGTGTTGCTGGTTCAATGGATCGTCAAAATCCTTTTCCCCCAGCGCCATATCCCAGCCGCGATCGACAAGGATCTCGGCGCCGTCTTTATAATAGCGTGCGGATAATGTGCGCGTTACGCTATCGGGATTACCAGGATACACCATGCCATAACCAAACCCATTCCCCCGCGCCTGGTGCTTTTTCGCATAGCGGTATAAATATTTCCACAACACCGGCGTCAGCACATATTTCGCATCGACGGTCGGCTCAAGCAGCTCCGCCAGCGTAGTACGTCGCGGCGGATAGCGAGTGACAATATTGCGCAGCGTGAAGTCTGATTTCAGATTCAGATCGCGTCGAAATCCGACGAGCACAATACGTTCACGATGCTGAGGTAAAAAATGTTGTCCATCGATTATTTTCGGATCGTCAGGTCCATTATCCGCCGCATCCGCGACGTCATAACCCAGCTCATCCAGCGTCTGCATAATGATGCGAAACGTTTTACCCTGGTCGTGACTTTTCAGATTTTTAACGTTTTCGAGCACAAATATTGCTGGTCGACGCGCATCGATAATGCGCACCACATCAAAAAAGAGTGTGCCTTGTGTATCACAGGCAAAGCCGTGGGCCCGCCCTAACGCATTTTTCTTTGATACCCCAGCCAGGGAGAAAGGCTGACAAGGAAATCCTGCCAGCAGTACGTCATGTTCAGGAATATGTTGGCGAATATGTTCCGCCGCCTGCTGGTCGCTTACTCCATCATGATGACTCAGCGTGACATCGCGAATATCTTCATTAAAGTGATGCTGGAGCGGATCGCAATAATTATTCGCTTTGTAGGTGCGCACCGCATGCTTGTTCCATTCGCTGGTAAACACGCACTGCCCGCCAATCGCCTCAAAGCCGCGACGAATCCCACCGATGCCGGCAAACAGATCGATAAATCGAAAGGCATAGTGCGGATGATGCGCAGGTGGCGTCGGCAGCAAGGAATTCAGATGAGCAAGCTCATTGTCGCTGAGGCGATACCATGTTTCGTTCGCCACTACTCGCTTAAAGATGGCCGGACTCCAGCGGTTCTCACCAACACCATTCAGATGAGCAACCAGGGTTTTCACGTCATAAATTTCAAGCAACTTAGCCAAAATTACCTGTGCGGCGGCCTTGTTATCATCTGTCATTGGGTTCATGGAGCCTGCTACTGAAAAATTATCCTGCATACATTTAACCGGCCGAAATGGATAACCGACAGATTAACATAAAATAGCGCGGTTGACGTTGCGGCTGTACTGGCGACTAACGTGCTTTAAAGGGTTGAATCGCGTCGAGATCCAGCATTGCATACTCTCCTTTTAACTCCGCACTCAGCTTCGCCATATACGTCAGTAAAAAGTCAGCATTATGCTGCGCTAAATGTCGGCCTTGTTCAGTTTGCATTGTCAGCGGCAGCGTCAATAATTTGGTCTGAAAGTGATCGAGCGCATACTGTTTATCGTCAAGGCAACGCTTATGCGCGAACGGATCTTCCGCATCAAACAGCGCTACCCCCAACGCACCAGACACGGCAAATACGCGCGCTAAACCGATAGCCCCCAGCGCCTCAAGCCTGTCGGCATCCTGCACAATTTTAGCTTCAATAGTTTCCGGTGCTATCTTCGCGCTGAAACTGTGCGCCTCAATGGCATGACATACGGCAGGTATACAGTGTTGCGGAAAATCAGGGAAATCGCGCCTCAGAATGCGGCGTGTTTCCTGCGCCGCCAATACCGACGAGCGATGATGATCCGGATGATTCTTCGGCAAGCTGACAAGATCATGGAAGTAGCACGCTGTAAGAACCACCAGCCAATTTACGGTCGCATCCGTGCTTAGCTTTTGCGAGGTCTTCCACACGCGACGAAAATGAGAGATATCATGGGCAGCATCCTGCCCGGAATGGTTATCCTGTAGCCACGCTTCAAATTTTGACTGCCAATCTTTTCGTTCCATGCGGTCTCTCTTTGCAGAAAGAAAACCACCTTAACAACAATTTTCATTGCAGACCACTGCCAGCGCTTCAATTTATATAAATATATTATCACTCTCAATTTTATATAATCACAGAAAATTTATTATTTCTTGATCACCATAGCAACAGATAATCATATGTAATCAAACAACAAACAACCCCCAAAAATAAAATACACGAAAGCAATGAACACAAGAAACACATAACCAACTGATAAAAATAAATTTATCATATAAATGATATTATTAAACACATACACATTAATTTATAAAAAGACATCATAGAAACATTATGAAATATCTTAAATAGATTTGTTACATGTTATATTTTAAATTAAATGAACTTCATAGATAGTATCCAAATGTAGTCTTTCGGATAGTACTACATATTCATATTAATTATTACCATAAGGAAATACATAATGAAAAGAAAAGTACTGGCACCTCTCCTCCCTGCTTTATTAGCTGCAGGCGCAGCGAATGCCGCTGAAATTTATAATAAGAACGGCAATAAACTGGATCTGTACGGCAAAGTCGATGGTCTGCATTATTTCTCTGACGATGCGGGCAGCGACGGCGATCAGACCTATGTACGTGTGGGCTTTAAAGGCGAAACCCAGATCAACGACACGCTGACTGGTTATGGTCAGTGGGAATATAACGTCCAGGCCAACGGCACCGAAGGTGAAGGTGCAGATTCATGGACCCGTCTGGCTTTCGCTGGCTTAGGTTTTGGTCAGAACGGTACCTTTGACTACGGTCGTAACTATGGCGTTGTCTACGACGTAGAAGCCTGGACCGATATGCTGCCGGAATTCGGCGGCGATACCTACACCCAGACCGACGTGTATATGACAGGTCGTACCAACGGCGTTGCCACCTACCGTAATAAAGGTTTCTTCGGTGAGGTTGATGGTCTGAACTTCGCTCTGCAGTACCAGGGCAATAATGAAGATGGTGGTTCAGGCGAAGGTACTGGTAATGGTGATGGACGTAGACTGTCTCGTGAAAATGGCGACGGTTTCGGTATGTCTACCTCCTATGACTTCGACTTCGGTTTAAGCCTCGGTGCGGCATACTCCAGCTCTGACCGTACTAATAATCAGGTTGCTGCTGGACGTGGCGACAGTAGCCATGCCAACCGCTATGCTGGTGGTGACACAGCTGATGCCTGGACCGTGGGTGCCAAATATGATGCGAATAACGTGTATCTGGCTGCCATGTATGCTGAAACACGCAATATGACCGCATACGGTAAAGGGGATGGAGTTGAAGGCGGTATTGCTAACAAAACGCAAAACTTCGAAGTTGTTGCACAATACCAGTTTGACTTTGGTTTGCGCCCGTCCGTTGCATTTCTGCAGTCTAAAGGCGTTGATTTAGGCGGCTGGGATCACCATAGCAATGGCACCCCACGCTACACCGACAAAGATCTGGTCAAATATGTTGATGTAGGTATGACTTACTACTTCAACAAAAACATGTCCACCTACGTTGATTACAAAATCAACCTGCTGGATGAAGACGATAGCTTCTATGAAAGCAATGGTATCGCGACTGACGACATCGTTGCCGTTGGTTTAGTCTACCAGTTCTGATTGAGATACAAACAGCAAGCCCGCTTCATATGAAGCGGGCTTTTTTCACCGCACGGGGATAAGCTCTGCTAATAGCGCCAGATATGCGACACGCTTTCAATAGAATTAATGCGGGGAAGATTTGGAAAAAATATTAATAACCAGAACCCCTGCACAAATAAGGAACATGCCTGCGATCGCCGGAAAATCAAGCTTCTGCCCACTTACCAACCAGCCCAAAAGGCTGATTAATACGATTCCAGCACCTGACCAAATTGCGTACGCAATACCCGTTGGAATGGTCGACAGCGTCTGAGCGAGAAGATAAAAAGCAGTGCAGTAGCATACAATGGTTGCTACAGATGGCCATAGACGTGTAAATCCGTCAGAGAACTTCATCAGGGTTGTACCTATTACTTCAGCTACAATGGCCCCGGCAAGGAAAATGTATGAATTCAAAATCTGGCCCCATGTGACAATCTAAAACAATTATCGTATCACAAAGGGTCAGGTGAGTTTGAACACAGCCAAAACTTCTTCAACTTAGTACAAAAAGACCGTCTGAAGCGCGGCGAGGTCTGCTATGCGCGGACGTTGGGGTTGATGTTAAAGTCACCACAGAGCTGACATCGGTCTGTGGACTGCCAGATTCGAATACCCAGTTTTCCATTTCCCGGGTAAGTTTTTGCTTAGTATCAGCATCAACGACGCCATCAGGAAATCTGATATTTATAACTTTTCCTTTATCATCAATATCATATACTACTTTGAATTTGTTATTTTCATCCACTAACGTCCTTACCCCAGTTTTGCTTATTGTTTCACTTGCATGAGAACTAAAAGCTAAACCTGCCGACAAAACAGCAATAATGGCCACACCCAACAGCTTGTTATTCATAGTGTTATCCACTCGCAAATAAATAATGTTAAATAGAAATAGTTATCATTTCCACCATTTGTTTTTACAGCTACGCAGGGTGTGGCAATATTGAGGGACCTGAACTGGCGCTCTCACGGCGCAGAACCAAACCTAATCTGACGGTCCACTCTGGACAATAATGACGTTGAATAGCACTAATCAATTACAAGCCTGTCGGGCATATCCGTTCAATTCTCAGAGTAAGAAAGGCGGTATCCACTCCCCTCTCTGAAAATGCTGGCAAACCCCGCCTGGCCTAAATGCATACCTGCAATGAGCATTTTTTTGCTGACAGCTTTTTCCATAATTTTCTTCCTTGTTTCCTCGGCCTGAGCGGGATCGGTATCGAATAAAATAGAGACATTCGGGTGCGCTGACTGAATATGAGGGTAGTGGACGATGTCGCCCCATATTAATAAGCATTTATCATCTGCATCAATGCGAAATCCTGTATGCCCGGGCGTATGACCCGGTAACCATACTGGGAGAATACCTTCTGCAATGTTATCCCCGTCGAAAAAACGCAGGTTTCGCGCATAAGCGTGTAACGTTTGGCGGACCAGCCCAAAATTACGTTGCCCGCGCTCATTCGCCATGCTGAGTTTTTTATCATCCAGCCAATGTTGCGCTTCAAGAGGATGAAGCATAATTTGAGCGCGCTGAAAAACTGGCCGTTTTTCAGGATCCAGCAGACCGCCAATATGGTCCGGATGGCAGTGCGTCAATAAAACAGTATCGACCTCGTCAGGACTGATCCCCACTGCTGCAAGGTTTACGTTGAGTTGCCCTCCTTTGTTGCTCAGCGGCCCTGCGCCAGCATCGACCAAAATGACCCGACCCCGACCGCGGATAAGATAGCAGTTTATATGGATATCGGCAGGCTCATCGAGCCCGGCGTCATTTTGAATGACGTCCGCATCAGCTTTTTCAATGCCTGACAGTAAATCCAGGCTGGCTGACATTGTACCGTCACTCAGCGCCGTAATCTGAAAATCTCCAATCTGCCGAAACGGAAAGAAATGGCTCATCAGTACCTCGGGATTAGTTACGGGCAAATATGTGTTGTCAGGCCAGATGCCTGTTGGATGGCGAAATCCAGTTCACGAATAAAGTTTTCCATCACCTCCTGTGTTCGAGCAGAGGGCACGGCATTTATGGATAAAATTGTTAAGGTTTTGAACTTGTCAGAGTGGTTTTCAGAAAGATAAAAGGCCAGATTAGGCATTCCATTCTGCCTCGCTTTCAGAATCGTTATACGAACATTCCACGGTATACCACATCAGTTCATCTCCACATGAGTCATAAACGCAAGCAAAACAGTTGCTCAATGATTTTTCATCATGCTACAAGCTAGTTATACGGCTTAAAATCGATAATAAGTCACGGGTTAGTGATGTTTAGTCACTAATTGCAGGCTACAGGCTCAGAGCAAGGAACAAATTTCATGCGCAGAAAAATACCCAGTAGTACGTCCCTTCAGGCTTTTGATGCCGCTGCAAGGCACGGTAATTTTGCCCGCGCTGCAGAGGAATTATCGTTAACGGAAGGGGCCATTAGCCGTCAGATTGCGCGACTTGAAGCTTTGCTGAACTGTAAATTGTTCGATCGTGTGGGAAGCAGGGTAAAGCTCAATCCTGTCGGCGCGCGCTATGCACATCACGTCCGTGAAACGCTCGACAGGCTTGAAAGAGATACGCAGTACATAATGGGCATGCCAGAGGGGAGTAAGAGTCTGGATATCGCCGTCCTGCCAACCTTTTCCAGCCGTTGGCTTATTCCTCGCCTGAACGGTTTTACCTCTTTATTCCCGGATATAACGTTAAATATTGCGGCCAGAACGGATCCTTTCATTTTGTCAGGAAGTGGATTTGACGCTGTCATTCATTTTGAACATTCCGCATGGGCAGGAATGCGCACGCAATTTCTGTTTCAGGAGAATCTGGTGCCTGTTTGTCATCCTGGGCTGCTAACCAGTCATGACGTCACGCAACAGTTGAACGAACTGCCGCGGATACACCGTCGACAAAATCCTGAAGCATGGCATCACTATGCTCGTGAAAGCGGGATATTTCTTGAGAATCCGGCTCAGGGAGTACGCTACGATCTTCATGAAATGGCCATCGCTGCCGTTATGGCGGGACAAGGGGTAGCATTGGTACCACGCATGTATGTCGAGAATGAATTGAGCTGTGGCCTGCTTGCTGCGCCCTGGCCAGCTTCAGACACGCTGAACAAAAGGTTTTGTTTAGTACAACCGACGGAAACGGGAATAAACGAGGCTGCGCTGGAAAGCTTTAAATGCTGGTTGCTTGCTGAAATGAATACGATCACATAATACTGAACGATACATTACGTCCAGGTCTTCAACTCAGTTGCATCCATGCTCACGTTAAACCATACTGGAAATATTGTTATCACTTGCGCTGCAACGGAAGCGTTAATTATATTCTAACGCTCCCAGTGAGACTACCACTTTGGTAAGGCAATTCTTAGTGTTTACCTGGTCCTGTGGGGTATTTTACTCGGCTAAATAACCACCATCGATTGGATAAACCCCTCCAGTGCAGAACGCTGAATTATCTGACAGCAAAAACAATATAAAGTCTGCTATTTCTTGCATTTTTGCCATCCTTTTCATGGGGTGACTGTTTGCAAAACTACGTACGATATTTTCAGGGAATTCACTCATTCGTGGGGTTTGGACATAGCCGGGAGCGACAGCATTAATCCGAATGCCTTGACTTGCAAACTCTAGCGCAGCGGTTTGGGTTAAACCGATTATACCATGTTTAGCCACGGTGTAAGGCGCTAATCCAGGAATGCCAACCAGACCATTGACTGCAGATAAATTAACTATAGAGCCACCAAATTTCATCATCTCCGGTATTTCATATTTTAGGCAGTAAAAAACACCGCTCAATGAGGTGGCAATAACCTTATCCCAGTTTTCAACTGTCTGCTCTGTTATGTTTTTACCATGTTCACCCGTTAAGCCTGCGTTATTTACGGCATAATCGAGTCTACCGAAATATTTGATAACCTCATGTATCATTTGCCGTACTTGTTCAGGCTGTGACACATCACATCCGATCCCCAACGCTTGTTGTCCCAGTGAAGATAATCGTTTCGCTTTTTGTTTAGCCTGCTCTGACGAGCGGGATACAATAACAACCTTCGCACCATGTTTGTGTAATTGCTCGGCGACTGCCTCACCTATACCTGCAGTACTTCCTGTTATGACAGCAACTTTATTCTGGAAATTCATAACTCCCCCTATGAAGTAGAATTGAGTCTTTCATCAGGGTTAGTATACAAATTAGCTATGACAGTTTTTGTCAGTACTCTTTCTCCTCACAAATTCCTTCTTTTATTCTCCATTTTTTCAATAAAACTGACCTACTTTCACTATATAGGGAATCCAGTTGTATCATCTCTTCAATTTTGTCAGTTCTAAAATGACGAAAATCATTTCTCATCTCACACCATGCAACCAAAAGCCAGCACGACTCCATATATACCAATCCGATAGGCCATATAACCCGAGAAGAGTAAGTATCTTTCTTGTCACAATACTTTATTTTTATTCTGTGTCGCTTTTTAATAGCATTGCGGATACCTGCAAAAAAGATCTCATTATTTTCTGAAGGACCAATCAGATAGGACTGACTCTCAATAAGATTTTGTAATTCACCGGGAATGACCGCGTGTATTTTGGCAAGTGCAGTCCTTGCGATATTTTTGAAGTCACAATCGGTATTATGTGATACCCAATTTAACCCAAGTGTAATAGCATTAATTTCTTCATGAGAAAGATTTAAGGGTGGTAAATGGAAATCAGACTTAACGATATAACCAATTCCAGCACCACCCTCAATGCACACGCCTTGATGCTGTAGCGTTTTTATATCTCTGTAAATGGAGCGCACACTTATTCCCAATCTTTCAGAGAGAGTGGATGCAGTGATCGGATATCTTTGCGCCCTTAATATCTGTAGTAATTCGAGAAGCCTTTCTGTTCTGGTCATGTTGATAAATCCATCTTAAGCCTGAGAGGCATCTTAAATCATCTGTTGGATAAGCATCTTAATCCAAAGTTAGCGTACACACTTAAGTTGAACTGCCCACATTGATTAAGGATGCCCCATTGAACTCACAGCTCAAAGAAGACGGCCAGACTTGATGGCGTTCTGGCTACGCCAACTTTCAGATTACGAAGTCTCGAGTAAGGACAAACAACTCTTCTCAGGTCACAAAACTGAAAGCCAAGTTGTGGTTTATGACAGAAAAGTGAGAATTTCTCCCACATAGGATCTTCCAGTATTGGGCAAATCAGAAGATGATGATGGCGAGCTTTATACTAAGCGAATATACCGACACTATACCAAGTGTGACATGAGTCGTTGAAAGGAATTGAGCTAAGTGTTTGAATAGTGGCGGAGAGAGGGGGATTTGAACCCCCGGTAGAGTTGCCCCTACTCCGGTTTTCGAGACCGGTCCATTCAGCCGCTCTGGCATCTCTCCGTTTTGATGGTTGCCATGATGCCAGGTAATTTGGCATTTTAACAGACCCAGTTCCGTCAATTTCGTTCAAGTGACGAGTTTGCGAGCAAAACGATGATTAAGTGGCCCTGGAAAGAGCAAGAAACAGCCCGAAATGACGACTGGCCCTGGGATAACGCCCTGGCTATTCCGCTTCTGGTGAATCTCACCGAGCAAGAACAAGCCAGACTAATCGCCCTGGCCGAGCGTTTTTTACAGCAAAAAAGATTGGTAGCACTTCAGGGGTTTGAGCTGGACCCGCTAAAAAGTGCGCGCATTGCTCTGCTCTTCTGTTTACCTGTTCTGGAATTGGGGATCGAGTGGCTCGATGGGTTTCATGAAGTTCTCATCTACCCTGCCCCATTTGTTGTCGACGACGAATGGGAAGACGAAATTGGTCTGGTACACAATCAACGTGTCATTCAGTCCGGGCAGAGCTGGCAGCAAGGTCCGATAATTCTCAACTGGCTTGATATTCAGGATTCCTTTGATGCCTCAGGCTTTAATCTGATCATTCATGAAGTCGCGCATAAGCTGGATATGCGTAATGGCGATCGCGCCAGCGGAATTCCGGCGATTCCTCTGCGAGACATTGCCGGCTGGGAGCACGACCTGCATGCCGCAATGAACAATATTCAGGATGAAATCGATCTGGTAGGGGAAACCGCATGCAGTATAGATGCCTACGCTGCAACCGATCCGGCCGAATGCTTTGCCGTATTATCCGAGTATTTTTTCAGCGCACCTGAATTATTTGCTCCACGATTCCCGGCTTTATGGCAGCGTTTCATCCAGTTTTACCGCCAAAACCCAATGCAACGGTTACGTGATAACCCCGAAGATGACCATTATCGCTCATCAAATGTTCATTAACACTGAATTTGAAGATTAATTAACCAATTGAAATGACGCGCTAATTTTACTGTTGACACCTCAGGGTGAGGTCAGTAATATGCGCCTCGTTCACACGATTCCTCTGTAGTTCAGTCGGTAGAACGGCGGACTGTTAATCCGTATGTCACTGGTTCGAGTCCAGTCAGAGGAGCCAAATTTAAGAAGCCTGCTTA
>OIER01001128.1_pt1 | contig 14629 bp, 7 predicted proteins | sample 1581801 | NCBI WGS metagenome assembly OIER01 (sample SAMN03281006, study PRJEB24777) | human gut metagenome | isolation source: fecal sample PR165 from 1 month old male Malay infant, vaginally delivered... | reverse complement strand
AGCGTAACCGATTGCATCCACACTTTTTTGCAAAAAAACCTTGCGCTCCTCTGTGAGCATGTTACTTTCGACTGAATAACCTGCTGATTTAGAATTTGATCCCGCTCACATGTTATCCTCTCAGACCACCTCAATTTTTACCGTAAGCCGCCTGAATCAGACGGTTCGTTTGCTGCTTGAACAGGAAATGGGGCAAGTGTGGATCAGCGGTGAAATCTCCAATTTCACTCAGCCGTCCTCCGGTCACTGGTACTTCACGCTCAAAGATGACACCGCTCAGGTTCGCTGCGCGATGTTTCGCAACAGCAACCGCCGGGTCACGTTCCGCCCGCAGCACGGGCAACAGGTGCTGGTGCGCGCCAACATTACATTGTATGAGCCGCGTGGGGACTACCAGATAATTGTTGAGAGCATGAAGCCTGCGGGTGAAGGTCTGTTGCAACAGAAGTATGAGCAACTGAAGGCCAAACTGCAGGCTGAAGGGCTGTTCGATCAGCAGTTCAAAAAAACGCTGCCCTCACCGGCCCACTGCGTCGGGGTGATCACCTCGAAAACCGGGGCAGCGCTACACGATATTCTCCACGTATTGAAACGCCGCGACCCTTCCCTGCCCGTTATTATCTATCCAACCGCTGTCCAGGGCGACGATGCGCCGGGGCAGATTGTGCGCGCAATTGAGCTGGCAAACGCCCGTGGCGAGTGTGACGTATTAATCGTCGGGCGCGGCGGCGGCTCGCTGGAAGATTTGTGGAGCTTTAACGACGAGCGCGTAGCACGGGCGATATTTGCCAGCCGCATTCCGGTGGTCAGCGCCGTCGGCCATGAAACCGATGTGACCATTGCCGATTTTGTCGGCGACCTGCGCGCGCCAACGCCGTCGGCGGCTGCAGAAATTGTCAGCCGCAATCAGCTCGAGCTGCTGCGTCAAATTCAGCATGGTCAACAACGTCTGGAAATGGCGATGGATTACTATCTCGCCAACCGAACTCGCCGATTTACCCAGCTTAATCACCGCTTGCAACAGCAGCATCCGCAGCTGCGTCTGGCCCGCCAGCAGACCGTGCTGGAACGACTGCGTCAGAGAATGAACTTCGCACTTGAGAATAAAATTAAACAGGCCAATCAGCGTCAGCAGCGCATGCTGCAGCGGCTGAACCAGCAGAACCCACAGCCGCGTATCCACCGCGTGCAAACACGTATTCAGCAGCTGGAATATCGACTGGCGGAAAATATTCGCGCGCGGCTAAGCGAGCAGCGCGAGCGTTTCGGCAACGCGGTCACCCATCTGGAAGCCGTCAGCCCGCTGGCAACATTAGCGCGCGGCTATAGCGTCTCCACCGCACAGAATGGAGAGGTGCTGAAAAAAGTAAAACAGGTGAAAGCGGGCGATCTACTGACCACCCGACTGGAGGACGGCTGGATTACCAGCGAAGTTCACAACATTACCCCAACTAAAAAGCCACGCCGTTCGCAATAACGTTCTTACTTGCCTCGTTCTATGTGAGCATTTACGGCACAATACAGGCCCCATAGCCTATCCCGCCCGAATTCGACCCCGTCGGGGTTGTTGGGCAATTTGTGATGCCCCCTTCATTTAACGAAACCTCGCAATAGTTATACGTCGAAGGTGTACGGCTCACATAACGCAGTACAGACACAGGCCATCCGTTAGCTGTTGCTATCTGTTCGTCTCTCATTTTCTCCAGTAAACTTTTTTCCGGGAAATAGGCCACCCCACCACAGTTATTGCTCATATCATAGCCAGTACCAGTATCTCGAGAATAGACACCGGCCCATGATTCATAATTATCCGTCCTCTGGTCCGTTGCTCCAGGGGATTCCCTATACAGCAGCGGCCGGTGTAGCGTTATGCTATCAACACTTAGAGTGTCCGGCATATGACCCCACATAGCGGCGCTGTTGCTGTCCGGGCTGGTTATTACGGTAAATATCACGTCAAGCGTTGAGGTGGTTGCTAGCAACACATCATTGGTCGCGGTAACCGTTAGCGCCGTTTTTAACCCCAGGCTCGCATCCTGGCGCACCGTAAAGGTTGCCGTACCGTCAGCCCCAGTTACACCGCTAAACACGACGCTGGTTGTCGTCATTGATGTCGTTGACAACGAAGGAGACAGCGCCTGCAATGTTAAATCGTCTGCGCCATTCACTGTGTATGCAGTACCGTTCCGACTTTCCGCATCAGATCGACTCAGGGTAAACGGCTCATTTGGCATTGGATTACCAGCGCGGTCTTTCACCGTCACCGTCAGCGGAATAGCTTCGCCTTTCTTCACTACAGCTGCTGCTTTCGCCACATCCATCACCGTCGAGGTCAGCGTGATTAAGCCAGGGATATTACGCGCGTCAACCAGACAAGCCTGCATCTCTTTCGTTGAGGAATTCGTCTGCTTGGATACCTGACCAGTATTCAGGTTCAGAGTGTGATAGGCATTTCCTGACTTTAAATCAGCCGGCCACCAGAGCTGATCGGATTTCACCGGCCAGCCATACTGCGCTTCCAGCGTACCATGAGGATAACGCTGATACAGCGCCTGTTGGTCGCTCATCATCGGCGTAAACGCAATACCGCATACGGATTTATCCGTCGAAAGCACCTGCCCAGGCGTCGGCGCGGCCCATTTTTCGTTATTGTACAGGAGATAACCTACCCCCGACGGTGCTTCTGCCTGCAAGTGGGGACGCTGATAAACAACGTTATCCGGTCCCGGCACCGTCTCCGGCATATGCCCCCAGTAATCTGCTGACGCCACATCAGGGCTGGTAATGACGGTAAAGGTGGTGTCTTTGCTGGCCTTCACCAGGCTGTCACTTGCCAGGCTGGCGGTAATAGTCGTTTTCAGCCCGGTGGTATTGTCCTGATTTAATGTTAACTGCAACATACCATCCTCACCGGTCGCTTCATACAAGCTACTGTTGCCAGTGAAGTTGGTCAGTACCGTCCCCAATGGCTAAGTGGGGGTGAGCGTCATGGTTGCCGCACTGGTGGATACCGATGTATTGCTGCGGGAGGATGAAAAGCCGCGCATCACCCTCACAACCGTATTCGCCTGCGGCCTGCCGGCTGCGTCCGTCACGGTTACGGTTACCGGTATCGCCTCGCCTTTTTTCGCCACAAAAGCCTGTTTTTCTTCATTCCACGCGCTGGAGTCAAGGGAGATGAACGACTCATGCGCCGTGGTCAGACACAATTGTGCAACATTACTTACGGTCGATGCTGAGTTCGTGTTGATAACACCCGTCTTCAGACTCATATATTGATACGCCAGCGAGGTTTGACTTTTTATCGCCATATCACCCGCCCACCATGATTTCGACGTTATCATCGGGAGGCCTAAATCTGTCGCTAACGCGCCATTCGGATGACCTTGAGACAATGAGGTCAAATCAGCGGCTCGCGGCATCCGGTTCATTGCGCAGGCGCCACGTCCTTTCTCGATGTTTTTCACCGTATACCACTTTTCATTATTCTCTATAACGGCAGTCGTATCAGTGGCTGAATCCAGCTCATCCATAAGTCTGGGACGCATAAATTCAGTGCCGTTGCTGGCGGTGAAGGTTTCCGGCATATGGCCCCACATATTGGCTTTATTGCTGTCCGGGCTGGTGATTGTCGTAAACACCGCAGGCAGCGACGCAGTAACCGTTGTGCTGTTATATAGACCGGCGGTCAGCACGTTTTTGACGCCTGGCCCACTACTCTCAGCCAAATCGACAGCCAGCGTACCGTCTGCGCCCGTCACGCCGTAGTATGTTCCGTTGAAACTCCAGCTCTGCGACGCCTGCCCGCTCTGCGTCAGTTGCATCGTTGGCGTACTCCAGGTGGTATAAGTAGTGGTACGGGCTGTTCCTTTGTCACGTTTAAGGGTAAATGGGATATTCCCCACCGGGTTGCCAGCGGCATCGGTGGTGGTGATCAGCAGTGGAATGGTATCGCCCGTTTTTACCTTCACCGCCTGCGCAGTGGCATCCTGCGTCAGCGTTGACGTGAGCGTAATCAATACCGCCTGCGCCGTCTGCGTATCCGAACAAATCTGGTACTGTCTCCCGTTAGCGTCCGTCGCGGATAATGTCTGATGGCTGCCATCGTCCAGGTCAACTGCCGAATAACGTGAGAACGTTTCAGTCGAGAACGAGCTACTGTAGGTGCCGCTCCAGTAAGAACGGTCAATAGGCCAGCCCTGCACTGTTTTGATACTTCTGTCAGGATATTTACTGTACAGAGAATCCAGCGAACTGACCGTGGGATAGTAGCCTTTGGCGCAACTGTCCGGATTGCTCTTACCGCTATCAGGCCCATAGAACCCGGCCCACACCTCGTTATCTTCCGTATAGCTCGTCACATTGTTGGTGCTGCTTAACTCCCCGTACAGCTGCGGCCGGTGGTAGTTCGTACCGTCTGCCGCCGTCAGCGTGTCCGTCATATGCCCCCACAGCGTCGCCTTGTCCGAGTCGGGGCTGGTGACCACCGTAAAGATGGTGTCGAGGCTGGCACTCACGCTGGCATTGCCGTACAGCGCCGCCGTTATCGCCACTTTAGTGCCATGCGTATCCGGGCGGGTCACATTGATGATTTTGCTGCCGTCCACGCCCGTCAGGCCGCCGATTTTCGTCGCCGTGTCGTTAACAGATTCGCCGTCAATGACCACCGGCGACACAATATCATCACCGCTGCCAGCGGCATGTTTAACATTCTGTCGGGTAAAACCATCACCACGGCTCATGACAAAAGGCGCTTGCGGCACAGGGTTTCCATTGGCGTCTTTCACCGTGACCTTCAGTTGTAGCGTCTCGCCTTTCTTCACTCTTACCGCATGTACGCTATTAACGTTGTTGTCATACCACTGCGACGCATCCACCGGTTCAATGGTGATGGACGCCGCCGCCGGGTTATCGCTGGTCAGGCAACTGACGTAATCCGAAACATCGCCCCCCGCCGTCACCTCACCACCCGACAACGATATCTGTTGCCAGCTGGACTGGCTGGCGTACGTGACGGACCAGTAGTCCAGCCCCACAGGCCATCCGGCAACCGTATGTATCTCGCCGTCATTGTTGGCATTGTACAAAGTGGTAAGCTGGTCGATACGTGGCAGACGATTAAGCGCACATCCCCCGGCTGCGGTATTTCCCAGCGCATCGGCATGTGTGAGGCGAGCCCAGGTTTCATTCGCTTCATCCTGGGTTCGGGTTGCCCCTGACTCTGCCGCCAGTTTCGGGCGTTCAAACGTGAGATTATCCACGGTTACGGCGTCCGCCATATGCCCCCACATATGGGCTTTTGGCGTATCCGGGCTTGTCGGAACGGTAAACTTCACGCTACGCGAGATAGGCGAGTTCAGCAGTGAATCAATCGGTACTACGCTTAGCGGTGTGATTAACCCCACGCCGCGTGGCTGCGCAAGAATAATTTGCGCGTCACCGTTCGCATCCGTCATCCCCTCATACGTCATTGAAGATGTACCCGCGCCATAGGCAACGCTGTCAAATAGCAATTCCCCCTGACTTGGGTCAGTAAAGCCGGTGGTCATCCCGCTGCGATTTTTGCCGAGCCCCATGGTGACTGAAAACTTCACATTCGCTATCGTTGCTCCGTTCAACGCATTTTGTGAATGGACGTTCATTTTGATTTGCTCACCAGTTTTGGCGACGGGCAGGCGTAACGAAACATCGTCATTGAAATAGACGCTCAGTTGAGCCACCATTTCATTGGCTGAACAGGTCAGATAGTGGGCTGAGCCACCGACCCCCTTGCTACCATCGTCCAGATTAAAGTACGCCATCTGCGTGGCATCATCGGCCATATAAGCATCAGACGCCGTCGGCCAGCCGTGTTCTGTCAGGATTTTATTATCAGGATGTGCGCTGTAGAGCGTTTCAAGAGAACCCGTGTCGGGGACCTGACCTGCGCCGCATTGATTCGTGGCAGAGATCAGAGAATCGAAGGTGGCCCATTCTTCGCTATTTTCACTTTGCTGACCGGTTTTATGACTTGTTTCGGACGCCAATAGCGGACGCTTGTAGAGATTACCCTTCTCCACAATACCCCGTTGCATATGGCCATACATATTCGCCCCGTCAACGTCCGGGCTGGTTATCACCGTAAAAATCACATTAAAGGGGAACGTGATGCTTGCGCCTTCATCATCCGCCATCACAATGTGGATCGGCGTTTCTACCCCTACCCCACTGTCATGACTTAACGACAAATGTACCTGACCGTTCGCGTCCGTTACCCCGGTATAGTGTTCCGGGGACGATGCACGCATATCATCACTACGGACAACGACCCGCAGATTATCCCACTCATCTTTATGCTCCCCTTTACGGTTAGAGGCGGGGTCGACAAACAGTTCAAGATAGCGATAAGGCAACGGTTTATTGGTATTCCGGTCAACCACGCTGGCTATCACATCAATCGTCTCGCCGACTTCCGCCTTGTATGGCGCATCGGGAGAAAGCGTGATTTGTGGATACGCTAAAGGCAGCGCTTTATCCACGCAGCTCACCAGTAAAGCCGTACTGTTGCTTTCTCGTATCACCGCCCCGCTCCCCATACTGGTGGCGTAGTGATAAATATCGAGCTGATCTTTCGTGGACGACCAGTAGGTATCAATTGGCCAACCGGGATAGGCCGCCGCGGTGCTGTGGGCGGCCCGCAGCGCCACCAGCTGTTCGGCATCCGGCAAAATGGCACAGTGGTTATCCGCGCTATCCCAGGTAAACTGCGCCCAGCTTTCATTGCTGGCAGCAAAAGTAGCACTAGTGCCACTGGTTTCCGCCGCCAGTTTTGGACGCGTGAAGGTATAGGTGACGCCATCGACGTTTGCCGTAGCGCTTTCTTCCATATGCCCCCACATCGCCGCTTTGTCGCTGTCCGGGCTGGTCAGGGTGGTGAAAATGACATCGACGCTGTCTTTTAGCGCCATATTGTTTGCCGGCATCACCGTCAGGGTAGTTTTTACGCCGGGACCGTTTGCCTGGGTGACGGTCACTGTCGCTTTGCCGTCAGCGCCCGTAACACCGTGGTATTCCGTCGCCGTGGTGGTCAGTTCCGTATCACCAACGTGTACCGGTGCATTATTATTGACGATGTTCTGGCGGTTAAGCGCATCGCTGCGGGTAATAATAAATGCGGTATTGCCCACCACGTTACCGGCGCAATCGCGGGTGGTAACGGTCAGCGTGATACTTTCCCCTGCTTTGACCTTGGCTGCTTTTAACGTATCGTCCATCGGCACGGCGCTGAGTGACAGTGGCTCGCCCACGGCGGTAGCTACGTCAATCGCCACTTTTTGTTCGGTTAAAGCAACCGTATTGCTGTGCGGTGTTCCCGTCGACGTAATGAGGTAAAGCGCGGGTAGCGCGCTGCTATCTTCCAGCTGCGGCCAGACCACGTAATGCCCGCCGGCCATATTCTGCGCACAGAACGTTTTATTGGCGACTGGCTGTGGGTTAAGCGGTTCATCCGGTGTAGCGGCATCTGCCCAGACTAAACTGATAGCGGGCGTCTGTTCGCTTTCCCAGCGCAGCGGCGGTATGGCGAACAGATCGCCCTCGGTATCGAGCGGATTAGCCAGCTGCAGTGCGCTGGCTGAATCGTCAACGCTGAAGTCGCGGGGCATCGCGCTGAAGGCCACAGCGTGCGCTTCACCGGGAGAGAGGACAACGCTGCCCTGATAAACCGGAACGAACGCGCTGTCCGCCGTCGGCGGGGTGCCGTTTATCGCATCCGTAGCTGTGCGCAACTCCTGCCATGCCCCACTTTTTAGTGCAGAAAGTACCGGCACTGCACCCATTAACAGAGCTAACGCCAGTAAAGAGCGATAAACTTTATTCACCTGCCAGATCCCCCATCCTTGAGCAGTCACTACCCATTTATTCTGTGTTCGCGTTTCAACACACTTTGCTTAACCCCGAGCTAAACACAGGGCGCGGAAAAACCGCTCCCTAAGGAAGCGGTCTTGCACGGTTTTATTTACGTTGGTAGTCGATAGACAAGCCATATCCCTGGACGCCATCGTTGCCGAGGGTAACGCCATCGGCATAATCGAAGGCAGCCTTCGCTTCGGCGTTGGTAAGCGGAATAACCAGATCGCTATTGTTGTAGGTAGCGTTGACAATCCCACCCACAGTGCCCAACTGCAGACTGTTACCGGTGAATTTCCAGCGGTAGTTGTAATCACTGGTAACTTCTTCACCTGCATCGTAAGAGCGACTGGCGTTTTTATCTTTCCACAGCAGCACTTTATAGGTGGTGTTGGTTTTAAGTTTGGTGCTCGTGCCCAACAGATTGGTTGTTGTACCCGCCTCGTAGATGACGACGTGGACATTTGCATCGACCACCGGACCTTCCGGAATGTCATCATCGTCAGAACCACCGCCAGCGTTGGTCGACAGATCGTTTAGCAGCAATTCTGTGGCAACATTCGGATCGCCGGTAGTTGTGGTAGGCGTAATTTTAATACCGATGTAGCGATCGGCATCCGCAGCCTGAATTTCATAGGTGTCGCTGCCTTTTGTACCTATCTCTTGTGCATCGCCGCCATTCTGATCGCTATAGCTCATCCACTGCACAGTCGCTTTGGTCGCCGTGTTATCCGCATCCAGGTCACCTTCCGTATCGCCGATAGCCCAGTTGACCTTCACTTTGTCGCCCGCGTGAAACTGCCGGTCACCTTCAGTTGCCACGGTTCGACTACCACGGTCAATCGTCACCGTGACATGTGCTTTATCCGTTTCCGCCGTTTTATCTGCAGCCCGTGTAATCCACGGGATAGTCCCTTGAATAGTACCGGTACTTTCTGTCGCGCTTTGCCACTGACCGGCTTTCAGATTCCCATTAGCCGCGACTGCAGGCACAGCACAATACCCTGCCACAGCCAACGCCAGTGCGACCTTCGTCAGCCGCCGTTTTAATACTAATTGCATCAAGACTCTCCTTTTTCTTCAACATTCAGCGACTGGCTGGTCAGCCACTACGCTGACACTATTTCTGGCTATACACCACGCGTATGCCATAGCCCTGAATACCATCCTGCTCATGAGCAGCGAATTTTTGCGCAGCCTCTCTATTTGTTGCTGGCAACACCAGATCTTCATTGCGGGTATTGGCTTGTGCTCCGGTATTTCCCGTCACGCTTTGCCCGGTAAATTCCCATTGATAGTCATAAAGCGCCATTTCATCTTCTGCCAGTTGTTCTGACATCTGGAAAACGCCGTCTTTATTGGCATCACGCCACAGTACAAATCGATAGGTATTATTAACGACAGGATGCCTATCTTGTTTGCCGCTCAAATTAACGGGAGAAGATGTTTTCATTTGATAAATGAGCGCATTCAACGCATCAAACGCATCACCGGTAAACGTCACGTCAACATAGTTACTGTCGCCGTAGACGTCTTCCTTCGCTTTCCAGCGAAACGTCCCAGGAAGCGTACTGGAGAGCGTGACGGTTCCCGCCTTTTTGTCACGGCTGGCAATGAAGACGCAGGGCAATTCGGCGGTACAAGCTGTGGAGGAAAGCGACACCTTTTTGTCATTGCTGTCATAGAGTTCAGGCGCCATAGCCTCATCCACCAGCACTTTACCGTTACGATCGGTCGTATCCCCAAATGAATCGGTCAGCACCAGGTCCATCACAACACCATCGACGCCATCCGCCAAAGCGCTGGCCTCATGGCTATGATCGGTACGATCGGCGTCAGCGACGTTATCGACAATCAATTCGATTTTACGATCCTGCTGGACGGTAATTTCCACAGCACCCGAGTTTTGCTTATTCCCCTTTTCATCTTCCAGGGTCATGCGCACTTTCCAGGTATTTAACTCTGTACGCTGTGCTTCTGTATCCGCATTGACCCACGCAGGGAGGACCAGATTCCAGCGGTTATTATTCCCTTCAGTGAGGGCATCAGCTTTTACCACTGGCATCACTAATGTGCGATTGGCATTATTTTTTGCCTGCCAGGAGGCGGAGATGATTTTGTAGTGATGAGAGACAAGCGCATTGATCGTCCACTTACATTTCTCCAGTCCCACCGCAGACTCAGGCGTGTCTTCAATTACGCATTCAGGATGGACATTGGTCGCATCGGCTTTGAGCCATAACGCAACATCAAGGGGATCTTTTTCACGGTATTCAAGAACGATAAAATTATTACGCTCGACAAAATCGGTACGACTGCCCATTAAAGAGCGCTGAATTTTTACGTTTTCCGGATCAAGCTGAGCCGCCAGGGGCGTACCTAACTGATAAGTGACGGTTGCGTTGATGCTAAGGTCGGCATTATCTCCGGTACCGGCTTTGTAATCTGCACCCAACGTGACCATCGGCACAGGCATATAATTGAGACCAACGGTTACCGCATGGGGATTTTTTTGTAAATTGTCGGTACCAAATAATGCCACTTCATCGCCATAGTACTGCTCGTAGACTAATTTCCCACCGATCTGTGGATAAAATGACAGCCAGCTTTCAGCCCGAATATCCCATCCCCGGGCGGGGCGCTCTTCATAAAACTCGAAATCCTCAGACTCTTTCCAGTCAGAAAGTGGATGGTAATAGTTGCCAGAGAGCTTCAGATAATCTGTCCATGCCTCAGTGCCCAAACCTAAGCGACGGTGCCCACGGCTAAAATCGTAGTCATAAAAAGCGTTGCCGCCGAGTAACCAATCCCCCACATTTTGACGCAAGCCAAAACCGATATTTCCAATGGTCCGGTCCTCTTTACGCTGCGCGGAGATTTGGGTAAAAATCAATGTATATTGGTTGTCGTATAAGGGAACAAAATAGTCGAGAGAGCTACCATCAAGATCGCCCCCTTCGCCAACAGATAAACTGGTCCGTACTTTTCCGTACGGTGACATTAACCCTTCTATATACGATTGCGTGGAGGAGGTAATTTGATTTTGCAAATAGCTTTGCGCCTGTGATTTCAACGCGTCAGGCGTCAGGTTTTCAAAGCCTTGTGTCGCAGAGTTAATAAAATAGTCGACACCTTTCTCTTTAATGGATTGATCTTCGTTATTATGCTGTTCTTTTAGTACCGACTCACTGCCGAGATCGGGCAATGTAGACTCACTTATGTTATTGGTTGCTGCAGGCGCAACAATATTGTCCCCGGCAATAACTGCGCCAGAAACGAATAGAACAAGCAAGATAACAAAGCGCGCCCTTCGGGCCATAACATGTTCCTGTATTAACAAAGTTGCTGTACAGCAGGAACATTATATTTATGATTCACGCTAATGAATGCCTTTATAACCTAAATATAATCCTAAAAAATCAGCCAGATTATCAAAGCAAGATAAAATATTTGTAATAATAATGATTAAAGCTGATTAGCATTCATAATAAATATTAATCAGCAAAAATTATTCATAATATAATTTATATTATGACATTATATTCCACGCGTTTCTTCGAAATAAGGCCATGGCCGTTCTGACAGAAATAATCCACCGCTCCGCAGGCTTTTAATACTTGCAGTGGCAGATGGCATTCCGGACAACGCGCTTCCAGTTGAATATCTTTGTGACAATGCTCGCAGTGCGCCACACCATTTTGCGGCTCCAGCTCTGCATGACAATCCGGGCAGGTAATCGACATATCGTGTCCTTATACAGAAAATGTATTGCTGCTTTTATATTAACACCATGCGCTTAATGTGGCCCACGTAACTGCTGCTGCAATGTTAACAGGCACTCCACTTCTTCCAGCCTGCGCAGTGTCGTTTGGCTCACCTCCTGCGGACAACGTTCAAACAAACTTTGCGCTCCCAGAATTTGCTCAGCGAGACAATGGGCGTAAATCGTACCAGTAATGCTCCAGCGTTGTACCACCTCGCCGTCAATCACTTCCAGTACATCTTCTGTACCGCGTCGGTCATGGCTGATAATACGTCCGTCACGCAGATAAAGCCGCAGACCTTTTTGCCCACCAGCTGGCCCCGCATATTTGTTGAGCCGGATATCCAGTGGAATGCCGCTAATCTGCCCCTGAAGATGCGCCTCGCCTTCTGCCGTGGTCAGGTCACTCTGGGGGATATCACGTCCCAGACGGTCTTTAGCACTCACTAACCGCAGCACCATCTCATTATTCCCTCCCAGATACCGTACCGTTTCCCGCAGCATTGCTAACACGTGCGTACCGATATCCAGAATCACGCCATCCGGGTGGCGAAGTTCACGCGTGTCCGGTTCACCGGTGGCAAAGTTAAGCGCTATCGGCTCCCCTGCAGCGTTAAATCCACTTGGCTCCTGCAAGAAACCTTCGATTTTCACAATCTCGGCAAAAGTGCTGACCAACCCTCGTTTCACCGTTTCGATGCGCGCCATCCAGTGGTCGAGTGCCAGTACACGATCGGCAGCGCCTGGTTGAGCCAGCAGCATTTTCAGTTTTTCAATTTGGGAGAGCGTGGCGACAATAGGTTTTTCAACCACGATACGTGCGATGGGAGAGGCCAGGGCCTGTTCAAGCACCTCAAGGTGATGCAAGGATGCGGTCGTGATGAACAGGGTATCAAGAGGCTGAGTAAGCAGCTCTTCGAGCGACGTACAACGCGTCACGCCTGCCGGCTGTTTTGTGGGTTGAACATCAAACCCCACACAGCGTAATGAATCACCGAAGAGGCTACGTAATGCGGACAAGTATGCCGTTTCAACGACTGCGCCCAGCCCAACAAACCCTAACAGCATGTTCTCACCTCAAAAGTTGAATTACCGGGGCATAACGTCTGCCCCGGCATCATCGAGGTGCTATCAGGCGCTAGTTGCCGGTTTAGTCTGTGTATTCTCCAGCATGCGACGAATCGGAACAATGAGAACGATCAGTACCGCGGCGCAGATAAGCAGCGCAATCGAGCAGCGCGCGAAGAGATCTGGCAGCATATCAAGCTGGTCGGCCTTCACATGACCACCAATCAGACCCGCGGCCAGGTTACCCAGCGCACTGGCGCAGAACCACAGACCCATCATCTGTCCACGCATTCTTTCCGGTGCCAACAGCGTCATGGTCGCCAGACCAATTGGGCTCAGACACAGCTCGCCGAGCGTAAGCATCAGGATACTGCCTACCAGCCAGAATGGAGAAACACCCGCGCCGCCATTTGCCAGCACGTCTTGCGCCGCCAGCATCATCAGGCCAAAGCCCGCCGCTGCGCAGAGAATGCCGATGACAAACTTGGTGATACTGCTTGGGCGAATATTCATGCTCGCCAGTTTTGGCCACGCCCAGCTGAATACCGGGGCCAGCAGAATGATGAACAAAGCGTTAATCGACTGGAACCATACTGCCGGGATTTCAAAATCGCCGATCATACGGTTAGTGTAGTCGTTGGCGAACAGGTTGAACGAGGTAGGTTTCTGCTCAAAGGCAGACCAGAAGAACGCAGCGGAAACCAGCAGGATAAAGCAAACCAGCAGCCTGGCGCGTTCTTTACGGTTCAGCCCCGCAAAGACGAACAGATAGATAAAGTAAAGCGCAACTGACGCGGCAATCACGTACACCAGCATGCTGGCAACCGCGACCGGGTTAATCACAATCACTCCCTGCGCAATCAGGGTAACAACAATTGCTACACCAACTGCCAGCGCCAGCAGCCACGCGCCCACACCATTACGTTTCACAACCGGGCTGTTCCAGGTCGAGTCCAGGCCCACTTCGCTATCGTAGCGTTTCATCGCCGGAACGGCAAAGATACGGAAGATGAGCAATGCCACCAACATTCCGATACCACCGATACCAAAACCCCAGTGCCAGCCGTGAGTTTTAATCAGCCAGCCGGAGATCAATGGCGCGATGAAGGAACCCAGGTTGATACCCATGTAGAACAGCGAGAAACCGCCGTCACGGCGCGCATCGCCTTTTTTATACAGCGTACCCACCATCACCGAGATACAGGTTTTGAACAGGCCAGAACCGAGCACAATGAACATCAGGCCAATAAAAAACAGGTTGTCACCCATGATGGCCGACAGCGCAATCGACAGGTGACCAAGCGCTATCAGGATGGAGCCATACCACACCGCTTTTTGTTGACCAAGCCAGTTATCCGCCAGCCAGCCACCTGGCAGCGCAGCAAGATACATGGTACCGGCAAAGATACCGACAATCGCCGAGGCATTTTCACGCGCCAGTCCCATGCCGCCGTCATAAACGGTAGCCGCCATAAACAAGATCAGTAACGGACGAATGCCATAAAACGAAAAACGCTCCCACATCTCAGTAAAGAACAATGAGCCGAGCGGATAAGGGTGACCGAAGAAAGTTCGGCTTTCTTTTTGATTAACAGAGGATTGCATAATTCTCCCGAAAGTTATGTCGTCGTGCGTGTAAACACCGCGATGTACGCCGGCCAGTTACGTAGCTGGTCGATTTTTTACATGCGGCGAAGATTTATTTAACCATTTGATAACCTGGCAGTAGTTTTGTCTAGTACCAACCGGGGGACTTTAAGATGAAAACTCGACAATTGTCTACTTTCTTAGATTTAAACTTGGTAAAAAACGAATAGTGATTGACATTGCGCGGGCTGAGGTTGACGTTGGAATAACGAAAAAAAACCCGCGACAAGCGCGGGTTTTCATCTGCATCAGCAACGATTACTT
>OIER01001122.1_pt1 | contig 14703 bp, 15 predicted proteins | sample 1581801 | NCBI WGS metagenome assembly OIER01 (sample SAMN03281006, study PRJEB24777) | human gut metagenome | isolation source: fecal sample PR165 from 1 month old male Malay infant, vaginally delivered... | reverse complement strand
CAGTTGGCGGCGGTATCCGTTCCCTGAACGTGGCACTGCGTCAGGAGCTGGACCTGTACGTCTGTCTGCGTCCGGTTCGTTACTATCAGGGCACCCCAAGCCCGGTTAAGCACCCAGAACTGACCGATATGGTTATCTTCCGCGAAAACTCAGAAGACATCTACGCCGGTATCGAATGGAAAGCTGACTCTGCAGACGCAGAAAAAGTGATTAAATTCCTGCGCGAAGAGATGGGCGTGAAGAAAATTCGCTTCCCTGAGCATTGCGGTATCGGCATTAAGCCGTGCTCCGAAGAAGGGACCAAGCGTCTGGTGCGTGCGGCCATTGAATACGCGATCACCAACGACCGTGACTCTGTGACCCTGGTTCACAAAGGCAACATCATGAAGTTCACCGAAGGCGCGTTCAAAGACTGGGGCTACCAGTTGGCGAAAGAAGAGTTCGGCGGCGAGCTGATCGACGGCGGCCCATGGCAGAAAATCAAGAACCCGAACACCGGCAAAGAGATCATCATTAAAGATGTGATCGCCGATGCGTTCCTGCAGCAGATCCTGCTGCGTCCAGCGGAATACGACGTGATCGCCTGTATGAACCTGAACGGTGACTACATCTCTGACGCCCTGGCCGCTCAGGTTGGCGGTATCGGTATCGCCCCTGGCGCGAACATCGGTGACGAGTGCGCCCTGTTCGAAGCGACCCACGGTACTGCGCCAAAATACGCAGGTCAGGACAAAGTGAACCCAGGCTCGATCATCCTGTCCGCAGAGATGATGCTGCGCCATATGGAATGGTTCGAAGCCGCAGACCTGATCGTTAAAGGGATGGAAGGCGCGATCAACGCGAAAACCGTAACGTACGACTTCGAACGTCTGATGGAAGGCGCTAAGCTGCTGAAATGTTCAGAGTTTGGCGACGCGATTATCGCGAACATGTAATCCAGATTCTGGGTTAACCTGTAACGGGAGCCTGAGGGTTCCCGTTTTTTTTGCCTCTGCCTGTGGGAGACAACACGATGTTAGCCACCGTCCTTATCACGGTTGTTGCGTTAATTCACCTCTATATTCTGGTGCTGGAGATGTTCCTGTGGAATACCAAAACAGGTCATAAGGCCTTTAATCTGCGTCCCGACTTTGCGCGCGACACCCGCGTGCTGGCCGCAAATCAGGGGCTGTATAACGGTTTTCTGGCGGCGGGGTTGCTCTGGAGCCTCTGGCTTGGCGAAAAAGGTATTCCGGTGGCGATCTTCTTCCTGGTCTGCGTGTTGATTGCCGGACTATTCGGCGCAGTCACCGCCAGCAGAAAAATTCTCTATGTGCAGGCCATGCCCGCGCTCGCAGCGCTGCTTGCGTTACTCCTCTGAAGCAAGGCTTTGGTTGCGGGAAGGCGTCCGATATACTGATGCCTTTACCCTTACTGGTTAGAGACGAGACTGTTATGAACAACACTATCCCACTGAAATATTATGACATTGCCGAGGAATACGCGTCGGAAGCGGCAAAGCAGGTCGCAGAGTCTGAGCATGATGCGCTGGCACATTATTTCCAGCTGCTGCTCCCCGTTTAGCGAATAATGAGGAGATAAGCGAGGACGCTCAGCAAGAGATGGCCGCAGAGGCCGGGATCCGCGCTACCCGCATTGATGATATTGCGAATTTCCTCAATCAGTGGGGAAATGAATAACCTGCCTCAAACACCCTTATGCTGATGCTTTGCCTGACCGCTCGGCATCACGCTATCGGACCACAGTCATTTATTCCGCAGAACATGCGACGCCGGTGAGTCGCTTTGCCAGCTCACTGCGGGTGAGTGATTTAGAAAAGTACCATCCCTGGATCAGCGCATCGGGATATCTGTCGGCAATGAAGCGATACTGTATTTCATTTTCCACCCCTTCAAATACCAGGGTTTTATTCAGTTTTGCCAGCGCGTCGCTAAAGATCACAAAGATATTTTGCTTATAATGCTCGCTGATGCCATCAACCAGCGACTTATCGATTTTGATCTCATCATATTCGAGCAGCGACAGTCTGGCGAGGTTGGAATTTTGCACGCCAAAATCATCGATTGATATTTTAACGCCGAGCGCTTTAAGCTCCTGACAAAATCCCTCGAGAATATCGGCGCTGGAAACGGCTTTTTCAGAGAGCTCAACCTTTACCAGGGAGAGGGGAAGGTGATTGGCCAAACAGACTCGCTGCAAAACGTGAATAAACTGGCCGTCTTCAATTTCCTTGCGTCCAACATTAAGTGAGACAATCAGCCGATGTTTATTCGCCAGCGGAGCGATTTCAGAGATCGATTTTTCGATAATGTTACAATAATATTTTTTATAGAGACCAATCTTCTTAATTAATGGAATGAAAAGCTCCGGGGAGACATCCCCTTGTTTTTGATCGCGCCATCTCGACAGTACTTCTACGCCCACTATTTTTTGATCGTGAATGCGAATAATCGGCTGATAGTTAACGCTGATGGTGTTCGTTAACACGGCTTTAATCAGCGTGCGTTCCAGCGAAAAACGATCTTCATAGAGACGGAAGATAAAGAGAGTTATCGCGACCCAAATAAAATATAAAATGACAGCCAGAAGCGCAAAGATAAACGGGGGTAACGAGGCCAACCCTGCGTCGTGATGCGTCACAATGACACACAGGTCCCAGAAGGCGCTGCACCGGGTAAGGGTCAGGGTAAACAACGTCGAATGCAGCCAGCTCTGCTGCGTTAACTCAGGGGCGGTAGTAAAAAACGTTCTGCCGAGGTCTTTGGTGGTGGCGCTCAGCGAATAGCTTGCCGTAACCGGGGTGAATTTATCGTAAGCATAGCGGGAGGTGAAAATAATAATATTGTTATAAATTGCCGCGTTGCCCGTGAAAAAATCTTTTCTGGAAAACTGCGCCAGCAGAAAGCCTCTCGGCGTTTTATGCAGTTCTGTGGGAAGTGCAACGGGCGTGGCAAGTTTTCCCCAAAACGCGGTACAGACTATTTTTCCATTTTCAATAAAACCGATATCACCGAAATAGAGGCTATCCAGCTTTATTTGTCTGTAGCTATCGAGACTGGATTTATCGCACCCTTGTGTCGTAATACTTTTCAGGGCCAGCGCTACGCTTTGGGAGAGATCTTCTGAATAACGTAAGAGGGTATGGGATATTTCACGCTGTTTGCTCTTCTGTTGACCCACGATAACAGCATTGACCGCATAAAGAGAGAGGAGGACCAGAAGCGTTGAAACGATAGCAACGGCAATCATTTTTTTCATTTTCCAGCGATCCTGTCCACTCCCTGATTGCTCAAATATTAACACAGCCAGGGCAAGGCACAAGCCCGACAGTCGCAGCCTGTGAGCGCTATCAGGCGGATGAACTCATACGAAAGCATCAGTTTTTTAAGATAAATCTCAGCTAAGCTTTTTTTATTGCTATTTAGGTACGCCAGGTTTGCCACAGACTTTTCTTCAGAACTTCCATGCTTGTTTTTTCTAGTAAGGAAAACATCGTGCGCAACGTAACGATCGCTATTGTCAGTACTCTTTTTCTCTTTCTGAGCGGTATTGTGATCGTTAACGGGCAGTTGGCGAAACAGAATAATATTCATACCGCGACAGCCGTCAGTGCGACTCAGGTCTGTACCCGTAGCGGACAACGGGTGTCAGGGACAGAGGCCGCATTAAAACCGCATCAGCGTGTCGTCATGATCCTGCAGCAGGGATGGCGTCTGATATTGCTCATTCTCGCGCTGTCCGTGACGGTGGGCATTTTAATCCACCGCTACAAGGGAAAAAGCACCTCCATTGAAGACGATCTGCGTAAGGCCATTTTGCAGGGGGAGATTGTTCCCTATTATCAGCCCATCGTAAATGGTGATACCGGCGGATTGTACGGTGTGGAAGTCCTGGCCCGATGGAAACATCCGAAATCAGGCTTTATCCCGCCGGATGTCTTTATCCCGATTGCTGAACGTAGCGGTTTGATTATCCCGCTGACCAAAGGGTTAATGGCGAAAGTGGTTACTCAGCTTAAGCCGCTGTTGTCGAAACTGCCGGACGGCTTTCATATTGGGGTGAACATCAGCGCCAGGCACATCGATGCTCCTTCTTTCATCGGCGATTGCCGCGTGTTCGGCAAAGGGTTTCAGGGGAAAGAAGTCAAACTGGTGCTCGAGGTAACCGAGCGTGAGCCGCTGGTCGATAATCCTCACCTGGTGGAAAATCTCAATCTGCTGCATAAGGCCGGTTTTGTCATTGCCCTGGATGATTTTGGTACGGGCTATTCCGGACTGTCGTGCCTTAATGCGCTTGCCATTGATTACATTAAAATTGATAAGAGTTTTGTGAACCGGGTGTCAGAGGAGAAGGACTCCACGATCCTGCTGGACTGCGTTATTGATCTCGCGAAAAAACTCTCATTGCGTATTGTGGCGGAAGGTGTAGAAACGAAGGAGCAACTGGAGTATCTCAACCGTAATGAGATTACCCTGTTACAGGGATATTATTTTGGTAAACCCGTCTCCTATATAGACTTTATTAAAGTCATTTTATCTAAGCCCAGGGAGGCCGTAAGTCTGTAAAAACCTCGCCCTTTGCAGTGCGCCTGGAATAAGGCGGTCGCCAGGCGGTGAAAAAAGAAATAAAGACGAGCTTCTGTTGTATGCTTAAGTGCAATTCATTTTCCTCTTATCCTGAGCTTTGTTACAGTGACAAGAGTTGTCAGCCAGGGACGTCAGGCGTGATAAGGTGGAATAGCTCGTGCATGTGAAAAATACTTTTTACACAACAACCATTACCGTCATCATTGTCTCCTTGATCATCTCGTTGTCGCTTGCGGTCCAAATTGCCACGTCCAGACAGCAGTCAATCCAGCAAATTAATACCAGCGTCGCCAACCTGAGCCATACCCTTGATGTCTACACCGAGGGGATCATGCGCCAGAGTGAAATGTTAATTACTACCGTTTCCGACATGATCGAAATTTATGGCATGACCGCGCAACAGGCGATCAATATTCAGCGGATGATAAACGATCAGGATAATCTTCTTACCCAGATTAATAATGTGGTTGTTTACAATGCACAGGGCGATATCTTTACCGCATTGCACGAAAGTTTTACCGGGCCGCGTAAAGGCTCGGACAGAGAATTTTTTATCTACCATAAGGAAAATAAAAATCAGCAGATTTTTATTGGTGAGCCGGTGGTAAGCAGAACCAATGGTAAATGGGTGATCACCATCAGTCGGCGCCTTGAAACCCCCTCCGGGGCTTTTAACGGTGTCGTGGTGGTCACGCTGTGTATCGAGAATTTTCTCGCGCTGTACGGACAGATTAATATCGGTCACTCGGGGGTGATTGGCTTAACGACACAATCTGGCGTGCTACTGGTCCGTTATCCTTTTAAAAATACCTATATCGGCACCATTGTTTCTGACTCACCCCTCTTCAGGAAATACCTCAAGGTACAAAATACAGGGATAGCCAGCTCCATCTCGCGGTTTGATAAAATCGAGCGCATTTATGCCTATGAGAAAAACAAACGCTACGGGCTGGTCACCACCGTGGCCGTCAGCATTGATGAAGCTCTCTCTGCCTGGCGCAAACAGGCCATTCAGCTGGCGGTACTGATTTTCGTTTTCGCGGCGATACTCATCGTTGCGTCATGGTTCCTCTATTCCGACTTGTCCCGAAAAGCGCGGGATAATAAAGCGCTAAAAATTATCGCCTCTGAGGATGCGCTGACCGGGCTGTACAACCGCCGCATCTTTGATGAAAGGATCCTCTCGGAAATCGCGCGGTGTGCTGCCCATGACACGCCGATATCGATGCTCCTTGTGGATATGGATTACTTTAAAAAATACAATGATAACTACGGTCATCCGGAAGGGGACCGGTGCCTGGCACTGCTGGGTAACAGTCTTCGTGAGAGCCTGACCCGTGATAACCAGACTGTGGCGCGATATGGCGGAGAGGAATTCGCTCTGATATTACCTGATACGGATATTCAGGAGGCGCTTCGTCTGGCGCAGACCATTATTCGCAATGTCTATTCCCTGCAAATCGATCATGCTTTTAGCCCCTTCAGGCGGGTTACGGTCAGCGTCGGGATTTCCACCGCGCGCGCCGTCGACATCGCAGGCAGCCAGCAGAACCTGATTATTGCCGCTGACCAGGCGCTCTACCAGGCAAAACGCGCCGGACGTAATCGTTATGCGTTTGTCGGGCTATGAGCAAAAAAAAGCCCACTCAGGAGTGGGCAAGAAATACTGGAAGCAATGTGAGCAATGTCGTACTGAATACCTGAGTGTTTCTCTCAACTATTCAGTGTTGAGAAAGATAATCTTTCTCAACAAAAGATGCAACCCTACATTTCATGTGGCGCGATCTGTCCGCTGGCTAATCGTTACGCACTCTCTCGTTGTGATGCTTATCACGAATTTCCTTTCTCAGATCCTGTGCTATTCTTTTTGTGTCGTTGATTTAATGACAAAAACCATACAGAGAGGAACGTTATGGGAATTTTATCCTGGATTATCTTTGGGCTTATTGCGGGTATTCTGGCGAAGTGGATCATGCCGGGCAAAGATGGCGGTGGGTTTATCGTCACCGTAATACTGGGTATTGTCGGCGCGGTAGTCGGCGGCTGGATCAGTACGTTGTTCGGGTTTGGCAAGGTCGATGGCTTTAACTTCGGTAGTTTCGCCGTCGCGGTGATTGGTGCACTGGTTGTTCTGTTTATCTACAGAAAGATCAAAAGCTAAGCCCTGTAAGCGTTAAAAAAGGCTGCCAGATGGCGGCCTTTTTACGTAGTGGGTTTACCACCAGCCAAGCTGCGTGCCGGCGAACGCCGCGAGGGCAACGATCAGCATAATGACGGTTGTTTTGCGCATTTATGCCCCAGGAGCCGCATAACCGCCGACAAAAAACCATGCTAAAAAGACCACCGCCGTTATAAAAATAACGACCGGGAAGAGGATCCCTATTCTCATACCATCACCTGTTTCGGTTTCTATAACGCCGTAGAGTGTACGGGGTTAATCCATAGTGAGAAAGCGTGTTTTGCTTTTTCCTTTCTTATCCTGATACATCGCGACGTCCGCGGCACGTAACGCGCTGTCCGGATCGGTTGCGCCTGGGTCAACTTCGATAACGCCGAGGCTGGCTCCCGGATAGATAATGTGAACGCTGCCCAGCCAGTATTCACCGGCAATACAGGCGCTGAGACGTGATTTGAGCAGGGTGACCTGCGTGATATCGCCTTCACTGTGGGGCTGGCCCAGCGACGCCACCAGAAACTCATCACCACCCAGCCGGCCGATGATGTCGTCCTGCTGCTTTCCTTCCGTCAGACGTTTGCCCACTTCAACCAGGAACTGGTCGCCGGCTTCGTGTCCATAACGGTCGTTAATCAGTTTAAAATCATCCAGATCGATAAACGCGATGATGGCGTTACGCTTCAGATGCCGGGCCAGCGAGAACAGGGTGGTCAGATCCTCAAACAGGGCACGACGGTTGGGTAAACCGGTCAGGGCATCGGTATAAGAGTGCGCAATGAGGGCCGCGTTGGCTTCGCGAAGCTGGGTGACCAGCGACTCCTTCTGGATGTACTGGCCAATCAAACCCGCGAATAATCTCAGCACCTGCTCACCGCGCTCGCTGAGGGGTTTCTTCGCCGTGCTGGTGGCGCAGAGCGTTCCGTACAATGAACCATCGGCAAAATGGACGGGGATGCTCATATAGGTAGTAATGCCAAGCGCTTTTGCCGCTTCACACTCAGGCCAGCGTTCGGGGACGTCGTTACTGAACAGGGTATCGCTATCCAGCGCACGCTTGCACAGCGTTTCATCCCAGGGAACGCTCAACCCTTCGGGGATCGTCATCTGCTTGCTGTTGCGGGCGTAGAGGATATGCTGCAGCCGGGCCTGGATATCAACTTTAGTGAGGTAAGTTGACTCCATGTCGGTCACGATCTCCAGCATCTCCAGTAACTGACGAACGAGGCTTTCAAGGGATTGTTCAGTGGCGAGGGTTTCTGAAACACGGGCAAGGATAATATCCGACATGACGTAGAATGACTCCCAGGCAGAAGACGTCTGCATCTGCATGTTATGCTTTATTTTTAGGCTTCAGCCATAGTAAAACATGAATATAAAAAATTTAATATATGCGCGGGTTGGGGGAGAGGGCGAAAAAAGCCCCGGCGTTGAGGACCGGGGCAAAGACATCTTGATTACGGAATGATGTTCTCTGGTCATATCGAGAACATTCCGCACTATAGGCTGGAAAAGTGCAGTTAAAATGGAGAAATCATGGAGAACGCGGCGCTGGCCCGTTACCCTTAGCCTGTCATGATGTCAAAAGGATCAATAAGATGAGATTTCTGCTTCTGGCCCTTGCGCTACCGCTGGCGGCTTGCACCACAAAAACTCCCCCACCGGATGCGCCTCAGCCACCGCATGCTATCGGGATGGCTAACCCGGCTTCCGTTTACTGTCTGGAAAAAGGGGGGGAACAGATCCCGATCCAGAGCCCACAAGGCGTGCGCACGGAGTGCAAATTACCCGATGGTAAAGTGATCGATGAATGGGACCTCTACCGTCGCGATCACCCGCAGCCCGCCAGGTGACAGCGGGGCCGGGATTGCGATACACTTCTCTTTAGGATTATTCTTAGCCAGTTTCTGGCCATCGTTATCGTGAGAGAAGTATGTTTCAGCTTAAACCGGGCAGCATGGCGTTAATCGTGGGTGCCCGCACGGCGTCAGGCCGTCGCAATATTGGTAAATCTGTTGAGTTATTTGGCCTTTGCCAGCCCGGCCTGCGCTTCGTTAACCCGGTTAACGGCGTAATGACACAATTACCCGCCACGGCAGATCGCGCACTTTGGCTGGTGACGGGTGATGTCTACGCCTTTGACAATCAGCACGGCTTTGCGTTTGTTCGCGCCGAACATCTGATGCCGCTCAACCCGGATGGAGCACCGCAGATTCTCGGTGAACTCACCGTCAGCTGATTACAGATGGCGCAGCCAGTCAGCTAAGACCTGCGCGTGATTTTGTTCCGTGTTTTTGGCAGCAAACAGCAGCGTGACGGTCTGCTTTTTGGCCCTCGCCGCCAGAAGCATGCCGTCGTCCACATGCTGCGCCAGCTCTTCCCGATAGGCCTGACTGAAGGCCGCGAAATCAAGGGTTTCGCTGTGAAAGGCCTTGCGTAATTCATTCGACGGCGCGAGCGCTTTACACCATTCATCATAGACGAGGTCCGTTTTTTTAACCCCGCGCGGCCACAGTCGGTCCACCAGCACCCGATATCCGTCGTCCGGGCTAGCCTGTTCGTATACCCGTTTGCATTGAATCATGATCCCACCCTCCCAATTTAAGGTATTGTGATAACTGCAAAAGATCGGTAGTCTGAGGTTCCTTATGTTATCTGATAATTCTCTGGCATAAGGAACCTTTCATGGAACACCTCCCGGTTAAAACGACGCTGCGCATTGCGCTGGTTGGCGACTACAATCCCGCTGTTATTGCGCATCAGGCGATCCCGCTGGCCATTGACGATGCCGCTGCTGTCCTTGACCTCACTGCCGATTACGACTGGCTTGCCACCACGGAGCTCACCAGCCCGGAAGATCTGGTGGGCTACGATGCCATCTGGCTGGTTCCTGCAAGCCCCTATAAAAACACGGAAGCCGCTTTTATCGCCGCGCGCTACGCCCGTGAAAACGGCATTCCGTTCCTGGGCACCTGCGGTGGGTTCCAGCATGCGTTGATCGAGTATGCCCGTAATGTGTTGGGCTGGAGCGATGCGGCACACGCTGAGACGGATACCGAAGGCACTATGGTGATTGCGCCGCTCACCTGCTCGCTGGTGGAAAAAACCGATGCCATTGAGCTGCGTAATAATACGCTGATTGCGAAAGCGTACGGCAAGCCGGAAATTGAAGAGGGATATCACTGTAATTATGGCGTGTCGCCGGCCTTTGCCCAGGCGCTGGAGAGCGGTGATATGCATGTCACAGGCTGGGACGATCAGGGAGAAATTCGTGCCGCGGAACTGGTTACCCACCCGTTCTTTGTGATCACCTTATTCCAGCATGAGCGTGCTGCGCTGGAAGGCCGTCCGGTGGTGCTGGTACAGGCGATGCTGCGCGCGGCCCGCGGATAAAAAAGGCAGACCCGAGGGTCTGCCTCCGTGTTTAACGGGGCGCGATCTCCCGGTCTCGCCCGGCCAGCATGCCGCAGACGGCCATGATCACAGCGGCCAGCGCGCAGCCCAGAAGCGGGAGACGCCAGTCTCCCGTGGTATCATGAATTTTCCCCATTACCGGCGGGCCGCAGGCCGCGAGCAGATAACCAATCGACTGTGCCATGCCGGACAGCGCCGCCGCCTGATGCGCAGAGCTGGCGCGCAGACCGATGAACGTCAGACCGAGGATCATCGTTGCCCCGGTACCAAAGCCAAACACCAGCGTCCACATTACCGCCAGCTCAGGCATAAACCACAGGCCCGCCGCACTCACCGCGCACATCAGCGCCACCGCGCCGGCGATGCCCCGCTGATCCTTCAGACGGTGGAGGATCAGCGGAACGGCAAGACCCGGTACCGCCGTGGCCAGCTGTAAAAGTCCATGCACCGAGCCGGCCTGCGCTTCGCTGTAGCCGTGGCTGAGCAGTATCGCCGGCAGCCAGCCGATGATGACGTAGTAAATCAGCGAGTTGATCCCCAAAAAGAGCGTCACCTGCCAGGCGAGAGCCGAGCGCCAGATGGCGCGGTTATGCAGCGCGCCAGCGCCCGTGACCGTCGCGGCGTGTTCCTGACGCCACTGCGGCAGCCACAGCAGCAGCGCGAGCAGTGGAAATACCATCAGCATCAGCAGCGCGCCATGCCAGCCCGCCGCCCCCTGCGCCAGGGGAACAATCAGTGCCGAGCCGAACGCCGCCGACACGCCCATCGTCAGGGAATAGGCGCCGGTGAGTTTCGCCACCTGGCCGGGAAAGTCACGTTTAATTAACCCGGGTAACAGTACATTGCCGAGCGCAATGCCGCAGCCTATCACCGCCGTTCCAGCGAAAAGCGCAGCGGCGGAGGGCAGGGAGCGCACGGCAATCCCGGCGCAAATCAACAGCAGGGCGATAAACAGGCTGCGCTCCATGCCGATGCGCCGGGCCACACCGGCTGCAAGCGGCGAGACCAGAGCGAAGGCCAGCAGCGGCAGGGTGGTCAGCAGACCGGTTTGCGCCGTGCTTAAGCCATAATCAAGACGAATAGTATCGAGCAGCGGGGCTGCCCCGGTAAAGGTGACGCGAAGCGTCGTGGCAATCATCAGGATGCCTGCGATCAGCAGCACGCCGTGTTTTCCTGAGGTGCGAAGTGCAGTAGTCATTTTGTTCTCATACGTTCAAGCGAGTGCACACCATACCGATTTTCGCGGCGGTTGAAATCAGGCTAAAATGACAGTTTATCGCTAAAATCGGACAACCTGATGATTGGTCTGGGACTGGACGGCTACGATCCTGATAGCCAGCACGATGCGGCCGTCGCATTTCGCATTCGCGTGGTGGCAGAGGAACAATATATTCCGCTTCATCACCACCGCAAGGGACAGCTAATTCTGGCTCTTGGCGGGGCGATCACCTGCGAAGTGGAAAATGCCATGCTGATGGTGCCGCCTCAGTATGCCGTCTGGATCCCCGGCCAGATGCCGCACAGCAACAGAGCCACGCCGGGGGCACAACTCTGCTTTCTGTTCATTGAACCGGGGACCGCGCGGTTGCCCGACCGCTGCTGCACCCTGAAAATCTCTCCGCTGGTACGGGAATTGATTTTATCGCTGGCAGAAAAATCACGTGAACAGTTGCACCTTGCGGCCACCTCGCGGCTGGTGAATGTCCTGTTTGATGAGCTGCCGCTCCAGCGCCAGGAGCATCTGCAACTGCCCGTCTCACCCCATCCCAAAATCCGGCTGATGAGCGAGAAGATGGCGGAAGAGCCGGCGGCCTGGCAGACGCTGGCGCAGTGGGCAAGCCACTTTGCCATGAGCGAACGCAACCTGGCACGGCTGGTGGTGAAAGAGACCGGCTTGAGCTTTCGCCGCTGGCGTCACCAGCTGCAGTTGATTGTGGCGTTACAGCATTTGATTAGCGGCAAATCAGTGCAGCAGGTGGCTCAGTCACTGGGCTATGACTCGACCACCGCGTTTATCACCATGTTTAAAAAGGGGCTGGGTCAGACGCCGGCGCGTTATATGGCCAGCCTGACTACGACTTCCCGATAAACAGCGAGACAAGACCCGCCGCAATCAGCGGGCCCACCGGAACGCCGCGAAAGAGCGCCACACCCAGCACGGTGCCCACCAACAGGCCCGCTACCAGCGAGGGCTGGCTGCTCATCAGCGTGACGCCGCGTCCCCCCAGCCACGAAACAAAAATCCCCACCGCGATCGCCACCAGTGATTTCCAGTTGACGAACGAGTGCAGCAGCGTTGAGGCGGGAAGGGTACCGCTGGCGATGGGTGCCATCACCCCAATGGTTAAAATGATGATCCCGATGGTCAGCCCTTGTTTTTCTATCCACGGGAAAAAGGTATTGAGCGGCGTTACGCGCACAATGATAAGCACCAGAATCGAGATGGCGACGGTAGTGTTATGGCTGATAAAGCCGAGCGCGGCGAGCGCCAGCAGAATGAGCAGAGTCGGGTCAAACATAGGGGAATCCTTGCCAGAAAAATGATCCTGCTTACTGTACGCGGAAAAACGGTGGACAGGTTTAAAAAGATTTTTATCGCTGTCATAACCTTGTCATTTACGCGGATTAAAACGAAGGGAGATATCGCAAAAGGGGTCGCCATCATGAACGATCACATGTTTGTCGAAACGCTGATTATCTCCTCATCGTTTTTCGCCATCGCCGTTATTCTGGTCGCTTCCGTGCTGTTTCTGGAAAGAAAAGGCTGACAGGAGCGCCAGCCAGCGCGGTCAGGCTCTGTGGAACGTCACCAGCTCTGGACGGGCGATGCGCAGGTAATCCTGGGTGTCCATAATCACGGATTTCTCCAGCAGACCGGCGTTAAACGCGATTTCGTCAACGCGCTCGAACAGCAGCGGGTCGGCAACCAGCGCCAGATCAGGATGGAAGCTAAAGGGCGGGATGGCGCCAAACACGCAGGCGGTGAGAGCATCGACCTCGGCCGGGCTGGCGAGAGAGGCTTTCAGCCCACCAAAATGGCTGGCAAGCTGGCTCAGGTCGGCCTGCAGATCGGCGGCCAGGATCGCCAGAACGTGTTTTTTTACGCCGTTTCCCTTCACTTTGCACACCAGCGCTTTTGCCCCCTGGCGCAGTTCGGTCCCGCGAATTTCACTTACCGCTTCGCATTTTCCGACCGCCTCATGCTCCATGACGCGAAACCGTGCGCCCTGCTCGGTGAGTAAAGTAATCAGTTGCTGATGGGTTCCTGCCCCAATAACGTCGTCAGTCATAACGCTTTCCCGGTGAAAATCCAGTAGGTAGCTTTCTACATTAGCACGGGATGTACGGGGTCGAAAGAAAACAGCCAGCGGGTTCGCTGGCTGTTGGATTATGCGTTGCTGGTGGCGGACTGCTTGTGGAACAGCTCCCTGAACACGGGATAAATATCATCCTGGTCACGGATGTGCTGCATGGCAAAATTATCAAACATCGACTGCAGATGTTCATACTCCCGCCACAGGGTCTGGTGTGCGCGACGGGTGATTTCGATATAGCTGTAGTAACGCACCACCGGCAGAATCTTTTTCGCCAGAATTTCGTGACACAGCGGTGAGTCATCTGCCCAGTTATCGCCGTCCGACGCCTGCGCGGCATAGATGTTCCACTGCGCCGGGTCGTAACGCTCTTTCACCACTTCATCCATCAGCTTCAGCGCGCTCGAGACGATGGTGCCCCCGGTCTCCTGAGAGTAGAAGAACTCGTGTTCATCCACCTCTTTGGCCTGGGTATGGTGGCGAATATAGACCACTTCCACGTTCTTATACGTTCGGCTCAGGAAGAGATAGAGCAGAATATAAAAACGCTTCGCCATATCTTTGGTGGCCTGGTCCATGGAGCCGGAAACGTCCATCAGACAGAACATCACCGCCTGGCTGGAGGGTTCCGGACGCTTTTCGTAGTTCTTGTAGCGCAGGTCGAAGGTGTCGATAAACGGTACCCGGTCGATCTTCGCTCTCAGCTCGGCAATCTCTTTACGCAGGCGCTCCTCTTCCAGCAGTTGCGCCGGCTCGCTGTTTTCCACCACCTTCAGGCTGCTCTCCAGTTCACGCAGCTCACGACGTTTTCCTGCCGTCATGGCCGTGCGTCGCGCCAGCGAGTTCTGCAGCGAACGCACGACGCTGATATTGGCGGGCACGCCGTTGGCGGTATAACCCGCGCGATGGGTTTTGTATTCATTGAGCTGACGGTGCTGATTCTTTTTGAGATTCGGCAGCGCCAGGTCTTCGAACAGCAGGTCGAGATATTCATCTTTTGAGATCTGGAAGACAAATTCGTCCTGACCTTCACCGTCCTGGCTGGCCTGTCCCTGACCGCTTCCTGAACCACCGCCGCCGCCCTGAGGACGCTCAATTCTGTCGTTCTGAACGAAGTGGTCATTACCTGGGTGTACGCGATGGCGCAGGCCGCCTCGCCCCTGATGAAACATCGGTTCGCTGATGTCATCGGTGGGGATGGAGACAGACTCGCCGC
>OIER01001112.1_pt1 | contig 14805 bp, 25 predicted proteins | sample 1581801 | NCBI WGS metagenome assembly OIER01 (sample SAMN03281006, study PRJEB24777) | human gut metagenome | isolation source: fecal sample PR165 from 1 month old male Malay infant, vaginally delivered... | reverse complement strand
TGAATCGCCACGCGTTTAACAGACACCTCAGAGTCATTTAAGATGACTTAAAGAGAGGTGCCCATGAGCGGTAAGCGTTATCCTGAAGAGTTTAAAACTGAAGCAGTCAAACAGGTTGTTGATCGCGGTTACCCGCACTGGCGCAACAGCATCCATCACGCAAACGGCGCGAAGCCTCTGTTTTGAACAGAAAAGTGGTCAAATCGGGATGAATAAAACGTGCATAAAACGGGTCAAAAAGTGCATAGCGTTTTTTCGGTTCGAAACGCCTGTTTTTGCAATTTTCAGCCCATGAATTTTTTGTAGATATCTGCGGCCTCATGCGGGGACAGGTTCGCCGCGTCGGCTTTGGCTGCCTCGTCCATATTGTTGAACGATTCGAAAATTTTCGGTGCTCCCAGCTCCATAAGCAGGGTTGCCGGAACCTTTATCCCCTCAGCCTCAAGCAGCTGCGCCGCCTGTAGCGCAGAGTATTTCCCGGCCACCTTATGTTTCATCACCTCGCGAAGCACATCACGCTGGCGTTCTTCCTCGCTATAGACGCTGGTACCAAGACCGAGAGCCTTCGAGAAAACAGCAATATCGTTATGCGTGGGCAGAACATCTTCAATGGTTGTTGTCAGCCCCTTTGGTCCCCGGCTAACAATCTTTCGCTTGCGAACGTCCAGGCTTTTACCTGCAACATTGTTAATTTTTTCCATCAGAACTTCGCGAGCCTCGGTAAAGGCACGATTAAAGTCGGCATGTTCCTTGCGCCAGTTGCGGATAGTCGCCTCGTCAATTTCCAGTCGCTGGGCAACCATGCGGTTTGAGATCTTGTTACGGGCCAGAGCCATATCAATAACGATACCGACGTAGGCCTTCTTAAAGCTATTTTTACGGGCCATACGCTTACCTGAAATCGAGTGCTGTTTATATTTTGTTCAAAATTATTTTTCCGCATTTTGCGTGCGGAATAATTCTGAGAAAAAATCTGCTCCGGGGCCGCAAGCCTGCTGGGTTTAAGTGCGGAATTAAAAACGTCAAAAAATGCGGAGTTATCGATTTTCCGTAAAAACTGCGATTTAATGCCCGGAGGCCGCGCAGAATGGGGAGATAGTGGATCGCCCTAATATTTCCACTATGTGGATAACTCAATCCAAATCCATCTCCACCACTTCACCGAACAGGTGGCCGTAAACGTCCATTGTGGTTTTGATATTCGAATGCCCAATAAGTCGGGAAACCTTCAGAATATCGACGCCTTTGTTTGCCAGGCGAGATACAGCAAAGTGGCGAAGATGATGGAATCGTTTAATGCCATAGTCGTTCAGGGTTCTGACGAGAACGCCCTGAGTGCCGTAGCTGGTAGCGAGGCATGCGCCGGTAAACTGGTTGCAGATAAGGGGCTCAGAGGTACCGAGTTTACTTTTATCCAGCAACGCGAAAAGCTCACGCGGCATCCGTACCCGGCGCTCCACTCCTCTTTTCAGCCCCTCATGTATAACGCCGTCAACAACATGCCCCCGGATGTCGATCCAGTCGGCTGACACGTCGTTATACGTAACCGCCAGAGCCTCACCGATGCGCAGGCCGCAAATCCCGAGCCAGCACGCGATACGCTCACGAACTGGCGCGTTATTCAGTAGCTCCCTGACCGATGATGATGGCGGTATGGTGATAGGCCGACGCTTCCGGCGCGCGGGACGGTCAACAGGGTTAAAAGTGATGAGCCGCTTTTCCACCAGCAGGAAGAAAGCCGAACGAATCCAGCGATGGCAGCCGGTGCGAACCGAATCAACGATATCGCGATGGCTGATAAGGAGAATATGTTTTTCCAGTATCGGCCCGTCTACAGCGAGGAGATCGTGACGGCATTTCGTATATGACGATAGCCGTATGATATTTTTTTCCAGCTTGCTGGCCTGATATCCCAAATAAAACAGAATTAACTTTCGGAAAGTCCAGGAATAGTCTATTCCGCTCCAGCTGGCGGTTCGACAATCCAGCTCGATATTCTGTTTTTGCCAGAAAAGATGTGCGGCATCATCAATATTCTTAAAAATGCGGCGGCGTCCATGACCGAATTTTTCATCCTTCCAGTGGACGTAATATTTTGATTGTCCATTGGCATCAGTGGATTCTTTTATCGAAGCCATGCTGAACAATCCTCACACAAAAAAACATTATCGAAGCCCCTCGGTAAAGGGCTCCTGTAATATCAACTTCATAGAGGAGTAAAACGGAAATTAGTGACATATTTAGCCACCACGATAACCCGCCCTTTCAGATCTTTGGTAGCTGAACAGTGGTAATAATCTCCGTTCGCCTTCGGTTGGTCTTGATCCGAATAGCCGAGGATTTTTTTACCATCATTCAGCTCAAAAACTGCCTCATAAACGGTTCCCCCAGTATCGGCAGGCTCACAATCTGTTAAATGATAGGATGATTCAGTTTCACGAAGTATATCCACGGATATTTCCTCGCCGATTTTCACCGCCTCTCTTGCAGCAATTTCAGTTGCGCATGAAAGAGCGCGAAGAATATTACCTAATTCACTTTTTTCCGGACGATAGTCCACTTCCATTTCAAATGGAGAAAGTCCCGATACAGTGACTGTTATTTTTTTCATCACATTAATCTCTTTATCCCCTAAAGGGGATTTATGGTTACTTATCCGCATAAAGGGATAAACATCACTGCCGGTCCTGCTCGATTTGGCGTATTCCAGCCAGTTGGTTATTCGCTTTTTCGATAGCGGCCAGCAGCGGCTTGATCCAGAGAACAGCCTGGCAATACGTCAGCGCGCTGGCGGTAGTGGTGCTATCACCGGCTGCGTCAGCGTTCCCGGAATCGGTGAGCATTGCGCTGGCACGTAAACTGTTCGCGTAGCTGAGCAGCCCACCAGCGACATCAGCAGGAACAGGTAGATTACAGGTTTTTTCACGATGGAGAATCTCCCTATATTCGATAACCGTGCTATCGGAGCTGACATCAATAAGTGAGTTAAGTCGGCTGGCGTTTTCGGCCACCTGGTTAAACCGGTTGAAGTTGAAAGCTTGAGCAGCGATAACCGTCCCCTGCAGGTTATTGTCACTGCGCAGAACGTCATTATCACTCTTCAGCGTAGCAACGTCAGAGCGGCTGTTTGCCAGCAGGATGCACAATACAGCAGTAACAATCACCACGGCCACCAGCACTATCCAACGCCATACGGATTTAATACCGGCAAAGGTGATCATTGCAGACCATCCATACAGAGCTGCTTCTCTGCCTCACGACGAGTTACCAGCCCTGGCAAGATTGTTTTCCCAGCGTATACCCATCGGGGGAACTGGTTACATGCTGAGGGCCAGGCTTTTGGACCTTCACGCAGGAATGCATAAAGTGTCGATTTACGCATTGTCCCGCAGCCGATGTTGAACGTAATGGACGTCACCGCCGAAAACGTGTCATCACTGAGATTTCCCCCGTTACCGTATGAGTTAACACAGCGTTCAGCGTCGAGAATATTTCGTTCCCAGTCAGCAGCAATCTGCGCATCTGTCTTTCGCACGCCAGTTTTTACACCGTGAGTATTGCCAACCCCATCAGTGAGTTTTGCAGCCGGACAAAGATATGGATCACGGCGACAACCTTCCGCATTACCGATTAACTCCAGACCACGCTCATTCGTTCGGACGTTACCATTGCCCAGCACTATGGCGATAATCGCTGCAACAGAACAAATAGCGCCAACTGCGCCGCCTTTTTTAGCCAGTTGGGCCATTATTCACCTGCCTTTGTCAGTGCATCCGCGACAACGCTGACCGCTGCCGGACGCTCGGATTTTGGTTTATCACTAACTCCATCGAGATAATCGCGAATCATCTTCGTTCGCTTTTCATCCTCTTTTCTGCGCCGGCGCGCATCAAGACGCCCATTGACGTAAGACACCAGCGAGATAATCAGGCCAACCGCCCCGAAGAACATGTAAACCATGTCCTGAGTTGTGAAGCCCAGTGCAGCGGCAAGTGTTCCCAACCACGCAAAGAACTGCGTGAATATGTTCCCTGAGTGATCGTTCATTTTCATGTTCTCTCACCTCGCAGTGTGCGGGTGCTGTGTGTAGGGGTCAGGCTCTCGGTATGAATTTAACGATGAAGCTCATCGGTGAGGGTTACCGGAGCCTGAAAAAGAAAAAGGCCGCCAATCGGCAGCCTAAAGAAATTTTAATGCCGGGGTTTTTATCCACGCCCGGCGCGTGGTTTCCCAGCTTTCCACAGGCAAAGGAAATTGCTAAATTGTTTATTCCACAGACAATTAGGGAATAACCATGGATGTAGGATTACTTATCGCGTCCCTTAAAAACGGGATCGGCGCGCTTTCTGCTGTGCAGAGTAACGAGGTCCTGCGCGAGCGCATCGCTTTCATTGGAGAGCAGATCGACGTACTTCAAAAAGCCCATGCTGCCACCATAGAAGAACTTGCCGAGGCGAAGGCCAAGTGCGTAGAACTTACGAAGGAAGTAGCGGCTTACCGGGCAAAGGATGAGTTTGTCGAGCACATGGGCGCGGCCTTTAGAAAAAATCCCGCGGGTGGGTATATCAGCGCGGTTTATTGTCCCAACTGTCTTAAACAGGTCGGTAGCGGGTTCGATGACTTTCCTTACCATTGCGGCTCCTGCGGCTGGACTTCACGATTTGAAGGAAGGGAAATTGATAACGTGATGAAAACTCTTCCGTAGTACCAATGATAACTATCACAACTCTGGAGAATTATTTATGAGCAGCATGCTTGACCCACAGAATTACAATAAAGAAATGCGTGAGAAAAAGATTGACTTGATGCTCTCAGCCATGGGGCCAATGAATGAGAAGTCGGCATTTCTTTTGGCTTTAATGATCAAACACTCAGATGACCCAGCCGCAACAATTAGAGAGATCGGAGACTGTATCGAGGCGGTCTACGGCGCGGGTGAAAATACTGACACATCTCAGGGGTCAAATTTTAGCGAGATGAGGCTGATGTACCACAGTGCCATAAGCATCTATCATAAAATTAAAGACATTTAGCAAAGCAAACCCCGTGATGATGCGGGGTTTTTTTTTGGGGCAAACAACGCAAAAGCCCCACGGGGTTAACCGCAGGGCTTGATGATCATTTCTTAAAAATGTCTTCAGTGTCAAAGGTTTCTATATGAATTGGCTCACCAATATCCACTATTACCCTGTAGATGGAAAAATAGTCGTGGTAGCAAGTGTTACGGGGTAGGCCAACAATCTCTCTTGCTCTTTGCTTCGCATTTTCTACGGAAGAAAACACCCCCAATAGATGCGACGGAGAATCCCTATAGCCACCCTCTAAGATTATTACAACGCTCATGCCTAATCACCATTCAAGTCTTTGCTTCTATGCCTTTAGTAAGGCTCACACATTAACAATACGTGGACTATGGTGTTTATTGGTTAATTAAAATCAACAAAAAACCCGCTCAGAGGCGGGTTTGATTTCATGCAGGCGCAATAACCTACGATTTGAAGCATACATGACAAGTTCGGACAAAATCAAGCTTAAAGTCGCTGATTTGCTAAATTTTGTTCACATCATCACGAAAGTTCGTTGCGTCCTGAAACGCGGAGTCTGCTTTTTGTTCTTCTCTGTAGCAGACGTCGACAAGTCCCTCCAGAAACGGTTTCCAGTTACGTGTCCACGTTCTGACGTGCAAATCCGGGACTCGCTTCAGTATCGCTTTATAGGCTGCAGTAGACGGCACCCCAGAAAATCCATTTCCGCTGCAGCGCTCGCAGGTTTTAAACACCGGCGCGCCGCGCTCGCTTGTGGCTTTGCGGTCGAGCACCTCACCTTTACCGCCGCAACGGCATCGGGCCAGCAGCTCACCTTTACCGTTACATGCCGCGCATTTACGCTTGACCAGTTCGTGCTTGATTTTCGGCGGTACGATTTCCATTCCGTCAGAGTTGAAGACTCCAGGATGCTTGATCACATCTTCATACTGAGAGGTTAATCCGCTGCCGCCGCAGCTGTGACACGTCACGCTGGTTTCCGCTGAACGGGAGTATTCGGCAAAGGCGAATTGTGCGAGCACCAGCATGCACCAGCCAAACTCTCCTGCAGCTGCTTTACGTACATTCTTGGGCGCTGATTCAATTGCATGACGCGCCAGAGCCTGTACAGCCAGTTGCTCATCGCTTTTGCTGATCCCGGTCTTACCAAAGAAGGCAGCCAGACCAAAGCGCGCTCGGCTGCTGGTGGTACCAATGGCCGCCATAACATCGGTGCCGGTGATACGCTCCGGAGAGGTTCCTTTCACGTCGTCGCTGATGTGCATTCCCTGAGGGCTAAAGTGTTTTAGTGATGCCTCCAGTTTCATTATTCGCACTCCCCAACAAGATTAAGAATGACCGCCGCGCCGTTGTCTTCCATGAATTCGTCCTTTCCGCTTTCCAGAAACCAGCGGCATACCTCGATAGCTTCAGTTCGCGTTACGGGTTTGATGGTTGCCAGCAATTTTTCAAGGTAGCGCTCGCGGTCATATACAGATTCGTGATGCTCGGAGTAACCAAATTCATAACCGAGTTCCTTTCCCGCACTATGGCGAACGCTGTAGAGCCAGTCCCAGTAAACAAACTCACGAACAACATCAGACAGCGTATAAGGCTCAGGCATCACATCGCGATATCCCTCAACAAATGCCCGACGCTGTTCATCAATTTCGTTCATGCGGCTGCCGTTAATGCTGCCAGCTTTCTTCTCGGCCGGAGTCCAGCCCCAAAGATGATCGTCGATAAATTTCTGGGAAGACTTAATTACTCGCTCGGCCTCCACATCTTCGAGAGCTGCCTCATAGCTGCCGAACGTGGCCCTTACTGATGCTGCTTTTTTGATGTCCTCCCGGGCGTTCCTGATTGCCTGGGCCGGGTTATCCATGCCGATGGTACCGAAAGCAACCTGGAAAGGATCTCCACCATTCGCCAGCAAATAACGCGCGTAACGTTCCTCGGCCTCTTTTGGGGAGATTTTAATTTTCTCCAGCGCGGCTTCGGCTGCGTCCAGATGTGCGGGTTCGTTCAGGCGGATAACCTCCAGCACCCAAAGATAAGCGTCAGTCTGCTTATGCCCGGTGATTCTCCGTTGCTCGGGCAGAGGCTTGATGTTTGCGAGGGCGGAGCTGTGCGCTGCCGTCGGGATGGTGAATAGTGCTTTATGTTCGTTGTTATCAGTACGCATTACGCAGCCACCTTTTTCTTGTAGAAGACCAGCTCACGAACTTCATCGCCATTCATGAGCATATCGTTAAAGTCACCGTTGTCCGGCCAGCGTACGCTGACTTTCACAAGGTCATTTTTCGCCAGCAGATTGGCATGGGCGCACTCAAACGCCGCAGCCTGCCCGGTGGCAGAATGCTTGTCCATATCAGCGAAAACGATCAGATGTTTTACCCCTGCCGGCACCCGGAATTTTTTCATGAAATTGCTGTTCATTACCGCCCAGGTATTCACACCATAAATCTGATAGCAGGAGAGCGCCGTTTCGATACCCTCTGCAATCCCCAGCGTTGAGGACACGGGAAACATACGGATGGCTACCGAGCGGGCATATTCGAGGTAGTTATCTTCCTGCAGGGATTTTTGACGTTTGGCGCTTTCCCCCAGCGGCGCTTTGCGATCCCCTTCAAGTAAGGTTCGGTGGAGATAGCACAACTCACCTTTGTCATCGGTGGCAAGAGCGTAGAGGGCATGATAAATCCTGCCCGCATGGCGCTGTTTTTCGCAGAACCGGATCGCCTCAGAGGGTAATTTGTTGATCCCGCGCTGGCGCAGATACCCTTCCCCGTTGGTACCGCGCAAGGGCAGCAGCTTCGCGAATTTACTGATGGCGCGCTGGCGTAGCTTAGCCGCCGAGCTGTTGACCGGGATTTTCTCCCGGCGGTAGTCATTGCCAATGAGCTGATCCACCTCCGCGCAGAGTGCTGAGAAAGTCTTCCCGGTCTGCGTGAGGGAAAGCAGTTTCATGCCGTCGCCGCTGCCACATACGCAGATCCACGTCCCGGCACCGTCGCGGTCATCAATACGAAACTTGCTGCGCGCGCCGCATACGGGACATTCTCCCTTGTAGTGATTTTTTCCGGTTATGGGCGGCAGGCCGTAATGTTCAAGAATTTCCGTCCAGCGGCCTTTTGCCGCTTCTGCTGTCTTCACGCTGTTCTTCTCCCCAGCATACTACGAATGTTTTCAACCTCTTGTTTTGCGCTGATGATCCGGTTTGTGGTGGCCGCGCTGTCGGTGGGCTCACTCGCCTTGCTGTCGGCCTTCACCCGTCCCTTCGCAAATTTGATAAGTTTGTGCCTGATGTAGTTGTTTACCTCCGGGGTAATCTCCATCGGAAAATCGCTCAGCCCGTTGGGCCATTCATTGAACTTTTCGCGGAATGTATGCGCACACCAGCCGTCACTGATGGGTTTACCCATCGAAGTGCGCTGGCGCTGATAGAATTTGATCTGGCTCCACCAGGACTGTTTGTCCGATTTGGTGTAAACCTTTTCGCACTTGCTGAGCTTTTTGATATTGCGTTGCGTGTCGGTTTCCACATCCTCGCCGACCAGCGGTTTAAATCCGCATTTCGGGCAGACGTAGACACCTGCAGGTTTCATGAAATGACACTCCGGGCATTCCTTCGGGAGTTTTTCCTCCCGTTCTTCGGCTACGCGGGCTGCAGCTTCTTTCATCCCGTCGTTTTTCGAGGGCAGATCGTTGTACTCGATGGCATCAGGAAATCCCAGGCGATGGACGGTACCGCTGTGATCGAAGATAAGGCAGGCATCTTTCCCCGGGGCAGTTCGCAGACCACGGCCCAGCGCCTGAAGCCAGCGAATTTCGCTTTTTGTCGGTCGGGCGTAAATGATGCAACGAACGTCACTGTCGAAGCCCGCCACCAGTACGCCGACGCTGACGATGATTTTTGTAGCGCCCGTCTCGAAACGGTGGATCATCAACTGGCGTTCTTCGTGCGGCGTTTCAGCCACCATGACTTCGGCATTAACACCGGCTTTGTTGAACTGCATAGTGACGTAATTGGCGTGGGCCTTATTGACGCAGAACGCCACCGTCGGCAGATCACGGCCATTACGCAGCCAGTTATCGACAATATCGCCCACCAGATCAGAGCCACACATAATCTCCGCCAGCTGTGCTTCGTCGTAGTCGCTGCCATACTCCATCGATGCTTTAGTCTTAACGCCTTTCAGATCCGGTTTGGTTGGCGCGAAAAATTCGTAATTGCTCAGATCGCCGCGCTGGATAAGTTCTCCGATGGTGGTCGGCTTAATCAGACGCTGGTAGTAATTCCCCAGGAAGGGTGAAAACGGGGTACCGGACAGGCCAATAACCTTCGCTTTGGTTTCTGTGGTGATCCGTTCAATCTCTTTCAGGATGCGGCGTTTGCGCAGATGGGCTTCATCCACAATCAGCAGATCGATATCCTGAGGAAATTCGCGGCGGATCAGAGTGTCGGCGCTGGCGATCTGAATCTGCAGGCTGGGGTCATAGTTCGGATGGTCACGCCAGATAAAGCTGATCTGGTCTTCCGGTAGGCCATACTGAGCAAATCGCTGTGCCGTCTGGTTAATCAGGATGGTGTAAGGGGCGACAAACAGAACGCGCATACCACGGCTTACCAGACCAGCAGCAACGAAAGCAGCCAGCCCTGTTTTGCCGCTGCCAGTCGGCATATACATCATGAAAGATTCGTATGCCTTCCAGTCACGGCGCAGCATATTGAGTGCGCGTTCCTGTGCAAAATTCGGTGTGATGTTCAGCATTATCAACCCCTTTACGTTTCACTCTTCCAGGAAAAACCTTCCCGGTTTCATAACCGATCCACTGCGTACCATATTGCTAGTACAGTGGCGTTTTTGGGCTCAGTCTCTGAGATCTGCACCTACCTAACCAATGGAGCTGCCTTCTGGAAAAGGCCTATTCCCATCCCTCTCCGATCTCCCCCCTTACCCCCCTCTTACCTCTCCCTTACTCCTGTACTAGCAAACAAGTACATCGAGACAGAAAAAGGTAACCGGGAGTTACCACCCCACCAGCAGTTGACACCTTTAAGTCAGACTGCAACCGGGCACCTTTAAGCCCGGCATCATTCAGGTGCGGTGTTGCGTTCCAGCCAGGGGTGGCAGAGCCGTATACCCCTGAATTGCACGGCCGTGTGTTTCAACGAACCGGCGAAGCCTCACATTGGCTTCATGCCTTGCCCGGTTCTCCTTGCGGTATGACACGGGTTCAGCGTCAAACGTGATTTCGTAAACCTCTGCATACTTCAGCGAGACTTTCCGCCTCAGGGATGGAGGTAAACCCAGTAATTGCTGTTGTATCCAAGCCGCATCTGCCTGGCTGCAAAGCGATGGCATTTCAACCTGCACATAATCCGGGTACATATCGCCTCCGGTAAATTCAGACAGCCTTAACTTTTTCGCCGCAGGAAGTCAGGGATCCCATCGTCTGGCGATGGATACAAATCAGGACGAACATCATGAGGAACAATTTTCCAATCAGTCATTTCACATATTGTTAAAACATAACGTGGCGGGATAACCGATTTAGAGAACCATTGGTTTACAGCTTGAGGTGAGATTCCAAGCACCTTAGCAATCGCTCTCTGAGAGACAGAACTCCGTAGTCGAGAACGGATTTTTTCATCCATATGACACCATCAAGTTAAAATTGACAACACACTAAGAATATCAAGTTTAAATTAACATGCAAGATAGAATTTACTCATGTACACTTAAAATCAAGGTTAGCTTTACATATTGGTGTTTGATGTTGTGACTACTGCATCGAGGAGGGGGTAATGAGGACAGCGGAAAGAATTAATGAACTGTTAAAACTTAAAGGATGGAGTCAGGCAGAACTAGCCAGGCAGTTGGGCGTAACAGCACAATCAGTCCAATACTGGACTACTGGCGAGACTTCTCCGCGAGGTAAACGGCTTGCAAGACTGTCTGAAATCAGCGGATTCCCCCAGTCATGGTTTCTTGGTGAGTCAGAGAGCCCGACATTTCCCAATTCGCGCAGAAATGAACCCCATACTGATAGCGTGAGGTTCAATGTGCTTGACGTTGAATTTAGTTGCGGCGATGGCACCAGTGTAAAGGGAGACTTCATCGATGTTGTCAGGTCTATCGAACTTGATCCCGAATATGCGCGCCAACTGGTTGGGAACAGACCTTTCAAAAATATTGAGATAGGTAATGCCAGAGGCGACAGTATGACTCCCACCATTTCTCCGGGAGATCTACTTTTCCTTGATAAATCTGTAACTTATTTCGATGGTGATGGCATTTATGCATTCTGCTTCGATGGTGAATGCTATGTGAAGCGTCTTCAAAAAATGGGCTCTAAAATGGTAGTCCTTTCAGATAATTCAAACTATCAGCCCTGGAGCATTGAGAAAGAGGCACTCAACTTGCTTTACATACAATCCAAGGTAATCTCCTCAGTTCCGTTTAACATCAACAGATTTGGTTAACCATCTGAAATATAACGGGCCAATGCCCGTTTTTTTTTGTTTCGATCTCTCCTCCAAAAAAAACATCAAGTTTAACTTGACGAAATCATATCCTCGCCATATCCTCTAACCATCAAGTTAAACTTGATATCACAAAAGTATTCAAACATAGCTTGGGGATATAAATATGCGTACTAAATCCACCATAGAACTTATTGCAATGGCGCAGGCCGTATTAGTCTCTTTAATCGAATCTCACAAAGTTATCGAACCATGTGAAATCGAAGATAATCTTGTGGCTATTAACTCCCTCTTAGTTGATGCCTCAATTTCATCTTCTCAAAAACCGGTAACTACAAAAACGAATATAAAACCCAAATCGGCAACAGCAATGCTAGAAGATCTCGCTGCTGAGATTCACGAAAATACATCGTTGTTAGAATTAATATTTAGAAACTCTCCAGATATGGGTGAAACAGATAATGCTTTGTCTTGTCTCCTACGTTCAATGCTCAAGACAGGAGAAAAAGCTTATGGATATATCGAAGTGTTGGAAAAAAGCACGCCATACGCTGGAGATGAAAAATGAATATTTCCGCAAACAACGCAATCGACCAAACAGAGAAAATCATCACTGATATTTTCGAAAATGGCGAACACGATAAACAGACTGGTGACGGTCTTTATCGAGTTATGACACTATTAGCTGATGCACGCTCATCTATAGGCGACATTGACGATCTCTTTTTCGATGCCGTCATTACGGCAAGAAAGTTAGAAGCGCTTTCCTGTATTTATTGTGAGCAATATTTCACTGATGAAGATAATGAAAGGCAAGAAACATATTTAGCCGCTGCGATACATGAATATGCAGCAAAGTCATGCAATGAATTAAAAAGCATCGAAGAAAAACTTAATTAAATAACGCAATGAATTTAATTACGCCTTAACTGGTGTGGATTCCTGCAATCTGAAAACAGGATGGTTTTAAAAATGACTTTTATTAAAGATAAAGAAGCATACAAAACTGCATGTCTTTTCTTTATGTCCTATGGCGAGGAGTACCGCCATATATCTGACCTTTTCATGCGCAAAGCCTATGGAGTATGAATATGAGCAAACGAATCCCAACAACGGTAAACGCACGTAACTGGACGACACAGGAAATGAGCGTACACGCTGAACAATTGTATTTCTTGTTGCAAGCGATATCGGAAAATTTCTTGAAGATGGAAGACGACCAGCGATTCGCTCTAATTGAGATAGCCTGGAACCATTCCGGAGATATTAACGCATGGTTTAGTGAGAAGGAAAAACATGATGGATAAGTTAATAGAAACATATCGCCGTCGAATTCTTAAAGCTGCGTTATTACGCCACCAGCGTAAAACTGGCAGTAACTGCCTTGTTATTAAGCTCAATAAAGGCGGCATTAACACGGTCGAGTTAACAGAGATTCTTCTCGATGGATTATTACGAAAATTCGAAAGGCTCGCGATCAGTAAGTATGGAAATGTCGAAGGCGTAAAAGCTATTAAGGGGATTTATAGCAGCTCTGTTGATGTTAATGGCAGCGGTGAGTTCCTGACAGAAAGCGGAAAGGCATTAATCGACGAGCTCATTTCAGAGCTGGTTGAGTTCGTCAAAAAGCAGAAACCAGTTAATGCGGAGATCGGCAATGGCTAACCAACAAACAATGCTCTATCAGGGTGTGCTGATCCCCCGCCCCGTGTTGAACGTGGATCTGCATGTCCTCCCTGATTTTACCGGGCGGGTAGTCCTGCACATCGAGAACGGGAGGGTGATATGCGACCGCCAGCTGTTCGACGACGAGCACATTTGCTCACTGGCCACGTTTATCGAAATGGCGCGCGAAATGGATATGGGAAATGAGGAGGTAGCTGGTGGCACTGACAGCGATACGAATTCCTGAGCGGGTACACCTGCAGGCGGTGCAGGTCTTGCTGCGATACCGACGCAAGCGCATATACGCACGACGCATGCACCGCACTGGCTATCTTAGCCTGAAAGTTAACTCACGGTGGAGGCTGTTATCGAAAGACGATGGTCGGAGCTGGGAAGTAATGAGCCATGAAACTTATAACCGGGAGAAAGACAGATGATCGACAACCGCACCGCCAGCGCGATTGACCTGGCACTTCAGAAACACAATACGCCTGTCGGCCCGCTGTTCGTCGCCGAACGTCATGGGCGCATGAAGAAATGTTTTAGCCGCGATACCGCGATCCGTTATCTGGCGTTCTTCATGACCTCTCACGCTTTCGAGATTTCTGGTTTCCAGCAGCGTCACCCAGATGTGCATGCCATCCACCCACTGAACCCGGATCTGAATTGCTGGCAACGTGGCGGAATCACTCTTGAATATAGAGCCGCCCACCAGCGCTGTGTTCGCCGGCTTCGCCGCATCCTCAGGTATAAACGTGAAGCGCAGAAATGGTGTGACAAGTGGGACGCTATGCATGACCGCTACGTGAAAGAACGTGACGAACTCAAAGCGACAAAGCCTGCCGGAGTACGCTGAATGAAAATCCAATACCAGGACTATGGCGCTGTAGCGAATATCGTTATCACCAGCACCGTATTTGAGTTCCGTAAACATAATCGGGTGGTAGAAACAACTCTGTTTCTGGTGCCGTCCGTGGTCAGTTCGCGGCATGGAACCTTCATCTTGAAAACTGTTATCTCAGGTAAAAACCGCGATGCGCTGCGAGCTTACAGAACTGTACTCAGGGAGGCGGCACGATGAACACGGCGTTTGAAATGTGGGTTCGTAAGCGATACGGAAACCGCTACGACCTGACGCGGGATATTCAGGGGCTTTACTGCCGGGAAGTGGTTAAGCGGATGTTTGAAGTGTGGTGTCACTGCCGTGGCCTTAATATGGTATGAGGTGATAGATGGCGACCCGATATATTGGTATGAAAGAAATGTGCGAGCTTACCGGGAAAAGTAAGCCAACTCTCTGGCGGATGTATGCGAAACGGAAAGAATTTCCTAAGCCAGAGAAAACACCCAGCGGTATTTTCCTCGGTTGGCCCGAGTCTGTTTACGAAGAATGGGTGAACAAAGAGAAAACTGCCGACTTCTGATACTCGACCCGTTACTTGACCTTGTGCAGTAGCGGGTTTCCTATATTTACCGACTAACTTACTGATTTGGTTGGTACGCCCTGTAGGATTCGAACCTACGACCTACGGCTTAGAAGGCCGTTGCTCTATCCAACTGAGCTAAGGGCGCACTGAGAAGAGTGAACTTCGCGGCGGTGAAACGCGAAGAATTATACGGTCAATG
>OIER01001098.1_pt1 | contig 14904 bp, 30 predicted proteins | sample 1581801 | NCBI WGS metagenome assembly OIER01 (sample SAMN03281006, study PRJEB24777) | human gut metagenome | isolation source: fecal sample PR165 from 1 month old male Malay infant, vaginally delivered... | reverse complement strand
TGTAGAATGCGGCGTTTTCGGATTAAAAAACGTCAGGCACAGTACAGCGGCCTCATGATACTCGTAAGGCATAATTAACTCTAAATATGAAGAATATACGTAACTTTTCGATCATCGCTCACATCGATAATTGACACTAAGTCACCCTCCGCCAACCTCAGACAATTTTCCCTCAAGATCCCCGCCAGACCAGCTTTCTCAAAAACAATACTGTTTGCATGTACAGTCAACCTAAGACATCATAAGTCATGGTTTTTGTGTCCATCAGTGCGTCCATATCCTATGATGGACACAGAAGCATCATTTCTGATGGACACGTGCAGGGATAAATCATGGCTATTTCAGATAGTTATCTAAAGTCGTTCCTCGGGCGCGAACGAGACAAGGTAGAAGAGAAGGCTGACCGGGACGGCCTTTGGGTGCGCATTTCTAAAAAGGGCGCCGTCACCTTTTTTTACCGTTTCCGCTTTCTGGGGAAGCAGGACAAGATGACGATCGGCAGTTATCCTGAGTTCGGTTTAAAGGCCGCGCGCGATGAAGTAGCCAAATGGGCTGCGATTCTTGCCCGCGGGGAAAATCCTCGAATCAGGCAAAGCCTCGATAAAGCAAAAATAAACAGCCAGTACACATTCGAGGAACTTTTCCGCGAATGGCACGCCATGGTTTGTATCCAGAAAGAAACAGCAGGGCAGATCCTGCGGACGTTCGAACTTCACGTTTTCCCTAAACTAGGTAAATACCCGGCACACCAGCTGACGCTACATAACTGGCTTACGGTTCTGGACAGACTGGCGCAGGGTTATAGTGAGATCACCCGCCGGGTAATCAGCAACGGCCGGCAGTGCTATTCATGGGCGGTTAAACGTCAACTACTTGAGACCAACCCTCTGTCTGAAATGTCTGGCCGCGATTTCGGGATCCAGAAGCAGATGGGGGAGCGCACCCTTGATAGAAAAGAACTGGCGATAGTATGGCGAGCTATTGAGGACTCGCGCCTGATGGAACGAAACAAGATACTTTATAAACTCTCTCTGCTATGGGCATGCAGGGTCGGCGAACTGAGGCAGGCCGAAGTATCGCATTTCGATTTTGAAGAGGGTATTTGGACCGTTCCATGGGAAAACCACAAAACCGGGCGGAAGAGTAAAAAACCGATACTTCGACCGATAATTCCAGAAATGCTACCGTTGATAAAACGGGCCATTGATCTTGCACCTGGTCGCTTCGTTTTCTCTAAGTACGAAGATAAGCCGATGAGTGAAGGCTTCCATATGAGCATCAGCAGCAACCTGGTTAAGTTCATGCTGAAAGCTTATAACGAGCAAGTGCCCCACTTCACGATTCACGATCTGCGCAGAACTGCACGCACAAACTTTTCTGAGCTTACCGAGCCGCATATTGCTGAGATAATGCTGGGGCATAAACTGCCCGGCGTATGGTCTGTATATGACAAGCATACGTATATAGAAGAAATGAGAGAGGCATATGGCAAGTGGTGGGCCCGACTGATGAGCATCATCGAGCCCGATGTACTGGAGTTCACGCCGCGTCAGGCCGGATAAGGCGACCTTTGTTATCGCGGGGCAGATTCAGATGTGACATTGGCCGTCTGGTTTTCCTAACCATCTCTTTTTGCTGCCAGGCGACTACTTTGCTTTTCAGCCATTTGTTTGGGCCGCCCATATATGAACAGTCTGGATCAGGGAAGGGGTTTTCGCTCTTTTTACGCTTGCGGTAGCGATCCAGTGTTCTCGGTGTAATGCAGAGTTGTTCGCAGATATCGCGCGTTTTCATCAATTCGAGTTCATTGCTCATCATTATCTCCATTGGCCCCTTTCGGGGCCGTATCATTATCAGGAAACTTGCCCAGCCAGTGCGCGCAGTCTACGTGCGCAATTCATAGCAGTAGCCACGTAACTGCAGCGTCGGTTAACCACCTCAACTGTGATTTTTGTGCCCTGTACCACGACGGTATAGGTCCGCTTCATTTTCTGCCGGCCATAATCACCATAAAGCTCAACATGTTTTGCCAGTGCGGCATCACAAGCCTGGCGGCCCAGCGGTGATTGTTTGCTTCGGTTAATCAGTCGCATATTCACCTCACACAAAAACATCGACCGGATCGCCAGCTGCGCGCGCGTTGTCGTTCGCTTCACGGCGGAGGCCGAGAACATAGCCAACGGGATCCCAACTGGACAGAATTGCATTGAGCTCTTTATGGCTGTGCCAGGTTGTCAGGCGTTTTTTAAGCTCGCAGGCGCAGGCGCGCACGTTCGCCCGGGTGGGGCCGGCCATCTTCATGCACAAGCACAAAGTCAGAAGCAGATCCGAATATTCGTCGGCGGCTGCGCGCAATGCTGCCGGGTCGATGCTTGCTTCCAGTTCGGGAAGGCGGTGTTTCAGGCTCATTTGGCACCTCCCTTACGACGAAGAGCCATTCTCAATCTGTTTTTCTCCAGTCTGGCTTTGCATTGTGCGGGCGTTTCACGTTCGCGAGCGCGCGCATTAGATTCACGATTACGGCGGCGCCTGGCGTTGAGTGATTCGTCTTCGCTTCGTAAATGCATCCGAGGTTCCCCGTCCTTTGGCTCGGGCCACTGGCGCGCCTTATTTACCGCGAGCTTATCGATCATCGCCTGGGTAATCTGCTCGTCAGTGATTCCCGCTCTGCGCTGGGCATCCCACATTAGGAACTGCATATCAGCCCATTCGCTGTGGTCGTTAGGTTCCGCGGCAGCTTCAAGCGCTTCTATGCTGAGGTGTTTCAGTGGGCCAGTCGGACCAACATTGCCGAAGGTGGCATGTGACCATTCAGCGTGTTCGCGGCGAACCTGATTGCGAGCAAATGAGAACTCCCCCATCAGCGCTGCCAATGCGATTTCAGTAATACGCAAATACAGGGCCGCGCGGGACGGATTGCTGAATTCACCCTCTTTTAAAAACTTCGATATTTCCGCCACGTCAGCACGGCACACGGCGATTAATTGCTCATTAGTGAAGGTGGCGATATCAGTCATTCCAGGCCTCCAGCTCGTTCTGAATTTCTTCATCAATAGCTTCGTTGCAGGCAAACGTATCAAGAATGAGCTTTGCGTCTTTGCGATAGTGCTCCCGACGTTCGTCGTACCAGGCTGAGAAATCCGACGACCAACCCTTGATACCAAAATCAGCTCGGGCGTTATCTTCAGCCATTCGTTCAACCATGCAGTAAGCGGTGGTGAGTGCAGCTTCGCGGATATACCCGCGCAGATCGCGTTTACGCCAGTAGGGGTTAACTTTTGAATCGCAGAAAGGTTTGAATTCCACTTCCCAGCGGCGAATACAACGCGCGTTTAATGATTTGCTCATCGTGATGCCTCCGCTTTAATCGCTTTATACGCACGCAGTACGTGAGAGGTTTTACCGGTAATAATCGTTTTTAAAACAAAGAAACCGCTACGCTTAGCGCGAACGGAAGGGGCAAGAAATAGCGCCGTGTCAACAGCACGGTTGTGAAGGCGGAATTCAAATACAGTGCTCGTTAGTGTGATGACTGAATCCGACCCTTGATCATTGAATTCTATTTTCATGATTCCTGTTCCTTAACCTTAAAGTAATCGTCACGGCATGGCATAACGATGAATTGAGGATTGCCATAGGCGGTGTCGATTTGTTTGTTGAACTTTATTTTCACTGCATCAAACTCGCCTGATGGCCAAATTTGCATGGGAATAAAGTTACCTTCACAACTGAACATCTTTGTCGGATATCCCAGGTATTCAGCTTGAATGACTGGATTGATGCTTAGGTTGAATTTTTTAGGGATAATTTTCCCTAAATCTGGAAAGCGACCATCTATCAATTTAATACCGGTAATAGCCAGGCGATTTAGATACTGGTCACGATGAATCGCGAGTGGTTCTTTATTAAAGACAAGCTCTGTTGTCTCAGCCTTAGCAGGCATCTTCCCTTCAAACTGGACGATGATATCCCTCTTTGTCCGGATGCCATGCTCCATGCGCAGCGCTACTCGACCGTTAGTGCTCTCTATGTATTTCGGTGTGATATGTATCCCGCACAGGTAGTAACGAGGGTCGTTTTTGGCTACACACACCAGAGCGGCGCGGATTAACTTTGACGGAATGATCATATCGTTACCTACCAGCGCTTGTTGGCCATATGCCCCGGACGGGAAGGCAAGGTTTTACGAAACGAGGAAGCGGCAGCGGAGAGGGCGATTTTCTGCTTTTCTTTCTCATTACATACCGGGCAGAAATAAAAGTCTCTCCGATAAGCACCTCTGCCAGAGGGGCGATATTGCAGCTCATCACGAGCAAAAGAACCGCCGCAACCATGACAGTGCAACTTTAATTCTTCCATTTATCTATCTCCGGTTAAATTTAAAGTGTGTTCATTCCTGCCAGTTAAGGCATTAAATAAAAGAAGATGGTATTAGTAAGATACTTCTGTATTTATTTTATAACGTGCATTGCCAGAATCTGCGTTAACAGAAACCAAGTCGCCATACATGTCATAATTCAAAATAACATCATTAAATTTCAGGCCTGAGAGAGATTCCTCACGACCGAGAAACATAAAATCTTCTGCGTGCTTAGCTTCCTCATAAATATCCTTCATTGAGGAAAAAGCTTCGGCCCACATTTCACTATTACCAATAAATTGCGCAATAGCCAGCTTGCTTTGTGCTGCTTTAATAGCCGGGTTGCCATGCAGTAAATTAGCCATTGAGTACCCCCGCAGCGTGCAGAATTTTGATAACCACCGCTGTCCAGATGACGCCGCAGATAAGCAGGCAGTAAATCAGTGAACGAATGCCATTTTTGCTCATGAGGCACCCCAGCAAAATTCAAAGCTAACCCATGCGACTGCAACCACAAGCAGAGCAACCTTTATGCAGAACCGATGCCATGCAGGAACTTCATGTTCGCGGATCATTTGCTACCCTCACTGTCATGTGAATTTGAGTACCAACAGACCTTGCAATGCAGTGCCGGGTGCCTCCCGGGATACCAGCCAGTTAACAACTGATATCGGCAGCTTTCTTTCCACCCCACTTCGGGAAACAAGTGGTACTGCTTTAACTGAACCGCGTACGCATAGCCGCATTCACTGCATTGCAAGGTCTGTAGTTTTTAGCCTTCTGGCGGCCAACCGAACGTTTTTGCTTATCAACCACTGTGCGGTGATTGGTGTTGCTTGGGCTTAATAATACAACCTTAAGTTATGCTGTCAATAACTTTAAGTTGTATTTGGCGGTGTGCCGCTAAATGCGCATAAGGGGAAAGCAAGTGTTATGCTCTTAAAAACACCAGGGAGGATATGGATATGGAGTACGAAGAAGTCGCATAGTTGCGCTACCAGGAGATGTGTCGCATTGTTGGGGGTGTAGTGTTTGCGATGGTTTCCGGAGGTCATGAAACCAAGCGAGTATCCATAGCTGACGTGATTAGAACTGAGATTGCAAAGGGGGTTGATAGTGGGATTTAGATCAGATTCAAGTGATGGAGTTGGCGGTTAAGCTTTTGGAAGGGTAGTTTAGTAAAAAACCGGCGCTATAGCCGGTAGTCAGGAATGTAAAACCTTGATAACTATGCTGGAAGCAACAGATACTATCGCCAATACCGATCCAATAGTCCAAATTATTTGTGAGACTTTAGCTTCAGCGATTTTTTTATCTACTGCATCTGAAGTGGGTTTTTTTGCTAATGAATCTTTAATTCCATCAAGGCGCTCAAGAATAACTGCTGTGTTTTTATCTACAACAGCAACTGTACCTTTTAAATCAGTCACATCAGTTTCAATACGAGAAACCTTGGCTTCAAGAACGGCTAACCGCTGTTCCATACTACCTCCTCCATTACCACCACCATGTGAGGGAGTATGGTCCTCATTAGAGTCTATATCAACTGTCGTTTGGAACCCAGGCGTGACCAGCGAAAGCTTACGCTTTTCCATTGTGGTTTTCCTTGGAGGTCATAACGTAGAAAAAACACTCAATTGAATCAAGCTCGTTGCTGTCTGATGGTATCTCCTCATGAGGAAATACTCGGATGCTCGCTTCATATAAGCCACTGCTTTCAAAGTAAACATCCTTCATTTCTAATGTCATCAAAAATACACCCATGTCATCAACAGCCTCAGATCTTACCGTTGTATAATAACTTTCAGTATATTTAATGCTACCTACTTTAGGCGCACTACCTTGCGGTGTCACCGATGCAAATATCCCCACAGGAACGCCAGGGCGAGCATACAGGCCAAATGTCACCATTACAGACCTTTTCTCTCCCATAGTGATGCCGCTGATAAGTTCATGGTGGGAAGCAAGATAGTCGACTGTCATGCCTTTTTTTTTGAGCGCGACAGAAGCGCTGAGCAGTTTACACAAGTTACTCATTTTTAAGCCTTAATTTGTGTGCTGGATTCAGGCTTTGTTTCCCTTCTGGGCAGCAAGCCATCTAGCAACGGTCTTGTCCATTGTCTCTTTGCGCTCTTTCATTTCATAGAGCATTTCTTGCTGGTCTTCTTCCGGGAATGCATTGAAGGTCTTTATCAGGTCCAACTGCATAGGTCCTAACTTCATTGCATCCGGGGTCACCATCTGATCACCTTCGTCGGGAGGCAGCATGAACCAGTAGGGGGGATGCCCTGTGATATCCGATAACTTATCGACATTATCCATCGAGGGGCTCGCCTTCCCTTTTGTCCATTTTTGAATCGTTTGCTGTGTAACTCCCAATCTCTGTGCGAGATCTGTCTGGCTCCAATTTCTTTCCTTCAGGAGCCTGTTTATGCGGTAAGTGGTGATATCGATAGTCTTCATTTTCATACCTAAATAATACAACTAAAGGCTGTCGCTTGCGATATGAACCTAAAGTTGTTGCAATTCACGCCTTGAAGTTGTATTTTTGGGTTGTGAATTACAGGAGAGGCCCCATGAAAAAAGAAATTAAAGATTTGGTAGCTCGTCGCTTTACTCAAGCCGAAATTGGTCAGCGTCTAAACGTTAGCCAACAAACCGTTTTTAAGTGGTTAAAAAAGCAAGTTCCTTCTGGTCGGGTTATTCCACTTTGCCAATTAATGGGCTGGGAAGTGACTCCGCATGAATTGCGTCCGGATCTGCATCCCACCCCTATCAGTGGAATACCTGAAGGCGTGATTTTGCCCAAAAAACAAAAAGGAGTCTGATTGATGGAAATCAAACACGAGCACGTTGAAATGGTCCTGCTTGCATGGGCTTCGAAAGTTGGTCAGGCGTTTGCGGCAAATGCTATCGCTGAAGAATATGCACGTATTGGCGGCGATCAACTGCGCCTGGTGCCGGGGAAAACCTGGAGTAACCAGCAGAACATTTTCCACCGCTGGCTGAAGGGTGAGACAGCACAGCAGCGTAAAAAAATTCGTATGTTATTACCCGCAATATTAACCGTTTTGCCAAGCGAACTTAGTGCTCGGTTAGTTCTGGCTAACTCCATGGAATATCGGGCGCTACAAATGGCAAAAGAAGCCGTGAATGAAGCAGCTGAAGCCTATGTGGCTGCAACGGTGGTCGATGTGGTTAGTCAGCTTAATGGCGTGCCTGATTTTGTTCCGCAGGTTTTGCACTGAGTCTGGGGTTTGCATGAAACCATCTGACATTATTCGCGGCTTTGGGCGCCCGGTTGCGTACTACCCTGAACTGGCTAAGCATCTTGGCGGGGTAAGCTCGACGGTTCTTTTTTGCCAGATGACTTACTGGATGGACAAGCTCACTTCGGATCTTGGTGTGCATAAGACATCTGATGAGATACAGGGAGAAACCGGGTTGAGCTACGAAGAGCAGCGCACAGCCAGGAAAAAACTTAAAAAACTTGGGGTTCTGATTGAAACAGAAAAGCGCCTTGAGCACCGGATTTATTTCAAAGTCGACTTCCAGCGTTTGGATGAAATTTTAACGCAAGTCTTTGAAAAAGCCCCAAATGGGGAAAGTCCATTTCGGGAAATGGGGAATGTCCATTCCGGGAACTTGGGAAAGTCCATTCCGGGAAATGGGGAAAGTCCATTCCGCCAGGAGGGGAAAGTCCATTCCGATCTTACAGAGATTACTACAGAGATTACTACAGAGATTAAAAACACTTGTCAGGTTGAACCTGACGATAGCGAGGATCCGGCTGAAATAGTTCTTGCTCATTTCAACCGAGTAACCCGTTCCAGTTACCGGGATGGGAAGACCACGATGGGATATATCCGTGGTCGGCTAGCGGATATGTACTCCGCCGATGATTTGATGCTGGTAGCTGATTATGCGACAGCCAAATGGCTGAATGATCCGAAGATGTGTGACTACCTGCGGCCCAAGACGCTTTTTGGTCCTGAGAACTTCCAGGAGTACCACCAGAAAGCGATGAAATGGGCCGAGTCCGGCAGGCCGCAGTGTGTCAATGGTCGCTGGCTGATACCTGGCCGGGATATTAACCACGTTTCAACGCCTGACAATTTCGTACCAGCAGGTTTCAGGGGGTAGGCATGCAAAACACAGGTTCGTTACTTGAGCGGCTTCGCCGGGTTATTCCGGCTGGTATTGAGCCGAAATTCAGCAGCGCTGAAGAGTTGATGGCATGGCATCGCGAAGAGGGCGCCCGGCGAGCGGCGGAGGTTGACAAGATTAACCAGCAGGCTCGCGCAGAAAAGATTTTCGGTCGCTCAGGTATTCAGAACCTACACAGGGGATGCACGTTTACCAATTACGAAGTTATTACTGCCGGACAGAAACATGCACTGACGATGGCTAAAAGCTATGCCCAAAACTTCGGCTCTGGTTTCGCAAGTTTTGTCTTTAGCGGAAGCCCTGGTACCGGGAAAAATCATCTCGCTGCGGCAATCGGGAATAGTCTGCTGAAAGACGGACGCACAGTGCTGGTGGTGACCGTTCCTGATCTGAGCACAAGAGTTAGGGCCTGTTATGACGAGGGTAAATCCGAGTCGGCTTTACTGGACGACCTGACGCGCGTCGATCTGCTCGTTCTCGATGAGGTTGGGATGCAGAGGGACAGCAAGAGCGAAAAAGTGCTTCTGAATCAGATTATCGATCGCCGCCTTGCAGCCATGAAGCCAGTAGGCGTCATGACGAACCTGAACTACGAGCTCCTCACAGAAACCCTGGGAGCGCGAATTCTTGACCGCCTTCAGATGGACGGCGGCATGTGGGTGAACTTTGACTGGGACAGCTACCGCTCAAAAGTCAGCCATTTACGTATTGATAAATAAAGAGGTTTTCTGATGGAAAAAATTACTGACGTGCTGAAAGAACTGGAGAAAGTCACCTGCCGTGAGCTGGCTGTCTATTTCGACCTGACAGCACCTGAAATGCTGGCCCGCCTGATGGTGCTGGAGCGCGAAGGCAAAGCGCAAAACCTGAATGGCTACTGGATGCCGGGTGGAAGTACCGAGCCCGTAGCGGTAACCAGCAAACTCACAGCGCTGGATATCAAACTGCTCCAGTCTGTGCCGGTTGGCGTCTGGTTTGAGTGGCAGTCCCTGGCTGGTTTCGTTGATCGCCCTCGCTACCGCTGTGAACGTCTGGTGGCCGCCGGGTTTATGAATTCGAAGGTTACTAACCCTGCTAATCCGCACCACGGCACTAAATTCCAGAAAATCCGCGAGGTGACCCGGTGATGCGAGAGATACCTGATTGCCCGGTCTGTGGTTCAGCTGCGGAGTTTTATTTTCGGGATTACCAGGCTGGCGCCTGTTCGGGGGCCCTGAGATGCCCTTACGGACATCTCCGCGTACAGGATAGCTACTGGGCTGGTGGCAAAAGCAAATCAAAAATCCGGCTGATTGAAAAATGGTCTCAGCAGGTCGAACAGAAAAAAGGTGAAGTGAAAAATGGCTAAAAACTCGATCGACGCGTATGGCGCCAGCGGAAAAACCAACGTTCTGATGTTCGAACCGGAAAAGCTGCACTTGGTTACCGACAAAACGCACCCGCTTTACGATGAGCGTATCCACCTGCCTATCAGCGAGGCAATGGTGCTGAACATCATGGACCAGGGCGTTCTTGAGCCGATTATCGTCTGGAAAGACCCCGAAAGCGGGCTGGCCTGCGTGGTGGATGGTCGTCAGCGCGTGCGCCATACACTGGAAGCCAACAAGCGTCTGTCCAAAGAGGGCAAAGAGCCGTTACTGGTTCCGGCAGTCACTAAACGTGGCTCCGCCGTTCGCATGGCGCAGGCGATGGTAAGTGCTAACGAAATCCGCCAGGCAGATACGCCGCTGGGCCGAGCAAAGAAAATGGCTGATGCTCTGGAGCGCGGGCACGATGAGGATGATTTAGCGCTGATGTTTGGCGTGAGTGTCCAGACCGTACGCGCAACGCTATCCCTGTTGGATGCCACCCAGGCAGTCAAAGACGCTGTAGAGTCCGGCACAGTGACGGTTACACAGGCGCGTCAACTGGCATCATTGAAACCTGAAGAACAGCGGGAAAAGGTAGCGGAAATCGAGCAGGCGACCGCAGGCACAACTGGCCACGAAAAAGCCCGGCGTCAGCGTCAGATCCTCGGTGAAGCAAAGCCTCGCCTGAAAACCCGCAAAGAAATCACAAAAGCCCTTGAAGGTGCCAGCGGTGAATACGCTGATGCACTGCGCTGGGTGCTTGGTGAGGCCAGCCATGACTGATATCACCGAACTCCCGCCAAACATTGGCTATGGCGTCCGTCGGCGCTGGCACGCTCAACGTGGGCAACGAAATGGCAGAGGAGGGAGATATCAGCGCCTTCCGTCACGACACAATTTAAGAACATGGATTGCAAAGCGTCTGATTGCAGAAGTTTTAGCGGAGGGTAGAAATGGCTGATATCACCGAACTGGCGCAGAGAGAAAAATTCGAAGCATGGGTTATGACTCAAATCTGCATTTCCAAGTCAACGCTGGAAGGTCTGCGCACTTCTGTTGGATACCGTAACAGCACGTTATCTGGCAGTGATTACAACCTTATGTGGAATTTATGGAAAGCGGCTGGCGCTGAGCTGGTAGAGGCGCTGGAGAAGGCGCAGGCGGAAAACACCGCTGGCGTGGCCGGGATGGCGGAGAGCTACGAAACCACTATTTCTATGTTGAGGTCGCGCATCGCCGAGCTGGAGTCCCGCACCGTGAAGCTGCCGGATGGATGGCAATTCGAAGAATGTGAGATAGAGGGTTGTGAAAACGGCGCGATATTCAGTGTCGGCACTGGCAGTAGAAATATTCACCTTTGCGATAAATGCGCGCATGAGCCTCAGAATTCTCGCTTGAAGAAGTCTCCGCTATCTAAGCGGCTGCCCTTCAAAATGTCAGCTGGCATCAAGGTGGAGGCTGAGTGATGGCGGAACGTTGGAAAATTTATCTCACTATTGCATTCATCGGCTTGGTAGCTACGCCGATAAGCATGGTAGCGGCAAAGATTGACGTGCCTGTTTTGGCGCTTATTGCCGGGCACTGCGGCGCGATTATAGCAGGATTTATTTGCGCAGAACTTGGAAGGGGAGCCAGACAATGACCAGCAAATTTAGCATCGACAACAGAGAACTACTTCAGAGAATCAGTAGCGGCGAGGCTGTTGTGGGAATTGATTTTGGTAATCTAATCGTCAGGGAACTGGCTGCATTCAGGCTGTCCGAAATGGACAGCGAGTCTGGGTGTTTGCCTCTCGACTACCTGCAGGGACACAAAGACGGTCTGGAGTGGGCCGCTCGACTGGCAGAGGCCAACCACCCTGAGACCGGATACTGGCTTTACGATGACCCTATCGAGCTGGCAAAAGCTATTCGCAAAGGTCCAGATATGCCGCCAGCGCAGCCGGTAGCGGACAGCGAACCGGTGGCGTGGCTTCTATCAGGTGGAGGAACCAAGAATGTAGTGTGTTTTGATAGCGGCAATGCGTATGCAGACCCACTACGCGAGGTCACTCCGCTCTATCGCTACCCGCAGCCAGCGCCGGAATATCCAGAAACATTACCATGTCCCGTATTGCTGGAGCCGGGAATGCGCTTCGGGAAAGGCGTTAAAACCAGACTGGTACTGGATGCCATTCAGCGCAGAGCCGAGCAGTACGCCGAACTTGAGGCTATGACGCAGGAAGAGCGTGCAGAAACACGACGCTAATATTGAAGCATTCAAAGCCATGTTGCCGCAGCCAGTGCCGGTAGCCTATAGCGATTTTGAGTCATTCTGGTCATCTTACATTCATCCTCTGGCGCAGGATGACGAGCTGAAGGGCTTTGCGTGGGACATCTGGTGCGCCGCCATGCTCGCAGCCGCCCCGCAGTCACCCGGCAGTGAACCCGCTACCGTGCCGGGTAAATGGATTCCGGTAAGCGAGCGGATGCCGGAAAATGATGGGGCATATCTTTGCTGGGATAATCGTTACGTAACTACCTACGCATTCATATTTGGTGCTTGGCAGGCAAACCAATTCATTGCCAAGAATATAACCCACTGGATGCCGCTGCCTGCCGGGCCGCAGGAGGTGAATCGTGAATAAGGTCGAACTGCTTGAGAAGATATCGGCACTCGCCACTGAATGCCACACGCTGGCCTGTGAACTTGATATTGGGGATGAGCGAACCGAAATGTTCGAAATCTACGGCGTGCTGCACAACCTCGGTCGCCGCGGGTACGCCAGCCAGGTAGGGCAGAGAATGAATCCTCTGCTAGAATCCTGCGATGACGACGAGGATAAGGAAGATGACGACGACTGATAACTAAACCCACCGCAGAAAGCAAATCCGCGACATTATAAAGTATTCTGGTATGGTACACTCTGCCAAGGAGGGTCCCCTATGAAAAAATCAGATGTTTTTTCCACTATCAGAAAGACGGTCGATTGCGCCCCAAAAGGAGACAGAACAGTTACTGTTCAGCTTCAGATTATCAAATATTACCATCACCTTACTGGCGTAACTCCTAAAGAATTTGTTGAAGAAATTGGACTTAAAAGTTCATTGGTTACACTCTTTACTGATTCTATGAAGCTTGCCAGGAAACTGTCTGAGGTGGGATTTGATAAGGAAAAAATTTAATGTCACAGTGGAACATTGCAGCCAAATCGAAAGATGAGCAGGACAAGGTCAACGTCGACCTCGCTGCCTCCGGCGTTGCCTATAAAGAGCGCCTGAACATGCCAGTAGTCGCTGAAGTGGTAGCCAGAGAGCAGCCCGAGCATTTACGCGAGTATTTCATGGAGCGCGTCCGCTACTACCGCGAGCAGAGCATCCAGCTCCCCCGCGCATCCGATCCGCGCTATCTGGAAATGGCTGAGCAGAACGCCAAAAAATAGCGATTTTCTCGTATATGCTCATTTTGCATTTATCTCCGTGACGGGCGATAATTACCTCGTCAGTCTGGACAACTGACAACTTTACCCCGGCGCCAAGTGGGGACACATGGCGCACAAAGTTAAAAACACTCGGATCAAAGATTTGTATGCAATAACGTTGCTGATTTTAATAATTGTGCAAGTTGTTGTAGTGAATGCGGTATTTATCTGTGTGGGGCTTGGGTTTCTGGGGCTATCTGATGAGGTCCTGAAGATTTTCGCTGGATGCTCGATGCCCCATATCTGTGGTCTTGTCTACTGCGTCGTCAATTCTGTTTTCCGAGCAAAAAAATGAAAAGCCTTCTCTTCGGAGAGGGCTTTTTTATTGAGTGAACCTGACCTATAATCTTGATGGGTCTGAACAACCCAGCTTATCGACTGCTGTGCCACGGAGAAAAACCGATGGCGCAGAAGAAACACCCTCAAAAGATTTACCCCCTGACACCGGCTATAACTAACGCTGGTGTTTCTGCTTGTCTGTCGTACCAGGGCGGTGCGATATGAGCAAATCCAAAACCAAGGCTGAAAAGCTCCATCTGAGCCGCGTGGCTGCGCTGGGTTGCATCGTATGCCGGAACCTCAATTACGGCGAATCGCCTGCTGAAATCCATCACTGCAGTTCTGGTACTGGCTTGTCTGTCCGCGCTGATAACTTCCATGTCATTCCGCTATGTCATGCGCATCACCGCACCGGTGGCTACGGCGTTGCAATTCATGCTGGCCGTAAGTCATGGGAAGAAAAGTTCGGTACTGAGGCCGAGTTACTGAGTCAGGTACTCCTGGAATTAGGGGAGACCGTGAATGACTAATTTTTACTGTGAAGCCCTTACAGCACTGCGTTCAGCACCCCATCACTATTTGAAAGAGGTCGGCGACCAGTGGCGGACTCCGGATCTGCTGTTCTGGGGTATTAACGCGATGTATGGTCCGCTGATGCTGGACCTGTTCGCAGACGACAGCAATGCAAAATGTCCTGTCTGGTACACGGCAGAAGATAACGCGCTGACACAGGACTGGTCGGAAATGCTTTCCTCAATCGGCGGCGCAGCCTACGGAAACCCACCTTACAGCCGCTCTCAGTACCACGAAAAGCAAGCTATCACTGGCATGACGCACATCATGAATTACGCCGCTGCACAACGCGAGAAGGGCGGTCGCTATGTCTTCCTGGTGAAGTCAGCCACAAGCGAAACGTGGTGGCCGGAAGATGCGGATCACGTCTGCTTTATTCGTGGGCGAATTGGTTTCGATCTGCCCGAGTGGTTTAAGCCAGTTGACGACAAACAAAGGCCGACCAGTGCGTTTTTCGCTGGCGCCATTGTCGTTTTTGATAAGTCATGGGCTGGCGAGCGGTTTAGTTACATCAATCGAGCGGAACTCGAAGCGAAGGGCCGCGCATTTATGTCACTGGTGCAGTTTGCTGCTGGACAGAGCAATACCAAAAATGAGGTGAATGTATGATCAACCCTTCTGAAGTTGGTAAGTCAGGTGAAATGATTCGCCTCCGTACGCTGGAAAGCATCTGGATACAGGGAAAGCTGCGCATGTGGGGCCGCTGGTCATACATT
>OIER01001079.1_pt1 | contig 15106 bp, 10 predicted proteins | sample 1581801 | NCBI WGS metagenome assembly OIER01 (sample SAMN03281006, study PRJEB24777) | human gut metagenome | isolation source: fecal sample PR165 from 1 month old male Malay infant, vaginally delivered... | reverse complement strand
CATATTTTACCTGCAGACCCGGCAGTACATAGCCGCTGACCACCACCTGCGAGGAGTCACCCACGCCCTGGGTGTCCAGCGCCAGATTGCTTACGCCGAACGTCTCACCGATTTTACCCACAACCTGCCCACTTTGTGCAACCCCCAGGCCCACTAACATCGAGGTCATCGCCGCACTGTCGCTCTGACCGCTGTCCAGACCTTGTCCACGCAGCAGGTATGAGAGAGCTTCCTGCTGCGACATCGCCGGGTCAGAGAAGATCTCCGCCTTCGGTTCGTCAGCGGAACCCGTAACGCGCACGCCTGCAATAACGTCGTTTTCCGTTGCTTCCGGGTTACGAATCGCTTCGATGTTAAGCAGAGGCTGATCCGGTGGACCGGAGAACAGCAGCTCACCTTTGCGGACAATCAGATCCTGGCCATAGGCATGGAAACGTCCTTCAGGAATATTGATTTGTCCGTTCAGGCCAAGCCCTTGTTTATCCTGCGCCACTTTCAGGTCGCCCGTCAGTCGCGCCTTCAGCCCAAACGCATCCAGCCGCACGTTATTCCCCACGTGCACGATAAGGTTACTGTTGATGGGTATGCCCGCGCTCTTCTGTTCGACAGGTTTCAGATTGTCATCGAGCATCACTTCATCACTTGAGACGCCGACCGCGCTTTCCGGCACGTCGTGGACCACGATGCGTGCCCACGGCACGTCGACGCGTCCGTCAAGCGTGAAGAGGCTTGGCGTGGCTTCAAAGACCACATCAGGCGAGACGTCCAGTCGCACCATAGGCGGTACGGTGATGCGCACCTTGCTGCCTTTCGCCGCAATACGGGCCCGCCAGTTATCGAGCTGGCTCCAGTCCGCGTCGCCGCTGAGGTTGATTTGCCCCTGCTGGGTTAACACCGAGCCGCTCAGCGTCGAGCTCATGCCGTTGAAGTTCATCGCGAGCTGGCTGGGCTGCATGTCAAACGGCATAAAGTTACCGTCGATATCCACCCCGCTGAGCCGCATCTGGCCGAACAGCTGCGGGCTTTGGGCGTTGCCGGCCAGACGCAGGTTGGCATTGAGCATCCCTTCTGCTTTTTCCCCGCGGGCGAAAATCGGGTTCACCATCGCCAGGTTGAAGTTGCGGATAGTGACGTTGCCGCCCAGATTGCGCCGTCCCTGTGGATCGGTAATCTGAACCTTCCCGTCAAACTGGCCGTTGTTGGTAAGACGAATCAGCCACCCCAGCTCCGCACGGTTGTTATGCAGGTCCGCGCTCAGGTTCAGGGTGTCGAAAGCCACAGGCAGCGGCGCATCGTTGACCTCCTGCGTCACCTTCACGTTACGTCCGGAAAGCGTGACGCTGCCCTGTGGCAGCCCCTCTTTGGTGGTGTCCCAGGCGACATCGGCTTTCCCGCTGAAGACGCCGCTCGCCTGTGTAGTATCCGGCATAAACGGTTTCAGCATCGCCAGATCGAAGCGATTGAGGTTGATCTGTGCGCGCCCTTCCGCCCCCGCATCGATGGTCTGCGGTACGCACAGTTCCGCATTCGGGTTGGTCCAGCAGTGTGGCCCGATGCTGATCTTCTGCTCGGCGTTGCGGTAGTCCAGCGCGATAGCGCGCGACAGCGCCAGCGGTCCTACCGGGGTGTTGAAGCGGGTGTTGTCCAGCGTCCCTTTCCAGCGCTCTTCCTTGCTGTCGAAGCTGCCGGTCAGGTGAAGCTGACCGGAGACCGGCTCGCCCTGCACCCGCAGCTGGAGGTCGTGCTGCTTCTCGTTCCCTTTGGCGTCCAGGGTGACCAGGTTAATGTTGACGTCCGGCTGAGAAATGCGCTCCACGCGCAGGTTCAGGTTACCGCCGATCTGATCGGTGGATTTCACATCCCCTTCCACGCGGACGCGGGCGACGCTCAGTTCCTGCCAGCGCAGGTTACTGGCGGTGATATCCGCCAGCAGCTGCGGCGCGTCGACCGTGCCGCGCACTTTCACTAGCCCTTTCGCCGTACCGCCAAGGCCCGGCAGCGCGTTATCCAGATTCGGCGCGTCGATGGTGGCATCCAGATTGAGATCTTTCACCCCCAGCTCGCCTTTGATATCCGCCGTGTTGCGACCCAGCGCCACGTGCAGACCCGGGATAATCCACTGCAGATAGCTGTTGCCTTTGACCGAGCCCTCAACGTTAACCTTGTTCTGCTTCACGTTACCGGTGAGCTTAATCTCCGGCACGTCCATCTGCCACGTTCCACCGTACAGGCTGCCGCGGGTTTTAATCAGACCATCCAGTTTCGACGGCCAGTCCGGCACCTCTTTGGCGGTGTTAATGCCCGTCAGCTTCAGCTCGCCGCGCCAGCTGATCGCCTGCTGCCAGTCGAGCAGCGCGGTCAGCTCGGTTTTGCCTTCCAGCGCCGCGACGGTCAGCTTATCGAGGTTGACCTGCTGTTCGTTGCCCTTCGCATCCAGCGTGATGTTTGCAGGCGGTACACCCTGCCCCTTCACCGCGGCACGGAACGACAACGTATAATCGGTCATCTTGCCGCTCAGCTTCAGCTTCAGGTCATCGGCCTGGAACTGCTTTTCGCCGGTGAACGGCCAGGAAAGCTGCTTGCTGACGACCTCAAGATTCAGCGGCAGCCCGGCTTCCGCCAGCTGGGTTTGCGCACGCAGAACCATGTCCACCGGGCCGGAGAGATTCACGCCGACGTCCAGCTTGTCGCGCAGCGCCCCGCCCACGTTGACCTTCACCTTTTCGCCTTTCAGCGGATCGATGTTGAGCGCGCTGTTCAGCGTGATATCCACCGGCCAGTTGTCGCGCAGCAGGGCATTCCCTGACGCGTTCACCGAGCCCTGATTGGTGTCGATATCCAGCGCGTCGAGTTTCATGTTGCCGTCAATGCTGCTGACCTTCAGCAGCATGTTAAAGACCGTCAGGTCGGTATCGCCGGTCAGACGCAGCTGCTCGCCTTTGAACTCTTCAATGTTGAGGTTCAGCGGCAGGTGAACGTCGGTCATCTCCGGCAGGACTGGCTTAGAGAACAGATCTTTCAGCGTTTCGCCCAGCGGCTTCTCTTCCGGCTGCGGGTTCTGGATCTTCGGCTCGACGATCTCTTCCTGCGCCACGTCCGCCACTTTCGGCAGCGCGATCAGTAAACCCTGCAGGGAGGTGGGCGTCAGGGTCAGGTTTTTCTCCTGCCAGCGCAGGCCGGAGGTGAAATCCATCACCGACACGGTGGTGTCGTCGATTTTGATATTGACGTTATCCAGCGCCACCCGATAAAGCGCAATCGGGTACGGCGTGGAGAGATTCAGCGGACCGCTCTCCTCTTCTTCCACCGGCGCAGACTTCGGCATTTTTTTCGTATCTATCGCCACATTGACATCTTTTAGCGACAGATCGTTGATGCAGAGCTTGCTGTCGCGCAGACAGCCCAGCTTCACTGCGAGGTGGAATTCACCGGCGTTCACCGCCACGCCCGGCTGTTCATAGCGGATGTTTTTCAGACGCAGGTCGCGCCAGCCGCCCGTCACCTGGCCGATTTCCAGCCCGGGCACCCAGCGGTTCGCGGCGTTAAACAGCAGATGCAGCCCGCTCGTCGTGCCCACCAGAAATGCCACCGTACCGAGCAGCAGCACGATAAAAATCAGTACCCCGAGGCTTATCTTCTTCCATAAACTCATAATTCAGGCCCCAGACCGATGTAAAACTGTAATCCGTGTTCTTCTTTGTCGCCCACCGGAACGGCGAAATCGAGCTTGATGGGCCCGACGGGTGACTGCCAGCGCACGCCTACGCCCGCGCCGGTTTTAAAATCGCTGCGGCGAATATCGCTCACCGCTTCGCCGCCGTCGACGAACATCGCCCCCCACCATTTCCCGCTGACGTTGTATTGATACTCCAGCGAGCCGGTGGCCAGCTTGGAAGCACCAATCAGCTTGCCGTCATCATCTTTTGGCGCGATAGACTTGTATTTGTAGCCGCGGATACTGCGGTCACCCCCGGCGAAGAAGCGCAGGTCCGGCGGGACTTTCTCGAAGTCGCCGGTTTCGATCCAGCCGAGGTTACCGCGCATCACAAAGCGGTGTTTATCATACAGCGTGCGGATCCAGACGTTTTGCGCCTGAATCACCGAGAAATCCACATCGGAACCCCACATGGTGTTGGAGTAATCGATAGAGTAGCGCTGGGAATCTCCCCAGGTGGGCATCAGGCCGCCGCGCGAGCGGGTGCGGCTGATCATCACCCCAGGATAAAGCAGCATGGTGGTGTTGGTGACGTTGGCCTGAGTAAAGTGGTCCAGACTCCAGCGCAGGTTAATGGCGCGCTGCCAGCCGCTGGAGAGATCCCAGTAACGTGACACGGCAAGCGTGGTGGAATCTGACTCGGTATCGTTCAGGTCGGTTCGCTTAAAGCCCCCCTGAACCAGGTAGTACTGCTCGAGCGGGTTTTTCAGCAACGGCATTTTGTAGCTGAAATCGAGCTGCTGTTCCGGGGCAGAGATACTGGCGCTGGTGGTCAGGCTGTGGCCCCAGGAGTTCATCCACGGCTTTTTCCAGGTGGCCTTCACGCGCGGGCCGACGTCCGTCGAATAGCCCACACCGGTTTCAATGGTGTTCTCGGTGCGCGGCGAGACAACGCCATGCAGCGGCAACACCTTGGTTTTGCGAGACTTATCAAATTCCGGCGCGACAATCACGGAGTTAAACCAGCCGGTGGCAGAGAGGCGTCGGTTCAGCTCTCCCAGATCGCTCGACTGGTAGTAATCCCCTTTTTTGAAAGGCACGAGGTTTTGCAGGTACTCTTCACGAATTTGCGAACCTTCGAACGTCACATCGCCAAAGCGATAACGTTCCCCGCTGTCGTAGTCGATATCCCAGAAGGCCTGACGTCGCGCCAGCGCAATACCGAGCTGGCTTTTGTTGAACTGGCTGTCAAAGTAGCCCTTACGCAGGGACACGCTCGTCAGCTCTTTTTTGAAATGGTCGTAGTCACCGTGGTTGAGCACGGTGCCGATTTTCGGCCGCGTGCTGAGCAGATCCAGATAGTCCCGGTCGGTACGCGCCCCGCCGCGCAGGATAACGTTGGTGCCGCCAATCAATACGGGCTCACCCGGCGAAACGCGGGCAATAAGCACCTGCCGCCCCTTCTTTGGCGGCGGACGGAGGTCAAAATCAATCGTGGGCTCGTAATACCCCAGCGCTTTCAGCCCTTCACGGATGGCATCATCCACGCGCGCGCGAAAACGCCGGTCCGGCGTCACCTCATCACTCTGGATGGTCGATAACTGCGCACGCACGTTTTTTTGTAGCGCCCCGGATAACCCCTCAACCTGCAAACGGACATTCGCCGCGCTGGCAATCCCGCTTGTCAGCAACATACTGACCAAACATAACTGGCGGATTTTTGTCACGTTCTCTCCTGAATATCCCTGTTTCCACCCTGGAAGCAAATGAAGTGCCGCTCCGCGGCAAAATACGGCCTGTTGGCCAAAAACCCACATCGCGGGTTGAAAATGGGTATAACACCCAAATATTTCTTATGATTAAATCTAGACTCATTCAGCGCATTTATTGTGTTCAATTAAACGCTTCGTGACAACCTTAACCGAAACATCGCACCCCGGGAGGCCCCATCGTGAGTTTATTCGACAAAAAGCATCTGGTTTCACAAGCTGATGCATTACCGGGACGCAACACCCCTATGCCTGTGGCGACCTTACACGCCGTCAATGGCCATTCCATGACCAATGTTCCTGAAGGTATGGAAATCGCCCTGTTTGCCATGGGCTGCTTCTGGGGCGTTGAACGCCTCTTCTGGCAACTGCCTGGCGTTTACAGTACGGCAGCCGGCTATACGGGCGGTTACACGCCAAACCCAACCTACCGCGAAGTCTGCTCCGGCGAAACCGGCCATGCGGAAGCGGTGCGCGTGGTGTATGACCCCGCGGTGATTAGCTACGAGCAGCTCCTGCAGGTCTTCTGGGAAAACCACGACCCGGCGCAGGGCATGCGTCAGGGCAATGACCACGGCACCCAGTACCGCTCGGCCATTTATCCGCTCACCCCGGAGCAGGACGCCGCGGCGCGCGCCAGCCTTGAACGCTTCCAGCAGGCCATGCGTGAAGCGGGGGATACGCGCGAGGTGACCACGGAAATCGCGACGGCAAAACCGTTCTACTATGCCGAGGACGATCACCAGCAGTATCTGCATAAAAACCCCTATGGCTACTGCGGTATCGGGGGCATCGGCGTCTGCCTGCCGCCACAGCTGGCCTGATTACTGATCCAGCGCCACGCGAGCCGCGTGGCGCGTAGCATTGCTGACCGAACCGTAATCCATCACTTTGCCCTGCAGCAGCAGGTTAAAGACCGGCGCCTGCGGTCGGTTCAGCCGCGTCTGCAGCAGGTGCACAGCCTCAATCCCCAATTCCCGGCAGGGCACCGTGACGCCCGTGACCGGCCTTTCCAGACGGTGCGCCAGATTCCAGGCAAAATCGGTGGTAATGAGCGAAATATCTTCCGGGATACGCAGCCCGTGGCGCGTTAACGCCCTGACCACCCCTTCGGTCATGCTGGTGCTGTTGGGGAAAATGACCTCCGGCCACTGGGATCGGTCATGGCTTAACAGCCACGCATCGAGCGCCTGCTCGGCCTCGTCTGCCGTAAACCACTCCGTGACTAACAAATCGCGCTGGGGATCAAAGGCAACGTGAAAATGGCGGTATGCCTCTTTAATGCCGTCCAGACGCGCATACAGCGTATCCCGTCGCAGACAGGTGAGCGTAAGCACGCGGCGGTGCCCCTGCTCAAAGAGATATTGTATGGCGGTGAAGCCGATCACCCGATGGTCGGGTGACACGGAATCCAGCACCCGATCCCGGTCGACAGAGTTGATTAAAACGCAGGGTTTATTGAGCGTGCTGGCCAGTTTAAATATGGTGGCATCATCCGTGCCGATGATAATTATCGCATTGATATTTTTATGGCTGGCCTTTTCCATAAATAATTTCACATCCGCGTGTTGCTCTTCTAATGCGCAACAACTGACCCACACATTGTGTCGCGAGCAGGCTTCGGCAATGCCTTTGGTCACTTCCAGATAAAAAATATCACCGCGTCCCTGAAAGGTTCTTTCCGGTGCAAAAACCGCGATGCCGTTAATTAACAGCCGTCCGCTCGCCATTGACTCCAGAACACCTAATTCTCGCGCGGTGCGAACGATCGCGTCCCTGGCTTTATCGCTGGTATAAGACTTGCCGCTTAATACCCGCGAAACCGTGCTAACGGAATAGCCCGTCAGGGACGCGATCTCCTCCATTTTTAATCTGCCCGGCATAGTGTGACCTCGCTCTCAATCAGTTTTTGCAAATATTTGCAGAAACAGCACGTTGATTTTAAAACCAAATTTCAGAAAGCCTGGAGATTACTTAATCACCTTGCGAGTATTCTCACAAAAACACATTGTCGCTGTGGCTCCCCTTTCCTATTTTCCGGTCATCACTCATTTCAACTGAAATTAAGGTGTGACATGGAGAAGGTACGTTTTGGCATTATTGGAATAGGTAATATCGGTACGGTCCACGCGCGTTATTTACTGGCGGGTACGGTCAGTGACGCCTGCCTGACGGCGGTTTGCGATAATGCGCCGGAAAAGCATCCGGCCATTCGTCAGCTGGTCGGCTCCATCCCTCTCTTCAGCGACGCGCAGGAGATGCTCCAGAGCGGGCTTATCGACGCGGTGATTGTCGCGACGCCCCATTATGACCATCCACGCCTGTCGATGCTGGCGATGCGCCACGGCATCCATACCTTGTGTGAAAAACCGGCGGGCGTGTATACCGCCCAGGTTCAGGAGATGAACGCCTGCGCTCAGGAGTGCGATGTGGTGTTTGGCATCATGTACAACCAGCGCCCGAACCCGCTCTACCAGAAGGTGAAGGATCTGATCGACAGCGGCGAGCTGGGTGAGATCCGCCGGTCGAACTGGATCATCACCAACTGGTATCGCTCGCAGAGCTACTACAACTCCGGCGGCTGGCGCGCCACCTGGAAAGGCGAAGGCGGCGGCGTTCTGCTCAATCAGGACCCGCATCAGCTCGATCTCTGGCAGTGGCTGGTCGGCATGCCTGTTCGTCTGCGCGCGTTTTGCCAGTTCGGCAAACATCGCGATATTGAAGTGGAAGATGAGGTCACCGCTTATGCCGAGTATGCCAACGGCGCGACCGGCGTGTTTATTACCACCGTCGCGGAAACGCCGGGGACCAACCGGCTGGAAATCACAGGCGATCGCGGCAAGGTAGTCGTCGAAGAAGGCAAGCTGCGCTACTGGCGACTGCGAGAATCCGAAACCGCCTTCAACGCCCGCTGGCAAAACGGCTTTGGCGAACCCGAATGCTGGGAGGTCACCCTTCCCGTCGCCCCGGAGTGCAGCGAACACCACGTCATTACCGCCAATTTCTGTGCCGCCATCCTGCGCGGCGAGCCGCTTATTGCACCGGGCCTGGAAGGCATTCGCGGGCTGACGCTCTCCAACGCCATGCACCTTTCCACCTGGACCGACGACTGGGTCGACCTGCCGCTCAACGAGAAACAGTATCTGCGCCTGCTGCAGCAACGTATCAGCACCTCAGTGGCTAAAGAGACAGCCAGCGTCACGCTGGATGCTTCCGGCACCTGGTAACTCCGGAGAAGAAACGATGTTAAATGTCGCTATCGTGGGAACAGGGAATATCTCGCATAACCATATTCAGGGCTATTTGCAGTTTGGCCAGCGCTGTCGGATCGTCGCGCTGGTGGATATCTACCCGGAAAAAGCGCACGAGAAAAAAACGCGCTACGGCCTGACGGACGCCCGCGTGTATGAAAGCCACCAGCAGATGCTGGCGTCAGAGCCGGAGATCGACATCGTGGATGTCTGCACCCCGCCCTACGTCCATGCAGAGATCAGCATTGATGCCCTCAATGCCGGTTGCCATGTGCTGTGCGAAAAACCGATGGCCGCCTCGCTGGAGGAGTGCGACGCGATGATCGCCGCACAAAAGGCCAGTGGCAAAATCCTCTCCATTATTGCCCAGAATCGCTTTACCGACGCCTTCTGGCGTCTGAAAGCGGCGCTGGATTCCGGTCTTGCCGGCAAGATCTGTCATGCCCAGGTGGATTCGTTCTGGTGGCGCGGACACTGCTACTACGACCTGTGGTGGCGCGGCACCTGGGAAAAAGAGGGGGGCGGCTGCACCCTTAACCACGCGGTTCACCACATCGACGCCATTCAGTGGATGCTGGGCTTCCCGTCCGAGGTGGTGGCGATGATGACCAACGTGGCGCACGACAATGCCGAAGTGGAGGACCTCAGCGCCGCGATATTTAAATACCCCAGCGGCGCGCTCACCCAGCTGACCGCCTCCGTCGTGCACCACGGGGAAGATCAGAAAATCATTATCCAGGGTGAAAAGGCGCGCATCTCCGCGCCATGGCAGGCCTTTGCCAGCGTCAGTGCGGACAACGGTTTCCCGCAGGAAACCCACGACCAGCAGCGAGAAGCGCAGCTCGACGCCGTGTTTCAGGAGACGCCGAAGCTCGACTGGACGCTGCACACCGGGCAGATTAACGATCTGCTTGACGCCATCGGGCACGGCACGGCGCCGTTAGTCGATGGTCTGCAGGGCAAACGCTCTCTGGAGCTGATTACCGCGATTTATAAATCCGCCATTACCCGCAGCGTGGTCTCGCTGCCGATTCAGCGCGACGACCCGTTTTACCGCACAGGTGGGACGAACAGCCTCGCCCCCCGTTTTTATGAAAAATCCGCAAACGTCGCCAACTTCAGTGAAGTCGGCGCCATCCCTCTGGGCAAAGATCTGGATCGAGGACTCTAACCATGAACAAAAATGACGGAATGAACTACGCGCCGGTCGGTAAACCACAGCCGGTGGTGAAGGAAGGCGAATTTGTCTTTGCCGCCGCCGCGCTCGACCACGGCCATATCTACGGCATGAGTAACGGGCTGATTGAAGCCGGGGCCACGCTGAAGTGGGTGTACGATCCTGACCCGGCAAAAGTGGATAAATTCATCCAGCAGTATCCGCAGGCACGCGTCGCCGCGTCGCTGGAGCAGATCCTCGCCGACGATGAGGTACGCCTGGTGGCAGGCGCCGCCATTCCCTCCGAGCGCTGCGCGCTGGGGCTGAAAACGATGGCCGCCGGCAAGGACTACTTCACGGATAAAGCGCCACTCACCACCCTTGAGCAACTGGAAGACGCCAAAGCCATGGTGGAAAAAACGGGCCGCAAATACGCGGTGTATTACAGCGAACGCCTGCATGTGGAGAGCGCGGTCTTTGCCGGACAGCTGGTGCAACAAGGGGCCATTGGCCGCGTCGTACAAACGCTGGGGACAGGCCCGCACCGGGAAGGCACCGGGCGCCCGGACTGGTTCTACGATCGTCGTTATTTCGGCGGGATTCTGTGCGATATCGGCAGCCATCAGATTGAACAGTTCCTTTTTTACACCGGCAACCGCGACGCCTCCGTGGTGGCAAGCCAGGTCCGCAACGTCAAACACCCACAGTATCCCGCCTTCGAAGATTTTGGTGATGCCATGTTGAAAGGGGAAAACGGCGCCAGCGGCTATTTCCGCTGCGACTGGTTTACCCCTGACGGGCTTTCTACGTGGGGCGATGGCCGCCTGACGCTGCTCGGCACCGACGGGTATATCGAGATCCGCAAATATGTCGATCTCACCCGCGGCGAGCAGGACGTGGTGTACCTCGTCAATAAAGAGGGAGAGTTCCGCTATCCGGTCGCCGGCCAGGTCGGCTTCCCGTTCTTTGGCGAACTGATCCTCGACTGTTTGCATCGTACTGAAAACGCCATGACCCAGGCCCACGCCTTCAAGGCAGCGGAGCTTTGCGTGAAGGCACAGATGCTGGCCAACGCGACGGAATAACGGGGGGCGACGATGACGATCCTGAACACGGCGGTGATCGGTGCCGGGGCGATCCACGGTTGCCATATCAATGCATTGCGCCAGATCCCCGGCGTCGCGCTGCGCGCGCTGGTCGATACCGAAAGCGTGAAAGGGCTGAAGCTGGCAATGGGCTATCAGTGCCGCTTTTATCAGGATTACCGGGAAATGCTGCTGGATGACGCCATCGACGTGGTGCATATCTGCACGCCGCATGTCGAGCATAAGCCCATGATCCTGGCGGCGCTCGCCGCCGGGAAGCATGTGTTCTGCGAAAAACCGGTGGGCATGAACCGCAGTGAACTGGTGGATATCACCCGCGCCGCTGAACAGGCATCGGGTCTGCTCGGCGTGTGTTATCAGAACCGCTACAATCCCACCAGCCTGCGCATTCGCCAGGCGCTGGACGATAGCGAACTGGGGAAAATGCTCAGCATCAAAGCGGTGCTGACATGGTCACGCTCGGGGACGTATTACACCGAAAGTCCCTGGCGCGGGCGGCTGGCAACGGAAGGTGGCAGCCTGCTGATCAACCAGGCCATTCATACCCTCGACCTGATGCAGTGGTTCGCCGGCGGGGTAACGCGTGTGAAAGGCGTGGTGGATAGCGGTGAGCTGGCGGCGGTAACCGAAGGCGAAGACAGCGCGATGGCCACCCTGCACTTTGCCAACGGCGCGCGCGGCCTGTTTTACGCCAGCAACTGCAATACCACCGATTCCCCGCTCCTGATGGAGATCCACTGTGAGCGGGGCTCGCTGCTGCTGAACGACAACACGCTCTGGCGCGTGACGTCGGGGGAGCGTGTTACCCTCGCGAGCGACGACTCCCCGGATGGCTCGGTCAAAAGTTACTGGGGGCTCGGGCATCAGCAGGCGATCCGCCGTTTTTATCATGCGATTACCCACCCGGGCTATGCGGACTACACCGACATCCGTGAAGCCGGAAAATCACTCACTCTTGTGGAGGCTATTTACCGCTCATCTCAATTAAGGCAATGGATAGATATCAATAACTAGAACGTAATTTGTATTCCAGCAGTAAATAAAAAACGACCCAAATATGGGTTTATAGTTACCCTACACTGGATATTATTATGGTCAAACCAACTGAACGTAGAGTGGGTTATGGCGTGGCGCTCGGCTACGGCATAACCGATCTGTTTGGCGGCGGCGCTTTCGCCATTATCGGCACCTGGCTGTTATTTTTTTACACCACCTATTGCGGCCTCTCGGTGATTGAAGCGGGGTCTATATTCGCAATTGCCCGCGTTATCGATGCGTTATTAAGTCCGATTATGGGGTATATCACCGATAATTTCGGCGACACCTGGCTCGGGCGTAAATTTGGTCGTCGTCGCTTCTTTTTATTACTCAGTTCACCGTTAATGTTTTTATATGCTCTGCTGTGGTTAACGGACATGGGTTACTGGTATTACCTGGGCACATATCTTTCGATTGAGCTGCTGTCGGCGATGGTGCTGGTGCCCTGGGAAACCCTGGCGGCAGAGATGACAAACCGGTATGAGGAGCGTAGCCGCCTCTCCGGCGTACGCATGATCTGCTCCCAGCTGGGTGGTTTTCTTGCGGTTTCCGTTCCCGGCGTGATTATGCAGTTCACAGGGAAAGATAATCCGTTTACCTATACCCTCACCGGGCTGATCTTCTCCTGTGTATTCTGCATCGCGGTATTTATTACCTGGTACATCACCTGGGAAGCGAAGGATGTGCAACAGGAATCCACGTTTAAAGTGGAGAATCATCGCAGCAGCGGGATACTCAATCACCTGAAATATCTGGTACTGGATCTCTTTTCCTCTTTCCGAATCCGCGCGTTTCGCCTGCACATTATTATTTATATCTTTTCCTTTACGGCGATGGACGTATTCGGGTCGGTCTTTACCTATTATGTCGTTTATTGCCTGAGCCAGGATGCGGCGGCGGTGTCAGGCTGGCTGAGCATTGCGGCATTCGCCTCGGTACCCGGCACGTATGGATTTATGTTGCTGCTGAACAGGCTGAATATCACCCCTTCCGCCGCGTTGCGCCTCTCCTACAGCTGCATTTTCCTGGTGCTGGCTTTCCTGTTTGCGATCTACCTGACCAAAACCCAGGTGCCGACGCTGCTGTTCTCGGCGGTCTTTATCCTGCTCGGAGCCGCCCGCTCAGGCCTCTATTACATACCGTGGAACATCTACAGCTTCATTCCGGATATCGACGAGATAGTGACGCAGCAGCGCCGTGAAGGCATTTTTGCCGGCGTCATGGTTCTGACCCGCAAGAGCACCGTGGCGATGGCCATCATGATTATTGGCCTGGTGCTGCAGGAGGCCGGTTTTGTGAAAGGCAGCGGCGTGCAGCCTGAAAGCGCGCTGGGGGCGATAATGGGTCTGATGATTTTCGCGACGTCAGCCCTGCTGGCGGTCAGCTTCTTCACTACCTACATGTTTAAGCTCACCCGCGAGACGCATAAGCTGCTCCTCAAAGAGATTGCGCGCCGTAAGCTCGGCGGAGATTACCGCGACTGCGACGCCAGGACGCGCGTGGTGATCAAACAGCCCACCGGCTATGAGTATGATCAGGTCTGGGGCGGTGATGCGACACGTCGGGCGGTGGGCAATGTCCGCCTGTCTACCGTGAAATAACGCGATGTACCGGACAGCGCCCGCTGTCCGGTCTGTTTTATGCCAAAAATGTGACCTCTGGCAGATTTACATCTCTTTACGCTCTACCCAAAAGAGATTTTCAATCGTTCAGATTTTAGGCGATACCGAGTTAATGAAAAGTTCGGCACTGAGATCTGAGTACACGGCATTTTGTCGACGAGGCTGAACCTGATTAGGCGAACGAGATTTTAAATCAGGCGGAAAAAACTGACTGTACTTATACCTCAGTAAACGATCCCTTTAGATTTTCTGTCAAAAATCGGGATGCCAGGGATTTGATTATTTTGTGTTCTTAAGGCCAGTACCTAAGCGGATTTTCGTATTCACATACAAGAAAAGCCGCTTTCGCGGCTGTTCTCAGAAAACTAAAAAGCGTATGTTTTTACATGATAAATCAGCCAGTTATCAGTTATACTACAAAGGGCTAGGCTCTATCTGACAGTACATTAATCTGGTTTTAGTTTAAGCACAATCAACAGACAGATGAAACTTAACAATCCGATAACCAATGCAATATACTTGATATAAAACCAAGATATTTCACTGGTTTTTAGATTTTTAAAGAATAAAATTTCTTCTTCTGTCAGTGTCTTTTTTGTCGCTGGAAATTTAGGAAATATAAGAGCACTCATAAGATAAGATTCTTTATATCCCCAGAAGAAAACGCCACCACCTTTACCAACAGTCATGGAGAATGGTGTATATCCAAATTGCTGTTTAAACTTAGCTGCAATAAGATCGAATTTGAGTTCTGTAAACTTCCCATAGATAAGATAAAATATCAGTGAAGCTACAAATATTGCAGCCAAACATATTATGATCAGATCCAATGAATTCATTTTGAACCTTCTATAACATTATAAAGGGTGTTTCCTACCTTTTCTCCCCCCCCAGCCGCCAGCTTCCCCACCAACATAACCTAAAGTCCCTCCAGCGATAACAGCACAAACTAACCCACCTGTACCAGCAGTACCAACGCCAATGGCTATACAAAGTGGAACAGCCATACCGCCTGCAAGAATACCGCCACCAGTGCTACCGGCAAAACTCCCTATTTCAGTATATTTCTTTTTAGTACATTCGTCTTCACGACCAACAGAACAAGCCTCATTTATTTCATTGATTGAATGCAGGGCACTAAAGCCGATCCCTACATAGCCAACATATCGCATAGCTGCTACATATTTTGCTGCTCGTTCTATATGCGTAGCATAACCTTCAATATCACTTATTCCTGTCTCATTCCATTTATGAGTAATTGAACTTGTTGACAAGCCAAGAGCATTTTTTATTTTGGTGTACTCGCCAAATTTCATAGCCTTGTTTAGGAAGCCTACTTTTAATTCTCTTTCAAGTTCTTTAAACAATTGTGCACGTCTTACATAGGGAAGGTGCGAATAAGCAGGTCATTTCTTCCCAAGCTGACTCGCTGATTAAAATTTCGCGGATCTGGGCCGATTTTTTTCCCGCAAACACATCGAATCAGCCTATTTAGGCTATTTTTTCCAC
>OIER01001064.1_pt1 | contig 15267 bp, 13 predicted proteins | sample 1581801 | NCBI WGS metagenome assembly OIER01 (sample SAMN03281006, study PRJEB24777) | human gut metagenome | isolation source: fecal sample PR165 from 1 month old male Malay infant, vaginally delivered... | reverse complement strand
TGGCCAACTCTGGCCGCGTGCTGCTCGTCGAAACCTCCGCTCCGGACATCAAGTCCGCCCAGGACAAGGTCTACGCAATCATCGACAAGCTCGAGCTGCGCGGACTGTTTTACCGCCACGACATCGGTGCCAAAGCGCTGAAGTGAGTTGTGCGGCGCATCTGCTGCGTTGCGGAACGCTCGAAGTACCATCGTACGTCGTCGCATTCCGCGCCTTGCATCTGCACCACACATCCCCGCCACTTCAGGCGGTAAAAAGCCGTGTATGGCATGCCTATGAAATTGCCCCCGCTAGTAGCGGGGGCAATTGCTATTTTGTGAGGCCTTACGGCAGATCCATGAAGTCGGTGTCTTTCAGATAGTTTTTGCCGGCCGTGATGTCATACTGGATGAGCTTGTAATCGGTCATCAGCTGCTTGGTCTGCTCGTCGAACTCGTCCTCGGCCATCGGGTTGCCCGCCGCGTCAAGATAGATATCCTGCCCCTCGGGGATGCGGTCCCATCCCTGGATCTTGTTGACCACCGGCGGCTCCATGGCGGAGACCTTCTTGTGCATGAGCGTCAGGAACGCCAGGTACGGCGACACCTTCGCGTTCATGTGCTCCGCAGTCTGCGCCACGAAATAGTTCGGCGACGAGTACACGCTGTTGTCGACCTTCTTGCCCTGCGAGCCGGACGCCTTGTTGGACCATATGAAATAATCCGTCAAATGCAGCGCCAGCGAATTGTTCGTATCCTGGCTGGCGGTTTCGTAGATGCCCGGCAGATGGTCGCCATAGAACACGACCGTCACCGGCTTGTCGAGCTTGTTGAGCTCATCGAGGAAGTTCTTCGTCTCCGTATCGGTGATGCTCGCGCCCTTCGCATACGTGTCGATGGCCGTCACTTCGTCGGAGCCGAGGGAATCGGCGCCGTCGGCCGCGGTGGCCTTGAACTCGTTGTCGGCATACCAGTCGTTGTACGGCATATGGTTCTGCATCGTGATGATCTGGATGAACTGGTTCGAATCGGTCGAGCTGATGTCCTCCAACGCGCTCTGATACGTGGCCTTGTCGGACACGTACGGGGAACGGTCGATCTTGTCCCGATGCTTGATGATGTCGTCGCCCTGCAGCGTGTAGAAATGCGCGAATCCGAACTTCTTGTAGTTCGTCGCGCGCGAATACATCGACGGCTCATACGGGTGGAAGGCGATGGAGTTCTTCGGAGCCCCCCACATCTGGTTGATCGTCGGCGTCCAATGCTGCCCCGGTACCAGCTGCTGGTACGGGCTGGTCAGAGACGAGTCGAAATTCGCCATGCTCAGGCCCGACAATCCCATATACTCCAGGTTCGCGGTGCCGCCACCGTATCCGGACGACAGCATCAGACCGCTGGTCGTGCCGGATTTGATGGCACGGACCTCCGGAATGGCGTCCTTGTTGAGCTTCACACCGGGTACGCGCGCGGGGTCTGAGAACGATTCGGACAGCACGTAGACCACCGTCGAATCGGTCATGTTCTTCGTGCGCGAGGCGTTGATCTTCTCGGCGGCGGCCTCGTACCTCTTGACGACCTCCTTCATCGTGGCCTCGCTGTAATCGCTCGGCTCATCCATGATCGTCGGGTTGAGCTGCCGGGTGAACGAGACCAGCGGACCGTTGCGCTGCGCGTCATACACGGAATCCCACATCGAAGGAGTGTCGCCCAGGGCCTTGGAAAAACCGTTCGCCCACGAGCCGACAGTGCTGACCTGGTCACAGTACAGGCCGAAGAACAACGACGGCAGCAGGAACACCATCAGACGGATTCCGGCGGCCAACCCCTTGTTGTCGAAACGGATCATGCGACCATGCCGGCCATCGACATGGTTGAGCACCACGAACAGTGCGACGAACACCAGGAACACCGCGAGTGCGCCGAGGATGATCCAATGGGCCCCCGGAGGGGTGAAACTCATCAGATTGCCGGTATTCGAGCCGAGGAAGCCCAGGTCGGACGGCAGAATCGCCTCATAGCGTATGGACACCTTGAAATGCTCGATGACGCCCACGATGATGGCCACGGCCAGCAGCACCGGCGTGGCTATCCAGAACCGGTTGAACAGCATGAGCAGCGCCAGATACAGCGCGCCGATGAGCAGCAGGTTCAGCACGAACACGAAGTTGCCCTTGGTCCACATCTTCGACACGAAACCCCAGCCCACGACGGGACTGGACAGCTGCACGCGCGTGCCGGACTGGCTGACGCCCCACTGCAGCGCAGCGACCGCCGCCATGTCGAACACCACGAACAGGACACCGTACAGCCAGCCGGGGAACGGCTTATACTCACGGCGACCGCCGTTTCTGCCGCCTTTGCCGCCGTTCCTGCCGGAAGAGGAGTCGGCCCGCTTGATATCCAGCACCTCGATCTCGCCGGACGGGCTGACGGCATCGGCCACGTTCGTACCGTCGTCGTTCTTGTCGTTTATTTCGTCGCTCATATACCCGCACTTCGTGTGATTCGCATGGCGCCATCCGACCCATGCCCAATTCGTTATCGGCCATATACACGTCATCATGGTTCTTCCGCCACGTCACGCGCGGAAGGGAACGGCCATGCGCCGCCATGATGAATACCGAATGACATTCTAGTAAAGAAACGACGACAATGGTACATCACGTTCACTGATATTTCCCTGAATCTCCCCGTATGAGACCAGTCTGAGACCCGTATGGGCCACTCGCCGCCCGTTGGAATCCGCGCGGAAGAGCCCCGCATGATCCGCATAAGTGGGCCCCGTATACAGCATCGGGCAATATCATCCCTGAGACGGACGAAAGGCGCCGGGTCATACCGGGTAATATCAACCGATGACACTTACAAGGGGGATGATCGCATGGAATCGTTGCCGAGTTGGGTGACGAGGTTACTGCATATACGACTCGTCTCAGGCCCGTTGCCAACCACGATATGGGTGATTGTCGGCGTGGGAGTGGCGATATTGCTGCTGTGGCAGGTCTTCAGGAGCGATCGGTCCAAGCTGGCGAGGCAGGTGCCCATCATGCTTGTCTGCGGTGGCTTCGGCCTGCTGGTCATGTGGCTGCTTTCCGAAAAATTCATGGTATTCGGCGTATCGCTGGGCTGGCCCGTCATCATGGCTGCGGCCGCGTGCTGCGCGCTGTTGGGACTGCTGGTGACGACCATCGTGCACGCCCGGCGCGCACGGCGCCTGATGGCCGCGGTGCTCATCCCATTCGTGCTGGTCTCCACCGCGCTCCGTATCGACTCGATTTACGGGGAGTATCAGACCATCGGCTCGCTGATCGGCTATTCGTCATATCATCCGCTCAGCACGTCGCACATGCAGAAGGGGACCCTGACCGTCGATGAATGGCTGCGAGAGGTGCTCGATGGCAAACTGCCGCCCGCCGCCGCGCACGGCAAGGTCTATTCGGTGGACATATCCAACACAGCCTCCGGATTCCGCGCGCGTACCGCGGCCGTCTACATGCCGCCAGCCGCCCTGAGCGACACACCGCCAGAGCTGCCGGTACTCGTCATGCTCGCCGGGCAGCCGGGCAATCCGGACCGCGTGTTCTCGGCCAGCGGCATCGCCGCGATCCTGGACCAGTATGCGAAGGCGCATCACGGTCTGGCGCCCATCGTCATCTCGCCCGACCAGAACGGCGACAACACGGTGAACAGCCTGTGCGCCGACACGACCAAGGTCGGACGCGCGGAGACGTATCTGACCGTCGACGTGCCACGGTGGATCAAAGCGCATCTGCCCGTGTCTCGGCAGGCGCGGGATTGGGCGATCGGCGGGTTCTCGCAGGGTGGCACGTGTGCCACCCAGTTGGGACCGCGGCACCCGGACATATTCGGCTCCATCATCGCCGTGGACGGCGAGCTGAAGCCCACCGCCGGATCCGTGGAGCATATGGTCGCCGAATATTTCAACGGCGACCGCAGCGCCTATGAGGCTCAAGTGCCGGCCAACGCCATCGCCGACCACGCGCCTTCCAACCAGATCATGATTCTGGGGGCGGGCAAGCGCGACGCGAGATCCGTAAAAAACGTCATCGTCAACGGCCAGGCCGGTGTCAAGGCCGGCATGCACGTCGTGAAGATCGTCGTGCCTGACACCGGCCATGACTGGCATTCCGTCAACGCGACATTAGAGGCGGCCGTCCCCTGGCTGTGCGCGCACCGCTGGGGTCTGGGCGAAACGGGCCTGACATGGTCCGACTATCCGAGAATCGAGGTTCTGCAATGAGCGACACGCAAGTCGAACCGGAGAGCGGCAAAGAAAGCCGCCGCAAATGCCGTACCCACGGCAGGATGCATGCCTTGGTGCATGACGTGAGCGTCTGGATTCACGGGCATCGCCTCGCAGTGACGTTGTCCTGCACGTTCGCGGGGCTCAACATCGCCATGTGGATCGGCTTCGCGCTGGCCGGCCGTCCACTGCCTCTGCGCAGCCTGCGCACCAGCCTGCAGGAGTTCAACCTGCTGCATCTGCTGGCCACGCTGCTGCTGACACGCGGAATCCTGCAGCTGCTCGTCGACACGATCGCGCTGTTGGTGATGTTCTCCATCGCCGAGACGCTGCTGGGCCGCCGCCGCACCCTGACGGCGGCCTTCATCTGCACGCTCGCCGGAACGGCCCTGGGACTGCTGCTGTGCGGAGGCATCGCCCAACTGCTGCAGGGCACTCCGGTGGTGGGCCGCGTCCGTTTCGCGCTCAGCCCGCTGACACTGGGCGTGGGCGCGATGATGGCGGCCAGCGCGTTCACCCGCCGCCTGTGGAGGCGGCGCATCCGTCTGATCGGCTATGTGTCCATAATCATGGTTGTGATGTTCAGCGGTAATCCCGGTGACTACTGCCTGCTCGCGGCGGCGGGATTCGGCCATGTACTGGGCGCGCTGACATCCAAGCGGAAGACCGTCCGACAGCTGGACGACGCTTCGGCGGCGGATCCGCTGCACTGGCAGCTGAGCACGTCGTACGAGACCCGTCGCGTGTTCGCGGCCATCGCGCTGGTACTCACGCTCGGCCCGATCATTGCGATCTCCTCACCAACCCATATCGGCGCGTTGAGCTCATTGGGCCTGATTATGAGCCCGGCCTCACCCGATGACGGCAAGCTCGCCTCCTGCCTTGCCGGCATGGCCCGCACCGACTGCTTCTTCCAGTTCAATCTGCTGCGGGTGTCCATGCCTGGGGCGGTCCTGCGTTCCCTGCTGCCGACCGCGGTGATGCTCATCATGACCTGGGGCCTGTATCGTGGCAGGCGTCTCGCCGCGTGGGCGTTCATCATCGTCGGGCTGGGGGAATCCTGCATCGCGATGCTGTACTATTTCGTGGCGCCTCTGTCTCACGCGCCGCAGGGGTTGCGTTCCCTGCTGCTGCACGGCGCGATTCCGGCGAGCATCGCCAACGTGCTGTTGCCAATGGTGTTCGCCATCGCCGTCGCCTGCTCCATGCGCCACTTCCCGATCCGCACGGACGCGGGGCGTCTGCGGCGAGGCAGCGCGGCGGTCGTCATCGCCCTGGCCGTCTGCATCGCGGCGTATCTGGGCTTCGGACTGTTGCGCCCCGGCGATTGCCGGCCTCCGGCGACATGGCATGGCCTGATGCATGAGCTGCCGTCACGGTTCATTCCCATCGGGTTCCTCAACCGCAGCAGGCCGTCGTTCCTGCCGCGTACCGTGGCCGCATCGGTGGTCGATCAGGCCGTGGGACTGGTCTTCTGGCTCGTGGTGCTGGTCGTCGCGGTCCGATGGATGCGTGAGATCCTGCTGGTCGACGGACGCGCCCGCGCCAACGCCGGCCGCCTGGTGGAGCTGGATGGCGAGTCGATGAGCTTCATGACCACGTGGGAGGGCAACCATTACTGGTTCTCCGCCACCGGACGGTCGGCCATGGCATACCGGGTGATCCACGGCATCGCGCTGACGACCACGGGCCCGTTCGGCGACCGTGGCGAATGGTCGTCCGACCTGCGCGAGTTCGCTCGTTTCAGCATGCAGCAGTCATGGTCGCCCGTGCTATACAGCGTGCATCGCGAGCAGCGCGACCAGCTTGCCGCCATGGGCTGGTATTCGCTGGAGGTCGGCAGCGAGATGGTGGTCGATCCCCGGCAATGGAAGACGACCGGCAAGAAATGGCAGGACATCCGCACCGCCATCAACAAGGCGAAACGTTCCGGCATCAGCGACGTGATGTCGACCTTCAACGAGGCCCCGAACGACATACGCGAACAGATCGAGGAGATCTCCGAGCAGTGGGCGCAGCTCAAGGCGCTGCCGGAGATGAAGTTCACGCTGGGTGGCGTCGAGGAGCTGCACGACCCGCGCGTGCGCATCCTGTACGCGATCGACGCCGAGGGGACGGTGCTAGGCGTGACCAGCTGGCTGCCGACGTGGCGCGACGGGCGCATCATCGGCTGGACGCTTGATTTCATGCGGCATCGCACCGACAGTCCGAACGGCATCATGGAGTTCCTGATCGCGCGCATGGCGGAGCGGCTGCGTGACGAGGGGCTGGAGCACCCCGAGTGCGCCGTCGAGTTCATGAGCCTGTCCGCCGCGCCGCTGGCCGGCATGAACCCGCAGCGCGACAATGCCGACGAGACCGGACATATGGATACCGGCACCGTCATGCTGCAGCATGCGCTGCAGATCGTGGCGGATTGGATGGAACCCGCATACGGATTCCACTCGCTGTTCAATTTCAAACGCAAGTTCCAGCCGACCGAGGAGCCGGTGTACATCTGCTATCCCGATCCGGCCGTGCTGGCCCAAATCGGACTGGCGGTCGTCCGCGCCTACGGGCCGTCCCTGACGGCGAAGGAGGCCATGGGCATGCTGCGCACACTGCAGCGGTAGCCGGCCATCCGGCCCTTCATGGGTTCCGGACAATCGCCGTGACGCGCCTGTGTACACGGCAGGGTTGCCACGCATAAAAAACAACAATCGCAGGATTTCACCATCCCAACCGTCCTCCCGGCAGCCCTGCGACGCATTTTGGCGTGTCTCCCATAAGACGCATGTTCGGTCGATGACGATGATCGCGCACCCGCCGCGTGAATCCGGATACGGCCGGCGTGTCCATCATCTTGCCCGTATATGCGTCCGGCGGGATTTCGCAGTTCCATCGCGGACGAGCTCAACTGTTACACGGGTCAAGCGTCACTGTGCGTGGGTACCGTCACCGTGCGTGCCCTCGCAGCGTGACTGCGTCACGGAAATCATTGGAAAATAAGGATTTCTACCGCCCGCGTCACTGTGCGAGCCCTCGCACAGTGACGGTACCCGCGCACAGTGACGCCGCGGAACAGCCCATTGGCAGCAACCACGGCCGGCAACTTGGCAGTGTCACTCACCGGCAGCTTGACGCCGCGCGTTCCGCGGCTCAGGCTTGGCGTGGATCTTCGCGGTGAGATGGCGCACTTCGATCTTCCATACCGTGACGCTGCGCACCTGCTGATCGGTGAACTCTATATCCGGCATGCCCGCCTGCTGCCCCATCAGCAGCCGCAGCCCTTTGCGGCACTCGTCCAGGTCGTCGATCATGCTGGCCACGCCGTTGCCGATCACCGACTTGAACGCCTCGCCCCAGTTGCACGGGGTGCGGCCGGCGATGACCTCACAATCGGTCTCCATCGAGAACGCCACATCCAACGCGTTTCCCGCAGCCCGGATCGCGTCGAGTTTGCGGCCGATCGACGCCGAGTGGATGTACAGGGTCAATCCGGCCAGTTCGTCGCCGGTGCCGGCGTCCCCATCCTGCTGCCATTCGTATCCGAAATTCAGCGGCACGATCGTAAGTCCCTCGGCATCCGCATAGCCCACATGCACGATACGGCATGCGGCGACGATTCCCTCGATCTGTTCGCAATCGGTCACCTCGCGATCGGCGCGGCGCATCATGCGATGCCGCCCTGCGACCGTGCGCTCGTTATTGCGTCGCGTCGGATGCGCTTCATCCAGTCCCGTCATCGCCATCACTCCTTGTGCTGACCCGAGTTTGATTTGATGATACTCCCGTTCCATGACCCGTAATTGAAGATGGAATCAGCCGCAGTGCGGAGAAAAAACTGAGCAGAAAAAGAAAAAGCGACCCCGGCCGGACTTGAACCGGTGACCTCCGCCGTGACAGGGCGGCGCTCTAACCAACTGAGCTACGGGGCCGTTCGTGCCGTCATCGGGCACAAGAGAATATAATACAGGACTACTCGACCACGGGCGTGTCGCGGCCAAGCGCCCGATAAAGACCGGTCGCACACGGCAACCGGTCAATGCCCGGCCGGGCGAGCGCACAGTACGGCCACAAATGCGCCTTGGTAACGGCTATGAACTCCCGGATGAACGCCGTGGGCCAGTAGTAGCCACGCGTATGGCTGCCGCACCCCATCCGCCTTCAGCCCTGATGCGCGTATTCGCTGGCTCGGAACACATGGTAATCGCTGGTGACCAGCGCGCAACGGTAGGCGAGGCCCCGGCGCCCGGGGACCGATTGCACGCCGCTGCGCGCATCCATGATCTCCTTCGAAAAACGAAGATTCTCCATGGTCGTGGTGGAACGGTCCTCCATGAGCACCGCGTCGGCGGGAACATGGCGGCTTTCCGTCAGGTACCGCCGCATCGATTCGGCTTCGGACACCACTTCGTCGCTCCCCTGTCCGCCGGCGGCAACGAACACGCCCGTCTTGCCCTGCTTCTCCCACAATGGCCGCCGCCAGCAGCGCCGCCAACGACGCCAACGTCATGCCGAAATTCATTCCGGCCTTCCCCACCAGTCATCGTCTTCTCGACGATGCGCTGAGACCCGTCACTATACCGCGGAACCTGCGGCCATACCACTTACGCCGGCGGCCATCCACCACCGGCTCTTCCCCCGGCATGTGCGATGCCCTATAATCGTAGATTTGCCCTATTCACACGCCTCGGGCACACTGCCGCAACCTCATGCGTGTACAGTACAGGAAGGATTTCCATATGGAACCGAATTATCTCGTGTTGCTGGGAATCGTCATCGTGATCATAGGGTTCGCCCTCAAGCTCGATGCGATCCTGATCATCATCGTGTCCGCCGTGGCGACTGCGCTCGTCGGCGGCATAGGCGTCGACGGGTTCCTTACCACATTGGGCACGTCGTTTGTGTCGAACCGCAGCATGGCGATATTCATCATCGTGTTGCTCGTCACCGGCACGTTGGAACGAAACGGCTTGAAAATAGCCGCCGCGCAGCTCATCGGTAAGGTGAAGAACGCGACGCCCGGCATGGTGATCGCCCTCTACGGCGTGATGCGTCTCGTTTTCGCCGCGTTCAACGTGAGCTTCGGTGGTGTGGCGGGCTTCGTGCGCCCGGTCATCATGCCGATGGCCGTCGGCGCCATCGAGGCGTCCGGCCGTGAACCGAATGACGAATACGTGGAGGAGCTCAAGGGCATGGCCTCCGGCATGGAGAACGTTGCCTGGTTCTTCGGTCAGGTGCTGTTCGTGGGCACCGCCGGCGCGCTGCTCGTGCAGTCCACTCTCAAGCCCCTCGGATACGACGTGGAGCTGCTGCGCATGGCCATCATCGAAATCCCGGTGGCGGTGATCGCCGTCGCCGTCACGGCCGTCTACTACATCATCAAGGATGCGCGTCTGCGCAAGAAGTACTACGGCGCCCCGGCCACTCCGGCCCCTGCCGCCGACACCGTCGCCGTCAACGGCAAGGAGGCCTGACATGTCGTTCTTCATGGACCCCAGCGTGACCGTCGGCACGAAGATCCTCGAAATCTTCTACATCTTCATGGGCTTCATGTCCATGTATGCGGGCGTGCGCAACCTGCTCGACAAGACCAACAAGGCCCGGTACGGCACTTTCGTGTTCTGGACCGCGCTCGGCATCGTCATCGCGTTCGGCCGGTGGATTCCCGCCATCGCCGACGGCGTGCTCATTATCATCATGATCATCCCCGCGGTCTTCCGTCAGGTGCGCAAAGGCTCGGCGTCCGATGCCAGCGCGCCGCGCGAGGAGGAAGTCAACGCGAACTTCAAGCGCATCGGCATGCGCATCTTCATCCCCGCCCTGTGACTGGGCGTGTTCGCGATCATCGGCGCACTGATTCCCAGCGTCAGCGCCCTGACCGGCTGCTGCATCGGCGTGATGCTCGCCGCCGTGATTCTGTTCGCATTCTCTCACAGCAACAAGCCTGCGGTGTTCCTCAACGATTCGGAACGTCTGCTGTCTTCCATGGGCGCGCTGTGCATGCTGCCGATGCTGCTGGCGAGCCTGGGCGCGATCTTCACTTCGGCCGGCGTGGGAGACGTGATCGCCGAGCTCGTCGGCGGCATCATTCCCAAGGGCAACGTCACGATCGGCATCATCGTGTTCGGCGTGGGCATGATGCTGTTCACGATGATCATGGGCAACGCGTTCGCCGCGATCACCGTGATGACCGTGGGCATCGGCGCGCCGTTCGTGCTCGCCTATGGCGCCGACCCGGCGGCGATTGACATCCTCGCGCTGACCTGCGGCTACTGCGGCACGCTGTGCACGCCGATGGCGGCCAACTTCAACATCGTGCCCGTTGCGATGCTCGACATGAAGGACCGCATGGGCGTGATCAAGAAGCAGGTGCTGCCGGCGATGGTGATGATCTTCGTGCAGATCGTGTACATGCTTATCGCCCAGTGACACCGTATTCCATCCATATATTCCAAGCAAAGGAGCCATTATGAGCAAGATCCTGGTCACCGGATTCGATCCGTTCGGCGGCGAGCCGGTCAATCCCGCATTCGAAGCGGTCAAGCTGCTGCCCGAGTCCATCGCGGGCGTGAGCGTCGTCAAATTGGAGATTCCGACCGTGTTCACGCGCAGCGCCATGGTAGTCGAGGAGGCCATCGAACGCGAGAAGCCCGATTACGTGCTGTGCATCGGTCAGGCCGGAGGCCGTTCGGCCGTGACCGTGGAGAAGGTCGCGATCAATCTGGCCGAATCCCGCATCCCCGACAACGACGGCGAGCAGCCGTTCGACACCCCGCTGCGCGAGGATGGCGACACCGCGTATTTCGCCACGCTGCCGGTCAAGGCCATGGTCAAGCGCATCAACGCGAGCGGCATCCCGGCGCTCATGTCGTACACGGCTGGCACCTACGTGTGCAACAGCATCATGTACAACGTGCTGTACCTGCTCGACCGTAGGTTCCCCGGAGTCAAGGGTGGCTTCATCCACGTGCCGTACGCGACCGCGCAGGGCGTGGGCAAGCCGAGCGGCACGCCCACCATGGAAATCGCGACAATGGCCAAGGCCATCGAGGCCGCGATCGAAGCCGCAGTGAGCGTCGATGAGGATGCCACCGACATCATGGGCGAAACCCACTAATCACGCCCACCCGTCGAAAACCACTGACATATCAGCCCGCCGACGAGCCCGCTCATGGGTTCGTCGGCACACTGCAGATGGACCGAATCACTTATCGGGAAGCCGACCGTCGGGATCGCACACGATCCATTCGCCGCTGGGATCCACGACGACCGTCGGGTGAGGAAACACCCGGTCGAACAGGTTCGCATTTATTGTTCAGATGGGTCAGCCTTCGTGATCGTTGCTATTTCAACGTTTCCTTGGCGTGTCCGCTGACACAAAACGCTCGGGAACCAACCCGGTGGTTCCCGAGCGTTTTGTGTCAAGACTGTGTCACCTATTGTGTCATCAATCAGTCGGATTCCATTCAGATGATCATGCAATTCACTGCGTTCGGAACGGATGACACTAGACACATGTCCTGGCCCGCAGCTCCGCTGATTCACGTCAACACAGTAAGCATCAATGCATACCTATCCCATTCAGCCACGGGCACAGCCTACTCAACAGACCAATCCCCGAACCAACGGCGAAACCGAAACAAGCTTCAATCAAAATCAGAAACCTCATCGTTTCACCCCAGACCAGAAACCATCGTTGGCCCACCCGTGACCATCACCGCCTCCCTTGAATCCAGAGAACGGATTGACATCATCACACAAGACCAGTAAACTAGGCTTGCTTTCTCTTAGCAATAAGGAAGGCTCCAAGCCGCCGGGGGTATTCCCCCGGCACTTCTTTTTCATCCGGGGAGGCCGGCGATGCGCGAGTTGAGCATCATGGTCGACGAGTCCGGCGAATGGGGCAAACTCTCCAAGTACTATCTCATCACGCTCGTGTTCCATGACCAGTCAGAACCGGTCATGCCCCACATCGAACGCTATGAGCAACACCTCGCGGATGCCTCACTGCCAGACATTCCCTTCCACGCAGGACCATTGCTCAACGGGCACGCCGACTACGAGACCCTCAGCATGGCCGACCGCAAGCGCCTGTTCGTCGCGTTCTTCACCCTCGCACGGAATCTGCCCTTCACCTACGTGACGTTCGCACACCGCAAAAGCGAGTTCGACAACGACAAACGTCGTTTCGAGGCTCAGCTGCGGCGAGACCTGGCGAACTATCTGCTGACACACCTCGACAGATTCCAGTCGTACGACACCATCAAGATCTATTACGACAACGGACAGCAGGTCGTTACCAACGCGTTGAAGGCATCCATCGGCTATGCACTCTCCAAGGAAGCGATCATCTACCGCAAAGCCGACCCTAAAGACTACCGCCTCGAACAAGCAGCCGATCTCATGTGCACCATCGAATTGACCGCGCTGAAATTCAAAGCCGGAGAAAACACCGAAACCGATCACAAAATGTTCGGAGACTGGCGCTCATTCAAACAGAACTACCTCAAAGCGTTACGCCGCAAACAAGCAAAATAACCGCCATATCCCGCATCGTTTCCAACAGACGCTTGCATAAAAACACTCAGCCCGCATACGACGAAAGGGTGGGCATGCCATGAAAGGACATGCCCACCCCTGATGTCAGTGGTTCGGCAAACCGGCTACGTGTTTAGCAGCGGATCCTCCTCACCGCTGTAAAACCGGCACCCAGCACGGCCAGGGCGACCAGCGCACCGGCCACGACCGCACGTCAACGCCGGTCTTGGCCAACCCCTGCTTCTTGCCATCGTTCTTGGAATCGGCCTTCTTGTCACTTGCAGACGGCCTGGTTGCAGCCGGTTTGTTGCTGTCGGACGGCTTGCCCTTCGCCTCATCCTTCAGGTTATCGATGTACACGCGGGCGGTTTTGCCCGGCTCGACCTTGCCACCGGCAACCTCAGCCTTCACGTCAGTCTTATCAGGCAACGTCTCAGCAGGCTTCGCAGCCGCGACGGACTTCGTCGTGAAATCGGGGACGAACTTCAACGCGTTCTCGTTGTCCTCCACCCAATGGCTCACCTTGGTATTGGAATCCTTGTAGATGGGCTGCGCGTACAGCGCGACTTGCCGGATATCCACCGGGGTCTTCACATGCACGCCATTACGCAGCAATTCGTTCGACGTGTCCTGAACGACTTCCTGATAGGGGTACGAAGGAAAATCAGAGCCCTTTGCGTTGTTCGTATACGCGGTGTTGGGAGTCAAGCCAATCAATGGGAAATCAAAACTGCCGGAGGCCTTGCCATTCCAGGAGTCCTCGTCCCACCTGGCGAACCATTGGCCAGAGGCCTTGAAAGCCACCTTGCTCCCATCAGTCGATAGGTCATTGTCGTTAAAGACGCCCTTGTACTCCTTATCGCCATGGAAGCCATAGATGCTGTCGTACGAGCCTGCGGTCAGCTCATCATCGGAAACGCCCGTGCTGCATATGGGAATCCAGTACCCCCGATGGTATTCGCACTTGAGTGCGCCTTCTCTATCGGGGTGATGTCGGTGATACGCTGCACCTCGATAGAGAAGCACACGTCCTTGATCTCGTCCACCTGCGCAGGGTCGATCTTGTAGTCGAACGACACGTTCGCCGTCTGCGCTCCCACATCCGACACCCTCACGTTGGACAACGTGATCGGATTGTCCTTATTCGTTACATCCGCCGCGTTCGCAGTGGCGACGCCCCCGAACAATGTGCATGCGGCCACGGCCAACGCCGCCATGGCCTTTCCGAAACGCCTCATGACATTCCCTCCCCCCCCGTGGACTCATTCTGGCGGCGTCGGGACACGCCGCATGCACGCGTTCGCGCTGTTGCGCCATGACGATGGCGTATGGGATAATCCACAAGGTGCTTTTGCGTGGACCGGAACGGCCGTGGCGACACGGAAACGGCCGGGCGGATGACACGAATGACTGCCGTTCGGGACACCCCCGAAACCGGTTGTGTCATTACCGGATCAGGGTCCAGCAAAACGTTGGAATTTCAACGTTTAGTGAATGGTTAGGTATTATATGGCAGAATTCGTATATCAGATGATCAAGGCTCGCAAGGCGTACGGCGACCGTGTGATCCTCGACGACGTGACCCTGAGCTTCCTGCCGGGCGCGAAGATCGGCGTCGTCGGCCCGAACGGCATGGGCAAGTCGACGCTGCTGAAGATCATGGCCGGACTGGAGACCGTCAGCAATGGCGAAGCCTACATCACACCGGGCTTCACGGTCGGCATCCTTCAGCAGGAGCCGCCGCTGGACGATACCAAGACCGTGGGCGAGAACATCAAGATGGCGTTCGGCCCGATCGCCGAGAAGGTCGCGCGTTTCAACGCCATCGGCGAGGAGATGGCCAACCCGGACGCCGATTTCGACGCGCTGATGGACGAGATGGGCAAGCTGCAGACCGAGATCGACGCGGCCAACGGCTGGGATCTCGACTCACAGCTCGAACAGGCCATGGACGCGCTGCAGTGCCCCGACATGGACACCCCGGTCTCCGTGTGCTCCGGTGGCGAGCGTCGCCGTGTGGCGTTGTGCAAGCTGCTGCTCGAAGCCCCCGACCTGCTGCTGCTCGACGAGCCCACCAACCACCTCGACGCTGAGTCGATTCTGTGGCTGGAGCAGTTCCTGCACCAGTACAAGGGCGCCGTCATCGCCGTCACCCACGACCGTTACTTCATGGACAACGTGGCCGAATGGATCTGCGAGGTCGACCGCGGCCACCTGTACCCGTACAAGGGCAACTACTCCACGTACTTGGAGACGAAGGCGAAGCGTCTGGAGATTCAGGGCGCCAAGGACGCCAAGCTCGCCAAGCGCCTCAAGAACGAGCTCGAATGGGTGCGCAGCTCGCCCAAGGCCCGTCAGGCCAAGAACAAGGCACGTCTGGAACGCTACGACCAGATGGAGAATGAGGCACGCAACAACAAGAAGCTCGACTTCTCCGAGATCCAGATTCCGGCCGGCCCGCGTCTGGGCTCCGTGGTGCTGGAGGACGCGCACCTGCACAAG
>OIER01001062.1_pt1 | contig 15281 bp, 15 predicted proteins | sample 1581801 | NCBI WGS metagenome assembly OIER01 (sample SAMN03281006, study PRJEB24777) | human gut metagenome | isolation source: fecal sample PR165 from 1 month old male Malay infant, vaginally delivered... | reverse complement strand
AGAATGTTGGCGAATTTTCTCTGCGGGGCGTTTGTGTTTCTGACGGAAATACGAAGGAGGAGGCTGAGAGCTCATGACGGATATTACTGACAGACATACACTTCGCCGTATGTCCTGGTCGGAACTCATCACGGCAGGACAGGAAGCAGAATTTCAGCATGATTACGAGCGTGCCAGAATAGTGTGGTCATTCGCCTTACATGTTGCAACAACCACGATTAACAAAAATCTGGCCATAGCTCATATTCGACGCTGCGATACTTTGTTGCATAAATCAAAGGCTGTACCCGGAAACAACCCATGTGGTTCCGGTCAGCGAGTCTGAGACCTCAACATCCCGGGTGATGATTGTCATTCCGGACTGACGCAGCCGCTGCACATCTGCGGCAATACGTTGAATACCAAGCCAGAACAGACCATCCAGCGCGGTGACAATTAACCCGCTTTCCAGCGCCAGTTTCAGCCGTGCTGTCGGGGCTTTAACCTGCCCGGCTATATCAGTGAAACAACGCGTCGTCATGCCATAGCTGTCCGCCCGCCGTATTCGCGTCGCAAGACTGTAACTGAAGCTATCCGGCACGCCGGATAAGTCATTCTGCAGACTGTATACACATCCCCGCTGCCGCTCATTGAATACAACTTTTTTCTGGCTGAGCTGCCATTCCCGCCGCACGCTGTCAATCATCTGCGGTGTCCGGGTTAACAGCAGACGAAACGGCAGTTCAAAACTGGTCACATAATCAACATTAAGTAAGGCAATCCGCAGCCGCTCCCTGGCTCCTGCTCCGGTATCACGGCATTCACGCATGACATCTTCCCACTGGCGCATCAGTCGCGGTGACTCATTCCTGGCCCTGAACTGATATTTCTCAATCTGATAATCAATATGTTCCTGCATACCGTCACCGGATATCTGTTGCCGTATCATCACGGATATCAGCGTACTGGAATTCATGCCCTGCGTGAAGTATCACACTGCCAAAAAAAACACACCTGAACGTTATTATTTCGCAATATTAATTGCACCTGTTTTCATAAATAAAAAGGAGACGATGAAATGATAAAATATATATTTTCACTCACCATTATTTTTTCCGCTTCTCTCTGTGCCGCACAGATTCAGGGGCACGTCATCCGCGTTCTTGATGGTGATACGCTGGAAATATTACAGGACAAAAAGCCTGTCAGGGTCCGCCTGGCAAATATTGATGCACCGGAAAAGAAACAGCCCTTTGGACGCTGGTCAGCCACTCAGCTGAAGGACCTGGTGGCCGGAAAGCCCATAACCGTGCAATACGCGCAGACAGACAGGTATGGCCGTATTCTCGGCCGGGTCTATACCGCTGACGGCACAGAAGCAAATCGCTGGCAGGTCCGTAACGGCGCTGCCTGGGTGTACCCGGACTACAATAATGACTATACTCTCCCGCCGCTCCAGCGTGATGCCCGCGCCCTGAAGCGGGGATTATGGGCAGATAAAAATCCGGTACCACCATGGACCTGGAGAAAACAGAATAAGAAATAATTATTTGCTGATATGAAGAAAAAAACCATTTCAAAGAAAATAAATGGCAAAAATACAGCATGGAAAAAATTGCCATTTTTACCGCCGCGTTATTTTTAATATTTGCTGTCTGCTGGTCGTAATAAGCAGAATAACAGAAAGGTGTAAAAATGAACCTGGTTGATGCATTTGTCACTAAAGTGATATCCGGACCGTATGAAGAATACGGAAAATGGTGGGTGGATGTAGAATATATTTCCTGGGGAGTTCCGGGTAAAAGCCGGCTCATGTTTGACTCACGGGAACAGGCACAGGAAGTGCAGGAAGGTTTTCGATTTTTAACCTGAGCATATTTTGTTAAAGGGCAGAAGGCGGTGACCCTCTGCCCTTAAGTACGTTTCCGGGATTATCAGTCAACCAGTTCCCGGATCAGTTCCAGGATTGCTATCACTGCGTTAGCCACAGCAACAACCGCCCTGAGAACGATGATTAACAGGTTAATCATCCGCTTCTCCATCAATGGAGAAAGAACACCGTGGTTTGCCCTTACATTGCCTGTCGCCACGTTTTCTATAGTGTCAGTTATAGACAGTTCTTCTCCGGCCAGAGCACCAAAACCAGCACCACCTGATGTTTTGGCCAGGACTTGCAACCTGTTCATCCCGGTGAACGATATGCCGGAAAGAACGTGCCTCAAAGCTGACACACCGAGTATATACTTATACTGTGCTTGCAGAAATATTATTTCAGCCGTATTATTTCATAGTCAGTTATAGGCAGTTATCTTCCGGTCAGGGCTACCAACTTCGATCCGGAATCGCAAAAAAACCGGCCTCACCAGTCGGTTTTTTTGCGTCTGTACCTCCTCCCCGGACAGCAGTTCTCTCACTCCCGTTGAATATTTCCTGTTGAATTTTACGAAAATACGGCAAATGGGAGATATCGAATATATTTACTTGGGTGTAGTCGGTAAAAACCAGCTCATGTTTGACTCACAGAAACAGGCTCTGGAAGTACAGAAAGTAATCTGTCCGTAGATTATTAAAGGGCAGAGGGCGGTGACCCTCTGCCCTTAAGTACGTTTCCGGGATTATCAGTCAACCAGTTCCCGGATCAGTTCCAGGAGAGCTATCACTGCGTTAGCCACAGCAACAACCGCCCTGAGAACGATGATTAACAGGTTAATCATCCGTTTCTCCATCAATGGAGGAAATCACTGTTGTTTACTCTTACATTGCCTGTCACAACAGCTCTTTCATTGTTAGCTGAAAAGAGACTTCCTCCGGCCAGAGCACCAGACGCAGCACCACCTGTTTGTCCGCCCAGGTCTTTGAATAGCACAGATCCATAGTCCCGATGGATTGATGCGAAGGTAAGTCTCCAGACAAGGCTAACTTGCTGATTATACTTGTTTCAGGCGATATCGCTACTCCCGGAACAATAGACTGTAACGAACAGATTGCGATCAGGTGAATATAACGATATTCTGGTAACGTTAGTTGAAAAGAGACTTCCTCCGGGCCAGAGCCACCCACTCTCCCTGGGATCGCAAAAAAGCCGGCCTCACCAGTCGGCTTTTTTGTGCCTGTCTCTCACCACCTTCTGTTGTTCCTGTGAAAATGCCCTGCTGAATTCAGCCCTGCCCGGTCATTACCGGCGATTGTTCGCATTAATTCCACTCAGCCTCATCCCGAAATTTATCTATTTATCGATGGAGGAATCCTCGTGTCTTACCAACACTCCCCCACAACAGAAGACCCGATGAACATATGGTATATCGTTGGCACCATATGTCTGCTCTTTGCGCTTCTCATCTGGCTCTTTTTACCCGACATCGTCTTTGCCACCTGCCTGATCCTGCACACAATGTGGGGGATGACTGACTGGGGGCCTTTTCACCATTTTGCCGCCCCCCGTTATAACCTGCTGGCCAACACCGCCAACAACGCTGCAACGATCACTTTCAGCCAGTGGCTGGATGTCATGTCACAGACCGTGGGGATCCTCTGGCTGATTCTGCTTCCCATGACGATCGGCTTTCTGTGGATGTGGTTTCAGCATCCGGCCCAGCCCCGCTTCACCCGCAGACCACTGAATATCCACACGCTGCCACATCTGTTTTCATCACTGTCACCGGCGATCGCCCCCGTTCTGGCTGACGGAGACAGCAACAGACTCTTCCACGGACAAAAACGTCCCGAGCGCCGTGTCGCTCTAACCCCGGAAGTCTTTGTGGCGCAGAACAACCTTATCCGCAACATGCAGCTCGATGTTGCGGCCACGCGCCAGCGCTTTATGGCGCAGCTGGGCCAGCCTCTGACCACCTGGAAAGACATGGCTCCACATGAAAAAGCGCTCTTTGCCGTCTTTGGCCTGCAGTTCTTCCTCGGGGACCGGAAAGCGGCTGTTTCCCTGATGAATAACCTCAACCTCTCCTGCAGACTCAAAAGCAAGCGGGACCAGGGGCGTTTCAGCACGCCAGTGTATTCACTGGCCAGAAACGCCTTTATCCGGGTCATAAAAACAGAAGGTGCACAACAGTGGCTCAGGCAGCACCGTTACGTTCGCAGCGGTCTGGTCTGGCTTTACGCACATGATTTGCGCCTGACGCCCCCCAACTGGCTGTGGCTCAAGGGCGTTGACCGGACGCTCTTCTATGCCCTTCACCGGGCAAACACCACAAAAGGCTTCATCGAAGGGGCCGGCGTGGTGGCCGTTGCCCGGGCAGAAAATGAAGCCAGCCGTCTCGGCCTCCCCTGCCCGGAACCCTGTGTGGAAGAGGCCATTGAAGGGCTTCGACGGGACATGCTGGGGCTGGGCCTGATATGGGACGAACCTCAGCCAGATCGCGATCGTAAACGTCAGATCAGAACCCGCTGGTCACTCACGGATGACGTGATACCCCGCCGCCATGATAACGACGAAGACACTGACACTGGTGAAACCACCGAAACCACCGAAACCACCGAAACCACCGAAACCACCGAAACCACCGAAACCACCGAAACCACCGAAACCACCGAAACCACCGAAAAACAGCATCCCGCCGACAAGGAAAAAGAACAATGACCATCCACTACACTGCAACACTGAATAATAAACACCTGTCCCTGACCGCCCTGTACCCTGACGGTAATCGGGAGGTGATTGCCATCCTGCCAGTCACAGAACTGGGCGCACTGATTAACCGTAATAACAGGCTGATGCACCTGTCCTTCAGTTCCCCTTTTCGCGAAATAACCGAAACGGTGCTTGTTGATACCGTTGATGCAGAACGTCCCGGACATCACATCGGCAGAATGCTCTCAGCGATTGATGCCTGCCTGGATGCCGAATATGCCGGAAAAGGAAAACATCCCTCCCGGAAAAATGGCTTCTGGCGGACACTGATGTGTGGCTTTATCGCCGGAATTGCTCTGCCGGCGACAGTTGCAGGTTACCACTGGATGAAGGCAGAGTCCCCTTCCACGCTGGCTTACCCTACATCTCAGGAATGGAGAGCTGAACCAGTAACCGACACAGAGACATCACGCCCACATACGGAACATCATGTTAACAGCATCCCGGTCCGCCCGGCTCCCACACAGCAGGAACCTTCTTCTGCCCCCGCCCCGACGGCAGTGACGGAAGAACAACACGTTCAGGCCGCTGAGGCCCGCCGTAATCTGGCCACAGTACTTAAACGCAACGCAGACCGGGGGATGTTCACCATTAACCTGTCCACTGGTCATGAACGCACGCTGTACGCCTTCCTTGACCCCGCATGCATCAACTGCCGTCTGCTGGAACCCGCGCTTAAGCAACTGGCCCGGGAATTCAGCGTGGTGATTTATCCGGTCTCCGTGATTGGCGGGGAGTCCAGTACAAAGCGGACTGCTCCGCTGCTGTGTGAACCGGACTCACAAAAACGGGCGACCGGATGGCATCAGCTGTATTCCGCTGACAGTGGTATGGCCCCCACCGGCGATGCACCGGCCGCACAGGATGGACAGTGTCTGACCGCCGCACGTGCTGCCATCGATGTCAATAACCAGGCTTTCCGCCAGTTCGGTTTTGGCGGAACCCCCTGGGTGTTATCAGATACCGGCTGGCACCTGCCGTCCGGCATCCTGAAAGACGCCACTTCCGTTCGCCTCTTCCTGAAAGCAACAGATAGCGAGGAGTATCACAATGAGCCAGCACCACGTTAATCCTGACCTCATACACCGCACGGCCTGGGGAAACCCGTTGTGGAATGCACTGCATAACCTGAACATCACTGGTCTGTGTCTGGCCGGCAGTATCATTACGGCGCTGATATGGCCACTGGCCCTTCCTGTCTGCCTGCTGTTCACCCTGGTCACCTCCGTGATATTCATGCTGCAACGCTGGCGATGCCCCCTGCGTATGCCCATGACACTCAGCCTTGATGACCCCTCCCAGGACAGAAAGGTCAGGAGAAGCCTCTTCAGCTTCTGGCCCACCCTGTTTCAGTATGAAGCGGATGAAACATTCCCCGCCCGGGGGATTTTTTATGTCGGTTACCGCCGTATCAACGATATCGGTCGCGAACTCTGGCTGAGCATGGATGACCTCACCCGGCATGTCATGTTTTTTGCCACCACCGGTGGTGGTAAAACAGAAACCACCTTTGCCTGGCTGCTCAACCCGCTCTGCTGGGGAAGAGGCTTTACCTTTGTTGACGGCAAGGCACAGAACGATACCACGAGGACAATCTGGTATCTCTCCCGACGTTTTGGCAGGGAGGATGATATCGAAGTCATCAACTTCATGAACGGCGGAAAATCCCGCAGTGAAGTCATTCAGAGTGGCGATAAATCCCGCCCACAGTCAAACACCTGGAACCCGTTCGCATTCAGCACCGAAGCCTTCACCGCCGAAACCATGCAGTCCATGCTGCCCCAGAACGTTCAGGGCGGTGAATGGCAGTCACGGGCGATAGCCATGAACAAAGCCCTGGTCTTTGGCACAAAATTCTGGTGCGTCCGGGAAGGTAAAACCATGTCCCTGCAGATGTTACGGGAACATATGACGCTGGAAGGGATGGCAAAACTCTATTGCCGTGGCCTTGATGACCAGTGGCCGGAAGAAGCTATCGCACCACTGCGAAACTACCTGCAGGATGTCCCGGGATTCGATATGTCACTGGTGAGAACGCCGTCAGCCTGGACTGAGGAGCCCCGTAAACAGCATGCTTATCTCTCCGGTCAGTTCTCGGAAACGTTCACAACCTTTGCCGAAACCTTCGGGGACGTCTTTGCGGCAGATGCCGGCGATATCGATATTCGCGACAGTATTCACAGCGACCGCATTCTGATTGTGATGATCCCTGCACTGGACACATCGGCCCATACCACGTCGGCACTCGGTCGTATGTTCGTCACCCAGCAGAGCATGCTCCTCGCCCGTGACCTGGGCTACCGCCTGGAAGGCACAGATGCACAGACCCTGGAAGTCAAAAAATACAAAGGCAGCTTCCCCTATATCTGTATCCTTGACGAAGTCGGTGCCTACTACACAGACCGCATTGCTGTGGAGGCCACCCAGGTACGTTCACTGGAGTTTTCCCTGATAATGATGGCGCAGGATCAGGAGCGAATTGAAGGGCAGACCTCCGCCACCAACACCGCCACACTGATGCAGAACGCCGGCACCAAATTCGCCGGACGCATTGTCAGTGACGACAAAACGGCAAGAACGGTGAAAAATGCCGCCGGTGAAGAGGCACGGGCCAGAATGGGCAGCCTGCAGCGCCACGATGGTGTGATGGGTGAGTCCTGGGTGGACGGTAACCAGATCACCATCCAGATGGAAAGCAAAATCGACGTGCAGGATTTGATCAGACTGAATGCCGGTGAGTTCTTTACCGTTTTCCAGGGGGATGTGGTGCCGTCAGCCTCTGTGTATATTCCGGACAGCGAGAAAAGTTGCGACAGTGATCCGGTGGTCATCAACCGCTATATTTCCGTTGAAGCCCCCCGGCTGGAGCGTCTCCGCCGTCTCGTCCCCAGGACAGTGCAGCGCAGGCTCCCCACACCGGAGCATGTCAGCAGCATCATCGGTGTACTGACAGCAAAACCATCCCGTAAACGTCGTAAAAACCGTACAGAGCCTTACCGTATCATTGATACATTCCAGCGCCGGTTGGCAACAGCGCAGACATCACTGGATCTGCTTCCGCAATATGATACAGATATCGAATCCCGGGCAAACGAACTGTGGAAAAAGGCTGTGCACACTATCAATAACACAACCAGGGAAGAACGCCGGGTATGTTATATCACACTGAATCGTCCGGAAGAGGAACACTCCGGTCCTGAAGATATACCTTCAGTGAAGGCGATTCTGAATACCCTGCTCCCCCTGGAGATACTGTTACCGGTCGCTGAAAATAATAAATCGAAGACAATAAATAATGATCATCCCCAGAAATCATGTGGAGCACAACCAACAACTGACGAAAAATACTGAAGGAATACAAATATTTTCTGGTGACCATATCTGTCAATCAGACTGTAAAACCCTGTTCACTAAGTCCGGGGTTTTACGGCGCACTGGATAAGGGCCGCAGACACGGCCCTTAATTCAGAGTTAACCGGGTATAAACTCAATTCAGTGACTACTCCCGCCCTTATTGACGAAGATTCCTGCCGTTTTTGGGCTGAATCTTTGCACCATCACTTATCCGGGCTTACATTCCAGGTGATGGTGGCTCCCATGTTTTCTCCTGCCGTAACGTATAATTATCATCATGGCTCTCCGATAAACGGGTCTGCTGTCTGATATATTCCCGGTAATACTGCTCACTGCGTTGACGGTGCAAATCCACGTCCGGACGAGTAATGGTGAAGTGTCCGTTTCCGGTTATTCCCGCTGCATTGTGCCAGGCCACCATTTCTGCAAACACATCATTAAACTGCTGGTATGAACCTTCCGGCTCAAAACCAAGCTTTCCGTTGCGGCTGAACAGAACTGGCGCAATTAAATCAAGCTTCTCTGCCAGTTCATTTCGGTCCGTGTGATGGTAGAAAACAACCCGATCTCCGTAATCCGTACAGACATTTTTTCCTGTCCGCGTATCCCTGAAATGAACACTTCCATTTTTCTGAAGACGAGCTTCAAGTTTTGCAACATTATTAAAAAGTGGCGTTCCTCCGGGTTCGCAGAGTACGACACAACGATCAACATTAGTTGTGCGTCTTTTATCCTTATTACGCGAGCGACGATCACGATAATCCCAGCCACGTAACTGCGATACTGCAGCCCTGTCTCCCTGAGCCGCCTGTTGTTCCACCCACTGCCGGTAGGACAAAGGATACCACTTACCCTCCGCAATCAGTGACAACCGCTCTTCCTTCACACTCTCCTTCAGCCTGATCAGCGCCTGCATACGCTGCACTTCCGCAATATGGTAATGCAGCTTACGCAATTGTGGATCCCGGAACTGCACACGGATATACGCCTTGCGCCGACGGCAGGCAGCATGAATTTCCCGTAACCGTTCTCCGTAACGTAAGTCGGGTTTACGCCAGTGCTCCTTCCATGCAAGATAACGCGCACGCAAATCTTCCCGCGCAGCTGCACGGGCTTCACGGCGCTCACGACGAATCTCAGGATCGCGCCGGAAGCCGGGTTCCACTTCATCACTGGCAGCAAGTTCCGGATTGTAACGACATTCAGGCTTCACCCGTTCGAAAATATCTGCAGCCGCAATTTCAAATGGCCCGGCCTGAGGCTCGGCACGGGATAACGTCAAATCAGGATGGATACTGCTGGCCTTCACCGGTGTCAGCTCATGATTAAACGCATCCACAATCACAAGACCATGATGCTGTTTCTGCAGCATAAGCCCTTTACGTGCAAACATCTCATGACATGCCTGCCAGCTGAAATCCCCGTCAGCTATCATCTCTTCAATCAGGCTCCTGCACTGAATAAGGCCGTATCCCCACAGACTTTCCTTATCAGAAAACAGTTCACGCTTTATAGCCCCCTGCGGACCTGTGCCCATCCTCATGCGATACCATTCGTAATCACTGACAGGCTGAGAGCCAATACTGTGTCCCCGGAATCGTTCTCCGGGAACGACCTGAGTAAAAATATCCTTCGGTACAGGCTGCCATCCACCATCCAGATCCTGCATGTAATCCAGCGTCATTAACGGCCACACACTGTCTGCACGTACTGGTGTCTGTTGTTTATCAAATCCATCATGCAGTACCAGATGCCCGTGTTGAATCCCCATCCATAATCCCGCCTCTGCCAGAGTACGGTGTACAGCCAGGCAGCTTTTCAGTTCACCATTGCGCGCCATTGCCGGTAAGCGTTCGGCAAAATGACGGCAGGCGTACTGTTTCAGACTCTCCGTTTCTGCCACTTTTTCCGGCCGGATATCAACGTTTATGGCTTCCGGATCATAACGACCGGGTGTCCCCACCTGACTGAAAATATCTGTCGGTACAGGCTGATATTCCCCCAGTTTCCGCCCCAGTTTTTCAGCTGTCCATGACGGTCCGAACGAACTGAGTGCAATACCTTCCCGCGCTTTGTCCCAGCCATCCTTCACCACCAGTTCCCCTTCCTGCATCGTGATATACAGACCATCACTGGCCAGCCGTTTATGCAAAGATAACCAGTCCTGTGCTGGCTCTTCACGCAGCCCGGCAATCGACATCTGATCAATATATTCCCTGAACGTCTGCTTTTTCCCGCGTCGCCAGGCATTACGGCGCTCACGTACCAGCGCTGTTTTGCGCACAATACGATTGCCCGGTGCATGTACAAAGCAACCATTATCCGGCGCGAATCCGTGCTTAAGTTCAAGTTCACGGCATGCACGACTGAGTTTTTCCTGGCTCCACGGAAGGCAATTGATATAGCCGGTTTCAGGGTGGACACGATTCACTGCAACATGTACATGCAGGTTATCCGTGTCTGTATGAACGGCTGCCACATACTGATGTTTTGACAGCTCAAGGGATTTCAGGGTGTGACGCACACAGTCAAAAAGCTGCTCAGAACGCGGACTTTCGTGCGCAGGCCAGGAGAGAATATAGTGAAAAACAGGGTCTGTATCATCTTTGGAAAAATGAGCAAGCTCTGCTGCTTTCTGCATTTCTTCAGCCGCAGATTCAAGAGACAAACAGTTATGAAAGCAGGTCACACCATAGAAATTCACCCACTGACTGCCGTCTTTCATCACATCAATCAGGGAAACAAATTTTTCATTACGCAGACGTGTTGCATAATCAACAAGACGTCTGAAGCGGTTCCGGTGCGGAATCTCAGCTTTCATTTCCGTGTCAGGCCTGAGTTCATCTTCCGGCACATCATCCCGCACTGAGGTGTACGCAATCAGGTCTTCAAAAGAAGACTTTCCGTCACGTCTTTTTTTCGGAATGATGGCATTCATCAGCGATTATCTCAGCGTCCCATTAAATTTCTTCGCAGAGTATTAGCAAGCTCTGTAATAGCAACGAGAACCTCTGCATACTCTTTATCTCCCGTGCGTTTTCCTTCCACAAACAGATGCTTCTGCAGGCGACCAAGACGCATCAGCTCTTTCAAAAAATCTTCGTCAATGCGGGCATTTATCTGTTTTCCCAGCACAGTTTTTCTTATCAGAGTTGAAACTGTCAGTCCGTTTTTTTCTGCCTTTTCTTTAACAATCTCAGCCTCTTCTGGTGAAAAACGAACAGCAATGAGGACATTCTTTTGCCGTTTCTCACTGCCACTTCGGGTTTTCTTCTCACTCATGGTCTGCTCCTTACCGGGGTGTCGGGGCTAAGCCCTGACCAGGTGGTAATCGTATAGCCGTGCGTGCGCGGTTATACGATTACACATCCTGTCCCGTTTTTCAGGCCATTATAGCCTGTTATTTTTGTGCATCATAGTCTTATGCAGACGGCAGAGGCAGGGCGCAGCCCTGCCAGGAGTCAGTTTTTGATGATAAAATCAGGCTTCAACATGAAACGGAGAAACAGTGCCAATGGCTTCTAAAAAATTTTACTCAGATGATGACATCCAGCTGGCAAAAGCTGCCTTATCGGAATTGCCGGACCTCACCGCTCAACGGAAAACATTGCGTGATTTTCTTGATGCCATTCGTGATGACATCATTGTCCTGGTAAGGACAAAGGGTTATACACTGACAGATGTTCGTGACACGCTCAAAAATGCAGGGTATGAAGTAGGAGAGAAAGCACTTCGTGACATTATTCGGGAAGCAGAATCGAAAAAACCATCCCGCCGTTCTTCCTCTAAAACAGCACCTAAAAAGACAGATTCAGGCAGGAAAGATGGCATCGATATGAACAACAATTGATGTGACAATGTCACATCGTGTTCTGAGATTATGATGATTACAGAAAAAAAAGCCCCGGCATAAATACCAGGGCTTTTCTGTTTGATCAGACTCGTGGCGGCAATGCACCAGGATAATGACGTGCAATAATATCATTCAGTTTTTCAACAAGGTCAGGACGCTTAAAGACAATGTGTACGGTCCCTTTCTGGTAGCCACGCACCGTAAAATATTCCCCTTCTAACAGCTTACCGACATTGTCGCCGTTCCCGAGATATTCACCATACTGCGCCCCGATGCTGTTCCTGAAGTCAGGAACGTTGCGTCCCTCCAGCAGATAAAACGGACGTACCAGGTCATCCAGTGCCTCCCGTCCGCTGCAGTCCAGCGTCACACGCCCGTTACTCCAGCAGTACAGCAGGTTTTCAATAATGATTTTCTTGCCCAGACGGCAGGGATTATTGGTTCTGTAATCCCATGACAATTTCCGGTAGACATCAATCAGTCCCTGTTCAAATGTCTGCATCTTGCTGGCATTCAGATGGCGAAAAGTTGCCAGTACATTGTCCAGGGTGATTTCAGGACAGGTGTCGCTCATCAGCTGGCTGTTCCACTCATCACGCTGGCATGAACTCATGAAGGTGTACATCCCCGTATCCGCCATCAGGCGGTCCCAGATTTTACGGTCGGCAAGACGGGTGATATTCCTTTTCGCTTCTTCCTGTTTATCCATGCATCGAACGGAGTCAGTCACACAGTCTTCAAACCCGTAGAGAAAAATGTCACCGGAAGCATCGAGCAGAATCCTGCGCGCTGTCGCCAGGCATTCCATCGCCTGCATGAACAGTGCAATACCTTCGTTACGCTGCGCGATGATGCGGTCGATAGCCACAGACGGAATAACATCTGTCGTGCCGGCAGTATTCAGGTCAGCAGTGGGTAAAGTCTGATTCATCACATTGTCTCCTCATCGTCACGACTGCCGGGTCAGCCAGGTCATTTCCCGGAGGAGCGAAGCTCCTTCTGCCGTCCGGGTCTTCGGGGATTTCCCCGCAGTGGACCTTTCCGACGGGGGATGCTCACCACGTCACGGGGCAGTTGTCCGGGGGCAGACGCAAAAGTTTTTGACGCCTGCGGCAAAAAGTTTTGTGGCTGGTACATCTCTCCCCTGGATAACTGAAACGGGATGTGGTCGTGTATGTTCCCCCGGAAAGTCCGTCTGCGGAGAACAGGCCGCAGTGCGGCGGCAGACAGGCAGAGACAGCTGCGCCATCAGGCGCAGTGGCCTTACACACCGTCAGGTGTGCAGGGAGCGCCGCATCCGGCGCGACTGAAGAAAAACGACGGCACAACAATGGCATGTGGTGGTCACTGGCGCACCACTCCCGCACAGGTGAAAACAGAGAAAACCGCACGACATCCACAATCAAAAAAAGTGAAATTTCTTCACTTTTTCACACTTATTTTTCGCGCTGACCTGGTGATTATGGTGATAAAATAAAATGAAGTTTTTTCACTTTTTCAAAGGTATTTTATGACCGGCTGGGAACTGCGAATCTGGCGAAAAAGCATGCTCTGGTCACGCGAAAAAGCGGCCAGAGAATTTGGCGTGACGCAGAGAACATGGCACGCCTGGGAAAATGCGGAACAGGTGGACGTCACCGTCTGGAGGACCACCCAGGCTCTTTCAGTCCGTGACCTGCTGCCTCACATGCAGGGGATGCGTAAGGCAGATATCATCAGGCGTCTGGAAAATGAACTGGGGGAAACGGCAGAGGATGTGTGAGCGTGATTCACAGCCTGGCTGAATGCCAGGCTACTGCTCATCAGGAAACAGTTTTTTCAGTTCTTCACCGGAAAGTCCGGTTGCCTCCTGAATCCGTTCCGGCGTCCAGCCCATATTCCAAAGCCGGCAGGCTATTTCCCGCGCCACTTCAAGTGCGCCTTTTTGAATAAGACGTTCTGCAATCGTCATGCTGTTTACTCTGCTCCTGCTGACAAAAAAGCCCGGGATTTTGCCGGGCTTTGTGGTTCTCATCAGTGAGTGATTTTCTTCAGTTCGTCATCGGAAAGTCCGGTAGCCTGCTTAATCTGCTCCGGCGTCATCCCCATTTTCTGAAGCTGGCACGCAATAGCCAGGGCTTTTTCAAGCGCTCCTTCCATGCGTCCTTCCATGCGTCCTTCCATGCGTCCTTCCATCCTGCCTTCCTGGCGACCTTTTTGCTCAAGACGTTCTGCGATAGTCATCAGTTTATCCTCATGCTGCGGCAGACGCTCAGCCAGCGCCCGCATAAATTCCGGTGATACAGAGTCCCCTGCGTTAACGATGTAATGAATCAGAACACGCACCTGCTCGTCTGAAATTTCCACCATGACCTGCGGGAGTTTGTCCAGCAGCTCCATCATGTCACGATGGCGGATATGCTTCATCAGCAGCGTCAGTGCAGCCATCCGGCGATGGTTCATGATTTCATTGTCATCAACGACAGTGATATCAACCAGCGGAAACGGCTTTGTGTATATTTTAGCCGCAAGAGCCGGATTCTCAAAACAGCCCAGCCAGTTCATGCTGTACGGGTACGGGCTGCGCTCACCGTGATAGAACAGCACCGGAATGACCAGTGGCAATGTTTTGTGCTGCTCCAGATGTCTCTGCATCGCCGCCACACTGTAACGTAACATGCGAAAAGGCATGTACAGATTTTCGGTGCTCTGGTGCTCGATGAGCGTATAAACATAGCCGTCTTCACCCCCGGTGGTTTTCACGCTCCAGAGGATATCGCTGGCGTACTGATGCAGGTCCGGCTCTACAAAGGTGGCGGGTTCCAGCTTCAGCGTGGACAGGTCGCACAACTGCCGGTACTCCGCAGGAAGATGCAGTTCCAGAAAATCTCTGGCGACGTCGGGATTCGCCAGGAACGACCGGAACGCGGCATCATGCGGCGTGGGCGTTGTGGTGTTTTTCTTCTTACTCACGGTTCCTCCATCAAATCAGCAGCATCGCAGCAATCATCGCCCAAATCCCCACAACCGAGAGGACAGCAATTGCGTTCAAAGCCATGACAACAATAGCCGCGTTCTGAGTCACGGCGTATTTCTTCAGCAATCTCTTCTGCGGAAAGGTAATCAAACTCCTCACGGGCCAGTTCCAGGACCAGTAGATGTTGTTCTGTCGGCAATGTGGCCACAAAATTATCAATAGCAGCACTCAAACGTCGCTGATATAGCTCATAAACAAGACCACAACGGGGCATTAGTTCTTCGGATAATAGTTCCAGTTTTGAGCGAATTCTGTCAGCGTTGAAAGTGACTTCATCAAAAGACATATGAAAAGCTTTGTCAGTATCAAAACAAGACTTCATTGTTATCTCCAGCCTGAACCGCCCCGGGTTTCCTGGAGAGTGTTTTATCTGTGAACTCAGGCTGCCAGATCATCGTTTCCGATGGAAGCATAATAAGCTTTTTCTGCTTCTG
>OIER01001060.1_pt1 | contig 15303 bp, 10 predicted proteins | sample 1581801 | NCBI WGS metagenome assembly OIER01 (sample SAMN03281006, study PRJEB24777) | human gut metagenome | isolation source: fecal sample PR165 from 1 month old male Malay infant, vaginally delivered... | reverse complement strand
TACTTATAGTGGTCTATCAAAAAAAGAATATTTATTCCGTTACATAAACTTTGAAAAAATGAAAAATAAGACCTTCAACATACTCTATCCTGTTGAAGGCCCTTCTCTCTTATTTAACCCTTTAATTTTTACGACCCTCTAAATAATCATACCCAAAATGTGCATACGCAAATGGCGTTGCAATTCGTCCTCGTGGTGTTCGTTTAATGAAACCTTTTTGAATAAGATAGGGTTCATACATATCTTCCACCGTTTCGGTTTCTTCACCGATATTTACAGACAAGGTACTTAAACCAACCGGACCGCCGCCGTATAAATCAATCATTGTTTTCAACAATTTTTGATCGACATAGTCCAAGCCTTGATGGTCCACTTGCAGTAAGGTTAACGCTTTGTCTGCAATCGCTCGGTCGATTTTGCCATCTGATTGGACTTGGGCAAAATCACGGACACGTTTTAACAAACGGTTAGCAATTCGGGGGGTTCCTCTTGAGCGGCGCGCAATTTCAAAGGCACCTTCCTCAAAAATCTCCGTTTGAAAAATATCTGCGGAACGGAGAACGATTTCTTTTAAATCCTGCTCTTGATAATACTCCATGTGAGAAATAATCCCAAAACGATCTCGTAATGGCGCTGAAAGCATCCCTGCCCGTGTGGTAGCGCCCACTAAAGTAAAAGGCGGTAATGGAAAATGAACGGGATGTGCCGTGGTTCCTTGACCGACCATGATATCAATGTAAAAATCTTCCATTGCGGAATACAGCATTTCTTCCACCACTCGCGGCAAACGATGAATTTCATCGATAAATAACACATCACCAGGCTCTAATTCGTTCAAAATAGCGACTAAATCTCCCGCCCGTTCGATGGCTGGTCCACTTGTGGTACGAATGTTCACATTCATTTCATTGGCGATGACCATCGCCATTGTCGTTTTCCCTAAACCTGGCGGACCATAAAGAAGGGTATGATCCAACGCTTCATTCCGATTTTTCGCCGCTTCAATATAAATCGTTAGTTCTTGTTTTACTTTATCTTGACCAATATATTGTGCTAAAAATTGTGGACGTAACGATTTTTCAATTGAAGCTTCTGCTTCTTGACTTGCAGCTGAAAGCAACCGTTCTTCTTCTGTCATCGTTATTCCTCCTTAGCGTTTCATCATGAATTTTAACGCATTGCTCAAATAAACATCTGTCGTTGTCTCACCTAACGCTTCCAATTGCTTAGTGATACGCTTAATCTCTCGGTCACTGTAGCCTAGGGCACTTAATGCTTCTAACGCTTCTGCCAATGCTTGATTGCTTGTTGTCACCGCTTCGGTTGCGGTCATGGCCGCAACCGCTGCTTCGGAAGACTCTAATTCGCCTAATTTTCCTTTTAAATCTAAAATCATTTGTTGGGCTGTTTTCTTGCCAACACCTGGGAACTTCGTTAAATATGTAACATCTTCCCCTTCAATTGCATTGATTAAACCACCATGATCAGCCACAGAAGCCATGATAGCTAAGCCACTTTTAGGTCCAATTCCAGAGACACTGATTAATTTTAAGAACAATTGTTTTTCTTCTAAACTGCCAAAACCAAATAAAAGTTGTGCATCTTCCCGCACGACTTGGTGAAGATATAGTTTAATATCCGTATCCATTTTTCCTGAATAGCGATACGGGTTATCGACTGAAATCTGATAGCCAATGCCATTTGTTTCAACGACAATATAGTATGGGCTAACAAACGTTACTTTTCCAATAATATATTCGTACATGTTGTCACCTTTCCAATTGCTGATTGCGTACATATGTTCCATTTTAACACAAAGCATCAAAAAGCCATAGCGGAGAATTTTTTATCATCGATCTTGGCTACATCTATTTGTTACTTTTCGCTCACTAGGGAATTAAAAAGTGCGTACTGTTTTTTTTGACATGCTTGCGTGATAATAGCGGTAGCTTCAAAAAAATAACCAAGAAGGAGACTACATACATGAAATTAAGTATCTTAGATCAATTAACGGTTCCTAAAAATCAATCAGCAAGCGACACATTACAAGAAGCCAAAGAGCTCGCTCAATTAGCGGAAAAACTTGGTTACACAAGAATTTGGTATGCCGAACATCACGGCTCAGACGCCTTTGCCAGTGCAACGCCAGAAATTTTAGTTGCACATATTGCTAGTGCCACCGAAAAAATTCGTGTTGGCGCGGGTGGCATCATGACCATGCATTATGCGCCATTTAAAGTCGCAGAAACGTTTAAAACATTAGCAGCTTTATATCCTGATCGAATCGATTTAGGCATGGGCCGCTCGCCTGGCGGCAGCCCTTTGACTACGTTAGCGTTAAATAATGGTCAGCCACCACAGCTAGACCAATTTGATAAATTACCTGAAATTTTACTCTTTTTAAGAGAGGAATTTCCTGAAGATCATTTATATTCTAAAATTTCAGCTGTTCCGCGGGAAGTTCTATTACCACAACCCTGGTTACTAGGTGCTAGCAAAGAAAGCGCACGTTCAGCTGGTGAATATGGCATTAATTTTTCCTTTGCGCAGTTTATTCATGGACATTTGCCCAAAGAAGTATTGTCCGCATATTACAAGCATTTCCGACCAGTAACTGAACAACAAGAGCCGCAAGTGAGCGCTGCGTATTTCACTTTTGCCGCCGACACGAAAGAAGAAGCAGAATACCATGCGGCTAGTTTCGAGCATTATATCTTTGCCACCGAACATGAGCTTCCAAATAAATTTTTATCGCCAGAAGAAGCCCTAGCTTTCCCTTACAGTGAAATGGACAAACTGGTTTTAGAACAAAATAAACAACGCTTTGTCATTGGCAGTAGCCAAGAAGTTGCGGAGTTTTTCCACCAACAAGAAGAACTAGGGTTGACAGAAGCAATGCTAATCACCCCAGGTTATGACAAACAAACGCGCTTTCAATCGTTTGAACGCCTAGCAAAAGAATTATTATAGAAAGGAAATGAGAAATGTTAGAGGTTTTAAAAAGAATTAATACGCTTGCACAAAAAGAGCGTGAACAAGGTTTAACATCTGAAGAACAAGCTCTTCGTGTCGATTTGCGACAAGAATATTTGCGGACCATTCGTGAACAATTCAATAAAACATTAATGGGCGTCACTATTTATGATCCTACTGGTGAAGATGTAACCCCAGAAAAATTAAAAGAAGAACAGCAGAAATATTTTAATTAAAAGAGACACAGAACAGTCGATTTGACTATTCTGTGTCTCTTTTTAACTACTCTTCTGTCACATATGTCCACTTATAATCATATTGTGCGCCAGCACCATGGGCAACGACGCCTTTCACTTCTTTACTGCGTAGATGGGCAGTCGCCTTTTGATAAAGTGGTGCTAAAGCGGTCTCTTCACCAATCAATAACTTCTCAGCCTTAACCATGTCTTCCCAACGTTTTTCAGGATCTGAAGCATCTCTTGTAGCTGAAGCCTCGATCAACTCATCGTAGGCTTTACTTGAAAAACGCCCGCGATTATAGTTATTACCAGTAACAAAAAGGTCTAAGAAACTACTTGGATCTGCGTAATCCGCAGCCCAACCACCTAAGATTGTCTCAAAATCGCCGCGACTACCTCGATCAATTCGAACTGAAAACGGCACTGGGCTCACTGTTACATCAATGCCCTCTAAAGTATCCTTTAACGTACCTTGAATATATTCCGCTAACTTTTTCGTAGAATCGACATCATCGGCAACAATATCCATTTTGAGTGTTGTTATGCCCAATTCTTTCTTCGCTTTTGCCCAATATTCTTTTGCTTTTTCTGGGCTATATTCAACAATTTTTTTATTTTCATCAGCAAAATCTTTGTCATCTGTCGGCGAATACGACATCCCTTCTGGAATTAAGCCGGTAGCGACTACTGAGCCGTCGCCTAAAATTTTATCTACTAATGCGTTGCGATCAATCGCTGCTGAAATTGCTTTGCGTAAATTCACATTATTATACGGTGAATTTTTATCTCGCTGATTAAATTCCAAATAGCTGGTTCGTGCTTCTTTTTCGATAACCAATTCTGGATCCTTCGCCATTTGCTGGGCCAATTCGCCACTTAAAATAACATCGTCTGCTTGACCATCTTGGAATAAGTTCAAGGCAGTTGGTGCCTCCTTGACGACATCAAAATTGATTTTATCTAATTTGACATTGTCTTTATCCCAATAGTTTTCATTTTTTTCCAAAGTCCAATTGGTATCTGAGCCAGCCCCTTCAAAGTTAGCTAAGACAAACGGACCATTATAGACTGCTTTTTCACTGGAAGCAGCGTAATCTTTGCCATATTTCTCTACGGTTGCTTGATGTTGCGGGAAAAATAGTGGAAAGGCCAGTAAATAATCAAAATATGGTGTTGGTTTTGCCAGTTTAATTTCTAGCTCATAATCCCCGTTTGCTTTAATGCCTAATTCAGAAACTGGTTTCTTACCAGCTACAATATCTGCGCCGTTTTCAATCATTTCTAGAAAATAAGCATACTCAGCGCCAGTCTGAGGATCTGCTGTACGTTGCCAACTAAAAACATAATCGGCAGCTGTGACAGGATCACCATTGGACCATTTTGCTTCTTCTCTTAGTTTCACTGTGTACGTCAGACCATCATCACTGACTTGCACTTTTTCTTTAGCCCCTGCTGGTTGCGGCTTGCTTTTATCATCTAAACGATAAATTCCTTCATACGCATTATTCAGTGCCGTAAAACTAATTGTATCTGTTCCTAAAGATAAATCTGCAGAAGGCATTTCTTGTTGAACTACTACTTTAAATTCTTGTTTAGCGGCAGTTTTCTCTGATCCGCCTTTTGCTTTTTCGGCGCCAGCTCCCCCATCACCACCACAAGCAGCTAAAACTAACAGCGTTGTTAAACTTAACCCGATAAGTCCTTTTATACGTTTACTTTTCATGCCTTTCTCCCTTCACAGAAAAAACTCTTCATTTTTTAATTTTTAGAATATTCTTATAATACTAAAATTAAAAACAAATGGCAAGCGTTAAAATAAAAAAAGAACCAATCCCGAAGGACGGTTCTTAAAAAATGACTAACTAGCTTTGTTACGTCGTTTATAAATATACCAGCCAGAAGAAGAAAGTCCAACGAACAGTAAACCATATAACGCAAGCGTTTCTGTTTCTGTACCTGTTTTAGGTAAAAAGCCGCCATACTTTTTCTTCTCTGTTACGGATGGATTTCTCTGTCTTGCTCCCGCTTGGTTTTGTTTATTGGTTGCTACTGGTGTTTCTGGTGTTGGTTTCGGGTCTGATTTTGGATCTGATGTTGGGTCTGGTTTTGGATCTGGTTTTGGATCTGGTTTTGGCGTCTCTCCTCCACCGATTAACTCTTTGTAAGCTTCTTCCGAAATAGAAACAATTCGTTCGCCTGGGAATGGTTCTTTATATTGTGCTAAATCAATCGTCGTTGCTGCACGATACAACCGCAAGCTGGTTGCACTTTTTAAGTATTCAATTAAGACAGCATCTAGTGAAATCCCTTCTTCTCGTTCACCACCTAGCATATCGTAACCATCACCACCAGCAGCTAAGAAATCATTGGTAGCCATCCGGTATTGTTTCTTCTCATCCAATGGTTCAAACTTTTGTGTTTGCCGATTTTTAATTTCTATTCCTAATACGCGACTACCGACAATCGTTTGTCCTGTTTCATTGCCTTCGTCACTAGCCAAGCGAGTACCTGGTTTTGTGGAATCATAGTGGATACGAATGGAGCTTGAAACATGTAGGAAACCACCATTTGCGCCAAGTTTTGGTTGGCCAGCATCATCTAGTAAAATTGTGCCATTCTCATCTTTTTGTGGAATCGAACGAACAGACATTTCAAACATTTCTTTAACTTGAGCGCCGGTTACTTGAATTTGCGCAATGCTATTGCCAAAAGGTAACACAGCAATGACATCCCCAACTTTAATTGGCCCTTGTTTAATATCAGCGCGAATGCCGCCACCATTAGTTACTGCAAAATCAGCAGGTTGACTAAACGCGTCTTGGCCATATGACATAATCGCATCACCAATCAAATTCCCTAAGTTGGTCTCTCGTGTGCGCACATTTTCTCGTTGTCCATCCAATGTGAATGGAATATAATCGACAATTACTTTTTCATTTTCAGCGTTAAAATTCGTTCGTGCTTCATCAACGATGGCTTTAACTGCCGGGTTTTCTGGCAATTCTAGCAACTCTGCTGCTGAAATCAATTTTGCTGTTTTCTTAGTTGGTTCACTCTCTGGTGCTGTGACGATCCCAACATTATTTAAATAATTACCTGTTTGAGCATAGATCACTTTGCCATAACGTTTGCCGCTTTCGACGGCTGTATGCGAATGTCCATCAATCACATTAATATCTAACTCAGGATATGTTTGACTAAGGGTTTCTGCTAGCGTATCACCACGCCAGATATACGGCGTCGTTTCATCTACGCCTAAATGCCCAGTAACTACGAAAGCTTGAATATCCGCGTACTTCTCTTTAATTTCATTAATCACTGCTTCTACTTCTGGAATCGGGTCTTTAAATGTCACCTTCTCCACGTTTTTCGGGTGTGTTTTCGTTGCTGTTTCTGGGGTCGTCACACCTACAATGGCAAACTTTTTCCCGGCTTTTTCTACGATTGTATACGGATCAAAAACCCGTCCACTGTCATCTTTGTAATACGTATTACTAGATAGAATCGGAAAATTCAGTTGGTCTTTATAACCTAGTGCAATCTCTAAACCAAAATCAAACTCGTGATTTCCCACCGCCATGGCATCATAACCAACTTCATTCATTGCTTTGGCCATATCCGCGCCTTTGGAGAAATTGGAGATTGGTAATCCTTGGAAAACATCCCCTGCATCCACCATCAAGGTTGGGTTTTCTTGGTCTTTAAAGGTTTTTAGACGCGCCATACCTAATTCGCCTTTCCCTGCTTCTAGTCGGCCATGAACGTCATTTGTGTGCATAATGGTATATGCATTATCTAAATCAAAGCCCGCATTACGGACATCTTGTTTCGTAATAGCGGCGGCGTTTGGTGTACGTCCATCAGGAGAAGTCGGAATTTGAAGAGTGCCGTCATTCACTAATTCGATTGCTTTGGCACGCCATTTTTCATCAAAATTTGTCCCAATAATTGACCAATTTCGTTCGATTTCTTGTTCTGGATCAAGCGTTCCTTTTTTCTTAATATAATCAACAATCATTCCTCGTAAGGTTTCTGGATCAGAATTTTTAATAGGTTCCCCTACTTGAATCCCTTGGCTAGCTAAACCGCCGTAACGATAATTATTCATAGCAATCGTATATTCTTTGGCAGGATCCAGCGGTTGGCCGTCAATTTTCGCATCTACAATTCGTTCACCCACTGGTTTTGAAATGTCAATCTTGTAGTCCACTCCAGAAATCATGTCATAGTTATATACACGAATGTTTGGATTAAAACTAATGGTCAAATCATCTGGCTGTGTTTGGTTATAGTACGCCCCTTGTTTTTCTAAATACTTCAGTAAGTTTTCACCGTTAATGGGAACACTCACTAAGGTATTCGGGTATTTGTAGATATCAAAAATCGTGGCATAGGAAATCTTCCCCGCAGGTAATTTACTGTCGTATTTAAACAACGCTGCCGCACTTAATTGTGCGCCTGTTACTTCTTTTTGAACATTATTAATTAAAGAAATCATCGCTGTTGGTTGTAATTGTGCTTCGGGAATTCCTTTAATTTCTTGTTTTGGTAAAAAATCAGCTGTTGCTGTGCCGATCTCCTCCTGAATAAACGCTCGCGTTTTTTCATGGTATTCTTTTGTCGCTGCCTTAACTGCTTCATCTGCTGGAACATTCGTTGTTGGTACAATCGTTGCTGTACCTTCTTGCACTTCCCACTTATCGGCATTTTTAGCAACTGAAAGATCAATCTTAACAACTTCTGTCCCCGTATCTTTCGGTCCCCCTACCGGTACAGTTTTTCCATTCGGCGCTGCTCCTTGCTTGGTAAAAGAAAGGTGGTCATGACCTAGAATATACGCATCAATCCCCGCGACATTTTCAATTACTTGGTCTGCACTGGCAGCCGGATCACTATTTTGTTGTCCCGCATGAATCGAAGCAACAATAATGTCAGCCTGATCGTTAGTTTTCAACTCAGCAACTGCTTTTTCTGCTTCTTCTTTCAAAGGTAAAAAATTAAGCGAAGTAACACGAGGGCCATCCCACAAAGGAATGTGCGGGATTGTTAAGCCGATAATCCCAACTTTTAAATCTGGCTGCCCATCTTGATTAAAATCAAGTTCCTTCGTGGTAGTCCCTTCAACAAAACGACGACCATCTTCCTTATTGTAGGTATTCGCAGACAAGATTGGAAAAGTGGCTTCTTGTTGAATTTTTTTGATTAACGGTAAACCAAAATTAAACTCATGATTTCCCAAAACCATTGCATCATACTTCATCACATTCATGGCGGTAATCATTGGATGGGTCTTTTCATTCACTAAAGGCGCTTTATTATACAAGTCATCTGTTAAAATAGTACCTTGAATATTGTCGCCATTATCAATTAAAACGGTGCCTGCTGGGTTTTGTGCCCGGACTTGGTTGACGACTGTACTTACTTGGGACAAACCAACTGGTAATTCTTTATCATCTTCATAAGACCAATTCCATAATTGACCATGAACATCTGACGTACCTAAAATTGTTATTTTTTGCGGCGTGCTCGTTTCTTCTTTTTCAGCGGTTGACGTTTCTAAATTCGTCGTCTCTGTTGGTGCCGTGGCTTCTTGTGACTGCTTGACACTGTCACTCGTAGCCTGATTTGGTGCTTCTTGTTTGATGTCTGTTGTTTCCTGTGTGATGACTGGTTCTTGTTTTCTACTTGAATCGGTGGTACTTGTTACTGCTTCTGAACTTTGTTGACTCGTTGTTTCTACTGCATATGCCGTACTAGTAACGCTTGGCGCTATCAACGCAACAGCCATTAAAAAATGCATGCCCCACTTCACTTTTTTAAAGCTCAACTTTTTCACAAATTTCCTCCTTGTGTTTCAACCCATTTGCAACAAACAATTGTCAAAGTAACAAACAACAAAAAGAGCCTTCCCCCATCACGCTGCTCTTCTTTTCCTATCATAATATATCCGTTAAATAAAAAACAGTAAATTCCGTTAAAATAAGATGTTTTTCCTGTAAATTGTTTTTATTTTTGGACAATACAGCGGATTTGTTTGTGAAAAAAATAGTAATTTTGATCAAAACACGAACTTTATAAAAAAGAAAGTCTTTTTATATTGGAAAAGCGGAACAAAAACTATTTTTTTGAAAAAAATAACTAAAAATACCGAATAAACAGCATTGGTCTAGTCCTTGGACGTCTCTAAACAAATACTAGCAGCAATTGGTCTAGTCTTTAAGGAGGAAAAAGAACGCTCTTTTGCTTAAGCAAAAGAGCGTTCTTTTTTATTTGAGATTAATCCTTCATATAAGGTAGCTTTTTAGCATAGCCTTCTTTATTCACTTGACGTGCCCGGGCAATCGCCAAATCTTCTGAAGGGACATCTTCTGTGATGGTTGAACCAGCAGCAGTCACCGCATGATCACCAATCGTGACTGGCGCAACAATGTTCGTTGCAGAGCCAATAAACGCGTGATCACCCACGATTGTTTGGTGTTTATTTTTGCCATCATAATTAACAAAAACAACGCCGCAACCGACATTAATATCTTTGCCTAATGTTGCATCACCAACGTATGTTAAATGGCCCACTTTTGTGCCTTCATCGATTGTTGCATTTTTTACTTCCACGAAGTTACCAATGTGTACGTTTGCCCCCACATCTGCTTTAGGACGTAAATGTGCATACGGACCCACATCGGCCCCCTCGTGAACCACACTTTCTTCAATCACAGACTGTTTAACAACCACTTGATTGCCGATATGACTATCAACGATTTCTGAATGTGCGCCAATCAAGCAATCTTCGCCAATCACTGTTTTTCCTTTGATAGTGACTCCCGCTTCAATGACTGTGTCTGAACCAATTACCACGCCTTCATCAATATATGTTGTGTCTGGATCAATAAATGTAACACCATTTCGCATATGCATCTCATTTAACCGACGATGCATAATTTTATTAGCAGTGGATAAAGCAACACGATCATTTACACCCATTGCTTCGTCAAAGTCTGCAATTTGGTAAGCAGCGACAGCTTTGCCTTCTTTTTTCAAAATTTCAATGATATCTGTTAAATAGTATTCCCCTTGTGTATTGTTTGTATCTGTTTTCGCTAACGCTTCAAACAATGATTCATTATCAAAACAGAAGGTTCCTGTATTAATTTCTTGAACACGTGCTTCTTCTTCACTGGCATCTTTTTGTTCCACGATTCGTTCAACAATGCCCACATGATCACGAATAATTCGACCATAGCCTGTTGGGTCTTCCGCATGCGCTGTTAAAATAGTCGCACTTGCATTCTTACCTTGATGGTAATCGAATAAATTTTTCAAGGTTTCCGCAGTTAATAACGGCGTATCCCCTGTAATAACTAATGTTGTTCCTTGTTTACCACCTAATAACTCTTGTGCTTGCATGACTGCATGCCCAGTTCCCAATTGTTCAGCTTGTAAGGCATATTGACTACGTTCGCCTAAATGGCTTTTAATCATTTCCGCCCCATGTCCAACGATTGTCACGATTTCTGTTGGTTCTGTTTGTTCTACTTGATCTAAAATATGTTCGACCATTGGTTTACCAGCAACTGGATGCAATACTTTATAAAGTTTAGATTTCATGCGTGTTCCTTTACCAGCTGCTAAAATAATTGCGTATCTATTTTCCACGTTTGCCACCTCAAATTAACTAAATTGTTTGATTTTCTTCTAAATCGTCCTCATTATACCTTTTCTAGTTTATCTTACTCTTTTGTCTTTTTCAACAAAATAAGGCATTTAAAAGGTAGACCAATTTATTTTCTCATCTTTTTTTAAAGGAATAAAACAGAAAAAAAGAACCTGAAAATGGAATGGACCATTTCCACGCTCTTTTTCAAATTATTTCTCTGTGAAATAGTTTCCTGGGACTACGCTAATCGTTTTTGTTTGTGTATCCACATCTTCCACGTACAATAGCGAAGTATAGTCATCGATTGCACGACGGCCATTGAATTTTGACTCAGCAAAAACGGTAATGCCCACAAGTTCTGCTTCAAATTCTTCAATCATACTCTTCATACCATTGACGGTGCCGCCGCCTTTCATGAAGTCATCCACGACTAAAACTTTTGAGCCGCGTTTTAAGCTGCGTTTTGAAAGTTCCATTTTTTCGATACGTTCTGAAGACCCTGATACATAGTTCACGCTCACCGTTGAACCTTCAGTAATCTTAGAATCGCGACGAACAATCACAAACGGAACATTTAAGTAATAAGACACAGCTTGCGCAATTGGCACTCCTTTGGTCGCAACGGTCATTACCGCATCAATTTGTTTGCCTAAATATTTAGAAGCAATAATCCGGCCCACTTGTCTTAATAAATTCGGTTCCCCAAGTAAATCTGAAAGATAAACATAACCCCCAGGTAATAAGCGATCTTGTTCTGACAAACGATCACACAAATCCATAATCAACTGCTCCGCTTCCTCATAAGGAATTTCAGGGATAAAGCGGACACCGCCTGCAGCGCCTGGAATCGTTTCTAAAATACCTGTTCCACGTTCTTTAAATGTTTTTTTAACAATTGCTAAATCTTCACTAATGGAAGACTTGGCAGATTGGTATCGGTCAGCAAAATATGTCAAAGAAACCAATGTATGGGGATGATCTAAAAGATATTGGGTCATATCGATTAATCGTTCACTTCTCCGAATTTTCAAATTCGTCACTCCTTTTCATTCTATCGTTCCTTATTATAAGGGGTTTAACCGAAAAATTCGAGGATTTTTTTCAAATAACTGAAAATAGTTCGCCATTTCTTTTAAAAAAAAGAAATAAAGGAGAAAAACTTTCGTTTTTCTCCTTAGTTTCTTTGCATTTTTTGTTTTCGTTGGACCATAACAACCACTCGGCGATAAATATTGACTAATAAGAATAAACCAATAAAAATTAGGGTAATACTTGCACTCGGTGGTGTTTCCAAATAATACGAGCTAGTCAACCCTGTTAGCATGCCAATCAAGCCCATAAACACACTGATAATAATCACCGTGTTAAAGCCTTTACCAATTCGCATACCTATTGCAGCTGGTAAGACCATAATTGCTGAAATTAACAAGGCTCCCGCGATCGGAATCATCACAGCAATCGCCACACCAGTAATTACATTAAAAAGCATCGACATCCAATGAATAGGTAGCCCATCAACATGAGCAGTATCTTCATCAAATGTTAAAACATACATTGGACGTTTAAATAACATAAACAATAGAACTAAAACTACGAATAAAATTGCCAACATAACCACTTGATCCCACGTAATCGTGACGATGGAACCAAATAAATACGATTGAATACTAGCAGCTGAATTGCCTCCTGTTAAATTCATTAAAACTAACGCCAAAGCCAAACCGCCTGACATTAAAATAGCAATCGAAATTTCTGAATAGGTGCTATAAATCATTCGTAAATATTCTAGAATGATTGCAGCCACAATCACGACAATTAAGGTCATTAAATTAGGATTCCAATTAAAAAAGAAGCCTAGTGCCACACCGGCTAATGACACATGTGAAAGGGTATCTGCCATTAAAGATTGTCGGCGAATAACTAGAAAGACGCCGAGCATTGGGGCAATCACTGAGATAAACAGTGCTGCTAAAAAGGCCTTTTGCATAAATGCATAAGAAAGCATTTCTGCCATACGATTCACTCCTTACCGCTAAAATGAACACTACCATTGTAGCGACGTTTAAGCGAATTAAATTTTTTAATTCCTGCTTATTTTTTAAATTTTTCCAACATTTCTCTAAGCCGTTCCTTGGCTTTCGTTATTATCGAGCCAGATAACGTTTTATTGGAAAATTTACGTATACGATTCTTCACTCATATGGAAGCAACGCCATTTCGAATCTTCTTTGCGGACAAGACGAATTTGACGATCCACATAGGTTTTGATATCTTCATGATCATGCGTAATCATCAAAATAGCTTTTCCATGTTCATGCGCACTGTGTTGCAACAATTGATAAAATTCGTTTCGCGATTGTTCATCCATACCTGTTGTTGGCTCATCTAAAATAAACAAATCTGGATCTGTCGCAAACACTCGTGCTAAACTAATTCGTTGCTTTTGCCCTCCAGAAAGCTCGCCAATTCGTTTGTGGCGCATTTCCCACATGTCCACTGATTTCAAAGCTTTTTCCACATGAAGATGATCTTTTTTCGTCAACGGTTTGAACCAACGATTTCTGGGAAAGCGACCTGAACGTACTAATTCAATGACGGTGCTAGGAAAGCCCGCATTGAAAGAAGCGACTTGTTGTGGAATGTAGCCAATGCTGATTTTTTCACCAGCACTATTTTTTTTAGCGACCGTAATTTTGCCACTTGTTGGTTTTAATAACCCTAAGGTACTTTTGATCAGCGTTGACTTGGCAGCGCCATTTTCTCCTGTTAAAATAACGAATTCCCCTGGATCAACATAATAAGAAACATCTTCTAAAACAGGTTCATCATCATAATAGAAGGTTAAATTTTCGACTTCAATATAATGCATAAGTTGGCTCCTTTCTGTTGCCAGATTAATGAATGCTTTTTTGTAAAGCAGCGAGGTTTTCTTTCATGACAGACACGTAGTTCTCGCCTGCTTCTTGTTCTTTTTGAGTTAAACTCTCTAAAGGATTCAATACGGCTAATTCGACGCCTGTCTCATCTGCCAATGTTTTGGCTACTTTTGTAGAAGCCGATGCTTCAAAATAGATCACAGAAACATTGTTTGTTTTAATATATTTTTTTAATTCGGCTAAACGACTTGGCGAAGGTTCTTGGTCTGGAGAAATCCCAGCAATCGGTTCTTGGGTCAAGTCATATTGTTTTGCCAAATAGCCAAATGCAGCATGTTGCGTCACAAAGGTCCGATTTTTAGCGTCTGCAAATGCAGCTTGGTATTCCTTATCTAGCGCAGTCAATTTTTCCAAATAAGCAGCGGTATTTTTTTCAAATACGGCTTTTTTCTCAGGATATTTTTTGATAAGCGCATCCCGAATCGCTGTTACTTCTTTTTGCGCTAACACGGGATCTAACCAGACATGCGGATCCAGTTCGTGGGAATGGTTATGGCCTTCATGACCTTCTTCGCCAGATTCTTCCTCTTCTGTTCCTTGCATCAATTGAATGGATTGACTGGCTTCCACGATTGAAACTTTTTTCGTGTCCAAGTTTTCAATAACATTCGGAACCCAAGTTTCTAGCTCTTTACTATTATAAACAAAGACATCCGCATCAGTAATTTTCGCTAAGTCTTTTGCGCTTGGTTCATAATCGTGTGGTTCCGTTCCAGCTGGAATCAACAGCTCAACCTCTCCCTCATCACCAACGACTTGTTTTGCGAAGTCGTACATCGGATAAAAAGTAGTCATTACCGTGAGCTCTTTCTTCTCTTTTGGCGATTGTGTGGTTTGCCCACAGCTAGCTAAAAGAAAAGCACTGATTGCTAAAGTAACGCCGATTATCAAACGGCGGTAGATTTTCGTCATGTTCTGTCCTCTTTTCGATTTACCTATTATAAACCGTAATATTTACGATTTGCCAGGAATAATGTACCAAATGGATCACGGGACGTCAAGGAATAAAAACAAATTTTATTTAAACAAAGTTATAAAAAGCAAAGGAACATCCTTATTAAGGAAAACATACACGATTGACTACAAAAAAAGAAGTCTGTATAATATGAAACATTAAGAGTCATATGGCAGCCTTTATAGAAAGCGCTTTCGATTTTCACCTTATTGATAACGCTTCCTTATATTGAATAATGCGATTTTCTAAACAAAAAATTATAGGTGGTATTGATAATGAAAAATCCGTATGTCCAAATAACCGACCAAGAACAATATAAAAAGTCAATTCGTCGAATTCCTCCAAAAGATCCTAATATTTTTTTAATTGAGAGACCTACAGCAGGTGAGATTATTGCTCTATGGTGGACAACCTCTTCCCGTGGCAAATCAACTGATAAATATATACCAAAATATTTCAAGCGTATCTATCGAGTAGATATGATTAAACAACGTAAACTATTCATCAAAGCTAACGTTATCTCCGAAGAAAATAATACTTATGTAC
>OIER01001051.1_pt1 | contig 15425 bp, 14 predicted proteins | sample 1581801 | NCBI WGS metagenome assembly OIER01 (sample SAMN03281006, study PRJEB24777) | human gut metagenome | isolation source: fecal sample PR165 from 1 month old male Malay infant, vaginally delivered... | reverse complement strand
GTTGAGTAGGGCTGTAAAAGCTGATGAAATCAGCGTAGTAGAGCCCACTCAACCACTGCGTCTTGCTCGACAATCCAAAAATAATTGAGAGGCTAGGACTTTTGTCCCACTCTCTTTTTGTTTGTCTAGAAGGGGTTTGGTTGGTCGTTGCAACGGGTAAAAAGAATTGGTATACTAGTAGAAAGAAAAAAGGAGGATGCTGTGACCTTTCGAAAATTACGTCTATTAATGTCCAAATATGGATTTAGTATTTTGTTTATGGGCTTTGAACTATGGGCATCCTTTGCGGCCTTCTTCTGGCTTAATAGATGGTTCCCGCATTGGCTATCTGTTGCGGTCATTGGGCTCTTATATGTGTCGACAATCTTGGCTATTGTTAATCGAAATACCCCGCCTGAAAATAAGGTGACCTGGCTCTTGATTGCCGTCATTCCTGTCTTTGGATCACTCTTGTATCTCATGTTTGGAGAGCGACGTTTGTCCAAGAAGGAAATGATCCAGTTGGAAAATATGGAGTCCATGAAGTTTCGAGAGGACAATAGTCATCAGTTGCGTAAGGAGCTCAAGCAAGAAAGCAAAGCGGTTTATGGCTTGGTCAAGTCGATTTTATCCATGGACCACAATGCGGATCTCTATAATGGGACGGCATCGACCTTTTACCCTTTAGGGGAGGACATGTATGAGCAATTACTTGAGGATCTAAAAGCAGCGAAAAAATTTATCTTCATCGAGTTTTACATCATTGATGAGGGCTTGATGTGGAACAGTATCCTAGAGATTTTAGAGCAGAAAGTGAAAGATGGGGTTGAAGTCAAACTCCTTTATGACGATATCGGCTGTATGGCAACCTTGGCTGGGAACTATACCAAACGATTGAGAAAAATGGGGATTGATGCCCATAAATTTAACAAGGTGATCCCCCGCTTAACGGTAGCTTATAATAACCGAGACCACCGAAAGATTCTAGTCATTGATGGGCAAATCGGCTATACAGGTGGAGTCAATCTGGCAGACGAGTATATCAACCATATTGAGCGATTTGGTCACTGGAAGGATAGTGCCATCCGTTTAGATGGACGAGCTGTTAAGGCCTTGACCCGACTTTTTCTCATGAACTGGTACATCAACCGTGGAGAAATAGAAGATTTTGACCGTTACCATATTGAAAACAAGGCGGTCGAAGGTGAAGGATTATACATTCCCTATGGAAGCGGTCCTAAACCGATTTACAAGTCGCAGGTTGGAAAGACGGTCTATCAAAATATGATCAACCAGTCGACAGATTACGTCTATATCACGACTCCTTACTTGATCATCGATTATGATTTGACAGAGGATATCCGCAATGCAGCCCTTCGTGGGGTGGATGTTCGCATCGTGACCCCGCATATTCCGGATAAAAAATTGATCCAAATTGTTACGCGTGGGGCTTACTTGGATCTGATGGATGCTGGTGTGAAAATCTATGAGTACACGCCTGGTTTTGTCCACAGTAAGCAAGTTCTTGCCGATGATGAAATGGCGGTTGTAGGGTCGATTAACTTTGATTACCGCAGTTTGGTCCATCACTATGAAAATGCTGTATGGATGTATCGGACGCCTGCCTTGAAAAAGATTCGAGCGGACTTTGACCACATCTTTGAAGTGTCTCAAGAGATCACCGAAGATACCTTCCGCTTTACATGGCACCAAAGCTTAATCAAGGAAATTATGCAATTGTTCGCACCGATGTTGTAAATGTATAAAAACGAAAATCAGAGTCAGGAATCGAGATGCCTGACTCTTTTTCCATAGGACTATGTGATAAGAGGCTGACATGGTCGGCAGAATTTGGTATACTAGAGAAGATAATGGGCTTTTTTCTAAAAGGAAAGAGCAGAGGAATAGCGAAGAAAAGGAAAAAGAATGAGCGAAAAAGAGCAAGAAATGACTTCGAAAAAGTTAGGGCTTCACGTGGGAGATAGTTTTCAGGATACACGTGAAATTCGCGAAGTGCTAGATAAATCAGTCTTTCGTGAAGAAGAGCCGACTCATAGCCAGCAGGCAGAAGTCTTGGAGGAGCCGGTTGCAATGGAGGCATCAGAGGAAATTAGTGATGCCAAGCCAGAAGCAGTAGTAGAACCTACACAAGAATCGGAACAGGAAGCGGAGCAACCACTCAGTCGGATGAGTCGTCGTTCGCGTAAGGCGGGAGTTGAAGCGACAAAAGCGGAAGCATCTAAGGTAGAAGAGGATACGGAGGGGCTAGAAGCGGATGTGTCAGTTGAGACGATCCGTCGTCACTCCAAGCGTCCAGTGCCCCTAGCGATTCCTTTTGTGTTGAGTCTCTTGATTAGTTTGCTGCATGTCGGGGTGCCATTTTTAACCCGTTTTGCAACCAATCAACAATCGCAAAACTTGTATGCTGGCTGGGCAATGACCAAGGGGCAAGTACCGTTTGGTGATTTTTACGGAACCAATGGTCTGCTCTATTATGCAATCAACTGGTTGGGAAGTTTAGCTGGTGGACATTGGATCTTGATGATCCTCCAAGCGATTGCCCTCTTCTTTGCGGGTACCTATCTCTATCGGGTTGTGCGCTTGCTGGTGTCTGATAAAGATACAGCGAAGAATGTCCAGTTACTCTTTTATTTCTTGGTGTTAGGCCTTGGTTTTGGAGGGACTTATGTGACTCTCTTTAGTCTTCCAATCCTATTTGCCAGCATGAATTTCATTTTGGCTTATTTGATTGGGCATCGTAAGGATGAAGGCTTTATCCTTTATGGTGCGATTGCAGCTGTGGCTTTCTTGATTGATCCGATGACCAGTGCCCTGTTTTATTTGTTGGCCTTCCTTGGATTAACAGCCTTTAACATCAAGCAGAAGAGATGGGCGCGTGGCTTTTATCAACTGCTAGCAGCTCTCCTTGGTTTTTCACTCGTCTTTTATCCAATTGGCTATATCACCGTTTTGAATCAGACTTTTGGCTATGCCATTAACCAAGTAACCTATGTCTTTAATGCCTTGAATTTTAGCAATGGACAGACCTTCAGTAATGCCATTTATTATGGACTGTTGGCGCTGGCCTTTGGCCTAGTCTCTGCCTTTTTGATGTCTTTTACGAAGCAAAATAGCAGTGCTCGCCGGATCTTCCGCTTTATGGGATGGGCAGGTAGCTTGGTGGTCCTCATTGTGTCGATTGGTCTTCCTGAACAAGGCGCTTACCAATTGTTACCGATGTTGCCATTTGTTCTTCCCTTGTTTGCGATCTGGTTCTCACGAGATGGGGAAGAAAACGATGGGATCGAACGTCGTGGTCGGAAGAAGAAAAACAAGGAAGTTTGGGCCGCTTACTTTACGAGCCAAGTTTTCTTACCGCTAGTAACCCTTGTCTATCTGTTGGCGAATCCAGTGGTTCAAGATCTGGTGCTTCAGTCTGGTCAATCGAGTGAACGGAGCGCTATTGCTAGCTACATTCATAACCATAGCAAGGCCAAAGATACCATCTATGCTTGGGATACAACGGCTACCATCTATCAAGAAAGTGATCGTTTGGCAGCTTCGGCCTTATTGACCCCGACGTCTTATCTGGGAATTAATGAAAATCGGACCAATGTAGTCCAACAAATCGATCGGTCTGAACCCAAGTATATTGTGGTCAATAATCAGGTAGAGTTGACCTCCAATATGAAGGACTTGCTCAAAGAAAATTATCGTCTGGTTGAGAAGAAATACAGTCATTTCAAACTCTATCAACGCTCTTAAGAAAATCAATATCTTGTGCTTTAGAAAGTTTTTTATAAAATTTTCCACAAGATATTGATTTTTATTTTTGGAGTGGTATAATACAACTTGTATGTAAATAAATGAAGAGAGGCATGTTTGGTATGATCACCTTGAGAGAAGAAAAACTGAGAATGGCCCCGGATATTTTTGTTGAAAAACGAGATGGCCGTCGTGTTCAATTCGATGTTGAAAAAATTTATAAAGCCTTGTTGAAGGCGACAGAAGAAGTGACTTCTCTCACTCCCGTGATGGAAGCCAAACTAGAAGCTATTGTCGATCGTGTGATCGCAGAGATCTTGGAACGTTTTCCAAATGGCGTGAAGATCTATGAGATCCAAAACGTTGTTGAACATGAATTGCTTCAAGCCAATGAATATGCGATTGCTGAGAGCTACATTACTTATCGGACGCAGCGGGATTTTGAGCGCTCAAAAGCGACGGATATCAACTTTACGATTGGAAAACTCCTTAATAAGGACCAAGCGGTTGTCAATGAAAATGCCAATAAGGACAGCGATGTCTTTAATACGCAACGGGATTTGACGGCGGGGATTGTTGGTAAGTCTATTGGTCTCAAAATGTTGCCCAAACACGTAGCCAATGCCCACCAAAAAGGGGATATTCACTACCATGATTTGGACTATAGCCCTTATACACCGATGACCAACTGCTGTTTGATCGATTTTGAAGGCATGCTCAGAAATGGCTTTAAGATTGGGAATGCAGAAGTAGAAAGTCCTAAGTCCATCCAAACTGCAACGGCTCAAATCTCGCAGATTATTGCCAATGTAGCCTCTAGTCAGTACGGGGGTTGCTCAGCTGACCGGATCGATGAAGTCTTGTCCCCTTATGCGGAAAAGAACTACCAAAAACACTTGGCAGATGCCAAAGAGTGGGTGCTTCCTGAAAAGCAAGAGGACTATGCTTGGAGCAAGACTCAAAAAGATATCTATGATGCCATGCAATCGCTGGAATATGAGATCAATACCCTCTTTACGTCAAATGGGCAAACTCCCTTTACTTCGCTTGGCTTTGGTCTTGGAACCAATCGCTTCGAGCGGGAAATCCAAAAGGCGATCTTGGAAATTAGAATCAAGGGACTTGGATCGGAACATCGGACAGCTATCTTTCCAAAACTGATCTTTACCCTCAAGCGGGGGCTCAACCTAGAACCTGGAACCCCTAACTATGATATCAAGCAATTGGCCTTGGAATGTGCAACGAAGCGTATGTATCCAGACGTTTTGTCTTATGACAAGATTGTCGAGTTGACAGGCTCTTTCAAGGTGCCGATGGGATGTCGTTCTTTCCTTCAAGGTTGGAAGGATGAAAATGGTGTGGAAGTTAATTCTGGCCGGATGAATCTAGGGGTTGTGACAGTCAATTTACCTCGGATTGCCTTGGAATCAGGCGGAGACAAGGAGAAGTTCTGGCAAATCTTTAATGAACGGATGAACATCGCTGAAGATGCCTTGGTTTACCGCGTGGAACGTACCAAAGAAGCGACACCAGCCAATGCGCCGATTCTCTACCAATATGGGGCTTTCGGGAAACGCTTGGGTAAATATGACCAGGTAGATCAGCTCTTCCGTCATCGCAGAGCGACCGTTTCTCTTGGCTATATCGGACTCTATGAAGTCGCAACCGTCTTTTATGGTCCAAATTGGGAACACAATTCAGAAGCCAAACAATTCACGATCGATATCATCAAGGATATGAAAGCGCGCGTGGAAGAATGGTCTGATCAGTATGATTACCACTTCTCTATCTATTCGACTCCGTCAGAAAGCTTGACAGACCGCTTCTGTCGCCTAGATACGGAGAAATTTGGTAAGGTTCCGGATATCACAGACAAGGAATACTACACCAATAGTTTCCACTACGATGTTCGTAAGAACCCAACGCCATTTGAGAAGTTGGATTTTGAGAAAGTTTATCCTGAAGCAGGTGCGTCTGGTGGCTTTATCCACTATTGTGAATACCCTGTGCTCCAACAAAATCCAAAAGCCCTTGAAGCGGTTTGGGATTATGCCTATGACCGGGTCGGTTATCTCGGAACCAATACGCCGATTGACCGTTGTTACAAGTGTGATTTTGAGGGAGACTTCACGCCGACTGAGCGCGGATTTGCTTGTCCAAACTGTGGCAATAGCGATCCTAAGACGGTTGATGTGGTCAAACGGACCTGTGGTTATCTAGGAAACCCTCAAGCTCGTCCCATGGTCAATGGCCGTCATAAGGAAATCGCGGCGCGTGTCAAACACATGAATGGATCCACGATTAAATCAGCTGGACACCAAGTGACAGATTAGAAAAGGACATTATGGGAAAATACCAATTAGATGATAAAGGCAAGGCTCAGGTTCAACGATTCCACGAGAAGCATTCAAAGGGTGGAATCAATAAAAAAGACCGAGTAGCCAGCCTGAGAGAACAATTTTTAAATAAGAATAAGAAAAAGTGAGAGTTCTCGCTTCGTATTGAAGATGAAATTCTCTTTTGAGACTTTCCTTGGGTGGGTACGGACGTCAGCGAACTTCTACGAAGTTCCATGACTAATTATTGAGCCTAGGGTCTCAATAATTCCGGATGCCTGAAACTTGTTGGTTTCAGGCATTTTTCCCACGGCGGAAAGTCTCAGTAGATTCTTAAAAAAGTTTAATAAATAAGCGTCACCTTATTGATTCAGTATTTAGTAACTCATTTTATTAAAAATGATTGTTTATGTTGTAAAGTGAGAGTTCGCTCTCGCTTTTCTCGTATGGGGGGAGGTAAAGATGGAACTACGTAGACCAACTTTAGCGGATAAAGAGGCCATTCTAAGCATGATGGCAGAGTTCGAAGAGACCCAATCAGCTCATGACGGCGGCTTTTGGGATGCTGAGAATTTTGTTTATGAAGAGTGGTTGGAAAGTAATCAGAATCATGAAATGGGGATTAATTTGCCTGAAGGGTGGGTGCCTGATATTCAGTTAGTTGCTTTTTCGAGAGATGGACAAGCCGTAGGGTTTCTCAATCTGAGATTGCGTCTTAGTGACTATTTGCTGGAGGTAGGTGGTCATATTGGTTATTCCATCCGTCCCTATGCGCGTGGGAAAGGATTGGCAAAAGAGCAACTGCGACAAGGCTTGCAAGTAGCTAGAAGTAAAAATATAAAGCGAGTCCTAGTGACTTGCGATTGTGATAATGCTGCCAGTCGAGCAGTGATTCTGGCTAATGCCGGAGCTTTAGAGGATGTTCGAGGCGGGAAAGAGCGCTATTGGATTGATTTAGATTGAGGAAAGTTTATGAAGTTACAACGACCAACTTTAGAAGATAAAGACGCGATTTTAGAGATGATTGCTGAGTTCGATGCTGCAAAATCCTATATGCACGGTGGCATGGGCTCCACTTGGAAGCGAGCAAAGGATTTTGCGGATTGGTTGCGAATTGTAGAGCAGCAGGAGGATACTGAGAATCTGCCAGAAGGCTGGGTTCCTGCCATTCAATTTTTATCCTTTGATGAGACTGGCTACCCTCTGGGCTTTTTAGCCCTGCGCTTGTCCTTGAATGACAAATTATTTGTAGAGGGTGGTCACATTGGCTATTCCATCCGGCCCAGTCAACGCAGAAAGGGCTTGGCTAAGTTGCAGCTAGAGCTAGGACTAGCAGAGGCTCGAAAACAAGGACTAGAACGAGTGCTGATTACCTGTGATGAAGACAACGAAGCTAGCCGTCGCACGATTCTATCTGCTGGCGGTGTTTACGAAAATACAATCGACAGAAGTCAGCGCTACTGGATAGAGTTAGATGGGGAGGTGTCATGAACAATCCCAAACCTCAAGAATGGAAAAGCGAAGAACTGAGTCAAGGGCGCATCATCGACTACAAGGCCTTTAACTTTGTGGATGGAGAAGGAGTGCGCAACTCCCTCTACGTAGCAGGTTGCATGTTTCACTGTGAGGGCTGTTACAATGTAGCGACCTGGTCTTTCAATGCAGGCATTTCCTATACCAAAGAGTTAGAAGAGCAGATCATGGAAGATCTGGCCCAACCCTATGTCCAAGGCTTAACCTTGCTAGGAGGAGAGCCATTTCTTAATACAGGTATTCTTTTACCCCTTGTAAAACGTATTCGGAAAGAATTGCCGGGAAAAGACATCTGGTCTTGGACCGGCTACACCTGGGAAGAAATGATGCTAGAGACACCAGACAAACTAGAGCTTCTCTCGCTGATTGATATTCTGGTTGATGGTCGCTATGATAAGAGCAAACGCAACCTCATGTTGCAGTTCCGAGGGTCTTCTAACCAGCGGATTATTGATGTTCAAAAATCCCTCAAAGAAGGAAAAGTCGTCATCTGGGACAAGCTCAATGACGGTAAAGAAAGTTTTGAGCAGGTCAAACGAGATGATCTTTTGTAGGATCTTCAAAAAAAACCGGGTGAAAAACCCGGTTTTTTTGGATTCTCTGCATAAGTATACAAGGGATTTTGCTTGTTTTTGAAAACGCTTACTTTCCAAATGTCCATAATGGACAAAAAAGTGATAATTAATGCATTTTTTGCTAAAAATATGTTACAATAAATATGATTAGGACTAATTGGAGGTATTTATGTCACAAAGGAGACGGAGTCGTCGTTCAGAACATAAGTGGGGGCAATTGCGAATCATTAATTCCGTATTGCTTATTTTTTTGCTTATGACTGCAAGTTGGGCGACCTATACCATGTTGGCCAATAACATCTTGGCTTTTCGCTATGTCAATGTTCTCGTGATGGCACTACTAGCTCTTCTCTTGCTCTTGTCAGCTTGGTTTGTGATCAAAAATCAGGCCAAAAAGACAACTTTGGTCCTGCTTCTTGTCGGCTTATTGACTAGTTCAGGAGTTTTGTTTGCTAGTCAACAGCTTTTGAATCTGACCAGTAATGTCAACGGCCACTCTAACTATACAGAGTTTGAGATGGCTGTCTATGTCAAGAAAGACAGTGATATCAAAGATATCAAAGAAATCAAGGAAGTGGTGGCACCAAAGGGCAACAATAACGAAGCCAATCTCACTGCCCTCTTGGACAACATCAAAAAGACCAAGGGTCAGGAAATTTCTGTAGTGGATGCACCGACTTATCTAGATGCCTATAAGAGCTTGCAAGAGGGTAACGCTACTGCTATGGTCCTCAACAGTACCTTTGAAGATACCATTGCAGCAGAAGATGCGGACTATGCGAAGAAGTTGAAGAAAATCTATTCCTACAAGATCCGAAAAGAAGTGGCAGCGACGAGCAAGGTATCTGCCAATGCGGATGTCTTTAACATCTATGTCAGCGGGATCGATACCTATGGGCCGGTAACCTCGGTTTCTCGTTCAGATGTCAATATCATCATGACCGTCAATCGGAAGACCAAGCAAGTCCTATTGACAACGACACCACGGGATGCCTATGTACCGATTGCAGATGGTGGTAACAACCAAAATGATAAGTTGACCCACGCGGGGATCTACGGAGTGGATGCTTCGATCCATACTCTTGAGAATCTCTATGATATCAAGCTCAACTATTATGTTCGTCTCAATTTCACCTCCTTCCTCAAGTTGATTGACCTTCTAGGGGGAATCGATGTGGAAAATGACCAAGAATTCACGAGTCTTCATGGCAAGTTCCATTTCCCAGTTGGGAAGGTTCATTTGAATTCAGAGCAAGCCCTCGGTTTTGTCCGAGAACGCTACTCTCTCCAAGGTGGCGACAATGACCGTGGGAAAAACCAAGAAAAAGTCATTGCGGCCATTATCAAAAAGTTGACCTCTACCAAGGTCTTAAGCAACTACAATGAGATTATCGGAAACCTCCAAGATTCTGTCCAAACCAATATGCAGTTGCCGACTATGATGAACTTGATCAATACCCAGTTAGAAACGGGTGGTTCTTATGAGGTGACTTCTCAAGCGATTACTGGTCAAGGACGAAATGACTTGCCGTCTTATGCTATGCCTGGTTACAACCTCTATGTCATGGAGTTGGATCAAGCTAGCTTAACCAAGGCCAAGGAAACCATTCAAAAAGTAATGGAAGGAAAAGAAAAATGATTGATATCCACTCGCACATCGTCTTTGATGTGGATGATGGACCAAAGACAAGAGAAGATACGCGTGCCTTATTGGAAGAAAGCTATCGCCAAGGGGTGCGGACCATTATCTCCACTTCTCATCGTCGCAAGGGGATGTTTGAAACTCCCGAAGAAAAGATTTCTGAAAATTTTCAAGAAGTGAAAAAAATTGCGGCAGAGGTCGCATCAGATTTAACGATTCATTACGGGGCAGAGATCTACTTTACGAATGATGTCTTGAAAAAACTGGAAGAAAAGATCATTCCACGTTTGGCAGATACGCGCTTTGCGCTGATTGAATTCAGCATGGGAACGCCTTACAAGGAGATCCATACGGCTTTGGACCGTTTGCTCCATCTAGGTGTGACACCGGTGGTGGCCCATATCGAGCGCTACAAGTGCTTGGAGAAAAATGAGGAGCGCGTGCAAGAGATGATTGACATGGGCTGCTACATGCAGATCAATAGTTCCAGCGTTCTCAAGCCTCGCCTCTTTGGGGATGAGCAAAAACAACTCAAAAAACGAGCTCGGTACTTCTTAGAAAAAGACTTGGTGCACTTTGTGGCCAGTGATATGCACAATGTGGATAAACGACCGCCTTATATGGCGGAAGCCTATCGTTTGATCAAGGAAGAATACGGAGAACAACGAGCACAAAGGCTCTTTGTCGACAATCAACAGCTCTTGTTAGCGGATGAATTAATCTAACCATGAAACAGGTGGAGAGATCCACATGAAGGAGTAATTAGGAAATGAACAATCAAGAAAATCAAGCAGTGGAAATTGATGTTTTTGCTATGCTGAAGACCCTATGGAAACGCAAGTTTTCGATCGTTTTGGTCGCTCTTGTCTTTGCCATTGCAGCATTTGGCTACAGTGCCTTTTTAGCCAAGAAAGAATACCAAAGTACTAGCCGGATCTATGTGGTCAGCCGTCAAAACCAAGACAACAATGCCTTGACAAACTCTGATTTGCAGGCTGGTTCTTACTTGGTTAAGGACTACCGTGAGATCATTCTTTCTCAAAATGTCTTGAGCCAAGCTATCGAAGAATTGAAACTCGATATGACACCTGCTGAGTTGTCGAAAAAGATCAGTGTGTCTGTTCCGACAGATACTCGTATCCTTTCGATCACGGCTAAGGACGGAGATCCAAAAGAAGCAGCTCGTATTGCCAATGGCCTTCGGAATGTAGCAGCTGAAAAGATCATTGCTGTGACCAAGGTGTCAGATGTTACGACCTTGGATGAAGCAGAAGTGCCTCAAACACCTTCTTCACCAAATATCCGACGCAATGTCCTTCTTGGTTTTATTGCTGGAGCGGGCTTGATGGTGGTTCTCATGGTCGTAGTAGAAGTCTTGGACGATCGTGTTAAGAGACCAGAAGACGTTGAAGAGCTGATGGGCTTAACCTTACTTGGTGTTGTGCCAGATATTAAGAAACTGTAGACTGGGGATCGCATGAATACGTTAGAAATTTCAAAAAACAAATTGCAAGAAGTTCGGAAGGCAGAAGAGTACTTCAATGCCCTTGCGACCAATATCCAATTGAGTGGGGTGGACTTGAAAGTCATCGCTATCTCATCTGTTCAAGAAAATGAAGGGAAATCAACCACTTCAACCAACTTGGCCGTTGCCTTTGCTCGTGCGGGTTACAAGACCCTCTTGGTCGACTGTGATATCCGGAACTCTGTCATGACAGGGATTTTCCGTAGTCGTACTAAGATTCAAGGCTTGACCGACTTCTTATCTGGCCGTAGCCAATTGGACCAAATCTTGTATGCGACAGATTTTCCAAATTTGGATATCATCGAATCTGGACAGGTCGCACCAAACCCAACAGGTCTCTTGCAAAGCAAGAACTTCACTGTGATGATGGATGCCCTGCGTGAGCATTTTGACTACATCATTGTCGATACGCCTCCAATTGGGGTTGTGATCGATGCGGCCATTATCGCCCAACGCTGTGATGGAACTGTCTTGATCACGGAATCTGGCGCCAATGGACGCAAGGCTGTCCAAAAAGCTAAGGACCAATTAGAACAAACAGGCACACCTTTCTTGGGAGTTGTGCTCAATAAATTTAACATTAAAGCTGCTGAATATGGTTCGTATGGAGGATACGGATCTTACGGAGAGTACGGGAAAAAGTAAAGAATAGGATTGAGGGGAAATGGGAGAAGAAAGAATTGAACTGGAAAAACTAAATATTGTTCTCTTTCAAAGTTTAGCTGTCCTATTTTCAGCTTACATTGTGAGTCTTTTTAAGGATGCAGAATACACGTCACAGACGATCGCCATTCTCTATCTCTTACATTTTGTAGCTTTCTACATTAGCAATATTGCCTATCGTTTTTATAGCAGGGGTTACCTGGATGAGCTCTTTCAGGTCTTGAAATACAATGTGTTTTTCGCTGTTGGGATCACCTTTACCTCTTTTATGCTCGATGGGGTCTTTTCCATCTCTCGTCGGGGGATGATCTACTTCTTTCTTTTGAATACATTTTCTGTCTATGTCATGGATCTCTTGCTCAAGAGATACCGGAGGTCTGTTTCCCCACGGCGGAAAAGCTCGAGAAAGATTTTCCTGATCACAGCGACCAGTCGGATGGAAAAAGTGTTTGATATTCTGCATTCGCCCAGCCTTTATCATGGAGAACTAATCGGTGTCACTGTCATGGACGATACTGATTTTGCTCATTCAGGTGTACGGGTGGTGCAGCCAGATCAAATGATGAATTTTGTGACCAAGGAAGTGGTGGATGAAGTGTTTATCAATCTGCCAAGTGAGGACTACAATATTAGTGACTTGGTCTCGGAGTTTGAGAGTATGGGGATCGATGTAACTGTCAATCTCAATGCCTTTAACTTCGCGTCCTTAGGTAATAAACGGGTTCGAGAAGTCGGAGGACTAAGTGTTGTTACTTTCTCAACCAATTTCTACAAGTCGAGTCACGTGTTTGCTAAACGTCTCTTGGACATTGCAGGAGCCCTCTTTGGTCTCTTGATTTGTGGCCTAGTGAGTATCGTCTTAGTCCCTCTGATTCGCAAGGATGGCGGACCTGCCTTCTTTGTACAGAAGCGGGTCGGAAAGAACGGACGGTATTTCAACTTCTATAAATTCCGCTCCATGCGTGTGGATGCCGAAGAGATTAAGAAAGATCTCATGGCACAAAATACCATGACAGGTGGCATGTTCAAGATGGAAAATGATCCGCGGGTAACGCCAATCGGACGCTTTATCCGTAAGACCAGTCTGGATGAATTGCCACAATTTTACAATGTGTTGATCGGTGACATGAGTCTAGTCGGAACTCGTCCTCCAACGGTAGACGAATACCAAGACTATACGCCAGCCCAAAAACGCCGACTCAGTTTCAAGCCAGGGATTACCGGCCTTTGGCAAGTGAGCGGACGCAGTGAGATTACAGATTTTGACGAAGTGGTCAAACTGGACGTTGCGTACATGGATGATTGGACGATTTGGAGAGACATTCAGATCTTGCTCAAGACCGTGAAGGTTGTACTTAGAAAAGAAGGAGCGAAGTAGGAGACTGCCTACTTCGTCCTTTCCATGTTAGGAGAAAAATGACACAATCAATTTATATAGTTGGTTCCAAAGGTATTCCAGCAAAATATGGTGGTTTTGAAACCTTTGTTGAGAAATTGACAGAATTCCAAAAAGACAAAGAAATTCAGTATTATGTGGCTTGTATGCGGGAAAACTCTGCAAAATCAGACATTACAGCAGATACTTTCGAGCATAATGGAGCAATCTGTTACAATATTGACGTCCCTAATATCGGTCCTGCGCGTGCTATTGCTTATGATATTGCGGCCCTCAATAAGGCTATTGAAATGGCTAAAGAAAATAAGGATCAAGCTCCGATCTTCTATGTCTTGGCTTGCCGGATTGGTCCTTTTATCTCAAAAATTAAAAAGAAAATCAAGGCGATCGGTGGGACCCTCATGGTCAATCCAGATGGTCATGAATGGCTTCGCGCGAAATGGAGTCTCCCAGTCCGTAAGTACTGGAAGTTTTCTGAACAACTCATGGTTAAACATGCCGACCTGTTAATCTGCGATAGCAAGAATATCGAGGCTTATATTCAGAAGGATTACGCTAAGTATCAGCCACAGACGACCTATATTGCCTATGGAACGGATACAAGCAAGTCGATCCTGAGTAAAGAAGATGAGAAAATACGGACCTGGTTTGCAGACAAGCAAGTCTCCGAAGGAGATTACTATCTTGTTGTGGGACGTTTTGTACCTGAAAATAACTATGAGGCCATGATTCGTGGCTTTATGCAGTCCAATTCCAAAAAAGATTTTGTCCTGATTACTAATGTAGAGCAAAACAAGTTCTATGAACAGTTGCGCAAGGATACAGGATTTGATCAAGATCCCCGAGTGAAGTTTGTCGGGACGGTCTATGATCAAGAATTACTTAAATACATTCGTGAGAATGCTTTTGCTTATTTCCATGGTCATGAGGTAGGCGGGACCAATCCATCTCTTCTTGAGGCGCTAGAGTCTACTAAACTCAACCTCTTGTTAGATGTTGGTTTCAACCGAGAAGTTGGTGAAGATGGAGCACTTTATTGGAAGAAAGATCAATTGGCACATGTCATTGATCAAGCTGAGCAATTAGACGCTCAATCCATCGCAGACCTCAATGAGAAATCAAGCCGACGGATCGCAGAAGCCTTCACTTGGGAAAAGATTGTCACAGACTACGAGAAAGTATTTAAAGGTTAGAAATGCAGAAAATATTATATCTCCATGCTGGTGCCGAAATGTATGGTGCTGACAAGGTGTTGTTGGAGCTTATTAAGGGTTTGGATAAAGATGCTTTTGAAGCACATGTTATTTTACCCAACGACGGTGTATTAGTGGGTGCTTTAGAAGAGGTCGGTGCAAAGGTTAAAGTTATTGATTACCCAATTTTGCGCCGGAAATATTTTAATCCAAAAGGGATTCTTGAGTACTTTGGCTCCTATAACCGTTACTCCAAACAAATTGCTCAGTATGCTAAGGAGAATGGGATTACTCTCGTTCACAACAATACAACTGCGGTGCTGGAGGGAATTTATCTCAAACGGAAGTTGAAACTTCCATTGATTTGGCATGTGCATGAGATTATCGTCAAGCCAAAAGCCATTTCAGATTTTATCAACTTTTTGATGGGGCGCTATGCGGATACCATTGTGACAGTTTCAAATGCGGTAGCCAATCATGTCAAGCAGTCGCGTTTTGTCAAAGATGACCAGGTTCAAGTCATCTATAATGGTGTTGACAATGCTGTCTATCAGGTGTTGGATGCTAGCGCTGTTCGTGACCAGTTTGGAATTGCGCAGGATGCTTTGGTGATCGGAATGGTTGGTCGAGTGAATGCCTGGAAAGGTCAAGGAGACTTCCTAGAAGCCGTCACCCCAATCTTACAGGCCAATCCAAAAGCAGTAGCCTTTCTAGCAGGGAGTGCTTTTGAAGGTGAAGAGTGGCGCGTGGATGAGTTGGAAAAGGCCATTGCAGACTCACCAGTAGCTGGACAAATCAAACGTATCGATTATTATAGC
>OIER01001047.1_pt1 | contig 15462 bp, 21 predicted proteins | sample 1581801 | NCBI WGS metagenome assembly OIER01 (sample SAMN03281006, study PRJEB24777) | human gut metagenome | isolation source: fecal sample PR165 from 1 month old male Malay infant, vaginally delivered... | reverse complement strand
CGGGGAGCGGTTGGATCAGGTTGGGGGGGCAGGAACCAGCACCATGGAGTCTGGGCCTTGCGCCATCGCAATGGTCGAACTGGCGCAGACCGATCCTAACCGCTGCGCCATTCTGTGCGCGAACCTCGGCGGCGATACCGATACCATCGGAGCGATGGCAACCGCCATTTGTGGCGCGCTGCACGGCGTCGACGCGATTGACCCGGCATTGAAGCAGGAGTTGGATGCGGTTAATGAGCTGGACTTTACCCGCTACGCCAACGGGTTAATACGACTGCGTGAGCAGCGGGAGGCGCTATGAGCACCATGCGCCTGCAACAACTTCTCTCGCAGTTACGTACACAGCGGCCAGTAACGGTGGTGGGTGCAGCGGTGATTGATGTCATTGCCGATGCGTATGCCCTCCCCTGGCGAGGCTGTGATATCGAACTCAAACAGCAAGGCGTGAACGTTGGCGGCTGCGCACTCAATATTGCCGTAGCGCTCAAGCGTTTAGGTATCGACGCCAGTAATGCGTTACCGCTGGGTCAGGGGGTGTGGGCCGACATTATCCGCAATCGGATGGCAAAAGAGGGGCTGCACAGCCTGATCGACAACGCCGAAGGCGATAACGGCTGGTGTCTGGCGCTGGTGGAACCGGATGGCGAACGTACCTTTATGTCCTTTAGCGGCGTTGAGAATCAGTGGAATGCCGCCTGGCTGGCACAGCTGGATATCCCGCGTCATAGCCTGGTGTATCTCTCGGGTTATCAGCTAGCGTCCCCGTGCGGTGAATTGCTGGTGCAGTGGCTGGAAGGACTGGAAGAGGTGACACCGTTTATCGATTTTGGCCCGCGCATCGGCGACATTCCCGAGCCCTTACTGGTACGAATTATGGCCTGCCGTCCGCTGGTGTCACTTAATCGTCAGGAGGCGGAAATTGCTGCCGAGCGATTTGCATTGAGTCTGGATGTGGAAGGTTTTGGCGCAGAATGGGTGCAGCGTTTCGCCGCACCGGTGGTCGTTCGTCACGATAAAGACGGCGCATGGTATTTCAGCGCACAGACATCCGGCTGCGTACCGGCATTTGCAACGGCGGTCATTGATACTATCGGCGCAGGAGACAGCCACGCCGGCGGCATGCTGGCCGGACTAGCGTCTGGCTGGACGCTGGCCGACTCAGTGCTGTTAGGTAACGCGGTGGCGTCCTGGGTAGTTGGGCATCGTGGCGGCGATTGCGCCCCATCACGCGAGGCGCTACTCCTCGCACACAAAAACGTATAGATCGCTACGACAGTAACTGATGCTGTATTCAATAGGCCGTTGCTGCTGGTCAAGCGCTACCTGCTTGATCACCAGTACCGGCACTTTACTATCCATTTGAATGTGCGCCTGGAACTCTGCATCCGGCATTCTGGCGCTAACGCGTGAGCGCGTGCGCTGTGGGAAAATATGCTGGCTACGAAAATAGTCATACAGAGAAACACCAATGGCATCCACGTCATGAATTAGATGTGCGGGTACCCAAGACTCTTCAATAGATACTGCGTCTTCGTCAACGTAACGAATGCGTTTGAGCAGAAAGACATCACTTCCTGTGACAACAGCCAACTGCTGTGCCACCTCTTCCGGGCAAGGTACAATTCTTTTGTTAACCCACAACGTATCCGGTTTTTTACCGCGCAACACCACCTGCTGAGAAAAACCGCGCGCTTCTTTGAGCGAATACTCGAAGATATTGTTGATTTGCGTTCCGTAACCGCGGGCACGTGTTACTACACCTTCTTCTTCCAGGGCCTGCATCGCCTTGCGTACCGTAATCCGAGAAACGCCGGTCAACTGGCTGAGGTCGCGCTCGCCGGGCAGGATATTGCCGTGTTCCAGGATCCCACTGCGCACAGCATTCTTCACCGTCTGCGCAAATTTCATATACAGCGGCGTGTTATCCGCCGCTGAAATACGTTCATTCAGTTGTGCGATAAGCTGGGTATGCGCTTGTTCCATTTATCTTTTCCCTGGCCGCCGTTTCTGCAGCCAGTATACCCATTACCACCACGCGTGAAAATGATGCACCGGACCAATTCCCTCGCCAACTTCCAGCGTGTCTGCCTGTGCCAGCGCCGCTGAAAGCCACAGTTTGGCTTCCTGTACGGTATCGGCCCAGTTGTTATGGCGCGGACGCAGGGCTGCCAACGCCGCCGATAGCGTACAACCGGTGCCATGGGTATTTTTGGTCATCACCCTCGGCGCGGTAAAACGCTGCTCGCCTTCGCGAGTAAAGAGCCAGTCGGGGCTTTGCGCGTCATCCAGATGACCGCCCTTCATCAACACCGCCTCGCAACCCAGCGCCCGTAGCGCTCTTCCCTGCTCTAACATCTCCTGCTCAGTCTGCGCATGCGATGCCCCGAGCAGTGCAGCAGCTTCGGGTAAATTAGGGGTGATAATCGAAACCTGTGGCAGCAAACGGGTACGCAGCGTTTCTACCGCCGAGGGTGACAGCAACGGATCGCCGCTTTTTGCCAGCATCACCGTGTCCAGCACCACATTTTGTACCCGATGGCGACGCAAACGTTCGGCGACCGCTTCAACAATATCCGTCTCCGCCAACATACCAATTTTTGTGGTGTCGATACGCACATCACTCAACACAGAGTCCAGTTGCGCAGCGACAAAGTCAGGTTCAATACGATACACCGACTGCACCCCGCGCGTATTTTGCGCCACCAACGCCGTAATAACGGAACAGCCGTATACGCCCAGCGCCGAGAAGGTTTTTAAATCGGCCTGAATACCCGCGCCACCGCTTGGATCGGTTCCGGCGATCGTTAATGCGTTAATCCGTTTCATGCTTACTCCTGGGTGTTCAGGTTATAGAGGACGTCGAGAAATGCCGGGACAAAGCTGCCCGGTCCGTTTGATTGCTCGGTGGCGATTTGCCCGGCCTGTTTCATCCAGCTACAGGCGGAGGCGACGTTATCAAGTCGGTCACCACACAAGGCACAACTGGCTGCAACAACCGCTGATAGCGCGCATCCGGTGCCCACCACGCGAGTCATTAACGGGTCGCCGCCGTCCACGCCAACGGTACGCTGACCATCGGTGACGTAATCCACTTCGCCGGTAACCACGACAATGGTCCCAATCTGACGAGCCAGCGCCTGCGCTGCCGGAAGCGCAGCGACAGCTGTATCGGTTGTATCCACGCCGCGTCCCCCACCGTTCATGCCGGCGAGAGCAAGTATTTCCGAAGCGTTGCCACGAATAGCAGCAGGCTGTAGCGACAGTAAATCCAGACAAAAGCGTCGGCGAAACTCAAGCGCGCCTACGGCAACGGGATCGAGCGTCCACGGGGTTTTAGCATGATAAGCCCGCTCAACGGCGGCGCGCATCGCCGTGGCACGCTCCTGAGTTAAGGTGCCGACATTAACCAGCAATGCACTGGCAATAGCGGCGAATTGGCTGGCTTCTTCAGGTTCGATCACCATCGCCGGCGATGCGCCCAGTGCCAGTAATGTATTGGCAGTAAAGCTTTGCACGACCTCATTGGTCATACAGTGTGTGAGCGGGGATAGGGTTCTAAATTGGTGCAAAGTGTGAGCCGCGAGCGCGCGGCTGTGCAGGTCAGGCTGCATGGTTCAGCTCCTGCCCGCGCGAAGAAGGGACACGAGCAGTGTCAGACTTCCCTACGCTGGCATTATCCAGATCAGGTTGTACGCCATATGATAAACCGCATCTGTTACGGGATACACAGGCACTTATAAACTTTTAAAAACATATTTACGTGCATTTATCTGGGTGCTTAAATGGGTACATTCTCAAAAATTGGGTAATTGAAATGAAAGCACCAAAGAAAATCACTAAACAATCCCAGGTTGACGCACTAACACTACCCGCCGATAAAAATGTAATGCGGATCTCTGTACTAAACGGCGCGTTGACGGGTCTTTCGCTGGTTTTACGTCGTACTTCTTCCGGCGGCGTCACTGGCAGCTATATCACCCGCCGAGATGGTAAGGACATATCAATTGGCCCGCGCACGTCCTGGACGCTTGCGGCTGCACAGGAGCGCCATCGGGAAATCATGACCAACATGACGCGCGGTATTGACGCAAGGACAGAAGCGATCACTGTTCCGCACGACCTTAACGCCCTGTTCCGCGCTTATATTAATAATCCTGCTTTTGCGCCTGCTGACTCAACGGTTAAAACATACGTTTGTACCTGGCAAAAGTATTGTAACCGCTTGTCGGCTTACGGCGAAACCACGATCGAAAACTTCACGCGCGCCAGTGCTCACAGTCTTATCCGTACCGTCGCCGAAAAGCACAGCGTAAACAGCGCTAAAAAACTGCGCGACATTCTGTTAGCACTGCGTCACTACCTGGAAAGCCAGTTCGATATAGAAGCGTTTGAAACGCTTATGACGCTGCAAAAACTGTTAGGCAAAAATAACACCGAGCTTGAACGGTCGCGACAGCCGCGCACGAACTATCTGGAAAAAGACCAGCTTCGCGCGTTATGGCGGTATTTGTGCGAAGACGAAACCAGACCTGCGCATCTGGCTGCACGTATGCTTATCTGTGCACCATTGCGTAAAGGTGAAGTTGTCGGCGGGCGATGGGAGGAAGTCGACGAGGATGCGGGCTTATGGCGGATCCCTGGTTCACGTACTAAAACAGGTTTTCCGCTCAACGTGCCGATCAGTCCAGCAATGGAAGAGATATTCGAAGCGGCACGCAGATGCGTTGACGGTGGTTTTATTTTCGGAATCAGTTCGTCGGCGATTAATCACCGCTTGCCGGAAATGCGCGCGGCCTGCGGTAACGCCGAAATGACGGTACATGATTTGCGTCGCACTGCTTCGCAATTGTCGGCTAGCGATGAACTGAACGAACCAGGGAGCGGGTTAACGTTTATTGAGGCGGATTTAATTTTAAACCACGTCAAAGGTGCAAAGAGCCAAGCGAGCGCTATCGCGACCACATATCAACCTGAAACACTACAAAAAATGGTTACTGATGCGATCGCTAAGTACCAGAATTGGTTAGAAAAAGAGATAATAGACATCCCGTAACATGTTGATTTAAATGAAAAAGTTATTGCCTTAGTGAAATGCGATGCCCATACTAAAAACACGTAAATATGCTCATAGAGGTAACTAACGTGTTTTTAAATAAAACTGAAGTCGCACATCGTATCGGGGTAGGTAGAACCAACGTCGATTACATTATCAAGACTGATCCGACATTCCCTAAACCTGTTCAACTCACCCCATCACGCCCACATTGGCTGGATGTCGCGATCGATGCCTGGGCGCTGGCGCGCAGTGAGATGGCGAACCAAAAACAGGAAAGAGGCCGTGCAGCATGAATCACAAGGGAAATAAAAAAGCCCGTCCTGCCAGACGAGCTTTTTTAATTGGTATCAATCACGCGATCAACGAGATTAATTATATGACCGGTCATATTGCAGAACAAGTTATAACCTGTCGGCGGAGGGTCAATAAATGACAACCGCCATTGATAAGACTACTACGAATACAGAATCCCGTAAAGGCCGTACGTCGGCGGCAGAAATCGCCGAAAAACCCCGCACACGCAGCGCCGACCGGTTCACGTTCGGGCTATGGCGTAAACGTGGAGCGTGCGACGTCAGCGAACAATGCGTCGACGGGCTGGCGTACGTGGCTGAATTTATCCAGGCAGGTGACGAACTTTTACCCACGCCTGCTACACCCTCAATCGCTCTTTACGAGGTTTTCACTGCGACAAGCCGCCCCGATACGGTGGAAGCGTTAAAATCGCGAGTGGACGCGCTGGGAGCGTCGGCTGCGTGGTTAGAAGGTGAGGATCGCGCACTTATCGCTATCCCGCACACAAAAACGAACGATTTCGACGCATGGAAAATCTGGAAAGAGATTTTAAAGCGCCTGGAAACGCCGGGGGTAGACATCCGTTTAGTTAACAGCGGCGGAGATGACAACGGTAATCTACAACCCTTCGTCGTTCCGGAAGACTTCATCGTCGACTTTTTCGGCGAAGACGTGATCGACGTAGAAGCCACCGCAGATCGATGGGGCTTTAAAGTTATACAGTCCAAAAAAGACTGTTCAACGGAGCAAGCCGACCCGCGTTTTATCAAAGCAGCACGTCATCAGGGCCAGCCGTTGATTGAAGGGATGGTCGACATCGGCGACTACGGCACCATTTACGCAGCGCCGAACGTCGGGAAAACCACGTTAGCTGTACACATGGCTTTCTGTGTGGCTAACGGCATGAGCCTGTTCGGGCATATGCGCACGTTGCGCAGTCACGTAATTTACGCCGACCTTGAGTTCAACAGCATCGACGACATGCTTACGGCGTCCGCAAGATACCACACGTCGCGTCCAGGCTGGTATCAGATGATCCACCAGACAAACGTTTTGCCCGACCTGGGCAACGACGCCGAAATCGACACCTGGTGCAACGCAATGTTGAAAATAACCAACGGCGAGCCGTGTTTCATTGTCATCGACACGCAGCGTAAAGCGGCGCAGCTATCCACCCGTGCGGGTCAGCCGCTGAAAGAGAACGACAACGACAATATGACCGTTATCGCTAACGCACTTCAGCGTATCGCACACCGCATGAACGGTGCGGCGTTCAGCCTGCATCACACGACGAAAGCCAACGGCGAAGCAATGGCAGGCGGCGGTGCACTGGAAGCCGGGATCACGTCCGCTTTCTGTCTGACCGTTCCGGACAAGTCGAAACCTGATCAGTTGAATCTGATCGCCACAAAACGACGCGGAAATGGTATGCCGAAGGGTACACCCTACGGCATTCAGATGGTCGAAGTAAAAATCATGGACGACGATGATGCCGACGAAGCTGTCAGACGTCATGAAAAATGGTTTGCCGACTCGATACCGTCAGGAGCAAAAAACACCGCTATCAACGATCAGAAGCGCGCCACGTTCGCGACTGGTCCGCGTACGCACGCCAGAACATTCTTTCCTGGATTGTTCGAAGCATTCGAGGTGAAACAGGGCGCATTGTCCGCAAACGCCGTAAAACAGGAACAGAGACGCGACGACATAGCAGCCGCGAAAGAGTTTGTTTTAAATGCGCCGTCGCCGGTCTGCGTTGCTGATGTTCGCGAGGCATTCGGGATCTCTAAAAGTTCAGCACAACGCTATATTGAAACCTTGCTAAAAGACGGTTCGATAGCGTGCGTTGAGAAAGCGGAAGGCCGAAAACCTAACCGATACGGGCCATTGTAGTTTTGCGACCCATTTTGCGGTTCACACGTATAGTAAAACACGTCTGAACCGCTACAAACACAACAAGCAATACACCAACTAATAAAACCACCTTAAGGGGTGGTTTTTTATTGGTGATTGGGATGTCGATCGACGTTGTAAGCACATTTGCGACCTATACGGTGTGAACCGCTACGAGCCGCGCTATTACTGGCTTCGTAACTTTGTGACTCATACCTATAAAACGTGTGAACCACAAAAACACTGAGGACATGTAAAACTCGTTATTACTCGTCTGAAGGGTTGAACAAGCGTAGCGCGTTAGTGTTTGCGGTTCAGATGGTATGAACCGCTAAACCACTGTGATTTAATTCAGTAGTTTTAAACATAAGCGACAACCACAAATAGTGACAACCACTTTCCCCTATACATCACTTCGGCACCGTAAAAACCGGAATCACCTGTTCCGCTTTTTCGAACAGGTCGAACAGGTCATTAACAGGTCAAATACAAATTTCAGGCATCCGCGATGGCCATCGTACGCTTGACGGCGTAAACCACTGCAAAAAAGGACTCACAACGATGCCACGCGCGCCGAAACAACCTGTTAAACAGTCAACCGCTAAAGGTCGGGCTAAAACTCAATTCCAGAAAGGCCAGTCGGGTAATCCGGCGGGCAGACCGGCGGGTCGCATGAACTTCGACCGCATGATCCGGCTATGGGTCGCCGACCACAACGCAGAACACCCCGATGCGCCGCTGGACGCTTCCGGCCTGCTTAAAGATATCGGCAAGCGGGCATCCAGCGCGAAGGCGGAAACCGTGTTTAAAGCATTGTTGTCGCATATGCCGAAGCCGTCGATCGACCCAATCAACATGGACGCGGTCGACTTAAGCGATCTGGACGGTCTGACGGAACGCCTTGTCGAGCAGTTATTCACCGGCGCTAACCCGGACAGCATTAAATTCGCGCTTGATTGCGTGCAGCGCCTTTCCGATATTCGCGCCGCTGAAGCGGAACGACGCGCGCTGGAGGCGTTAAGCAAATGAGAACAGGAACGACGGCAGGACGCCTTAAGAAAGTCCGTCAACGCCTGGCAGCGGCGAACGCGGAGCGGGATCTTGCCAGCGGTAAGCCAACATGGAACACGCATCCGCAGTTCGTCGAAGCGTTGCGCGAATTTAAAATCTATATCGGCGATCCGGTCGACGTGTTAGGCCGCGATTGGGAAGCGTTCTTCCTGCCGTGGGAAGTCATGATCGCCGGATATGCAGATCACGACCTGAAGCGTGAATTTATGCAGCACCAGAAAGCTGACGCGGAAGAGTTCGACGCGCCATCCTGGTCATTCGGCGAAATGGTCGTCCGCCAGCACAAGGAGGACACCGGCGCATGATCATTAACACCAACCAACCGCACTCAATCAAAACGCACAACGGACTAACCAGGCAGGAACGCGAAGAACGCGCAGCGGCTGCGGCGCGTCATCGGCAATTAGACGCCCTGCGCGCCCGCGTACGGGCTTCAATGGCTGACATGGATGAAACACCGGCGGATCCTGCCGCGTACCGTCAGGCGGGCGTACAGGCCGATGCAACGTGGGAAGCGGTAGAAGGCCGCAAGACAACCGGAAAACGGCAGATCGTGAAAGGGCGTAGCGAATCCGGCGCAGGCGGCAACAAACACGCCGTAGCGCCTTTACGCGGTTTACCTGTACAACCACGCACCGACACCGCCGATCGCACCGTGGCGGACGTCCTACGCACGATCATAACCGCTGAAGGCACCGGCAAACGCCTGACGGTGGTTTATCACGACGGCGAACGCGAACCAATGGCGGATGCCCTGCCGTTCCTGATCGATATTATTTCGAAAGAATTACGCCGCAGTGTTTTACCACACGAAGTCAACGCCGCCGCGTCACACGTAGCTTCAAGCGGCGACCGCTTACCATGTTACGGGATTTAAGTTATTGATATTGATCGGTTTTTTGTCTTTACTTGTCCTTAAATTGTCCGTAACTTGTCCCTTGTTGATTCTCGTCAACGTTGATCATGAAACACCCTTGACCCGAAAGCGCACCCCGATGCGTGAGTAGGGTCGCTCAATCCGCCGGAATCCAACCAATGATTACACCCAAAAAAACCGTAACTGTCGTAACACTGGACGCAGGCAGCAGCAACGAAACGGAGATCGAGATCCGCAGCATCGTTGACTGTTCCGTCTTGCCGCCTCCTGGACGTTCGCCAGCCTGCGCACAACTGGCGCGCTGGTTCGCGGATAAAGTCGCAGAGGGTCAAAAATTCCGCCTTTGCAACGCACCCGATGCCCTGATTAAAGAGTTTCGCCGCGCTTCAGAACGGCGAGGCATCAAAGTAAGCGCCGGTATGCCGCGTAATGAATACGGCGAACTGATCGGCCTGAGTCACATTGAACTGAAACAGAAGGAATCAAACTGATGCAAAAGAACAGCGTAGAAGTGAAACGCCACATCCTGAACAGCGCAGGCCAGCCGCATAAATACACCGGCGCAAGTGTCACCCACATCGAGATGGCCTTCGCTGGCTATATGGCGCAGCACCATCCCGAAGTGCGCACCGACGAAGTAGACGGATGGGTCGCGGCGTATGCCAACAAAAACAAACTGGCTTAAGGTGCTAAATATGGTCAACGAAAACGAACTACGCGCCCGCCGCCACCTGATCATTTTGCTGGCTAACGGCATACATGAAGCCCTGGCAATGGATGCCGACAAGCTGGACGACCGCATGAATGATTTATTCATTGAGAAGGTCGGATGCCGTAACTTCGCCAGCGACGAAGAGGAAGACAGCTACGTCGACGGCGTCGAAAAAATGATGTTAGCCGAAGCGTTGCAACGCCTGACACGCGCTTAAACAGTCACACGGAGACTAACCACCATGACAGCACGACGCTACATTTACCGCCGCAGCCGCGCAGAGATCGCCCGCACTATTCGCCTTGCAATGAAACGGCGAGAAGAACGGCAGCGCGCCGCAGCCGCTGCAACAAACACCAACGAAGCCGCCAATTAAGGCGGCTTTTTCTTTCACCAATAAAGTGACAATCGCTTATGGCTGACTTAACGCAATACCTGGGGGATCGTAAGTGGTCGCCCGTTAATTTCCTGTTTAACGACACGTCCGACACCGTGTTCCGTATCGATGGGGCGAACCTTGCTTCCATGACGTTTGACTGTGTGGACAACGAACAGCATCACTGGTCGAACACTATTACTGAATTTCCTGTCGAAGAAAGCGTCAACATCAGCGACAACATTAAGCCGAACCCGCGCGAACTGACGTTAACCGGCTTTATCAGTAACACGCCCATCAGCGGCCTGGTTGACGAACTGGTCAACTTTACCGACCGCTTTTTAAACGGACGCAAGCGCACGCAGGACGCATACAACCAACTGAAGGCGCTGTCGGAACTTAAGATCCCTGTAACCGTGACGACGCGTTACGAAGTATACGAAGACATGGGACTCGCGGATGTTTCTATCGTGCGCAGCGCGGAGAACGGCGATGCGCTGGTCGTGGATCTGGTCTTCCGTCAAATCAACATTGTGTCGACGCAAACTGGAACAGTACCAGAGGGCATCGGTAAACCAGGTGCGCAAAGCGACAACGCCACAAAGACCCGCGCAGGTTCGAAGGTAGACGCGGGTAAATCCACCGGCAAAGTTATGAAAGCGGACGATCCAAACGTACCGAAGCCCATCCAGCGTCACCGGTCGGCGTTGCTCGCGATGTCAGGTGAAAAAACGGGGTATCACAAATGAACGTCGAACAAATCGCCGCACGCCTTAACACTGGTCCCGCCACACTCGGCGAGCTTGTCCGGGCAGGTGCAAGCGCTGTCGTGATCGCCGATATGGTGCGCGCAGGTGTCGCCGTGGTGCTGCAATTCCACGAGGATAGCGACGCAATGATCATCGGCGGATATGGAACGCCGGTCCCGCAATAATTCGCGACCGGTCCCGCCAGTAATTCAGCCCGCATCAGCGGGTTTTTTAATGCTTACAGTTTAATTATGACTGTTCAATGCATCTACATCGTTGATGCTTTGCCAATGTGCATCATATACTCATTACACGTTTTTTAAGTGGTTGCCACTTAAACGCAAAAACGCCGCTACTGCGTCAACAGTAACGGCGTCTTCTAATCTCACAAATGAGGTAAGCATCTGTGAAACTGATCGATACTTTACCGCCTGCGCTGGATGTCGTCCATTACAAGCAAACGCCCTTCCCTGTATGCCAACCGTTCTACGGGGTACAGCGCCATGATTAAAAACGACCGCGACGTCGCACGACTGCGGATCCCTGAAGGTAAAAAGTCCGTCACGCAGCCAGTGAAAACCATCGCGCCCGCTGGCGGGCTGTACCTGCTTAAACGCGTCACGCCTGCCGGTAGTGAAGTGCTAACGTGGTTTTTCAGACACGGCGGCAAGCGTCATACCGTAGGCAACTCAAAAACGGCCTATGCGACCGCCTGCGAGCTTTACGGCGAACTAGTGGCACAAGTGCTACGCAACGAAGTAAAACCGGCTGACGAGCGCCCACGGTGGACAATGGACACGCTGTTCAACAAGTGGATCGACGCCGAAGGGACGCCAGGCGCAGCGGTCGACCTTTCCCGCCTATGGCGTAAGCACTGGTCGCCGGTATGCGGCAACCTGGTAGCGGTCGAAATGAACTACCGGCGCATTGTGGAAATCGTTAATAACGTGCGCGCCGGTATGATTGAGCGTGATGGCAAAGTTCAGGCCAACGCCTTAAGCCGTGGTGCGCGCTTTATCCCGCGCATGTTCGCTTACGGCTTCAAACACGGTATAGCCAACGAACAAGACGAGCCGATCACAGTACCGCAAACGCTGAAGGCCAGCATCGATAAGAACCAATTACCGCCGAAGACGGAACCACGACAGGCCACCTTAACGGCGGGACAATTCCGCGAACTGTTCAACCAGCTACCCGACAACGATGCCGGTAACGCGCTGCGGGTCATTATGCTAACAGGTCGGCGTAAGCGTGAAGCCACGGAGATGGCACGGCAGGAACTGCGCGGCGACATTTGGGTCATCCCTGGCAAGCGCACGAAGAACGGCAAGCCGCAGGAAGTGCCGATCCTTAGTAACCTGTGTGCGGTGCTGGCGCGTTCCACCAACGAGATCGGGCGCTTATGGGAAGTCGGCGCGACAACACCGAACCTGGTATTAAACCGGCTGAACGTGATGGCCAGTTACGAAGACGAGAACGGCGAACCGGTAGTCGTACCGTGCACCGTGCACGACCTGCGCCGGTCGTGGGCTGAATTGCTGCGCACTGAATGTAAGTTAGACCGTGAAACTGTCGATCTGATGCTGGCGCATACGCCGCAGAACGCCGATACAACATCGACCACGTACCAGAAGTTACGCATCGATATGCAGAGCGCCGCAGTTGTCGACGGTTGGCAACGCTGGGATACGTGGTGTAGTGAAGCAATAAGCAAAGCGGAGGGCTTTTAATATGGCACGTTTATTTTTAGCGGTAGTTCTGGCAGTGTTCACGGTATCCGCGTTCGCCGAAACAACAGAACGTTGCCGGATTAACTCGGCGGGCGACACGGTATGCACTGGCAAATACGGTAAGATCACGAAGCGATGCCACACAGACGGCACCGGCGCGGAAACATGCACCACGTATTAACGGCGTGAACAGTCATTCGCAAACCATTAACGACGATAGCCCGCTTTAGGCGGGCTTATTACTTTTTAGAAGTCACAAAAGATTCTATGGTTGTTCCTCTGTTTCTTCTGAAATTACTTGTACTACTTCCCCGCACTCTCCACATACTACATGCAGTTGGCTGTCTTCTTCAGACTCGTAAATTTCACTATTTAAGCTATGACAGTTAGGGCATTTTATTTCGTTATCAAAACCAATGAACTTAAGGAATAAATTTTGAATTAATGAAACAGCAGTGCAGGTAAGTAAAAGGCAAATTTTTGCATCGGGAATATTTTTATTTGAAGAGTGTACTGTTTCCGCTGATAAATCCCATGCAGATTCGATCGTCGATCGGCAGTACTTCCTAAGACTCGAATTACGTTTCCCTGCGGCGTATAATCCAATGATAATACGGCAGATATTTTTAAAATCAGCAGCCTTAATATTTTCTTTCTTCAAGATATCTTCATGAGTTTTATAAAGATGAGCGGCAAGCTCAACCATGCTTTCTCTGCATGTCAGCCCAATACTTTGTATGTCTTCAGGTGCGTTAATATCATTCAGTGCAATGGCGGAGGCATTTAGCCTACGACTGATGGAACGTAGCATATCTATATCTAAAGGCAATTCATCAATGACATGTTTGAAATTATCATGATGCCTTGCTTGCAGTCTTTGTGTTATGCCTAGATGAAAAGAGTACGCTTCATCGGCAGAAAAGAAATATTCGTCTTGAGTGTATAAATTTAAAGGAACATTTTCACCTTCAGCAACCCACCAGTTGCCATCATTTTTCGTCTTAACATTCCAAATATTAACTTCAAAACCTAAATCATCAAATGTCTGCTCGACCTGCATATACTTTATATTTTCGACATCTTGTGACTTTAAATAATCAGTAATTCTTTTCTCTGCATCAATTCTATATTCAGGTGTCATTTACATTCCCTTTAATAATATACTAATCATGAAAACACATCATCGCATAGTGATGTAGTCCCTGAATACATACAGGGTTACGATTCTAAGCACTAGCAAGATTTACCAAACGATACGCCCATCTGGAGTATGGCCTTTAGCACTCTTTACAACCTCGAGATCAACAATACCATAAGGATAAACTCTCTTAACTCTTAATACTTCATTGCCAACCATTTGTATTTTCGAATTAACACTTTCTAGGCGTAATACGATGTTTGATGCCCCTTTTACTTTGGCGCTAGGATATATAAGCCCATCAACATCCTGCCACTTCCCAAGCAGAAGTCGACAAAAAATCCTTGAATAAATATAATTTTCCTCTTGAGCATAGATACTATTCAAGAGTTCAGCCGAAAGAGAATCCATATATAAATATGATTGTAGCGCCCAAATATCATCCTCGCCAATTCTGCGAATAGCATCTCGAATTTCATTAAATACCTCGGATGAAATTGTTATTACGCCGTGATAGGCATTAAATACTTCACCTATAGCAAAACATCGCATACCGGCATCTGCTTTTTCTGGCAACTGAAACCGCGCCACATGAACGTAATCACCTTCCTTTGCATTAATTTCAGCCAGTGCAGTTCCTGGGCTAAAAGCACCATAGAAAATGGCTTGCCCCTCTTCATTCATGCGACCCGTCGTGCATTTATTCGATGGGGGCGGGTATATCTCACTGATATTATTATACCCATGTTCGGATTCACATTTTCTTGCTCTGAAAATTGGCCTTTCATAGCCAAACTTAAAATTAATCCCGCCATATGATTCAAGGTACCATTTAAGTAACTTTTCAACTTTTTCCGGTTCAACTGTGCTTAGCAAATCATTACGAAATCGATCAAGACTATTTATCTCAATCACTTTTAATTTATTATCCATGTACATCCCCATTACTTCTCAATCCTGCTCATAACTGTACGCTTCCTGCTGGCTTGTTCCTATCCTTGCGCCCTATGCACAGGCTAACGTTTCCAATCTACTTTTCAATGAGCTGGTGCAAAAAAGTGTGTTTACCGGTTGTAATCAAAGATGGGTGCTTTTTTGGGTGTATTACGACGAAGGATGCCGACAATACTGGCTCTGACATCCCCCAGATCAGGTGGTACGGGTATTTCTCAGCCTTCACCAGGAAGGGCACCCCGAGTCGTTGAAACACAAACGTAATATGCTGGTTTCAGTAACAGGATACTGCCTGTGCTTAGCGATGTAAATTGGCGTACTACCCGCCCTCACAGTGAAACTACTGGTCAAGGTTGCTGCAATTCTGTACTTTCATTTACACTTTTTACGAAATGACTGGAGTGATCACAAAATAGTGCTTGTCAGACATCCGGTATGCCAGGAATGATACATGACTGATTTTGATGACCCGAAGAGGTAGAGAGGATGGGTATGAAGAATAAAATGTTGCTGGGTGCACTCCTGCTTGCGAGCAGTGTCGTCTGGGCCGCGCCGGCTGCAACAGCTGCCCCCACCGGTATCGATAAATATGAGCTAAGCAGCTTTATTGCT
>OIER01001043.1_pt1 | contig 15528 bp, 9 predicted proteins | sample 1581801 | NCBI WGS metagenome assembly OIER01 (sample SAMN03281006, study PRJEB24777) | human gut metagenome | isolation source: fecal sample PR165 from 1 month old male Malay infant, vaginally delivered... | reverse complement strand
CGCCGCGGGTTCCCTTGAGCCGCGGTCGGGGTCGGTCGCGGTGACGCGTGTGTCGCCGTGCGGGGGGCGGGGCGGCGGGGACGCGGATGCGGCAGGGTGCCCGCCACCGGACGACGTCAAGGCTCGGGCCGCATCCCCGGTGGGTCCCCTGGACAGGGCGGCCGAGGAGGGGAGGTTCGCGGGCCTGGGGGAGACAAAGCCCCCCGCCGATACCGTCGGCGGTGGACTTGATCTCGTCGATGCGCGCGATCATCCTCGCCTCGGCCGCCTTGTCCAGCGTACGCACCGGGGATGCGTCCAGCGCTTCGACGTCGTCGGGGGTCGGCAACGCTACGTCATCGGCGTCCTCGACGCCCGCCCCTCCGATGGAGATCACATGCGACACGGTGCGAATGCCGAACGCCTGCTCAAGGAACCGCGCGGCGACCGCGCCCAGCGCCACGCGGGACGCGGTCTCGCGCGCGCTGGAGCGCTCCAGCACGGGTCTCGCGTCGTCGAACCCGTATTTGCGCATGCCGGTGAGGTCGGCGTGTCCCGGCCGCGGCCTGCTCAGCGGGGCGTTGCGCCCCTCACGCGGCAGATCGTGGTCGAGTGGATCCGCGCTCATCACCTCGGTCCATTTCGGCCATTCGGTGTTCGCGATCTCGATGGCCACCGGTGATCCCAGGGTCTCGCCGAAACGCACGCCGGTGAGCAGACGCACCTTATCCTGCTCGAATTTCATGCGCGCGCCGCGACCGTATCCCAGGCGCCGTCTCGCCAATGCATCGACGACGTCATCGCTGGTGACCCGAACGCCCGCAGGCAGCCCCTCGATCATCGCGACCAGCGCCTCGCCGTGTGATTCCCCCGCCGTCTGCCAGCGCAACATGCCATGCTCCTTTGATTCAATCGGTAACTTCGCTATATCTTATGTCATGACCTACCTTGCATACCTTCCCAGCTTGATATGTGGTATCGCCGTGAGTGTCGAGGACATTCGGCGCCGGCGTGTGCCGCGCCTGTGGATCGCCATCGGGTGCCTGACACAGCTGGTGGCGGTCATCATCGTCGCCGTCATGGCGAACACGATGTTCCTGCTGGTGCAGGCCCCTCTGTTCGCCGTGCTCAGTGCCGTGCTGCAGGCCGGGCTGGCGATGGCCAAGCCCGGATCGATGGGGTTCGGCGACGTGACCTGCACGCTGGCCATGGGCCTGGCCGTGGGGATGGCCGGGCTGACCGCCGTGGTGGTCTGGTGGCTGGCCATGGGTCTGCTGGGATTGGCATGGATGGCGCTGTGGCTAAGGTTCGATCCCCAGCGCCGATCCGACCATGCGGGCAAGGTCCCGTTCGCACCCGCGATCGTCTGCGCGGCGGTGGTCGCGGTCATCGCGACGACGCTGCTTTAGTTCGCGCTCTTGTTGTTGTCCTTGTATTCCTTGACGTACTGCTCGAACTGCGCGTTCTGCTCCTCGACGGAGCCGGTGGTGAATTTCGTCTCGCCGGTACTCAGGTTCACGGTGACGAAATACAGCCAGTCACCCTGCTCCGGGTTCATCGCCGCCTGGATGGCGCTGTCTCCCGGATTGCTGATGGGCGTGGGGGTGAGTCCCTTGTTGACGCGCGTGTTGTATTTGTTCGACGAGTCGTTGAGCTGCGCGTTGGTCAGCTGCGTGCCGTTGATGCCCAGACCGTACGCGGTGGTCGAATCCATGCCCAGCGTCATGTCGCGGTCGAGACGGTTGAGGATGACGCGGGTCACCTTGCCGTAGTAATCGGACGAATTGACCTCGGCCTCCGCGATGGAGGCGATGATCAGCAGCCGCTGCCGCTCGTTGCCGGTGGGCACGTGCATCTCGTTGAGCTTGGAGACGCGCTTGTCGACGATGGTCTTCAGGATCTTCTGCGCGGAGCCGAGTCCCTTGACGTCGTACTTGCCGGGTTCCAGCCATCCCTCGAAGTTGCCGCCGGCTTCCGCGGGCAGTATTCCCTCGCCTTTGGCGTCGATGATCTTCTGGAATTCGGATTCGTCGATCTCGCTGAGCGCCGCGGCCTTCTTGATGACGTCGGACACCCGCTCCCCCGCGTTGACGTCGAGGAAGCCCTCCGCCTTGCTCTGATCGGACAGGATCGCCGCCACGGACGACGCGGGCATGTGCTTGCGCAGCTGATAGGTGCCCGGGTACAGCGTCATACCCGATGAGACACCGGTGAACACGTCCGCGGACTTGACCACTTCGGCCTCGACGAGACGCTTGGCGATGCTGGACGGGCTCTCGCCCTGCGAGACGGTGAACTCCACGGACCCGTATCCCTGACCGCTGTAGTCCTGCACGGAGTAGGTGTCGCCGTCGTTGCGGTCCCTGATGGCGCGCAACGCCCTGACTCCGAAGAACCCGCCGGCTATGACCACGACGAGCACCGCGACGACCATGGTCAGCACGATGATGGTCTTGCGGCGGCGGACATTGCGCCGACGGCGCATTTCACGCCGTGATTTCGGCGGTTTGGGGGGCTTTACCGACGTGGTGTTGCCTTTGGAGTCGACCCAATGGGTGTTCTCCTCGAAAAAATCGGCGAGGTCATCTGACACTAGCTCTCTCCTCACACTTTCATGGCGCCGTCCAGCGCGGTCTGCAATATCACGACAGCTGATTGCTGATCGACCACCGGACGATGACGGCGGGACCCGAGTTGTGCTTCCAGCAATTGCCGATGCGCGCTGACCGTGGTCAGCCGTTCATCCAATAATGTTACCTGAGGAATGTGGTACAACGCGAAATCGTGTTCATCCATCAAGTTGCGTATGCGCTTTTCCAGGTTCGCGCTCCAACGGCGAGCCTTCTTCGCGTTTTTTCCTTCGGTGCCGTCAAGTTGAAGCGGCAGTCCCACCACAATGTGGTCCACCGCTTCGTCCTCGATGACGGTAATGACGTCATCCAGCGCACGGAACGAATCGCCGTATGCCTGGATGTTGCCATAGGGATGGGCAAAGGTGAGCTCAGGGTCGGACAATGCGAGCCCGACCCTGGCGTCGCCCAAATCAACGCCTAGCCATACCACCGGATGGTTCAGCCCTTCAGCGCCTCGGCCTCAAGTGCCTTCAGCGCCTCGTCGATGCGGCTCGCGTCGGAGCCGCCGCCCTGGGCGAAGTCCGGCTTGCCGCCGCCACCGCCGCCGAGCATCTTGGATGCCCCGCGAACCAGGTCGCCGGCCTTGATGCCGTTCTTGCGGGCGACCTCGTTCGTGGCCACGGCGACCATCGGCTTGTCGTCCTCGGAGACGCCGGCAAGCGCGACGACGACCGGCGCGTCCTCGCCGAGCTGGGCGCGGACGTCCATCACGGTCTTGCGCAGCGCGTCGAACGAGCCGAAGTGGCCGACGTTCTTCGCAGCGACCTTGACACGCGCCGCGGACGTCTTCGCGGCCGCGACGAGCTGGGGCACGGACGCGGCCAGCTGGCCTTCGTACATGGCGGCCAGACGGCGGTCGGATTCCTTGAGCTTGGCCAGCAGCGTGTTGACGCGCTCCGCCAGCTCGTCCGGGCGTGCGTTGAGCTTGTCGGACAGCTGGGAGACCAGGGCGTGCTCGCGGGCGTTGAACTCGTAGGCGCCCTGGCCGACGACGGCATCCACACGGCGCACGCCGGAGCCGATCGAGGCTTCGGACATGATGTTGATCGAGCCGATCTTGCCGACGTGGTCGACGTGGGTGCCGCCGCACAGCTCGCGGCTCCAGCCGTCCTCGCCGATGGAGACCACGCGCACGATGTCGCCGTACTTCTCACCGAACAGGTGCATCGCGCCGAGCGCGATCGCGTCGTCGAACTTCATTTCGGTGGTGGTGACGATCAGGTTGTCGCGCAGACGGTCGTTGACTCGCGCCTCGACGGTGTTCATCACGTCCTTGCTCGGTGCCGACGACCACTGGAAGTCGAAGCGCAGGCGGTTCGACTTCCAGTGGTCGTCGGCACCGAGCAAGGACGTGATGAACACCTTGTGTACCATGTGCGTGGCGGTGTGCGAGCGGGCGATGGCGCCGCGGCGGGCGAGATCGATGCTCGCGCTCACCTCGGTGCCGACGGCCAGCGTGCCTTCGGTCAGACGGCACTGGTGGACGATGAGATCCTTGATCGGCTTCTGCACGTCGTCGACTTCGAGCACCGCGCCATCGTCGGACAGGATCTCGCCCTGATCGGCGAGCTGGCCGCCGGCCTCGGCGTAGAACGGCGTACGGTCGAGGATGACCTCGACGTTCGCGGGGGCGCTGACGGCCGGAACCGACCCCTTGCCCTCCTGCATGATGCCGAGGACGCGGCCGCGAGCGGACATGTCGGTGTAGCCGAGGAAGTCGATGGGCTGCACGAGCGTCTTCTTGAAGTCGTCGTACACGCTCAGGTCAACGTTGTGGCGCTTCTTCAGCGCATCGGCACGGGCGCGGGACTTCTGCTCGCTCATCAGCTCGCGGAACTTGGCCTCATCGACCTTGACGCCCTGGTCGGCCGCCATCTCCAGCGTCAGCTCGATCGGGAAGCCGTAGGTGTCGTGCAGCGTGAACGCATCGTCGCCGGAGACGACCGGGTCGGAGGTCTTCTTCGCCTTGTTGACGGCGACGTCGAGGATTTCGATGCCGTTGTCGAGCGTGCGGCGGAACGCGTCCTCCTCGCCGTAGGCGGATTCGGAGACGTCATGGAACGTCTTTTCGAGCTCCGGGTAGCTGGCGACCATCGCGTCCTTGGAGACGGGAAGCAGGTGCGGGATCACCGGCTCGGTGACGCCCAGCACGCGCATGGCCTGGATGGTGCGGCGCAGCAGTCGGCGCAGCACGTAGCCGCGGCCGACGTTGGACGGGCGCACGCCGTCGGACATGATCATCAGCGCGGAACGCACGTGGTCGGCCACGACGCGGAACTTGACGTCCGCGGCCGCGTCCTCGCCGTACTTGCGGCCGGAAAGCTGCTCAGCCGCTTCGATGACCGGGTAGACCTCGTCGGTCTCGTAGATGTTCTGCTTGCCCTGCATCAGGTAGGCCAGACGCTCCAGACCGGCACCGGTATCGATGTTCTTCTGGTTGAGCTCGCCGACGATGTGCAGGTCGGTCTTGGACTTGACGTTGTCGACCTCGTAGTTCTCGAACACGAGATCCCAGATCTCGATGAAACGGGTCTCGTCGGCCGCGGGGCCGCCGTCCTTGCCGTATTCGGGTCCGCGGTCCACGTAGATCTCGGAGCAGGGGCCGCCGGGGCCGGGGCCGCCGGTGGTCCAGAAGTTGTCTTCCATGCCGAAGATCTGCATGTGCTCGGGGTCGAAGCCCTCGTTCTTCCAGATCGAGCGGGCTTCCTCATCATCGGTGTACGTGGTGACCCACAGCTTCTCGGGATCGAAGCCGTAACCACCTTCGGGCTGCGGCGTGGTCAGCAGCTCCCAGGCGTAGTGGATCGCCTCCTCCTTGAAGTAGTCGCCGAAGGAGAAGTTGCCGAGCATCTGGAAGAAGGTGCCGTGACGGGTGGTCTTGCCGACCTCGTCGATGTCGAGCGTGCGCACGCACTTCTGGTTGGAGGCCATGCGCTTGTGGGGAGGGGTCTGCTCGCCGAGCAGGTACGGGATGAACGGCACCATGCCGGCGATGGTGAACAGCGTGGTCGGGTTCGGCGAGATCAGTGACGCCGAAGGCATGACCAGATGGTCGTGCTTGGAGAAGTAATCCAGATAGCGCTTCGCGATTTCTGAAGTGCGCATGAGTTGGTGAGCTCCCTTGTGGGTTGGGGCCGTGCTGGCCCGCATGCAAAATGATAGATAAAAATTTGAACAGCTGTTATGCGTGTGAAAGTGGGGGGCATGCCCCGGATTCGCTACCGCGCGGCGCGGTCGATGTAATGTTGGTTGAGCTCAGCCTCGCGGGCTCGGCGGGTGGCGTTGAACTCGTTGACCAGGCCTTCCAGCGTCCTCATGCCCACATGGTCCTGATCCGGGCCGAACACGAACGCTCGTGCGGCGTCAGGGGTGTTGGCCTTGACATAGGCCTGGGCTTTGATGACGGCTAGGGCGCCGACGGTCACACCGACACCGATCCAGAACAATCGTTTGAACATCACTGAGCCTTGCTTTCCTGCTGTCCGGAGCCTTCGACGGAGTCACGGCCGGTGCTCTTCTTGGCGACGAACGACTGCGCGGTGGATTTCAGCGCATAGAAGAACGACGCGATCTTGATGACGGGCTTGCCGAGGAACGAACCGTAAAGATCGGTCAGGGCGCCTACGTTGTTGGCAGTGGACGACGCGGCCGCGGAGATCCTGTTGACATCCTCAAGCGATTTGTTGACCTGCTTGACGGTGGTGACGCCCTCATCGAGGGCCGGGATGGCGTGCTCCCCCGACTCGCGCACGGTGTCCGCGATCTGGTCGAACAGCTTGCCGAGGCGAATCAACGGATAGATCATGAAGCCCGCAAGCACGGCGAACGCTATTGCCGCGATAAGGCCGGCGATCTGGCCAACACCCATGTGTACCTCTTTTCCGTCCCACAGGCATACGCCCGTGCACACAATACCCGCAACACACTAGCCGTCACCCGAGACCGACGCTGCCGGCGGCATGCGGGTCGGCCGGCCCGGTCGCGCGTCTCACTGATTGTATGACACGACGCTGAGAGCCACTTCGAACGGCTTGGTCGTATCGAAATCAAGGCACGTAACCGACCCGTTGGCCGGCCTCTCGCTCAGGTCATACCCTTCCGGCGCGAAGCGGTGCATGAGGCTGAGCAGCGTATTGCCATGGGATATCTGCAGCACGTCGTCGCCGTCCTTGAGATCCGGGTTGGACGCGATCAGGGAAAACGCCCCGTGCACGCGGACCCAGTATTCGGCGTCGGATTCCGCGTCGTGGAACGGGTCGGCCTCCTTGAGGAAGTCGCGGGTCGCGGCGAGGCCGTACTTGGCGACGATGTCGTTGTAGTCCTTCGCGCCGTGGGGCCCTCCCGCGGCCGTCCAGGCGAGCGACATGTCCTGACCTTCGAAATAGCCGTAGCACTGCTCGCGGAAATGCATGTCCGACACGAGCACCGGCCGGGCGTTGCCGACCTCCTCGTTCACGTCGAGGATGCGCTTCGCGGTGATCTGCGCACGCGACGTATCGGAGCAGTACGCGGCAGCGAACCGCACGTACTTGAGTTTTTCCGCCGCCTTGTCGGCGTCCGCCAACCCCGCTTCGGTCAGCGGCGCATTGCACCATCCCTGAAGTCGGTTATACCTGTTGAACGTGGTCTGTCCGTGGCGGACAAGATGCAGATGGAGAATCATACCGACGATTATTCCATGCTTCCCGCATGCCACAAAACCCGCCGCGCCCATCGCCACAGACCCCTCCAGTCTGCTAACGCCCCCGCTGGCGGGGGGGGCTGGCGGCGACAGCCGACTGGGGGTGGTCGCGGTGATAGGCGAACTACCCCACCCGCTTCGCGGGAGCCCCGCCGGCAGGGGCATATGCATATGTAAGGAGTTCCATATCATGACCCAGATCAACCGAAGCGATCTGTATGACGTTGTTGTCATCGGTGGCGGCCCTGCGGGACTCACCGCCGGCCTGTATCTCGCTCGCGCCCGCTATCGCGTGCTGATTCTCGAAAAGGACGATTTCGGCGGCCAGATCACCATCACCAACGAAGTCGTCAACTATCCCGGCATCGGCCGTACGTCCGGTCGTGCGCTCACGCAGACCATGCGCAACCAGGCCAAGGATTTCGGCGCGGAATTCCTCTCAGCCGAGGCTACCGGCCTTGACGTGAACGGTGACATCAAGACCGTGCACACGTCGCGCGGTGACCTGAAAACGTTCGGCATCCTGATTGCCACCGGAGCCAGCCCACGCAAGCTTGGTTTCGCCGGCGAGGGCGAGTACGCTGGCCGCGGCGTGGCCTACTGCGCCACATGCGACGGCGAATTCTTCACCGGCAGGGAGGTGCTGGTCGTCGGCGGCGGTTTCGCCGCGGCAGAGGAATCCGTGTTCCTGACCAAATACGCCTCCAAAGTCACGGTGCTCGTCCGCGAACCGGACTTCACCTGCGACGCGGCGGTGGCTGCTGAAGCCAAGAACAACCCGAAAATCGACGTGCGCTACAACGTCGAGCTCAAAGGCGTCACCGCCGGCAAGGGTGGGCTACGCGAGGCGACGATCCTCGACCGCGGAACCGGTGAGACGGAATCGTGGAAGCCATCCGACGACGGCACGTTTGGTGTCTTCGTGTTCGCCGGATACGTGCCGGCCACCGAGCTCGTGCGCGGTGTCGTCGAACTGGACGACCACGGCTACGTGGTCACGCGCGGATACCTCGAGACCTCGGTGCCGGGCGTGTACGCGGCCGGTGACCTGCGCGTCAAGAACCTGCGTCAGGTCGTCACCGCCACCGCCGACGGTGCGATTGCCGCCGTGGAACTGGAGCGTTACGCCAAGCAGATGAGCGAGAAAACCGGTCTTGTGCCGCCTCGCCCGACCGCATCCGCATATGAGCAGGTCGAAGCGCAGACCGCGGCTGCCGTCAACAGTGCTGCCGCTGCCGGCACCACGCCCGCCCCGGCTCCTGTCAAGCGCAGCGCCGATACCGCCGCCGCGACGGCCGCCGCCAAAAAGCCCGGCGAGCTCTTCTCCGCCGCCATCAAGCAGCAGCTCGGCGTGGTCTTTGGCCGTATGACCCGCCCGGTCACGCTCGTCCTCGAACTGGACGATACGCCATTGTCGACGGAGTTGCAGGGATTCATCGGCGAGATGGTGGCGCTGTCGAACGGCAAACTGAATTCAGTCGCGGTCGATGCGGCGGGCGTGATCACCGCTGAGGACGGTTCCAGCGCGCCAACGTCGTTGACGGTCGGCGAGCCGTTGGCCGTCACCTTGCCGGATGGCGCCGAACTGCCGGTATATGGTTCGCTGGATGATTCCGGTCGCGCGCAGTTCGACGTAGCAGGGGTGCTGCCGTCTGCGCGGCCGGTCGTGCGCATGTGCGTGCCGGTCGAGAATTCCGACGCCGGTACGTTGCTGTTCACCGGCTTGGCCTTCCACGGTGTACCGTCCGGTCACGAGTTCAATTCGTTCGTGCTCGGCCTGTACAACGCCGCGGGTCCGGGCCAGCCTCTGGACGATGACCTCAAGGCTCGCGCCGAGGCCATTGACACGCCGATCGACGTGATGATCCTCGTCTCGCTCACCTGCACGATGTGTCCGGAAACCGTACTGGCCGCGCAGCGCATCGCGTCGCTGAACCCGAACGTGCGTGCCGAAGCCTACGACGTCGCGCACTTCCCCGAGCTCAAGGACCAGTATGGCGCGATGAGCGTTCCCTGCATCGTCATCAACCATCCCGGCGGCGAGCAGAAGGTCGAATTCGGCAAGAAGAGTGTCCCGCAGATGTTGACATTGCTCGGCGCATAGTGGGCGCTGTGCCCGGCGCTGTCCTTTCATCCCCTTTCAATAATTCTTACATGTTAGAATACTCCGTTAACATGTTAGAACTCCGTTGACCGTGGCCGGCGGACATGGTGCTTTCGACGCGCCACACGGCATCAATAGGGGGGCACGCTAGGCGGAGGCCCCCGGATCAGTCAACTATGAGAGTCTATTGTCGCGGATGTGGGCAGTTACCTCGTTCTTGGACGAATACTGTCCGGGACGATTCAGGAAGTGATTTACTTTCAGTATCTGAAGCCCTCCGCCGTGCGTTACGGTTCAGGCCCCGATGGATCTCTTGCCCTCGCCGTTCCTGCCGCCGAGATACTTGACCAGGCTGATGCTGATCAGAGCCAGGGCGAACAGGCCGGCGAACGCCCAGGCGCTCAGCGCGAGACCGTGCGTGGTGGAGACGGTCTTGGTGCCGAAGTGCTGGTCGAGCAGCACCGGCAGCGTCGAGAAACCGCCGCCGTAGCCAGCGTTGATGAGGAACAGCATGGCCAGCACGGCCCACAACAGCGCATTGTTGATGCTGTTGGTGAAGATCTGCAGCAGGCATACCGCGATCGACATGATGAAGATCACCTGATAAACGGTTTCGCGGCGCTTCAGGTGGTCGGAGAGCGTGGAGAAGCCCACGCGGCCGGCCGTGTTGAACACGGAGTCCACGGCGAGCACCAGGCCGATGATGCCGGCGATGGCGGCGGCGAATTTGGCGGGGCTCAGGCCGGCATACTGCGGGAAGGCCTTGAGCACATCGTGCAGGATGTCCTTCTCCTGGCTGATAAGCGCCAGGCCGCAGGTGATATTGATGTAGAAGGCGATCCAGATGCCCCAAAACACGGGCTTCCTGAGAATCTCCGCGCGGCTTACATGCGAGGTCACGGGATCATACACCCAGCCGGCCGGACGCTTGATGAGCAGGAAACCGAAGAACATCATCACCGCATAAATCACGGCGAGGATGAAGAACATGTTGACCAGCCCCACCGTGCCGATCAGGTACTCCATCAACGGGCTGGCGATGGCCTTGGCCAGGCCGAAGCCGGCGACGGCGATGCCGGTGGCGAGGCCCTTGTTATCGGAGAACCAGAGCATCAGGTTCTTGACCGGGGTCAGGTAGCCGACGCCCAGGCCGATGCCCATGATCGCGCCGTAGCAGATGAACACACCCGGCAGGAATCCCAGTGCGATGCTCACGCCCGTGCCGGCGAAGCCGACCACGAAGCAGACCATGGAGACGAGTGCGGATTTCTTGATGTTCTTCTCCACCATGGGGCCGGCGAATGCGGCTGACATGCCGAGGAAGAAGATGGCGAGTGAGAAGCCCCATTCCACGGAGGCCGGGCTGGCGTTGAGCCTGTCGGCGATGAGCTGCTTGAACACGCTCCAACAGTAGACGGTACCGATTGGGATATGAATCAGCAATGCGGGGATGATTGCGCTGGTCCAACGATTCTCGGTAAACCTTGCCATTCGGTAGGATCCTTTCGTAACTGGCTGTACGATGACCTGCCGGCCTGAACAAGAGCCGCATCGCTCACTCAAGGCACATCATGCAGGACTGTTCGTGAACATGCGAACAATTCACTGAACATCGTTGGTGTGCATTCTATCAGCGTTCCAGCTCTTGTCGACGCCGACAGCGCTACTATAACGCCACTTCGCTGGTGGGATTGCCGATGATTGCGGTCTTGATCCGTGAACTTATTCACATCGGAATGATTATGAAATCGTATCAATGTGATTGATAGGGGGGGAAACGCGAAAGCCCCACCCGTGTAGGGCAGGGCTTTCACGATATGTGCTGATATAAAACGGAGCCTCCGCTCGTCGCGGAGGCTCCGTGCTGCGGTGAACTTTGCGCGCGCAAAGCTATTGCGCAAAGCCCACCGCTACGTTTTGGTCTTGGAAAGCCCGGTGGGCTTTCCAAGCGGTGTTGGCCGCGCATGCGGCCCAACACCGGCCAAAACGTCAGCCCGTGTTCTGCAGGCCGGCGGCGACACCGGAGACGGTGCACAGGATCAGATAGATGAATCCCGCCTGCTGGCTCTTGCTGAGCTCTTCCTTGTCCACCTTCTTGCGCAGCGAACGCAACGCAAGCACCTGAGTGACGGACAGCGCGTCCACGTACGGGGAGCGGATGCGGATGGCCTGGCCGAGCACGTGACGGTGCTGCAGCGGCCATTCGTCGTTGACGATCTTGAGCACCCACTTGGTGGTGAGCTTCATCTCGTCGAGCACCTTCTTCGACAGGTTCTCGTCATCGCCGAGCGCCAAGTACATCTTGGCGATGCGCTCGTCGGTCTTGGCCAGCGACATCTCGATGTTGTCGATGAACGTGGAGAACAGCGGCCACTCCTCGTACGCCTCGCGCAGCGTGTCAAGGTCGCCGAACTTCTCGCAGGCCGAACCAAGGCCATACCATGCGGCGAGGTTGATGCGCGCCTGAGCCCAGGAGAACACCCACGGAATCGTGCGCAGGTCGTCGAGCGACTTCGCGCCCAAACCACGCTTGGCCGGGCGGGAGCCGATTGGCAGCAGGCCGACCTCGGTAAGCGGCGTGACGATCGAGAACCACGGGGCGAAGTCCGGCGTGTTCAGCAGGTCGAGGAAGCGCTCATGCGAGGCGTTGTCCAGAACCTCGGTCATATGGGCGTACTTCTCGGTCATCTCCGTGTTCGTCTTCTCGACGCTCGGAGCGGACTGCAGCAGCGTCGCGGCGGCGACGGATTCCAGATGGCGGATGGCCAGCACCGGGTTGCCGTAGCGGGCGAAAATGACCTCGCCCTGCTCGGTGAGTTTGAAGCGGCAGTTGACGGAGCCCTTCGGCTGGGCGAGCACCGCGCGGTTGGCGGGGCCACCGCCTCGACCGACGGCGCCACCACGGCCGTGGAACAGCGTCAGGTCGATGTCATGCTTCGCGGCCCAAGCGACGATGCGCGATTCGGCGGAATGCAGCGCCAGCGTAGCGGTGGTCGGGCCGGCGTCCTTGGACGAATCCGAGTAGCCGAGCATGACCTCCATCTTGTTGCCGGTGGCCTTCAGACGAGCCTGCACCTCGGGGATTTTGACGATCTCTTCCAGCACGTTCACGCAGTTCTGCAAGTCCTCAAGCTGCTCGAACAGCGGGATGACGTCGATGACCGGCACATCCTCCGGGTGCGAAAACGCCAGACGGTTCAGCTCGTACACGTCGCGCACGTTCTGGGCGCTCTTCGTGAACGAGATGATGTAGCGGCGGGCGGCCTTGATGCCGTTGCGCTTCTGGATGGCACCGAGGGCGCGGAAGGTGTCGAGCACCTCGTGCGTCATCGGTTGCAGTTCGCCACGCTCGCCGTGCAGTCCGTGCTCGCGGATGTCCTCCAGCGCGCGGGCGTGCACCACGGAGTGCTGACGGAACTCCATCTCGACCATGTGGAAGCCGAAGGTCTGCGCCTGCCAGATCAGATCCTGCAGCGGGCCATACGCCGAACGCTTGGCGCCGGCTTCGGCCAGGGAACGCTGCACGACCTGCAGGTCGGCGATGAAATCGTCGCAGCTGTGGTACATGAGGTCGGCGTCGCGCTCGATGGTGTAGCGCAGGCGATCGGCCATCACCAGCATGACGGCGCGGTGCAGCTCCTTGGTGGAGATCAGTGCGGCCTTGTCGGTCAGGCGCTCGCTCATCTCCTTCTGGTGGCTCCACAGGCTCTTCAGCTCGGCGCTGGCCGGGGTCGTCTCGGACTCCATGGTCAGGTTGCGGCCGACCGTGCGGGTGGCCTCCTCAAGGGCGCTGATCACATGGTCGCTGAACTTGCGGGCGACCTGACGGCTGACCTTGGCGGTGACGTTCGGGTTGCCGTCGCGGTCGGAGCCGATCCAGCTTCCCGGATGGAAGAACGCCGGGCACTGCGGCTGTTCGAGACCGGCCTTGTCGCCCAGCAGCCAGTCGTTGAAACGGTGGTAGACCTTGGGAATCGTGGTGAACAGCGTGTTGTCGAAGATGTCGAGGATGGTATCGGCCTCCTCGACCGGCGTCGGCTTCTTCAGCGCGATCGGGGAGGTGCGGAACAGCGCGTCGATCTCGTTGTAGAGGCGGCGGACGTTCTCCTTCTTGTCGGAGCCGCCGAGGCGCTTGTTCTCTTCCAGCAGCTCCGCGATGCGGCGGATCTTGCCTTCGACTGCCTTGCGGCGCGCTTCGGTCGGATGCGCCGTGAACACCGGGTGGAATTCGAGCTTCTCCAGCAACGCCTTGGCTTTGGCCGGCCCCATTTCGGTCAGCAGCTGATGGTAGGCGGTGGTCAGTTCGTTCACCGGGTCAACGGCTTCGTCGTCTTCCACCTGGTTCTCGCGCTGGTGCAGCACGGAAACGCGGTAGTTCTCCTCACTCAGGTTGGCGAGGTGGAAATATGTGGCGAATGCGCGGGCGAGCAGCTGGGCGTCGTGCAGATTCATCGCATCGATGGTGGCGACGGCCTTTGCCAGACCATCCTCATCGGGGTGCGGATCCGCCGTCGCTCCGGCGAAATGCTCGGCGCTTGCCTTCACCGCGTAGTTGCGCACGGTGTCGAACGTCGCCAGCAGCTGCGGGTCATATTCGCCCAGTACGTCGCGCAGAATGCGCAGGCACAGGCTCATGTCGTTGCTGAGCGACTCAGGCAGCTCCCGCTCTTCGGGGCCCTTGGTCCCGGTGCCGGTCGACACGATGGTCGCGTCGGCGGGCGTGATCTGTTGATCGGTATCGGTCATTCATAACCTCCTTTGTCTTTTGGGTCCGGTTGCTCGGTCAGTCGGTCCTCCGCGGCTCCTCCGCGGTTGTGTTGGCCGTCAGTTGCGAGCCCACAGCCGGTTGCGCCAAAAGCTGTGTGCCCATTCTATTGCCCTGAAATCGCAAGTTGTATTACGAAGTCCAATTTTTCTCTGAAGGATTACTGGTAAACATGCAACCTTCACTATATCTTCACGCTGTTGGATGGCCCGGGAATGTCGTCCTGAATATCCTCGTCGCCGAATCGTCCATAATCTTGTCGAAGGTAGTCCATCATGCGAACGCCGGTTTCGGTCATACCCCATGAGTTCACGGCGCGGAGTAAGAATGACTACTGTAACCATCTCGAAAACACGCCCGAGCACACCCATAGGGCGGCAAAAACAACGGCATGATACGGATAGAGAAGAACATGCAGCAGCACAAGAACGGCGACGCGCCCCATCAGGACGCGGCGACGGCGGTGAGTCATTTCCACACCCACTCCGTTCCCCTTGACATGGAAGACATTCGACGCGACTGGGACAAGCCGATCTCCGAGGCCGGCCTCGCCGCCAAGACCAGCGTTGTCGTGCGCGTCGGCGCACTGGACCTGGGTGCTGGAACCGGAAGCTTCCGCGTGCGCGAGATGATGCACCGCATCGCGTACCCCCTGGGCGTGCACGTGCGCGCCGACGTGAACCTGACGGACATCGAGGCCACCTGCACCGATGACGCCAACCGCATCACCGAGGTCATCGACCTGCCCACCACCGGCGTCAACACCGAGCGCATCTGGCTGCTGGAGCATTACACCGACTGGTTCAGCGTGAACCTCGGGCTCGATTCCATGTACCATCGCGCGGGCGACGTGTCCGAAGGTGTGGTGCAGAACCTTGAGCAAAGCGACATGTCCGAGGTCTCCGCGCAGCTGGCCAAGAAACTGCGCGCCGAGAAGAAGGCACAGAAGGAGCTCAGCGGCGAGGCCTCCGACGACCCGGTGCTCGACGCCCTGGAGGCGGCCGAGGTCACCGTGCCCGTCTCCATGGTCCGCGCGGCCGCGGCCGACATCACCGCGGAAGGTTCGACGGACGACGAGCTGCGCTCCGAATCCGAGGCCGCCCTGAAAGAGGATCGCGAGGCCAAGCTGCTGCATGACCGGTTGATGCAGCAGCGCTCCGGAAAGCATGATTTCGTGGAGACGCCGGATCTTGACGCGGCCGCCGCGGCGGCGGGTGGCGCAGGCGCGGGCGCAAGCAGTGCGGAAGACCAGAACCTGAACGAATTCGGGACATCGATGTCGGCGGAGGCGCTGCTGGGCGCGAAACGCCGGAAAACCCGCGCCCACAAGCCGCTGACCGGCGAGTACGCCGAGCAGGAACACGAA
>OIER01001041.1_pt1 | contig 15534 bp, 16 predicted proteins | sample 1581801 | NCBI WGS metagenome assembly OIER01 (sample SAMN03281006, study PRJEB24777) | human gut metagenome | isolation source: fecal sample PR165 from 1 month old male Malay infant, vaginally delivered... | reverse complement strand
TATTTTTAAATTTTTATTACTAATAATATTGACAAACAAATTTAATATGCCATATCTGTTATCACAATAATAAAAAAGGAGCCATTATGTCAAACACAAGTGTTATGTTAACTAAAGAACAAAAAGCAATTATTGCAGAAGCATTAGATGTTATGCCCGAAGATCTGGAAGAAATAAAAGTTAAAGCAAGTGCCTGTAAAAAGACATCCTTTCGTGACGATTTTTCGATGGTCTTTAAAGATAATACGGCCACACTCGCCCGAATGGATTTGACACCAACGGCATTCAGAATTGTTCTTTATCTTTTCTCGGCCATTGATTATGGAAATATTATCCCTGACTTTTCACAGTCACGTACCGCCAGAGAGTTAGGACTGAATAAATCAAATGTTTCACGTGCATTCAGAGAATTATTTGAGAGGAAAATACTGATCCGTAATGCTGAAGATGGTCAGGTTTACCTGAATTCTAATTTATGCGTAAAAGGTATTCCTCATCGTTTCAATGAAGATCTGATGGATAAATTCAGTAAATCCAGACTTGAGACTGAAGATTTTGCCACTTCATTCAACTTTTATCGCGCAGGGCGCAAAACAAAGCCTGTAAAAAAATCCAGAAACAGATATCCAACTGACGGCATTCCCTTTTAAAAGACATAACAGCGCGGTGATTTTACGCCCCACACCAGCGAAAAACTTAACAAAATAAAGGATATCTTTATGAAGCAAAGACTCCCTGCTTACCTTTACCAGAATAAATTATCAGATGAACAACGCAATCTGAACAATACTGCTCACAATGTGTTTTGGCTTCTCACATTAATCGCTTCATACACACCAGATAAAAACACTGTTTACCTGAACTTTCACCGTGCAACATCCATCGCACAGCAGGAAGAGATACATATTACGCCAGCCCGATTTTATCGGGCCATCGATGAACTGATTGATACGAATGTTATCATACCTACTGAGTTTAAATACCAGTATCGTTTAAACCCTGTATTTTTCAGTTATCTTAAATAAAACAAAGGGCTGAGAATGAAAGTTCAGGATATTCCTATCCTGCAATGCTTGCTATAGCAAAACCACATGACCACTATCAAAAGCACATAATCTTTATCTACCATTGCCAGTAGGATTAAAATAAGAAGGTACAGACTTGTGCTGTCTGTACCCATGATAATTTATTACAGACTTTACACCTTTTTACCTGCGTTATTCTTTCTGATAATATTTTTTTCATTGACAAGGTGCTCAATACACATTCGTACTTCATCATTAATGGTAACATCTGTAGCACCCTCCACCAGTATAGAACACAACAAATAAAGAAGGACGTGTTCAAACTCTATCTCTTCGACTGGATCTACATAATTACGATAGGTTTCAATAGCCTCATACAAGCTATCCGGTGAAGTCACAAATGCACATACAAAATCTTTATCTTCCGGTACTCTGATTGAATTATTCATTTTAAATCTCCTGTACTTATTAATCTATAATGTCACGGTAAAAATGCCATTATAATTTCCACCAATGACTATTGTTATTACTTCTTAATACCAAAGCCTGACCTAATACTACTTGTAAAATATCAGGCGGCCCTCTGCTCATTGTTGAATAGCACCATTTATTTTTACACACCAAATTTAATGCACTCATCATTAACCCCGTAATCAGGCTGCATTTTTACGTGAACGCTCAATTGCAGATGCGATCCATTCATCAATTTCGCTTTCGACAAATGCAATTGCACGCGAACCAATTTTTATTGGTTGTGGAAATAAACCTTCGTTGATTAGACGATAAATCCAGGCCTTGCCATAGCCGGTTCTGTTCATAACTTCTGGCAAGCGAATTAGGCGGGTATTTTGATTTTTCATTTTGTTTTCCCTTTATCGTTGTGATGGGATCACTATACGAACAGTTGGGAAAAGAAAGGAGCGAGTTTCCTAACTGCAGGGTTACGGTCTGCCCTGCAGTAGTAGACTTCGGGAATTCGAGATCAGTTAGAATCAGAGAGTTTCATCACATCTGAAACTCTCATGTTTTTCAGGTGGGGATTTCGGTTCATGAAAAAATTGAACTGCCTAATGAAGTCTATCGTTGCAGCTTTCATCGCAAGCGGACGATCTGAGTCTTTAATGTGATACCCTAAACGGGTAGTTGTTTCTTCATCTTCATCAGTATAAAGAAGCCGGGAGAGGCGATCATCTGAGATTCTTAGTTCTTTCCTTTTTGCCCAAAGTAAGATGTCCAGCATCGCAACCAACCTGTAATTTATGATTTTTTTAATGGTTCCATAGCCGAAACGAACGATACCGGTTTCATTAACTTCCACTCCTTTTACCGATCTCCATTGTGGCAGGGCCGCTTTTATCGATTCGGCTATTTCATCGTCAGTACCACTACCAAGATCGATTTCAAGCAACACCGTTTTCTCACATAAGGGGGACAAGAGTTGTGACACATAAGCTTCGTGATGAGGCGCATTAACACAATATTCATCGTTTCCTTCCTCCCAAGTGAAAAGATTCACACTAAGGGCCATCACACTAAGTTCAGCAAGCCTGGTGATATCCGTGATAAAAATGTGTGGAGGACTGTAGAGAGTATCGTTAACTGTTGGATAATCGAGTTGCTTCCCTTTGAAAAGATGGGGGTTCCCACTGAAAATTTCAGTCATGTACACCCATAGCCCTTTCTTTTCTTCGTCAGTAGGCCCTGGCTTGTACAGAAGCGCTCTTGCCCAAAGTTCGTGATACAAGGCATTTAAACTGATGTCTTCGAGCTTGCGATAGTTATCTATGTCAAGCCAAGCTTTGATTTCTTTAGTATGCTCTGGTGACCAGTTTTTCAAAATTCAAATCTCCTGCCTTCTTAAAGATTTAAGTCATACGAATAGAGTTCAGTTAGTTTGAAAAAACTACCGTATTCACTAATCGATGAAAAGCAGTTCCTGCTTGCACGTTAACCTAGCCAGAAGGAAGTTGAACTGAGAAATTTGTTATCTTTTGATGCAACTTGCCAGGGTCTACGTCCTGTCAGGAGAGAAGAGGCAGGGATATGACCCGACTACGCCCTGCCTCTTACTTTACTCTGGGCGTATCTTGTCGTTGTTCTCGACCTGTTTGCCAGAAAACCCGGTGGGTGGCAATGAAATTCAATTCTCACCTGACAGCAAACTTACCATCAGAGCACTGGAAATGGCTTGGGAGCGCCAGGGGTCAACAACGGGTAAAAAGTGATCCACATACCTCCACCACCGACGGTCTAATGTTGATCCACCTTGTTTACTCAGGATTAGCTTCAGCGACAACCCCGGCTTTCCGTTTTTGATTCAGTCGATAGCCTTCTCCTTTTATTTGTACGATGTGTGTGATGTAAAATCCGGTTCAACATTGCCGATATAATGGTAGCATCTCCCACGAAGGTTTGGTCCTATAGTCCGGACGGTAGGTTACAGGCGTAAATTTACTGCAGGTGTTTCTGATGTATCCACGGGTGGTTTGTTGAAATTTTTATACCGCACATCATGAACACCTTTCCCCAGTTGTTGCATTTCACAGAATTTCTGATATCTAATGACTTAAACATTTTTTCATGGGGGTGTTTATGGACTTAGTCATGTCCTTATTACAAAAGGGATTATTAGAAAAGGCATTAGACCTTGCCATTTCTGAATCATTCTTCAATGCAACGTCGCCTGATGGTATAAAGAATGCTTTAAAAGCTGGCTATGATATTAATGCTGTTCATAATAACGGTGACAATGCCCTTTTTAGCTGCAGAACCCTGGAAGCCATGGATTGCCTGCTAAGTTATGGAATTAATATACACCATATCAACGGACATGGGCAAAATGCGCTCTTTCATCAAAAAAATCCAGAAATACTGAAGAAACTGATTGGACTGGGTTTAGACACCTCGCATACGGATACTAATGGCTACACATGCATTTTTGAACATTACAGGAATGCTGAAGGACTGACAGAATTAATTAATGCTGGTTGTGATATAAATCACATCGATAAAAAAGGAAGAAATATTCTCTTCTTGCCCCTCTCCCCGGAAGTTTTATCCGTAGCAATAGATGCTGGATGCAATGTCAATCAAATTGATCATTCAGGGAAAGGGTTTATTGACAATGTATATGATTATGAATTACATGATATCATTCTCTCGCATATTGATAGATTTGACAGAAGAACGCTGCATGTAGATTTTTGTAATCTCGACTCAGCCTTTTTTTTGTATTACCTTTCTGAACATGGATTCAAAATAGAACTTAATAAAGACCATTTCACCATTAACAGTTACATTGGTGATTATAAAGAAATCTTATCCATACTTGATTTCATCAGTGAAATTCATGATATTCACTTCTATAAATACAAAGGCGGTCCTCTCTATAACGATATCGACAAGCGAATTGTAAAGTGGATGATAAGAAATAAGCTCTTGGTTGATTTATCAAAAATAAATAAACACAAGGATTACGAAGAAATTAATTCATACAAAATCCGTCGCGAACAGAAAGAAATCTCCAAGCATTTAAAACCTGCTAAAAGTATATCTGTAACAGTTAAAAATGGCGGAAGATTGTGAGAGCTTATATGTGTGATTTATTCGAATTGTTTCAATATACTGCCTCAACATGAACAAAGAAATTCAGCATTAACTATATTGGGAATTAGTCTATGAAACGTATGGTGCTAAGGGTCTGACGCCTCTGCCTGGTGATGTGGAAGCAGCAGGCAATTTGAAAATATCTGCTCGTTGTTTAGTGAACTTGTCAATCATTACCCAGTGATATTGGTTATCAGCAGTCGTGCTGGATCACGGCACTTCTGGAAATAAAATTTATGAGGTAAAGGATTGTCAGACGTATTCAAGAACTGCCCGTCGCTGATAGCCAGTATCAATGTCAAATCAGGTTCTGATCTCCTAATCGTGCTCTCGCGATCAGTTTTCATAGAAACAGTATCCTTTATGCTCAGAAAGGCATATCCCCCTAAAGTAGCTCAGGTTTACCTGGCTGAGGCTATGACGCGAAACCATTAGGGAATCTGAAAAAAGTAAAGACTGTGTGATTTGTGAGCTTGATTGAATGCACTGTGAGCTCACGCCGCTGGCGATATTGCTTAAACACCACCGGCAAATAGATCGATAGTCCCCACGGAGGAACGAGGGCATGCCAGCTTACGTTGTTCAGGAACTTCTGCTTAGTGCCAGAAGCAGACATTTCTAGCTTTAAAACTGGGAGCAAGTCAGGGCAGCTCTTTGCAGTATCGTTTGACCGAGCACTCATTCAGGAGCCCCCAAAAAAGATACGTTATTTTTTTCGACTTGTACATCAAAGAGCAAAGGAAGCAAAGATGTCTGAATTAGCACAAGAATCAATCGGAACCAATGACTTCGAAAAGTGGCTGAATGAACGTAGTAACTGGCTTCAAACGGCAGCAAAACAGCTTATCGAGAATAAACGTTTACCAAATGAGGTCGAACTCACTGAGCTGGTTCGACTCTGCAAACTGGAAGCAGCTAAACAAAATGACCCTGGGTTCTTGAAGGTTGCACCTGGCTCATTCTCAGCAGGGTTGCTACAGCGAATTGTACGTATTGAAGAAGTAAGACAAGTATTTGGTGTAAATGCCATCAAACCAGGGGCGTCCTTACCATTCGGAGCTGGTAGTTTAGCTGTTATATATGGGCAGAATGGCTCAGGGAAAAGTAGTTTTTCTCGTCTGCTCAAACAACTCTGTGGCTCACGTTCAAGGGACGAAATCCGCCCGTATGTTTTCAGCAGCGAAGAGCATACTTGCAGTGCTCAATGTCGAATCACCATTGATGGTAAACCCGTAGAAATCAATTGGCAGGCGGGGGCTGCCCCACATCCGATGCTCAAGTATGCCCAAGTATTTGACTCGAAAACTGCGACTCAATATATGGGACGCACTGAATCAAGCTACGAACCGAGCAGCATGCGTTTTATATCTTTGCTCATTCAGATCTCAGGAATGATTTCTGAACAATTAAGTCGAGAGAAGGAAAAGCTTGTCCGTGCTCTTCCACTTTTCCCAAGTGATCTTACAGAGACCGCCGAAAATACTTGGTTCTACTCTCTTAAAGCATCAACCTCCGCTGAGAAAATTGAGTCGTTTTGCCAATATGGGAATGATTTGGAAGATGAGCGTATCAAAGGTGAAGCTCTGTTAGCAGAGAAAGACATCAAGGGACGCCTGATTGCAATTAGTAAGGAAGAGATTGCCTCAGAAAACATTAAGCAGGCAATGAGGTTATTGAAGGAAGGTCTTGCGGATGGGAAAGCCGAGGAATTGTTTAAGGCAAAAGAATTGGCTGTTGCAGCAAGAAAGGCTGCCAATATAGTTGCGCAGCAGGCATTCGCAACAGCCCCCCTACAAGGCGTTGGTGAAACGGCTTGGAAGCTAATGTGGGATCAAGCGCGAAACTACTCTATTGTTCATGCTTACCATAGCCGCGAATTTCCCGTTACTACTGGAGGTGCGTATTGTGTGCTCTGCCAGCAGAAACTTACGGAGGAAGGCTCAGCTCGACTCAAAAGTTTTGAGGCTTTCGTTACGGCTGGTTTAGAGACCACGGCAAAAACTGCGGAAGCCACTAGCGCTGAACTCATTGCGAAGGTCGTTCAGTTACCTTCAATAGAGGATTGGATTGCACGGCTGGCTCAATTGAAATTTGATGAGACCTTTGCTCGTGCCTGTTATGAAACTTTGAAAGCAAGGCGCTCATAGTTTGAGGCATGTACCGCCGTTGGTTCTATCATCGCATTCGATTGGGCGCTTATTGATCAGGCAGTTGAAAAACGTGCTATCGACTTAATTGCTGAGAAGATTAGTTTGATGCAATTGCAACAAGATGGGCAACGCCAGCAACTTGAAAAACGCATTAAGCAACTCAAGGCACTGCAATGGTTATGTCAAAACAAAATGGCAATTCTCGCCGAGCGTGAGCGCTTGGTTGCAGTGGATTTGCTAGATAAAGCTGTGAGACTAACGGCCAGCAATTCCTTGACAACTAAGCGTACCGAACTAGGGAGAACTGAGCTTGATGCTGGATATCAGAGCCGTTTTGATGCGGAGTTAAAGGTACTTGGTGGGCGACGTTTGCCGGTAGTGCCGCAGAGCAAAGCTCAAGGTAAAGGAGTAATAACTTTTGGGCTTACCCTTGTCGGGGCACGAGCTGGCTTCACTCCTGATGTAATACTCAGTGAAGGAGAAGCCCGCATTGTTGCATTAGCGGCATTCTTGGCCGATACGACTGGTTCGAATCAGTTAGCCCCCTTCATCTTTGATGACCCTATTTCGTCATTAGATCAGGACTTCGAAGAGCGGGTTGTAGCTAGGCTTGTCGAGTTAGCGAAGACCAGACAGGTCATAATCTTCACACACCGCCTTTCGCTTGTTTCCATCATTGATGCTGTAATTAAAAAGCACAGTGAGAATCCGGCTAATGAGAAAATTAACCATACCGTGCAGTCGCTTAGACGATTAGATAAAATTTCGGGAATCTTGGCGCAACACAGCTTGCGGGATGCCAAGCCTGAAAAGTCGCTTAATATGATTAGGGATCATGTCATCCCTAAGCTCAAAAAGCATCAAGCCGATGCAGATGCCGATGTTTATGATCTTACGGCAAAAAGTGCATGCAGTGATTTTCGGATAATCTTGGAACGAATAGTAGAATTTGTCCTTTTAAATGATGTGATTGTCCGGTTCAGACGTGATGTCAATACTAAAGGGAAGCTGCGGGGTATCACCAAGGTAATAGCAGAAGACTGTGATCTTATTGACGCGCTGATGACCAAGTATTCAGTTTACGAGCACTCTCAATCCGATGAGCTGCCTCTGGTTCCGGTTGAACTCGATGAATTCGAAAAAGATGTATTGGAGCTCATTGCATGGATAAATGAGTTTAAAACTCGAATCGGCTGAAGTTAAAATTGCGAGCGGCCTCGCAGCCATGGGCCGCTATTCGCTCACAACGGATCTTATAACTTTGCTTTCTGTCCGCTCCGTGCCAGGAGCGGACATTAGCAATTGTACTTTGCTTTGAAACCGCTACCAGGCGGTTTTCTTACCCCCTCTTCCAGGAATTCGGTAAAACTCTAATTCTGCCAAACTAAACATAAAAAAACCGTCCCTAATGAGACGGTCTAAAACGTTAAGCTGAATGCGATTTTGCAGCTGAAGACATCTAAAATTATACAACAATAATTTATAAATTTTCATTATCAATAAACAAAGGCTATGACGCTAATCAACTTTTGAATTACTCAAATATTCTCTCATTCCCTCATCGATTGAATCTTTATGAAAAATAGAATTCATTTCATTATGAACGGCTGTCAATAATGTATCGACTTGCAGAGATAACTTTAGCAGCTCACCTTTTTTTTCGTCTGTGTCAAATATCTTCCTGGTTCCATCAGGGACCTCCAGTTTCTTTGCTTCGTCAAAATTATGCCATAACCAGTCAAGCCAGCGCTGTGTTTCGCTTAGTATTGCAAGTTCATAGAAGTGACCTCTTAAGAGGTTGCCAATATCAGCATGATACATAATAGATGCAATATCAAAACTACTGAGGTTTATTTCTATGCTTTCCTCATGCGCATCTGCTTTGATATTTTTAAGTAATCTTATTGATTTCCTTAAGCCGCCTAGCGTTGTGTTGCAGCGGCTCTCAATATAATTAATATGAAGGAACGGCGTGTTATAAATCCGCTGGTTATCCTTTTTATTTAAAATTGCCACACCTCTGTCAACTTCATTGCCTGTATCTTGATATCTGGCATTATTCCACCAAACAGCCGGGACTACATCCACATCTCTGGCTAAAGAGCCGCCAGTTATTTTTACTGCTTTAGAGTTTTCAGTGTGAACCTTTGCAGCCGGGAAAGCAGCCCTGAGGCTATCTTCAATTTCTTCCCGTAGGATCTGGAGTACATCTACAGCTTGTTTCTTGGATAAAACATAACTATTTGCTTTGCTTCCTTCGTTTGAAAAAACGAATAGCTGTTCATCAATAGTAAGAATATCTACATCGCTAACGCCTTTAATATGGATGTTAAGCGGTACAGAACCCTGCAAACGAAAGGATGCTGTAATTTCCTTTTTTTCCAATCGGTTAGATAGTTGGTTTTCTATCCTTTTCCCTGTTTCGATGCTAACCCTAGTATAAACTGGATCAACTTCCTGCATGGCACCTAATGCATATTTCGTAGCTGATTTCCCGGAAGCCCTGCTTTCCCATGTTTCTTGTTGTAGAGATTTATTCAGTAAGATCTCTCTGCTTTCAAGCCCGCTGTCCATTGCAAATATTTCATTTATCCCTCTTCTTCGCGTTCTTAAACGTTCGATTCGTGATGAAAAGTTATCGGCCATGTTATAACTTCCTTAGCTTCATTGTCCCAAAGGTATTCCGACCTCTGCCATTAAAATACTCGCCATCAGCAGTTGTCAGGCTTTTATCAAAAATTAATTCTGCAAATCCCATATGCGGACTTAACTCTTTTTCGTTTATTCTCGGATCATTCCTGTAGTTGTAAACTAACCGATAGCCTATTTCTCCATCATATATAATGGAGGCAGCTATGCTGTCGGAACCTGACTGTGAGGTTTGCAACCGTATATGAACTTTATCCCATGACTGGAATATATTAATTTTAGCATGCCATGAAAAAACGTCTCCTTCCTTGTTTTCGCCGCGCCCTTCACAATCCCACTCTCCCGACAGGTCCGGGACATTTATTATTTTTGATATTAACTTCCACTTCCATAACCTTGAGTCAAAAATCCAGTAGAGAATTAGATACATTGTACCTGCACTAATAAGCGAAGAGACCGTTGGGGTCATTACAGATTTCGCCTCAATATAAGAATTATTTTCAAGGTAAGTTAAAATAACAAAAACCAAAAACCCTGATATCAGAGAAGCTAATGAACCAATTATTTTACCTACCTTACTCCTGTTAAAACCACTTATAACAATATATTCATGGCTTTTCATATGACTCCTGAAAGTATGAAAGTATGATAGTGATAGATGTACCGCTAAGTTCTTCCTGAAACTGATAACAGTATCTTATAGGAATCATCCTAACTCCACAGGATTGTAGCAATTTCTTTGAAAAGCAAGCCCTACAATCAGTTGCATTAAGTCTCCATGCCGGTTTTACCAATAGATTTGCCAATTCGGTAAAATCCTTATTTTGCAGAATGAACCCCGCTGCGGCGCTCAACACTATATCTTGTGCCTCCCTCAGTTGGACGGCATGTCAGATATAGTGATCGGCGGTGATTATCAGGACAGAACCCGCCGGTTTCCCCGCTGCGCCCTTCGGTAAAAATCCGGCCGTGGCGAGGTTCAACCACATAATGTCATTTTTGATATAAAGTCAATGTCCGCTTTTCGCTCACAGCGGACCTTCTGCTCAGTTAGTTCGGCCGCTTCGTGCCAGGAGCGGACTCAATGTAATGCTATCCATTAAATCCTTATTCGATGCGCTCCACATTTGGATAACGCTCGGTAGTGGCTTCATGGAAAATGTCACCCAGCCAGCAATCTCACCTTCTGCCATATCGTCTAGAATAGCGATGTCATAAAGTCGAGAAAACTTTCTCTCCGTCAGGTCGGCACGAAATACTAGCCACCGATCATTCTTGCGTTGAACACCAATATGCCGTCCAAAAACGTTATAAATCAACATATGCAATCTCCGATCATGCTAATGAGTCCCTGAATCTATGATACATACGTCTGGGCGGGTCATATGAAAGCCCAGCATCCATCCCTCACTCACACCAGCCATTTGCTTTACTTTATATCCTCCTGACAACTCGGAAGAAAATTAAGCATCGACCTTTTGAGATTGATTAGTTTGGCTTTATTTCATCCGTTACCCATCAGACCTAATCTGTCGGGCCCGAAACGCATTACTTCGCGGTTCGGCGGAGCTTACCAGCCTGCCGGTTAGCGCAGCTGGGCTGACGACCCGGCTGGCCGTGGTGGAACCGGAGGGGGCATTTAGGTTCGTTAAGGGAGATGTGGTTCAATGCCGTTAATAAAAGTAAGGGAAAGATCTGACTCGTTATGCGGGTTCTAGTACCAAAAACATAAGTTGCTGACAACAATCTGCATTCACTCTGAGCTAACGAGCTGAATGCTGTGGCCAGGATCAAATAACCAATCTCGTCATCACAGTAGACTCAGCCTACACAAGCCAGTTTTTTGCTCCAAAGCTCAAATCTGTAGACAAAATGTACAACCTGAATGTATAACGACCAATTGGGATTATTCTTACTTGCTGACTGATATCTGGCACCCTGCCCACGGCTCTCACTTGGATGACAAATATGGAAATTGAGAAAAACACGATTGATGATGTTATGCGGACTGTGTTTGAAAATATCCTGTCAGACGGGGTTACTGTTGAAACAACACGGGGACCGACAAAAGAGATTCTGGGTACACACATCATTTTAAACAATCCGATTTGCCGGATTAGCAGAACAGAATCCAGGGGTAAAATATTCACCTGTCTGGGGGAGTTAATGTGGTACCTATCGGGCAGTGACGATGTCGAATCTATTCGCTATTACATCTCAAAATACCGGGATTCTGCAGAAAGTGATGGCACGATTAATGGCGCTTACGGGCCTCGTCTCTTTGGTACCAAGAATGGAATCAACCAGATTGAGAATGTCATCCGGCTTTTAAAAAAACGCAACACATCCAGGCGAGCAGCCATACAACTGTTTGACGCAAATGATATAGCCCATCCCTTCGTTGATGTCCCCTGTACTGTCGGGCTCCAGTTTGCGATTAGGAATGATTCCCTCGATATGTTCACATTCATGCGCTCTAACGATGCACGGGCAGGACTGGTTCACGACATATTTGCATTCACGATGCTTCAGGAAATGATTGCAAAAACCCTCGGTTTAAATTTGGGTGTTTATCGCCACTATGCGGCAAGTCTGCACATCTACATCGAGGATATTCCCCTCATCGAAGCTGCGCTCAAAGAGGGTTATGCGCCATCTGTACCAGTTATGGTAGCAATGCCCACAGAGGATATAACTAACTACTTATGCAACATTGTTGATGCAGAGAAACGCATCCGTGAGGGCGATATTCCAGATATTGATGCGCTAAGGCTGAGTGAATACTGGAAAGATGTCCTTCGTATGCTGGCGATATTCAGATGCAAAAAAGATAAGAACCTGCCAGCTGCTCAGGCCATTGCAGGGAAATTGCAAAATCAGTCCTACAAAATTTATCTTGAGTGGTTGTGAGGGAGAAAAATGAAACGACAGGACCTAATTGATGAAATTTCAGAACAGCTCAAATCATTCAGTACACATGAAACCCCGCTTGAGGGATTAGATACCCCCGACAAAATCACAACGCTCGCCGCACAGATACTCGACAGCAAGCGTCGCATTGAGTACGTCGGAGCCATTGGCAGAAATAAGATATCCCCGCTACGGGGAAATCCCCACTGTGATATTTTTGATCCGCTACGGGCTGCGTGGTTGCATGTTTATGAAGGGAATGTAGATGAGGCGTGCTGGCTTATTTTCCTGTCTACCCACTTTGGCAAACATCTTAAGTACGGTTGGCAGTTGTGCGCCGACATTTACGGTGGCCTCGGTGGCGATGTATGGACCTGGGAGAAAGTGGTTGCGGGAGTGGACACCTTTCACGCCTGGTATGAGGGCTGCTATCGCCAGATGCTGGCAGACGGTCAGAAAAGAAGGTTTGGGAACCACAGAAAGTACGAATCCCTCAGACCGGACTGCAAGCGCCCCCTTCCACGCGTCATCAGCTCATATGTAGCGTGGGTAGGAAACGCAGGTAGTCATGAAGCGCGGTTTGCTGAAGCCAAAGCCGCATCCAGTAGTCAGGAAGAGTACTTTGATATTCTTTACCGGAGCATGAAGCCGGTTTTGTCATTTGGGCGGGCTGGAAGGTTCGACTTTCTGACGATGCTCATCAAGTTCGGCATTATTGATGCCAAGCCGGGGACGCTGTATCTGAACGGGGCAACAGGACCTCTGGATGGCGCAAACCTTCTGTTTTACGGTGAAGCGAGAAATGCGGCCAATTATAAAGTATTGGACGAACTTCTGGCGAGGCTCAGCGCCTTCATGGACATGGGGCAGCTTGAAATGCAAATTCTTGAAGATGCTCTTTGCAACTGGCAGAAATCACCCTCTCGCCACGTTTACTTTGGAGGATGACTTCAGGACAGATCTTCACGGTTATATTTGACTTTGAATTTGGCAAAATGATCAAAGGGGATTCTTTGGGCGTGCTGTAACTGCCCCAGCACTATCCCTTTTGATACACCAATTTTCCGGGCAAATTTAATAATATTTTTCCAGTTCCGCCCAGTCAGCGTGTCAAACTCTGCACGGTATGCAGGGGGAATCAGGACGCTGCTGGAAAACTCGTTTGCTTCCTGTTCTTCTTTTTCAGAAAGGCCACTCATTCCTTCTATGCGGTGCTGTTCACAGTTGTGCAGAACCAGATGGCCAACCTCATGAAACAACGTAAACCAGAAATGATCGTCTCTCAGATACCGAAAACTCATTATCAGTGTCGCTTTGCCGTGTTCAAAAAAACAGGTAGCGCCGCTTGCTGGACATCCTTTTGGCGTTGGCAGGATCACAAGCGCTACACCAGCGTCAGCGAGTATGCTGCGTATCGCAGGAAGAAATACTTTGGGATCAGGCTCAAGAGAATGTTTTCTTAAATCTTCCAGACTGCCTTTAAGTATTTCCTTATCCCATGCATAAGTTCTCTGTTTCCGCGAAATATATTCAGCTTTCTTGAGCCAAGTAATTACGGCCATTTCTTCCGTTCTGAAAGCTTCGGATTTTCTGAAAGCTATAGCAGTCTGTTTATTTTTATAATAATTAAACCATTCGGGTACGGATGAAACGCCGAAAAAGCTCAGGCAACACTCGACTTTTTTATTACCGCTCAGGCCCTTCGGAATCCAACCCAGTTTACTCATATCTGACGTAGGCAGAGACTGAACCCATTCATTATTTTGGCGAATGATCGCATCTTTATGTTGGCGATATTTGTCTTCACGACTGAGCCAGAAAGTCGTGCTGACATCGAAGAGAGATTCGAGCTTGTTGGCAATCTTCTCAGTGAGAATAAGCTCACCAGAAATCAACTCACGACCTTTAATCAGGGAAAGGCCAACTCTTTTACTGAGCTCTTCTTCGTTGAAACCATGTTCGTCCATGAGGTCTATTATGGTATCTCCGGGGGCTGACACCCAGTCCGGGTTAAATCCGTTATCAGAAACCATAATCTTCGCCTATATGAACCAGTTTCAACCGGGTTACCCGCCCCCAGTCAAGTGAGTTGTCTGCCTGCCGGGGGGGGGCTAGATGCCCATTTACAAAGTACATTTTAACCCCTTCTGTGAGGTTAATTGTAATGTAATCGCATCCATTTTCGCATAAAAATTCTGTTTTAAGAAAACCCGGAAGCTTAGCTACCGATGCTGAAGACCAGATATCAGCACACCGCACGCGCAGTTTTGCAGCTACTGCATCACCGAACAAATTTATCCCTGCTTCTTTGAACTCAATTGAATCTCTGAGTTCGGAACTGTCACAAAAAATCTGCAATGGGCTACCAACGCTGAGCGATTTATCAGAGAATATTATATTCTAATGTATAAAAAATCCACGATTTCACGAGTGGTTATGACCAGCTCCCCGTTGATTCACACAGAAGGCTGTTAGCAATGTCCGCAGATCGCTCATAGCAGACATGAATACTCTGCTGATTGGCCACTCCGTGCCTGAACGGGCGAGGTACACCATCTACTCAAACGGACAAGTTTATGGATCACTACAGTATTTGAGATAGAGCAGTTTTTATTGACCCCCTCAGTAATCAGACGCTAAATATCCCGCCACACTTACATTTAGTATGCCGTAGAGGGTGTTATTTTGAAGTCGCAAGGCATGTTGGAACCATGCGAGGTACTGTGGTTCTACTTTATGGTTCCTTTTTGGAACCCATAACGAAATTAATTTAAACAGGAACATTAAATATCAATACACTATGATTAAAAGTACAGGGACGCCAGCCCACCAAAATTCTCCATCGGTGATTACCAGAGTCATCCGATGAAGTCCTGAAAGCCCGCACGGCGCAAGCCCTGCGGGCTTTTTTGTGCCCTCAATTTATCCCGCGCAGTCCAAAGAGAACTCATTAAATCCGAACCTTTTAGGCCTATTGATTGGCCCAACGAAAAGCTCTGTTGTTTTCGCGCTACCAATTACCCGCCCCCCCTCTCAGGATAAGACAACCCACAACATCTCGCACAACCCTTTCACCCTCCGGCCGCGTCCGCGGCCGGAGGGATAGATTTACCCCTTGTGAGAATACGCGTCCAGCATGGCAAGGACCGCCCGACGCGCCGCATCGTCTGCGATATTGTCAGGCAGCGCATCAG
>OIER01001038.1_pt1 | contig 15637 bp, 9 predicted proteins | sample 1581801 | NCBI WGS metagenome assembly OIER01 (sample SAMN03281006, study PRJEB24777) | human gut metagenome | isolation source: fecal sample PR165 from 1 month old male Malay infant, vaginally delivered... | reverse complement strand
CTTTTCAGTGGTGGGGAGGGGCTGTGAGGGTTCAGGCAGGCACTGTTCCTGCTTTTGAGTGAGTATTTTGAATGTTGTAACTATATGTGCCGTGCCGGGGCCCGTCGCGTAGCGATGGGAGCTACTTTAGGCAGTTGCCGAACCGGCGCGGACGTGAGTCCGCTGCAAGGGCGGGCATTTTCAGGAGCCTGTCCACAGGTCAGGCGACGAACAGGTTATATATTTATATGAATGAAATAAAAGATATTTAAAAGAAGTACAGAGCAGGTTTTTAAAGGAAACCACGCACTTTTAAATCAGGTCGGCTGGCGCTCTGTAAGCATAACGGTTGTAACCTTATGGAAAGGTCCCTTGCAGTTATTTGTGGGTAACTGAATCTGGCGACGAGATGTGGCCACTCTGATGCAATTTCTGGCCATTCTGATGGCGGAATGGGGTGAATGTCAGGAAGGACGGCCGTCATTTCGTGCAGAAAACCGTCAACGATGGACTGCAGACGTGCGAAACCCTCCGGCGCCAGCCGGATTTTTCACACAGGAAGGGTTATATGGGGACGGTGGCCAGCCGCGTGTAGTTGTTACCACGCGACATCAGCATGCGCTCTTTCACGCGCCGCTCCAGCTCACGCTGGAGAGCATCCCTGTCGCCGACGAAACGCCCTTTGGCGTAGTCACGCGTCAGCTGCTGTTTCACCAGCGTCACAATGTCCTTACGGGCTCTGTCCGCGTCACGTCGGGCGCGGGCGCGCTTCAGGCCATGCTGTTTACGTTCGGACTGGTAGCTGCGGAACCGTTCGCGCACAAACCGCCAGGCCTTCGCTATCAGCTCGTCCATCTCCAGCGGCTTCAGGTTCTGCTTCTTACGCTGCTGATTCTCCCATTCCACACGGCTGCGCCTCGCGGCCACAACGGCCACGTCAGAGACGTCGAGCGCGGAGAACAGTGCCGGCGTGAAGGTGGTATCGGTCGGGATATTGCAGCCAATCTGCGGGTCATACTCGGTCTGATAGGTAATCAGCCCCAGCTCCGCCATAAACGTCAGCGCCCGCGTGGCGCGGGTGATGGACAGATTACCGCTTTTCGACTCGGTGGCGAGACCGCACTCGATGGCCAGATTGGTGATGGAGCGCTGAACGCGGTTGGCCAGCGGGTCATAGTGGAAACACAGCCCCTGGAGCAGGGCATCGATGGCCCGGCGGCGCAACAGTGGCGGCATCCGGTGACGTTTACCCAGCGAGCGTAAGAACGCCACATGGATGGAAAAGTCAAAACGGGACGTGAAGCCTTCGGCTTTCGCCATCAGCTTACGACAGAACGGCAGTGTCTTTTTGCCTTCACGCGGCGTGAATGCCGGGTTCGGGTTTTTGACCTGACGGTAATGGGAGAACAGGGTCTGGGCGTCAGTCACACCTTCCCGCACTTATGTTGCACGGAAGGAGTAAATGGCACAGAAACGGGTATTGCAGTTTTCTGAGCATAAAACTATACTCCCTGCATAGAGCAACAGCTTCTATACAGTTTAAGTAGGCCCCGTTAATCTTCTCTTAGTCGCCAAACCTGGTGAAGATTATCGGGGTTTTTGCTTTTCTGGTCCCGGGTAGACACCTCATCAGAACCAGTTCCCTGCCACCTTATGGCGTGGCCAACCAAGAATTCACTAAAACGATCAGTAATCTAGCATCCAATGAGAAAACGTTCAAGAATGTGAAGTCTTTACATCGAGAACGCCGCGTTCAGAAAGTTCACGTTCGAGTAAGGTCTCAATAAACTGAGCTTGAGTGAGCCCTTCCTCTTCACAGATCGTAATCATCCAATCTTTAAGAGGATTTTTAACAAAAACCTTCACTTCTTTATGTGTTTCACGTTTACGCGCAATCGCGGCAAGCTGTCTTTCACTCGCCGACATCGGCTTACCTTTTCGGTAAGAACGCTTTTCTTTCGATGAGGAAGTTACTGCATTTTCGATCTGCGACATCTCTGCCTCCTCAAGGATCAAACTTGGATCGTTTGCAGAGAATACTACAGATATCTGAAATCAGCGACTTAACTTTACGCGAAGGTGTGAGCCATGTTGGCGCATGGTTCACCAGGATAGATGTAGATTGCGGATCAAATGACGATGCGACTTAGTATGAAGAATGCCAGTCCGTTCCTCCGTCCCAGCGCGACTGCCAGTGCTGAAGGTAGGTTTGTGCCACTTCCGGCACCTCATTAATAACCAGCACATTCTCGCTATTCCGCGATGCAGCAGAGCGAGTGTAGTTAAAGCTACCAGCCTCAACTGTATGATTATCAACAATAATGACTTTGTCATGCATGATGGCGTAGCGACCGTTGGTGCGCAGCGGAATTCCCGCGTTCACCACGATGTTCATCGCCGCCTGGCTGGCTTTGCTCCGGTTGCCCTTTTCATCAAGCACTATCTTCACATCCACACCACGACGTTTTGCCCTGACAAGCGCACTAACCACCTCCGGAGACGTAAATGAGTAGCCCATCAGCCGAATTTCCTGCTGTGCTGACTCAATCGTCTTAAGGACCAGCTGCAACGCGCTGCCTTCAGGTGAAAAGCCGACCTGAACGGAGGATGCCGCTGCTGCGGGCTGAATACAGCTCAGCGAAAGACATACCAGACCGGACACGGCCAGCTGGCGAAAGGTGAACTTACGCATTAAATAACCTCAGAAATACTGTTCGGATGTGTTAACCAGAAACGCCGGAGACGGGGAAAACTTGCTTTTACCCTTCTCCGGGGTTGGACAACTGAGCACGGCGAAGGCGTCAGTCTCTTTTAGCGGTATCAGTTGGCGGACGCCTGATTATTTTTTGGTATCACCGGCAGCATGACTGATGGCCTGCTGCAGGGCCTCCGCGCTGGTGTATCCCGGAATAACCGTCACGTTATCAGCACTGGCGCCGGCTGACGGGAGAACCACCAGGGCCGGGGTACCGCTGAAGCCCAGCTGCTGCGCAAGTGTGTTTATGCCATCCAGGGTCCCCTGAACATCTGGGGCTGTTTTCGCATCGAACTTCACGGCTTTTGCGGCCGCGCTGATATCAGCATCGGTCAGCTTACCCTCGTTGTGGGCGGTAGCGTAAATCGCGTTGTGATAGTTAAGGTAAGCATCGGCCCCCTTCTGCTTCCAGATCTGAAGCCCGGTTTTCGCCGCACTGAGCGACGCCGGCCAGCGCTGGCCAAATATCGGGAATTCCTTGAACACAAAGCGCACGTCCGGGTTAGCTTTTATTACCTTCTCCAGTTCCGGCGCCAGGCGGGCACAGTAGATGCACTGGTAATCAAAGAATTCAACGACCGTCACTTTCGCATCAGCAGGACCATATGATGGTGTGCCTTTATCGTTCAGCAGCGCTGCCTGATTCTGAACCACGGCGGCCGTCATCGCCTGCTGCTGCTTCTCCTGCTGTTGGGCCTGCAGCTTCTGGCTGACCTCAACCAGCACTTCCGGATGAGCCAGCAGGTAGTCTTTCGCGATTTCACCAATGCGGGCTTCCTGTTCCGGGGTAAAGGCAACGGCAGGTTTCTCTGCTGCCCCCGCCACGCCGGAGACCAGAAGGCCTGCGGCAAGCATGACTGAAAGGGTTTTATTCATGTTCATCCTGTGTTTTTCTCTTCTCGGTTGTTATCAGTTCGTTCCGTGCACGGGTGGCGACGCTTCTAACCGCCCTGCGCTGTCGTTTAGCGTGCTCCTGAGCCCTGCGCTCCACGGCATACGCCGCCTCCTCCGCACTCACCGCTGCGACCGGTTCACCGGCAAGGTTTTTACGCCACGCGCCCACCGTCATGGCGCCCAGATACGCATCCGAGCGGGTGACGGCGGCAAGGCAGCGTTTCAGCGTCTTCACGGAAATCTCCAGCCCGCGCCGGCGAATGTCATTGACCATTGCCTCCCGGATGTTGACCGCCAGGAGCTGCGGCTGGCCGTCCGTCACCAGGGCTGGCCAGCAACGCTTCAGGAGCGCGAGCGCGTCCGCAAGCGGCATGACCTTCCGGTACACCGGTTCCGGGGCAGGTTTGCGCCTGGCCGCCCGCATGGCCTCCCTCTCCTGGGCCTGTCGCTCAGCCCACTGCCGGGCTTTCTCTGCTTTTCTGGCGGCCTTCTCGTCCGCCTGCGCCTTTTTCGCGCTCTCATCCACCGCCTGCTTCCTGACCTTCCAGGCAGGCGTCGTGTTCACCACCACGGTCTTTTTACGCGTGACCCGGCCCGGACCCGCACCGTCCGGTTCACTGTTGCTTACGGCACGCTGACCTTCTGGCTCCGCTTTGCGGCGCAGCGTCAGCGTGGGGCGCCCCTGCTCTGTCATCCTGCCTCCGGATAAATCTGTTTCACGTATACTCCCCTGACTGACCCTATTCTGACACGGCAGATATCACATCACCATCAGTCCGATGACGGCAAGGTGCACCGCGTAGAACAGCGGGAAAAATTCGCGCGGCCAGAACCTCGGCACGCGGCAACAGGTCCGGCTCAGCACCGTCAGGGTAACGCCGGGTATTACCAGACCCGCGATGGCAAAGGCGGGGCTGTCCGCGGCATTCAGCGCGAGTATCGCCAGTGCCAGACACAGCGCCAGCCCCGTGCGCGTGGTGCGCCGGCCCGTCATACATACGCCGCAGGCCAGCATCAGCATCACTACCCCCGCCAGCCCGTAGCTTCCCGCCGAAAACGGCAGCCAGGCCAGAACCAGCATCAGGGAGAGCGGCCACGTGCGCGGCCCGTGCCGCTGCATCATCGCCAGTGCCTGTCCGCTGACCGCAAAGGCAAACAGAATATTGCCCAGGTCCGGGCGCAGCCCGGCCAGTATCCAGCCGCCCTGCGCCACCCCGGCCCATATCCAGAGCCGGTTCAGGGCGCGCTGCTGAATCTGCGGATGGCGGGCGAGGTTCATGGCCCAGACCAGGCCAAAGAGCGGAAACGCTCCCCGACCGGCAAGACGCAGCCAGTCATTATCCAGTCCGCACAGCATGCTGATGTGGTCGGCCACCATCAGCAGCAGCGCCACGGTTTTGATAAGGTCGGTCTGGCCCGGCGTCCACACAAGCAGACGCTGCAGCCAGCAGTCGGCCACCACCACAAGGGGGAAGAGCGGATGGTTTTCAGCGCGCATATCAGTCGCCTCCCAGGGTCTTTTCACGCTCAAGGTCTCGCACCGTTTCGCGCTCCATCTGCTGCAGGCGGTCCCGCTGCACGCTCTCGCGCACCACCTGAGACACCGCCTCATCCCGGCGGCGTTCTTCCGGCGCATCCGGCAGCGTGAGGGGAGATGCCGGCGTTTCTTTTATCCGATCCATATCCCGCACCACATCCCGGACGGCGACGTCAGCCCCTCCGGCCGGCCTGTCGCCGCTGCGGGCCATCTCGCGGACCGCCTCTTCGGCACGCTTATCCAGCTCCCGCTGCACCTCAGCCTCCCGGGCCTGCTGTGCCAGCACCTCCGGCGGCACCGTTTCTGCGGGCTGCGTACCAGTGGCATCGGGCAGGCCGTCGGCCCAGACCCGACCGCCGGTAATGGCGCCGGGGTTCCACGGTCGCGCCTCGCCTTCGAGCCGCACCACCACGCCGCTCTGCGGATTCTCCCTCGCGAGCCGCACGCCCTCTTCCATATCCCGCGCCAGCAGCGACTCGCCGTTACGGCTGGCCTGCAGACCCGCAAACGCCGCGTCCCCGCTGCCCATCACCCGGCCTTCACCAGCGAGCCCCTTAAGCTGCCCGTCTCCGGACGTCAGGGCGCTCAGCCAGACGCCCGCCTTCCTGCCGTTGCGGTCGAAGGCCGGGAGCGCCACGTGCGGCTGCGGGTATTTACGCCCCGGCGAGATATATTTCGCCATCGAGCCCTCGGGCTGCAGCCCGGCCTGGCGCAGCGCGGCGCGACCGGCAGGCACCTCACCCAGCGCTTTTGCCGTCGCCGTCAGGCGGGCGGCATTCGCGACGGCGCGGTCGCCGCGCGGCTCCAGAATGTCATGCGCCGTACTTTTCGCCTGCGATTTTTCCATCGCGGCCACCCACTTATCCCGGTTGTCGGTATAGACCTGCGCGTGCTGCTTCATGCGGCTCAGCGCCACGTAGGCTGACTCGAAGCTCACCATCCGCTTACGTCCGCCGTCCGTACCCTGCAGGGAGATGGAGAAGGGCTCGCTCGCACCCTGTGAGCCTTCAACGGTGACGGCATAGGCCAGGTCGATGTGCTGCTCTGCCTGCTCGGCTGACGGCGTGAGCGTACGGGTCTGTTTCCCGTCCGACAGCGTGACGCTGTCACCTTTTATCTCACTGACCGACCAGACGCTGTTGGCCACGAAGCCCCGCTCGTTGTCGCTTTTCGAAAAGCGCATCCGGTCGCCTTCCGACACGGTAATGGTGTCCTGACGGTAGAGCGTGACGCCCTCTGTCGCCGCCTGCGCGGGCGACAGGCTGCGGGTGTTGCCCTGCGCATCCTTCAGCATCACCAGGTGCGCCTCCCCGTCCAGCGCCTCAATGCTGTAATAGGTGCTGTCCAGCAGAACCAGGCTGTCGCGGGATGCCTCCCACGTTGCCATGCGCCGCAGCTCCCCGTCGCGGATATTGGCAGGCGTGAGAACCGGCAGCGTGACCTCTTTTTCGCCCACCTCGCCGGCACCCTGACGGGCGTCATGAATCATGGCGTTCACCTGGCGGCGGTCGGCGTTCAGGGCGGTGATAACGATGGTCTGCGCCTGCGCCTCTGACGTGCGCCCCGTGTAGTCCTTCACGATGGCCTCCAGCAGCGTCGCGGGCTGCCCGCCGGGCATCAGGTCGCCGGCCGCCACGGCTTTCGCAATGGCCTCCTCCCGTTCGCGGCTGAACTCCATGACGGAGCTGTCCGGCTGCCAGGCATCCGCCCTGCGCGGCACCTGTGCCGGCGCCACGCTCTCAATGGTCGTCAGGGCGCTGCCGATATCGCGGCTAATCAGGCTGTAGACGGCAGGTTTTAGTTCCGGCGTCTGGCGGACGATCTCCTGCATCACCGCCACGTCAATGGCGCTGCGCTTCTGCAGCAGGCGGAAGGGCTGGCCCGGGGCAATGGACTGCAGCTGGTCGGTATCCCCGCTGGAGACCGCGCGCCCCCCGCCCCCGGCAATCAGGCTGTACGCCTTCGCCATGTCGGCGTTACCGACCATTGAGCTTTCATCCACGAGAAACAGCACGTTGCTGAAGTCCGTTCGTTCGCCGCCGCGCAGCTGCTGCTGCGTGTCGTGAATAAAGGCCGCCAGCGTCTGCGTTTCAGGCACGCCCGCATCGCGCATCTCGCTCACCGCCCGGTGGGTGGGGGCCACGCCGATAACGCGCGGCTGCTCCCGTTCCGGCAGCGTGCCGATGGCCGACATGACTGCCCGGAACTGGGTGGTTTTACCCACCCCGGCGTAGCCCTGCACCAGGGTAAAGCGGTCGGGGGATTCAAGTATCATGCGCGTGGCGTTCCGCTGCCCGTCGGTCAGGCCCGCCAGCTGCGCGTCCGGAACCTTATCCATCAGCGGGGTGACGGCCTCCTTTCCCTCAAGGACGTGGCGGATAATGCTTTTTTCAGCGTTGTACGACTGGCGTGAGACCAGCAGCTGCAGGCCGTTTCCCGGCGATACCGGCACCGACAGCAGGTCGCCGCTGCGCACCTGACGGTCCGCTTCCTTTTCGATGGCCTGCAGGCTGAGGCTGTCCTGCTCAAATTCTTTCGCGGCGGCCATCAGTTGCGGCTTCGTGAACGCCAGGCCGTTCCCCTCCAGCACCGGAATGGCCAGATGGATAGCCTGCTGCTCCGGCGTGTGCAGACCGGCCTTCTGGTGCGCCAGGGCATCATCGAGCCTGTCATGCCCCGCCGCATCCTTAATCTGTTCGGACACGACGCTCCAGGCAGACTGACGCGACAGCTTCTCCGTCGTTTTCTGCGCCGTCTGCGCGGAATAGAGCCGCACCGCCCGGCCGCTGAGCGCCAGTTTGTTCAGCGTGGTGTTATCCAGCTCGCGCTGCGACAGCGAGGCAAAAACCGTGGCGCTGTCGCTCACCGAGCGGCCCGGCGACTCCACCCAGCCTTGAACCACCTTCGCGGCGGTAAACGGGCTGTCGCCGGCGGGCAGGACCACGTCCGCCTTACGCCCCGGCAGGCTGACGACGAGCCCCGCCTCCCCGAGCGCCTTAACGGTCACCGTATCGCCTCCCCTGAGCCGCGTCCCCTGCGCCTGACCCAGCACTGCCAGACGGTCGCCTTCGGCCACCTGCAGCGTGCCGGTGCGGTACAGCGACCAGCTGCTGTTGAGTTCAGACAGGCGGGTCACCCGCGTCTCACCCTGGGCGTTGCGCAGCGTCAGGCTGTTGTTGCGGCCCGTCACGCGGTCAATGACAAAGCGTTCCCGGCTGCGCTCTTCGGCATTCCAGCGCTCCATGACCATCCCCTCCCGGTAGTGGTCGCGCACCTGCTGATGGCGGCTGTCGAGCCAGACCGGCTCCAGCGTGGTGATACTGACCTCCCGCTCGCCCAGCACCTTTTCCGCCTTAAGCGCCTCGCGGACTACGCCTGCGAGCACCGCCTGCTCGCGCGGACCGGTGACCTGCGCCACGCTGTGTTCACCTGCGCGGACGCTTCGGGCAAAGTCAGCGGCCAGGCGGTCATACCGCTGCCGCCGGTCAGGCTCGCTGATAACCGAGACCTGCGTCTTCTCACCGCCCTGCCACGCGAGCGTGCTCACTCCCGCTTCCTTCATGACGGTGAGGGCGCTGCCGGTCCCGGTGCGCTGGCCGCTGTCGGCAATCAGCAGCTGGACGTTATGGCGCAGCGCACCGTCGAGCAGCGTGAGCGTTTCTTTCAGGGTCAGCTTCTCCCCCTGGTCCACAATCAGCGTGCTGCCGGGCGTAAAGGCCATGCCCTCCGTCAGCCCCCGCCTGTCGGTGATATGCTCGCCGCTGAGGCGCTCATCCTGCATAAGGGCGCTGCGCGAACGCCTGTCGGCGGCGATAATCTGCACGTCACGCCCCTGTTCGCGCGCCATCATCGTCAGCTCCGCCACGCGCTCACGCTGGCCGGCCGCCCCGCCCTGACCCGAAATGATCGCCACCGGCGGACGGTCCTGGGCCAGGACACTCACGGCATCGCTGTATGACCGGCTGCGGGGCACGCTTTTATCCGGAAAAATGTCGGCCTGCCCCGTCCGCTGTAAATCGCGGGTCATCGCCGACACCGACAGCTCATCCAGCACGTGGATGTTCGAGGTAAACAGCCCCTTCTCTTTATCCAGCGGGATGAGCTGCTCATTTTTTATCGCCGCATCGATGCCGTCACGCGCCATCTCCACCATGCCCGACCGCGCGGGCAGCTGCCCGAGGGTGGTGGCCAGCAGTTCGGAATACGTGAACCGCGCCCGCCGGTCGCTCAGCATCGCGATGGCCTGCCCGACGCTGCTGTTAATATCAATGGCTTCAGGCGTCGTTGCGGGAATATTCCCCTGCACAACCCGCAGGTCTGCCGCCTCACGGTAGGCTTTAATGTCAAACCCCGTCTCTTTCAGGGTATGCATCCACTCGGCCATGCGCTGTTCGGGGTCAACCTTCTGCTTCGACTGGCGGGTATCGAGCGCCGCCACGTCGCGGGACTTCAGGGACGCGTCATCCCCGACCGCCTCGCTGATGGTCCTGCTGCGGCTGGAATACGGCTCCGTCGGTACGCCCTTCAGCTCCCACATGCCGTGTTTGCCGACCGTCTCAGTCTCATAGCCCATCGCCGCGACGTCATCCTTCAGCGCGGCACGATACAGGCGGCCAAAGGCAATCTGGTTGGCGTAGATATTCTCAATAAACCCGGTTTTACCCACTTTGTCGCTGCTGAGCGTTCGCCACTCATCGCCATGCTGAGTGGCATTGGCCACCACCGCGTGGGTGTGCAGCTGCGGCTCCTGGTCGCGGCTGGTATCGTGGTTAAACAGCGCCATCACCAGGTTGCCGGTCAGCTGCGTCTCGCTCCTGCCCTCCGTCATAACCCGCGTGGAGGCCATTGCCTCTATCTGCTTAATGGCGGTCTCCACCGCGCGGTTGTGTGCCTCAATAAGACGCTTGTCGCCTCCCAGCATGGCCATCACGGAGACACTTTTGGGCGCAGAGAAGGTGAAGTCGTAGCCCGGACGGTGTTTGTTCGCCCCGTCCTGAGTCCGGCTGAGGTCGCTGCCGTCCGGCAGGCGTCCCTCCAGAACCTTCGTAAAGACCTTCTGGTCCACCCCGCCGCTGAGCCCCAGCGCTTCAGCCCCTTTTCCGGCCCAGCGCTCGCCCATACTACCGATAACGTAGTAGTTGTCCTTGTCGGTGTAATAATTGCCCGCGCTGCCGGCGGATTTTACCGATCCGATGCTCATCATCAGATGTATCCTCCCGGCTCAAGATCCTTTTCAGGCGCCCGGTGAACGTTGATGTTCACTTCTTCACGACGCTGCCTCTCCTGAGGAGACAGTTCGTCCTGCTCCGCCTGCCACGCCTCCCATGCCGCCATATCCACTACTTCACCGCTTTCACTGATGCCGGGCGGCAGCTGCTCTGCCTCTTCCGCCTTTGTCTTCAGCTCAGGCTCCACACCGCCGGCGCCTGCCGCACCTGCTACGGATGCCGCGTCTGCAGCGCGGGGCGCGGGCGTCAGTTGCTGTGGCTGCTGTGGCTGCTGTGGCTGCTGTGGCTGCTGTGGCTGCTGTGGCTGCTGTGGCTGCTGTGGCTGCTGTGGCTGCTGTGGCTGACCAACATTCTCCGCACCGCCCTCTGGCGCGACAACATCGGCATCCGGTTCAAAGAGCATGGCGATGCTGCGGGATTCATGTTCACGTGCAGCCAGCGCGGCATTCAGGCGTTCCTCCGCTTTCCCGTCGATGGTGCGCGGAATGAATTCCGGTGCCACCTTTGGACGCTGCTGATACTTCAGCGCCATTTTCACGGCAGGATAAGGTCCGGGAAGCGTGACGTAGCAGGAGAGATCCGGCAACGTCTGGACGTCGGAGTAACTCACCAGGGTGACGCGCTCCATGTCCTTGCCGACCGAGGTACCGTCGCGTACCGGGTCCACACCGTAGGAATACTGCTCGGACGCCTTGAGGATTTCTTTTTCACCGATTTCGCCAGCGGCGAACTCGGCGATATTGCGCGACGGCGAGCGGAAGAAGGCACGGGTGTTCAGCACGTCGAACAGCGTTTCCGCCGGCTTCTGCCCGTAAATATCTTCCAGCTGGGCGTAGGACTGAATGCCAATGACGTAGCAGCCGCCAAACTTACGCGCCTCCGGCAGGATCTCAACCAGGTCCGGCAGCTTGTGCAGGGTAGGCAGCTCGTCGGCGAAGATCCACACGCGGCGGTTACGGTTTTCCCCCATCGCCAGCAGCCCGCGAATGGCGATGGACAACCACATGGAGATAACCGGCTTGAGGGAAGCGTGGGTGTCAGCATTGGAGGAGATAAACAGCCAGCCGTTTTTACCATCCTCACGAACGCCGCGCATCCAGTCGCGTATGGTGAATGACTCGCCGTTATTTTCGATGCCCTGCAGGTAGCGGATAGCCTTGACGTAGTTGGTCAGCACGGCGCGGATGGAGATGGCCGTTTTCTCGATTTTCTCTTCCACCAGGTTCGCCGCCGGGGAGTTTTTCAGGTACGAGCGCAGCTTCTCAATCTTGATGGAAAGCAGCGTGTCGACCAGCTTGCTGTAGCTGCGGTCCTTGTCGTTGCGCATCAGATATGCGGCTTCGGCAAAGATGGTACGTCCCGACCCCTGCCAGAAGGGGTCTTCCTTCGTGCCCATAGGAATAAGCGTGTTGGAAACGTTGTCGAAGTCAGGCTGCGTCAGGCACTCCCGCCACAGGTCCCATGCAGCGCAGCGCGCATCCAGCGGGTTAAGGATTTTATCTGTGGCCGGATCATAGTAGCTTTTGACGAACTCACAGGAGCGGTCATACACGATGACCATATCGCCACGCTGGCGGGCGTAGTTCATCAGACGGCGGATAACTTCTGATTTACCGGCCCCGACGGTACCGTGCAGACAGAAGTTCTGGATCTCCGAGTCCTTAATAAGCGGCAGCTCACCGATTTTGATGTCGGATGCGAGACCGTCGCGCCTGAGCATTTTCGCCACCGCTTTCGGGTCGTCAGTCAGCTGGCGCCCTCCCGTTATCTCGTCCTCACTCTGCTGCTTACCCTGATGGCCCAGAATCCAGGTGGTGACAAAGAAGGTAATAACGCACACCACGGCCGCGATGATGGCAGCAAGAATAAAGGCCGTCCAGACCTGGTCGGCGCACCACTGGATATATTTGTCCTGCAGTATTTGCTGCGCGTTGTACTTCAGCTCATGGCCGTAATAACGGATGGTATAGACAGGCTGGGATTTAAAAATATCGCGCATGGGGGCCAGCGTCTGACACCAGTAATAAACCATGCCGTTCACGAACGTCTGCCAGGTCAGTTTAACCGACAGCGTAATCGCGACAATGATGCCGAAGAGAATGACGAGACAGTACACGATGATATTGGCAATTTGACTGAACATACGGATACGCATGCTCGCGATCTGACCGCCCTGGGTCATATCCTTAGCATTAAAACTCATATTAGCCTCATAGAGGTTGGTCTATATGTATAGCGACCATGATTTCAGAAAGCAATTGATTTAATGTCATCCGTTACAAAACACTAGGATGACATCATTTAACTAAAGGCGGGGAGATTATTAATAATGAATGTTATTTTTTAAGTAAATCACACGCTCCTGCATATCCATGTGAGCATGATTTTTTCAAATAGATATCTGCCATTCCAGAACCTGGAAATACACCATCACCTCTCATATAAGCCCCTGCCAAATTAAACTCAGCCTGTCCGTTATTTTTAATGGATGCTTTCTCCCACCAGATCACCGCCTCGTGCATATCCCTATTAACACACTCACCTGTAGAATACAGGTTTCCAATATTCAAATATGCCAACTCAAAATCTTTTTGAGCTGAGGAGTTAAGCAAATCCATTATTTTATCACAACGGGCATCTTTCAATAATCCATTTTTATAAAGCATTGCCAAGTCATTCTGAGCAGATGCATTCCCTGCATCTGCTGCCTTCCCCCACCAATAGCCTGCTTTTTTTATATTTTTATCAACACCTTGCCCATAATAATAGAGCAGACCTAGGTTATTTTGGGCATCTGAATTACCCTGAATCGCCGACTTATTAGTCCAATAAAAAGCTTTTTTATAATCACCAGATACGACCAAATACATTGCACCTAGCTTATATTGAGCTAATGCGTTTCCAGAATTCGCATCTTTTTTTAAGTTAGTGTAGTAGTCGTCGCTAGCCCTTACACTCAAGGTACACGACAGGAAAACAAAAACTCCCAACATCCCATAGAACACTCGCATTGTTTACCTCCATAAAACTAAATATTATATCCATACACAACCATGAAACTGACTATGAAATCCTACAACTCAATCTAACGCTTCCAACCCATTGGATAATTACTTTCCGGATTATAATTAACATTATCAAAGTCCACGGATTCAAAGTCATTATTTATAGAGTGGGCGCCATCTACCTTGTTTTTTTCAAGCCACTCTTTGATGCTTATACACCCGCTAACCTTATATAAATCCATCAATGTACCCACAATGAATACAAAAAAAGTAACAAGAGGAGGAGCCAGTGAACATATAGGCATTATCACATACCAAACTACCCTGTTGTATGTGTAGGGTTCAACACTGCCTTTATTCTTAGATATTTTATAAAACAAATAGATGAACAATCCTTGCCATAAGAGCACAGTTGCACCAATGAATACCACCTCCGTAACTAACCATCCAGCCAGATAACAAGCAATAGACTGAAACAACACTACCATGAATATCTGAAGCAGATTTCTCATCGCACCCTCTCTGGCATCCTGTTACTGCTTATGTTTATCTTGATATTTTTTTGCCTTCTTCATCAGTTCTTCAGGACTGTCAGCCCCCGGCACTCGTTCTTGAGACTCCTTTTCCTTATTATACGTATTCATTTGCGAAGATTGCTCTGAATTATGATGTTTTTGCAGATCAGAATACTGTTTATTTATGCTGCCTTCTTCATCGCGTATTCCTCCTTTAGTATCGGCTATATTCTCTCTCGATGTTGTGAGCATATTATCAACTTGGTCTTTTACATTATTCTGAATTCCGCTGTCCTGTGTACGTTGTTCGATAGTAGCCTGATGAGACTGGTGATCGGCACTAACATCGCTATTTCCACCGCCACCAGAAATGGCCCCCATACCATGGCCAACATTTCCTTTAGCTGCTGAATATGATGCATCAACGCTCGGTTGTACCTGCTCCTGAACAAATCCCCAAGCCAGTTCCCGACGTTTTCCTGCGATTTCTGCTGAGCTGGTATTAGTAAGCAATGTATCTGCATCTTGAGGTGCATGTTTACGGACATACTGGGCAAACTGCTGATTTAGATCCTCGCTCATTTGACCACTCATACTTTCTGTACGAGACGCCATTTCAGCATATTCATGGCTACGAGCCTGACTTGTGGTGTACTGATCATAGCTCTGTTTTGCTGAGTTCAACGATGCCGAAAGTTGATCTGCTCGGGAAGCCGCATTATTGTCCGTATGGCTCCCAGATTCACTGACTTTACGGCTAGTAAAGTAATCACTCGCCTCCTTAAAGTCCTGGGTTGCTTTAGCATCCATATCATGTCGAGCATCATGGCTAGCTCGAGAGCTATTTGTTGCTTGGTGCATATCGTCATCGGAAAAATCAACTCCCGCCTTAACTCCTGCCTGAAACCCTACCCCTCCTCCGGTACCCAGCACATTCAGCCCCATACTTCCTTTAGCATGTGCATCACCATACAATCCGAGTGACGCTCTGGTGCTCCTTGACGCTAACTCTTGAGTGGCCTGTTCATTACTAATATTATGCCCTTTCGCATAGCTTTCTACTGCGCTGCGCATCCTGCTGGCCATCATAGAATCCTGAGCACTCATAGTGCTGTCTGCGCCACTGGTCATTGAATTACTGCTACCACGGTTTGAGCCAAACTGACTAAGCGTATTCCATGCGCTACTCAAACTACTGTTATATCCATGCAATGCACTCTCTGACTGGGTTTGTGCCTCGCGGGCCATTGCCTGCTGTGCGGTTGCAATCTGACGAGTCATGTTGATACTCATAGGAATACGTGACGTAGCACCACTGGAATCTGTCACTACACTACCATCACGCATTTGCGTCGAACTGGCTCCGTTAGCCAACTGTTGGCTCATTTGTCCAAATACTGTTGAGCTATTGGTATTCCAGTTAAAACCACTCACATTTTCTGTCTGCATGTTAGCGTAAGAGTAGTTACCATCAACAGCACCAGAGGCAGCAGTGGCTGCAGGGCTGATAGCGGAAGAGGCCAGATGGCTGTAGAGATTTGAGAACCCCGCCCCCAGTCCCTTCAGCATTCCCCATGCCAGTGGCGGGATAAGCATCGACAGATAGCCTGCCGTGGTAGCGAGGTCTGAGTATTTTATCTGCACCTGTGACAACTCCGAGAGAACCACTGGTGAACCGTTGGCCTTCGCATAGAAGGTCATGCAGCTGTTGAGGATGGCGTAAA
>OIER01001037.1_pt1 | contig 15638 bp, 12 predicted proteins | sample 1581801 | NCBI WGS metagenome assembly OIER01 (sample SAMN03281006, study PRJEB24777) | human gut metagenome | isolation source: fecal sample PR165 from 1 month old male Malay infant, vaginally delivered... | reverse complement strand
AGCGCCCGCTTTGTCGAGATTGAGCATTGCCGCCTGCTCAGGATGAGCGCGGGCAAACTCTTCACCCGCTTCCAGCAGGTAGCGCATTTCAGCGTCGTAATAACGCAGGGTTAAATCGTCCATAAATTAATATTGATTTCCTTTCAATCATCAGATTTTGAAACTGGCAACTAAAAAAATAACCTTTATAACACCTGAATTAATACTTATAATTAAATGCCTTTATTTTTTTTAAACATTTATTGCTTGAACCATTTTTAATCGCGCCCTTAAAAAAATCATCTTTTATATAAATCGATGCGTAGCACACGCCCTCTTTTGAAGAAAGAATAAAATTTTGACCACCGCTACCTGCAGCGTTATATTCGTATTGACCACCTACCCTCCAACCAATGTCGAGCGCTGCATCTTTCCTAATCAGAGATGTAAACGAAGCTTTAATCTTAACTCTTTTTCCAGGTGCTATAATTTCAGGCTTTGATCGTACTATACGCGCGACTTCGTCAGGCTCAGGTTCGACATTATATATACTCTCACCTGCATATACGAATATAGTTTCGTTAGTGTTATTTATAATAACAACGACTGGCCTTATCGGAATAAAATGAGCGACAAGGACTAACACCGCTATAAATAATGCAATACCCGTTAACGTTTTTGTTTTTTTCAAAATGATTCGTCACTTTTTTCTGGGTTATCTGTATTCCAGCACCAATGATTTTCTCTTGAGTGAGGAAGGTGCGCGCCAGGTGTTGTTTCTAAAACGCAAAGAATATTATCTGCCGTCAACGTCTCAGCAAATTTCCCATGTTCATAAAATAGATTAAACCCTATTTTCATGCTAGTAATGTCATCCATGGTATCATCCCCCATGGCACCTGGCGTCATGTTTTGTTCCCAAGTGGACCCTTTCAAGAGAATTGCTTCAGAAAAACCGACACTACGTCCAACATAACCATAATGTATGTTTGACCAAACATCATAAAAATAATCATGCTGTTTAAACTTATGATAATAAGACTTTGATGATTTTCCTTTCCTGGGAAGTGGTCGTGCTACTGCAACGGATAAAAAAAAATCGCGGATCTTCGGTTTATGATCCCAGATTGAACCTGTTTTCACGGTCTGATACCAAATAGCCATTGCAGCAAGTAAATCTGCTTTAGGGGGCGGCCCCAGCCTTGCATAAAAGGGAAGTTTATTCCATTCAGTAAGTCTTTTTATTATAAAATCTTCGTCGATTAAATATCGTATTGTTTCTGCCGTATCGCTTCTGACATTCGCCTTTATTTCACTTAGTATATATTCTGCAACTTTAATCGCCCCATCTGTGTGAGTACACTGTCGTTCAGTCTTATTATCTGGATGAAGATTCTTATAGGGTTCCTGTAAAGATGCCATAAGCCCATCGAGTGAAAATAAAGTAGTTATGCATTCACCTCCTTTCTCATAAGTATCATTCATCATTGATGGAATAAACTTCGCCTTACAGGGGCAAGTACTACAGCTGTCGAGGGTTCCGGCCATTCGCCGGCCATGAATGGTATCGTTGTCGATGCCACCGGCAATCTTGTATAGCCCTGCGTGCTTTCCGCAAGTGACGCTGTCCTGCTCCCGGGCAACAGGTTTATCAAACAGAGTGTGATCTTCTGCGCCTGTAGTGATTCTTCCGCCGCAGGTCGTTCTGTCTCCCTGTACCAGATAAAAACCTTTTGCTGCCATATGTTCTCCTTAGTGTCAGTTTCCGTTCTGTTAGCCGCAAAGCACCGCGCTACTGGCTGGATCGAGCGCAATCAGACCTGCCAGCAATTGATCCATCTCCGGTTGCAATCGTAACTTTTCACTCTCGCTGCGCGTGGCTTTCATGCGCAGTAGCCTGAGCCGTCGCGATTTAATCTCGAACAACAGGGCTGGGATCCACTGCGTGAGGGTGATTGATCCCGCCGCATCGTCGAGTTCTCGCAGAAGATAGAGCGCGAGGTCATTCTTCCCCTTTTGTTCGGCCACGCGGGCCATCAGCAGGCGCAACAGCCATTTTTCTTTAGTGGATTCAGTGCCCGGGCGCGTCTGAATCCAGTGGAGTGCAGCATCGAGACCGTCAGTGTCAGCCTTCTCGAGCGCTTCAGGTTCAAGGGCCAGAATGTCGTTATCAGCGCCGCTGGCAGCCGATACTGGCTCATCCTGCCAGACGGACATATCGTCGAGTACACTCTGATTTATCCAGTTCAGCGTGACCTCATCGGCAAAGGGTGTGCCGTCGTTAAAAGCTAATGTTTCAAGCCCGGTGAGACGGCGCAGCAATCCTTTCAGATCGGCAATTATAATATCGGCCAGCACATCCTGACCCGACCTCACCAGCGCCTGATGGATATACCATTGCAGGTCAAGCCAGAGGTGGTTAGCGCCACGTGAGAAGGTACTGTCCGCCTGTTCCAGTATCTCCGACCAGCTCTGTTGCAGGTACAGCCGCTTGAGCATGGCACGCTGATCTGCTCTGGGAGGCTCGATACGTGTTTTTCCTTCAGCATCAGGCGCAGGGATGATTGTCAAGGTGTCATGACGAAGGCTTTTCATTAGCCGATGTGCGGCAAGCCAGCCATCGGGTTGAACACGCAGATATGCTGTCAGGGTTCGCGCCTGGGCCAGCAGATCCTGACCGGAGGTGATGTTACTGAGAACCGGCGCTTCGTATTCAGCCATGCGTGAAGCGGTTTGAGCCAGCCCCCGGTTTCCGACGTTCTGCGGCACCACCGCATCGACTCCCCCGCCCTTTATCAAACGAGACTCCAGAGCACCCCAGAGTGCTTGCAGATCTGGCCGTGATGTTTCTGGTTCTGTCGTCAGACAATCATCAATGAGAAGCAGCGCGCCGACGGTACGCCTTGCGTCCTCCCGCACAACTTCTGGAAAAAGTGAAAGACTGTCTAAGATACGAGTACCCGCCAGCCACTCGAGGGCTGCTTTGCGGCTACGGTCGCGCTGCGGATAAAGCTGCATACCATATCGTTGCAGCAAGCCTGCCAGCAGCTCCAGCCCATCGGCCAAGCCAGCTTCCCCGTCCTGGTGCAAACGGGCCCAGCAGTAATAGGTAACAATCCGGATATCTTTTGTTGTTGCCAGTAACTGTCCAGCCAACTGGCAAATCAGTTCGGTATCGACACCGGAGATCTTATTGACCTCCTCGCGGATACGCTGAAAATCATCGTCATAGCCCGGATCGCTCCCGGTGGGCTGGCTATCACTGATTGGCGCAAGCCAGGACTGCCACTGCGCCTGACGTGACCGGGCCTGCTGGCGCAGTACGCTTTCATCCAACTGACTGGCGGCAACCAAATTTTGTAAAATACTCATAATTCCATCTCATCCATGTCACTATTCCCTACCCCCGTCGTCAGGACCTGTGCGCTCTCAGCCGCATCGACAGTAAAAATCTGATCCGGCAGGGTCAATCCGCGCAGCGCCAGAAGCGCCAGCGGGCCACTCCCAAGCTGGGAGCGCAATACCCACTGCAGGGTGCGGCCATCCGGAGCGGAGAAGCTCATCATCCACTGGCTGCGATCCAGCGGATGGCGTTTACCCTGCTCCAGCCAGCGAATAAAACCCCAGGTACCGCTGTAGTCACCGAACAGGCGCGTGCCCGCATTGACGGTGGTCCAGGTAAGCAGAGTGCCGGGTTTATACGTCTCCCCCGGCCAGCGGAAAGTCTGCCAGTCGGCCATCTGATTGAAATAGCGCAGCTTTTGGCCGTCTATCGTCAGCTGTGTCTCGACAACCTCCGGGGCAGGCCTGGCCTGTAACTCAAAGCTGATCCCCTGGCTGCCGTCGGTGAAAAGAATGTCGGACAGCTGGCTTAGCTGGTTGATCGCGCGCAGAAAGGCCGGATTAAAGACCAGGCCGTGACTGTTGACCTTATCCGGCACCCATTGACTGCCTTCTTTATGCAGGACACCGTTCAGCTCCGTCGTGAGAAAACGTTCGATTCGCCCGCTGTCTTTGCGCACAAACTCAGCCAGCATCGGCAGGGAGGCGTCGCTTTTGCTGGCGGCAAACGGAAAGCGTCCGTCAAAGGCGGTGTGCCAGTTGGCGACCACCGAGCGGCGCCATTTATCATTCAGACTGGCCGCCGACGGCAGAAGCACGGTTTCCCAGGCCTGAGTCAGCGGCTGCACAAACAGAGTATTACCGAAGCCACTCCACTCTTCGCCAAGGCTTGCCGAAATCAGGCTACCGTACTGTTGCGTGTCGGTCAGGTCGACGCTTTTCCCCTGGAAGACGGTCTGCGCCAGGGTCTGCATCATCTCCTGCGGATCGGAAGCATTCGCAACCTGCTGCAGGCGCAGGCGCACGCGGGTGATACGGGTCAGATAGGTTTGCAGGCTCAGGGTGCTATCGGCCGACATGACGTTGCTGCCCGTGTTTTTCCCCATCAGCTGGAGCAGTGGGCCGAACGTGTCATCCAGAGGCCCCTGCGGGCCCGCGGCCGACTGGTCGATGACCGGCTTGTCTTTCCCGCCCACCAGATCTTTGGCCGATTTAATAAGGCTGTCCGACAGCCCCTCCCTTTGTTGCCCCGCCTGCCCCTGCCAGGCAAGGGTATTCATCAGGGCAATCAGCGGCGACTGGCGGACATCGCTAATCAGCGTGAGCTGGTCGGTAACATCGGCGATATTGGTCGCCGGATTAAGTCGCAGACTGTTGAGAAAATTCAGCCAGCTGCCGGCGAAATCGGTGAAGTAGCGTCGGGTCAGACGCGCTTTCAGCGCCTCCGGCGACAGGTCTGTCGACACCGTTTTGCGCGAATCGCTCAGCACCCAGTCGATTTCCTCCCGGCGCGAGCTGGCTGCCTTATCAATGGCCTGCTGAATGCCGCCTTCCCATGCCTGGCGGGTAAACATCCCCGGGACCACTTCATCGGTGGTAAACAGGCGGCGCGCGTCGGTGCCACTGGTCATGTCTTCCAGCGACACATCGGCAAAATTACGACGCACGGATTTGAGCATGTTCTCATATAAGGTGCTTTCGGCATTGCGGCGACCTAGCTGCTGCAACAGAACCTGACGGCTCTGACTCACCCGTTGCGCATCCGGGATGATCTTCCACTCTGGCCGCTCGGGCAGCAGGGAGAGATAAAAGGCCCACAAATCCGGCGCCAGACTTTGCCACAGACCGGTCGAGATCCCCATTCGCGTCGGCTGGACCGTTTTCATGGTCTGCGCAAAAAATGCGCCATCGGCTTTATCCGGACGAGCCATCATCAGCCAGGCTTTCAGCTGGTCATAGCCCGGTTTCGCCAGCTGGGCTCGTTGGTCGCTATTGGGGGCGGAGTTGACCAGCGCGCTGAGCGCCTGCTGCAACGCGGCATTGGCCGGGTCACGTATCAGGCGATGATTCGCCACACCGTACCAGGGCAGGACGGCGTCTAATAGTTGCTGATGATGGTCCAGACCAAAGCGCCGATACCAGGGAGCGCCATTCTGCCCATCGTGCACGAGACGGCCGGCCTCATTGCGCAGGGCATGGAGGGCCGTCAGTTGATAGTCAGAAACGGAGGGGTGGGCCACCAGGTCGCGGGCTTTTCCCGCTACCGAAGCAATCTGACTGTAATTGAGGGCAAAGGAGAGCAGCAGTCCCGCCGCCCACAGGCCGAAGATGGCCAGCAGACCGCACGCCAGGCCCCGCTCCCATGCCATTCCCACGTGATGCCCGCGTAAACGGCGGCAGTCATCGACGATCCCCTGCCAGGTGGCGGGCAGCGTCAGGAGGTGAGGCTGGCTCGCAGGCAGGGCATCAGCTTCCTGATACGGATCTACGGTACGAGGCTCTGGCAGGCTAAACATCAGGCCTCGCAGCGCAAGCCGCTGCCGCGAGGCGGTCAGCCACGGCGCCAGCTGCCGGCGCCATTGTGCGATCTCCCCGTCGATAAGCTGCTGCCCCAGACGCAGCAGGAAGTCGTGGCGGGTATCTGCTGCGATCTGGTGCATCCCCTGCTCCCGTAGCGTCGGCAACATCTGCGCAAGCTGACGGGCGACATCTTCCTCAGTGGCGCGCAACGGGAAGCTAACCCCTACCGCCTGCACCTCGCGGTCAGCCTGCGGCCACTCACTGTCGCACAGTTTCCATAACCAGACCGGGGCGGCATAGCCCAGCAGTTCGCTGATTTTTTCCAGCCCGTGCAGGTCGCTCTCGCTTATCTGCGGCGTCAGGGTGAGAGACGACGGCATCACCCGCACAATCCCGTCCAGAGGACGGCCACGGCGCAGCTTGCGCAGCGCGATGTATTTTTCTCGGTCAGGCTCCGATGCAAGGCTGCCGCCGTAAATCAGCACGGTGCGGTTGCCTTCAAGCCAGTGCTGCTGACGCAGGCCAGGCACCAGCTGTTCGATTGCCGCCTCGTCGCCGGTGACTAAAAGCAGGCGGACTTTGCGCCGCCAGTGAATTCCAATTCGGGTTCGCAGATGGTCACGAATCCTGGCACACATCACCACTGCTGGAGAAACAGAGATGTTTTCACTCTCATCTTTTCTCTTATTGTCATCACCACGAGTGACATCCAGGAGCGCCTCAAACTCCTTTTTACCGGCACTGCGAGCTGTCCACAGGAGCATAACTAACATGATAAAGATACATCCGGTAATGCAGCACCCACCAATAAGCCAGTAATTCTGCTGCTGACTATCGCCCTCAAGTCCGGCCATGTCAGGATGTTTCCAGACGATAAATGTCATTGCAGCCAAGAGTAAAAAGAGAATGAATACGACTGAAAGATAGCGACCTTCCGTAGTTTTCGGTGCTAAAAGTAACTTCACAGATCCATCTCCTGTCTTGAAGCTATCGGGGTAATAAGCGTGCTCCATAGTACTTTCTGAGTGGTATCCCCGCAGATAATCATCTGCGGGGAATGTGTTTGTCGGGCGATTTCAGTGGCGGCAGCAATAGCCAGCCAAGGTGCAGCGGCTCCAGCATTCCCCATGGATATATCGAGTGAAATGACAGCCTCATCTTTTACGCACTGCGCAGGATGTGCATTCTGACATCCAATCGCTTCTGCACGTTGCTCACCTGTCATTCCAGCGAGCCATAAATTTTTCACCATACTTTCTTTTAGCGGGACGTTCCAGGCGGCCATCCTCATCCCTTCGCTAAGTTCACCTGAGGGAGCAGCATCTGGCCGGTGTAGTAATGCGAGGGGGTCAAGCGCCTCTTGCGTTAGGCGGTTGCCAAGAAGTAGAGCAACAGCCGCTTCAGCAGTATTGTTTGTAACAACCGGATCAATCTGGAGGCCAACGATCAATAACATTGCTTTATCTTTAATACGTTCATTTAACCAGCGGTCAATTACACTAAGACCACGCCCTTCAACGTGTTCAACAGGAAAAGTGATATTGTTCTTTTGCCATGCCTCATCCCAGTAATGGCGAATGTTCTCCAAAGGCAGCGATGTTGTTACATCAAAAACTACTACTAGTGGGCATTTATCAGGGATTTGTGTAAAAGGAATGTCTGCAATCATCTGCGAAAAAATATTCATTATCACGAATTCCATAGAATCCTGCGGGCTGGAAGAAATTTGGCTCATTCTGGCGCTTTCATTACCATCCCGGCCGACCTGTGAAACAATAATGCTGTCGTTGTTTTGCATAGCAATAGCGGTATCTTTCTGAGCAACTGATGAGTGGCCGGTAATAAATGTTGCACTCAGCACTTGTAATGCACGCCGTGCCTTACGGGTTTCTCGAAGAATCCACTGTTCTCGCTGTTTGTCAAAAGCGTTTGCTTTGCTATCCTGTAAAGACCAAACAAGCAGACGAGAAGAAAGCAAGACACTCCACAAAGCAACAGGAAAACCTAAAGCTAATCTCCAGAAGTACAGATTTTCAACATAACGCCCAAATATACGCATTATGATAATACTGACTGAAAGCATGACAACCAGAGCAACAAGCCAACGAAAAAATTTCAGAGGCTTAGGTCTGGGGTAGCGTTCTGGCAAATGTTTAAGTGTATATGGCATTAATTTCCTCATATTACAGGATGGCTAAATTAGCTTGATATGCAGGCGAAACAAAAACTCACCACATTATATTTCTTTCATTAGCAAACTCACACTTAAACATACGACCATCCTTTTTGGTAAAAAACAGAAATCAACGTGCTAGTTTACTTTTGTCGTTGAAGTGGCCTTCCATTTTTTTCAGCATGTAATTTAACAGAGACTTGTCTTTTTTAATTATAATCAGGAATCGGAGGGTTTTCTCCACCCCACCTACCGTTTTCAACTATGATATTCTCTTCCCCTCGTAGGGCATATTTCAATCCATTTTATACGCGAAATAGTTGACAGTAACTGGGTCTATCCCACCAATACATCCAATTTATAACCAAATAAAACAGTGCCTTCGTCATTGGTAAAGCTACTGTTTATTTCAACTGATTCTTTTACCCCCCATTCAGATTAATATCCATTTCACAGTCAATAATATAATCATTTGAAATGCAATCATCCTTACCCTTTGTCACCTGTTTTACAGATAAATACTCTGCAGTATTATTCTGGTTGATTTCCTTTTTCATCACCAGTAAATGCTTACCAGAATTACCTTCCCACTTTGTAGAAAAGATTGGATTTTTAGTAAAAATAGAGTTTATTGGCTACAAAATAATATGCAACACAACCTAAAAAGCAGCAAGAGCGCTGAATAATGATTAATCAACAACACCCTTAATTTAGGGCGAGATGCTTACATCAATACTCACAAGCTATTTTTGCAGCATAAATTTATTGGCAGCTTTGCAAGCTAAAGTTCCGTCGGGAAGAGAATCAAACAAAGAGGTAAAGTTATATAGAACTGTTTTCCCATTAACTTTCTTAAATTCAATAAAATACCCATAAGCACCATCATCATCACATTTTTTTCTAATAGACTCTGGTAGTGCAAAAGATACATTCCATACACACACTTTTTCATTTGGGAAAACTGCCGATGTGTTAACAGGATACTTTGATTTTTTGTCCACTCCCCAGCCATAGTAAACCTCAGATACATTGACAAGTGTACTGTATTTATTTTTGATAAGTAAATCACTTTCAACATAACGCCTCATTTCTTTTGAAGACATTTCAATCAACAACTTCTTATTATTTTTTTTGAAAACCTCTCTTAGAGAATCTATATTTGAGTTATCCATACACTCTTCTGCCAGTACACATGAGCTGTAACCAAGTAACAATGCTAAAACATAATAATACTTCACATCACCTCCAGTATTAAATTTTTTTATCACCTTGTTCTTCCATCCTCTTTCGAGAGTAGATTGGCTCCAAGGCTTTCACGCAACTCTGCAATATTAGAAATCGCTGCTTCTCTCGAGCCCGAATTTATTATTTTTTGTGCATAAGAATAATATGAATTAGGTACATAGAACCTGACCCTGGCCCAAAATCAGTGCAGTGCTAAATCAGAGATCTTCGTCTTTCCGGAGATTTCGGATGAATTCAGCCGGAGTCATGTCATTTAATGATGAATGCGTTCTCTCATGATTATATTCCCTGCGCCAGTTGTCGAGTTTGTCCTGCGCATCTTCCAGCGAGAGAAACCAGTGAATGTTCAGGCATTCATCCCGCAGACTGCCGTTCAATGATTCAATAAACGGGTTATCCGTTGGTTTTCCGGGGCGGGAGAAGTCCATTGTAACACCGTGCTGATACGCCCATTTATCCAGACTTTTCGAGATAAACTCGCTGCCGTTATCTGTCTGAATACGTACCGGCAGGCGCTTGCCCAGCACCCGCAACCTTTCCATCACACCGACCACATCCTCACCTTTCAGCGACTTTCCGGCATGGATCGCCACACACTCCCGACTAAAATTATCCACTACAGTCAGCGCCCGGAAACGTCGTCCGTTAAACAGGTTATCCGACACGAAATCCATACTCCAGCACTGATCGACTCCGGTCAGGACCGGACGTTGCTGACGATGTGCTGCACTGACATGCCTGCGGGGGCGCTTTCTGCGCAGGTTGAGGCCTTCCAGACAGTAAATCCGGTGTGTTTTCTTGTGGTTAACAGGCCAGCCTTCCCGCCGCAGCTGAATATGAATACGCGGACAACCGTAGCGGATCCGGGTTTCCGCTATTTCCCGGATACGCAGGGTTATCGCCCGATCATCCCGCCGGCTCTGCCAGTGGTAAACGGTTCTGCTCTGCATCAGCAGTCCGCATCCCCGTCGGACACTGATACGGTAAGCCTCCCGCAGAAAATGCACCGCCTGACGCTTCTGAGCCGGCCTCAGAACTTTTTTTGATAACTTCCTGAGCATCACCTTGTCCAGACTTAAATCAGCCACCAGACGTTTCAGACGCTGATTCTCTTCCTCAAGCTGGCGCAGGCGGCGCAGTTTTGTCACGCCCATGCCGCCAAACTTTTTCTTCCAGTTGTAAAATGTGGCTTCAGAAATGCCCATCTTTCTGCAGACTTCCTCCACCCGAGTGCCGGTTGCGGCCTGTTTCAGCGCAAATGCTATCTGTTCTTCGGTATAGCGGGTCTTTTTCATGGCGATGTGCCTCTCTGTGAGATGGAGGAAAGACCGGAGACTTCAGTTTAGCCTGACACTGTTTTCAGGGAGGAGATCAAAGGTTAAGCGGGATACTTACAGAGAACATTTCCCCAGCAATGGCACTTGAAAAACACAGCATACATATGATTAATGAAAAGTATCTAAACAAAGCTACTGACCTCAATATCATTAAGGACTGGAAGGGAGTATCTTTGATCTTATAGACTGGCAAATGGACCTTCCTAAAAGCTTATAGCTAATAATTCCATCAACATTCAACTCATTCGTAAAGATATGCCCAGGGGCTTTTGAGTCGAACGTATAAATAAATAACTTATTATCTTTCATTGCATAAAAAAGAACTCCATCGAAACCAGAAACTTGATCATCAGAGTAAGATGATAATATTTTGGCAATCTGAGTTCTGGATGATAAATCTGTTATGGATTTTATTAGTATATTGTCATCAATACCTTTTGGGAGCGTATTCAAATATACGTTATCAATATAAGGGGTATAATCATTTTGATCGCACGAAGGAGTGTGAGGATTGTCCACACCGTAATAATTTCTAAAAAAGCCATCAAGGACATATTTATAATCATTTGCAGAAGGCAATGCCTTTACAAGTAAGGATATTCCTCCGGGATCACCTGCTATCACTCTCAATGACAACAACAGTAACATACTTATAGCTATAAAATTTTTCATCGACCGCCACCTTCATCTTTCACAGATTTAGTTTTGCTATCAAATCCGAAAAAATTATTGATTTTACTGAGGGTTGATAATCCATGCTTATCCTCATGAGAAAGTATGATTGGGATCAATTGCTAATGATTCACGAGAAAATTTTTTGCGCTGATAGTAAATAGCCATTTGAAAAAGCATCATTTCATATTGATAAGCTCCCCCCCCAATTCATCAAGTGTTTTCTCTCCCGAGAAAAGCTGTCGGCATTTACTGTCAATTACAGCATCATCTTTATCTCTTGGGAATATAATTTTCATTTTTCTTGCTATATCCCACACACCTGGGAATGAATCAACCGCACAATCCAAATCGTTTGGCGCAATATATTCTCCAATGACAGATATTTTCCCTAGATATATTGAACCACCAGGGTAAAACAAGCTATTCTGATCTGGCTCAGATGAGGAATTACTCCAAAAACCTTTGCCTGACAAAAGGTTTTTATTCCCATTAAACTTAGATACTATCGCCTGATATGACCTAAAGTGAGCATCAATCACAACTAATGCCAGAACTAATTTTTTTTCAAAATTAACATCTATAATAGAAGAAATTGAATTATTAAAGTAATGAATAGAATGAATTCGAATTGACTGTCCTTTGCAATCTATAAGCTCCTTAACATCAAGATATTTATTTCCTGATGCTAAAAGCACGCCTAAATGATCACTAGTTAGAGAAATACCTCCAGCACCAGAGATTAATGAATCATTCCAATTTTCTATTTTGCATGAGTAATCCGTATTTAATTGATCATCGTGAACATTTACATATCCAGCTTTATCCTTATCTAAATGGATGCTTACACCATCGATATCAATTGTGTTGTAATATCCAGCCCAAGAATTAAGAGCAGTAGCACAAAGCATCATAAACAAAAATGAATTAGTTTTAAACTTCATCATCAATCATCTCTTTTGCTTTTTTAGTAGCTATTTTCCTTTCTGCAATTCCTTTATCTGCACCATTTATATTTTTAGTTACTTTCAAAATAATGCTGTCATCATCAGATTTCCCAATTTTGTCCTCATCCATAATTTTGAGAACTTTAGACTTAAAACAAACTATAAAAAAACCACCTGTATCAATACAGTTATATGCATTTTCTGTAACTTTCTGAGGGTTTCCTATTTTTGGTGGTTTTTTCTTCATACCGGCTGAATTTTTTTCTTGTACTCCGGGTCATCCCACCAATATTTATCAAAGTCATTTTTTGACAACCAACCTCGATATACCCAGTAGCTTGAATATGTGTTAAGTCCAGTTAGCATTTTAAACCCTCTACCTCTGAATTTTTGTGCATCTACATCTCCACAGTTACCGTTAATCCAGCTATAGGATCCTGTGATATACCCTCCACGGGAATTGTATTTTTTCCCGGAGAAATAGTTATCCTTCTCGGCTTTAAGAGCTCCGTACCAATGACCTAGCTTAGTAGTTTCATTAAATGTTGATGCTTCAACAATCACACCACCTTGCTGAACACCATCAACAATAATTTGTTGCTGGCTAGTTTCTTGCATGGACAATAAATAACCTGATTCAACTGCACCCTGCCCTAAAAAATGACAAATTCTATTTGCATCAGATAAGTTATACTTTCGCATGATTGTATTTATGTCCGCATAGTACTCTAATGTAATATTTTTAATACCTTCAAGTGCATTTTTATTTTTTTTACTAGCATTCGCCGTCATTACTTTTTCAATTACTTCAGAGTCGAGCCAACTACATTTCCTGAAATGTCGAATAAATGATTTTGGCTCAAAATGCCACAACCGGTCAGAACTCAACGCTCCAGAATCAAAGCATAGTGCTTCCGCATGGGATTTAAACTTTGCATAATCGGCTTCCGTCATCGGTTCATGCTCTTCATTTCCCGTTTTCAGCCACGAAAAACGGATGTCGATCGTACTTTTTTCCCATTCAAATGGGAAATGACAGATTAGCTTCCCGCACTGGTTATCGAAGTCACCAACTTCATGAAGTTTCTTGATAATAGCTGAATTACACTGGCTGTTGCTATCACTATCGTCATCTACCATCTGCCAGCCCGTCCAGTGAGGGAAATCAGCGTCACTAAACTTTTTAATACTGGAATCAGCAAGGTTGATCACCCCTTTACCACCCGGGTAATTGACTGTCATCCATAATGGTGCGTCTGCCGGTACCAGTGTTTCATGGTCCGTGTTGATCACTCGCCCAAAGCGAAGTAATTCAAACCCGGCACTTGGGCTCTCCTTATAATTCCGCATCGCGGTTTTATAGAGATTGTATTCGTAGTCATCACCATCTGCATTAACCAGTGGTTCACCCAGCAGATCATATTTTCCGTCAGTCTGCGTATTTTTCTGACGAGTAACCATCGTGCACTTGCCTTGGGCCAGAGTCATGCTGGCATACAGAGGCACATTGCTGGTATATAGTTCAGAAAGTCCGGTGGTAGAAATGCTGTTATCTGCTGGAGCCTTGTCATAAAACTTTGTCTGCGGTGGCAGATAAAAGTGAATATCACCATAAACCGCATCGGTGCGGCCATTCTTCGAAATATCCAGCTCTCCTGTTTTCCTGCCCGTTAGCTTGCTGATGTTGTCATCATCGCAGAAAATCTGGAAATGGAAAGCATTCACTCCATCAACCATGCCTGGAAGGCCTATAGGATCCTTACGGTAAACTTTATCACCGGCTTTAACAGTTTCAGCCAGCGACTTCAGATGCATGTATAAGGAATAGAAAGCCACTTTTCCTTCATCACCGCTACCGATCTCGGTTTCATGCTTTATGAGCACATAACCATCATTACTCCCCTTTGTATTGGGTTTATCGGCGTTGATGTTGAATGGTGCTAGATCGCGCTTGTCTGAGCTTTTGCGGAGTGAAACGACGGTACCGTCAGCTATCGCCCGCACGCTCTCAGCAGGCCTTCCTTCGTCAGTCTGACGTATATGTATTCCGCCATGCCACGAACCATAACCGTTGACCGGGTATCCGCGTCGGTCAACTACGGTCAGGATTCTTTCAATCCAGGCCGCATCAGTTTCATCGTCTTGTTTCACTTTCAGAAGAGGTGGACTGATAATCATAATCTGACTCCTTGTCAGGAAAATCTGAACTTACTGCAAGGTTCTGTGGTTTCAGGCGCCAAGTTCGGGAAGTCTTCCTGCTTGCTGGCCTTTTCCTTTCGCCCGTAGTGCCCGGCTTTTGTCAGGTATTCCCCCTGCGTCGCTGATTCAATGCCACTGGCATTGAGCGTGATATAGCTTCCCCCGCCGTTTATCGTGACCCGTTTTTTCGCAATAATTTCGATACTGTCTTCCGTGCTGACAATGCTGATTTCCTTCCGGGCAAGCAGCGCCATCACGTCATTCTGCGCCTGCATCTGTACCGGTCCCTGGTTCGCTATCAGCCTGATCCCAAGCTTTCGCACAAACACGCTCAGGGCACTGCCCACCCCGATGAACAGATTTTTCACCACGCTGACGTCTGCATTCTTTCCTGCCGTGGCAATCAGGTTATGCCCGGCTGAGACCTGCAGATGCTCCCCGCTGGTCAGCGCTATCCCCTCCGGCGCGCTGACCAGCAGTACCGATTTTTTGAGGTCTGTCAGCTGCTGCTCCAGCAGGGTAATTTGCGCCTGGAGATCGGCCGGGTTCGCGGTCGCCTTCTGCGCGTCACCGGAGATGGACATCATCTGCTCCCGGGCTTCGGCCAGATTGCTGACCGCCGGCTCCATATCCAGCACCTGTCCCCGGGCCTGCACCTGTCCGTCCGCGCTGATAAATATCCCTTTCTGTGCCCGGATAGCTCCCCGGCTGTCGGTTCTCAGCTCAAAGCCTTCGCCGCGCGGCTGCCTGTCACTGTCCACCAGGTGCCCCAGGTTCAGCTGGCTCTTGCCGCCATACTCCGTCGAGAGCTTGATATGCTCTTTCCCGCGCTCATCGTCGAGGCGGATTTTGTTGTTGGCCGGGGTGCGCAGGACGTTACGTTTGTCATTGCGAATGGTGACGTGGTCGCCGTGCGCCGAGTCGTGCAGCACGCCCGCGATATACGGCCGGTCAGGGTTACCATCCTCAAAGCCAATCGCCACCTCCGTCCCCGCCAGCAGCGGCAGGTGCAGGCCGTAAGTGTCTCCGGCATACGGCCGCGACTGACGGACCCACAGGCTCTCGAACCCGGTTTCCCAGCGCGCCCGATCAAACAACATATTCACCCGGTAGCGTCCGTGTTTGTCGATATGCCCGTAGGTGTCGTTTTCCCGGGTGCTGGTCACGCGGGCCGGCAGCGTCCCGGCCATCACCGGACGCGCGCCGGGCTCAGGCCGGTAGCCG
>OIER01001035.1_pt1 | contig 15647 bp, 10 predicted proteins | sample 1581801 | NCBI WGS metagenome assembly OIER01 (sample SAMN03281006, study PRJEB24777) | human gut metagenome | isolation source: fecal sample PR165 from 1 month old male Malay infant, vaginally delivered... | reverse complement strand
GATAATGTGTAGGTCTATACTGATAGGTGCGTTGTTTTGCAGATATGTGTGTAGGCCTATGCTTTTCACCGTTAATTCGGGCTATTAGTAAATATGTAAAAGATTTATATATGATGAAAAGTTTATTTATTCTTGTCTTGCTCTTTTGTTCAGTTGGCTTGTTTGCCCAAAATGGACGTATATTGGTTGCCAATCATTCTTTTTCTAAGCAAGAAGGAGTAGAACGGGTATTTCATACACCTGCCTATTATGCGGGTAATCCTGTGTTGAAGGCCGATCAAAAGTGGGAACTGAGTGCTACCGGTGATCCTTATGCTGCTCCTTTTAGTGGTGGTGTATGGTATGATGAGGTTGAGAGTAAATATAAGATGTGGTATTCAGCAGGAGGTGGAAAGAAATACGGGCTGATAACTTGTTATGCGGTATCGGAAGACGGTAAGCATTGGGTGAAGCCGGTTCTGGACGTTGTGCCCGGCACTAATATCGTAGATACAACAGAGCACGATTGTGTATCGGTATTACTCGATAAGTTTGAACAAGATGCAGCTAAACGCTACAAAATGTTTGTAGTGGAATTTAACACAGGGGCTTCGGTCAGTATGCAATTGAAGTATTCTGCAGACGGTATTCATTGGAGTAAGTCTAAGGCGCTTTCCGGTGAACTGTACGACCGCTGTGCTGCTTATTACGACCCGTTTCGCAGTAAATATGTGCTATCTTTGAAAACGATCAACGGAAAGAAATATCGTCGTTCGCGTTGTTTCTTGGCACACGAAGATCCTGAAATGTTGGTAAGTTTGTCACATAGGGTGTACGATAACAAGAGTGATAAATTCATCAAGTATTGGTTTAATGCAGAAGATGATGATCCCCGGCATCCTGACTTTCCCGAGATACGTCCGCAGATATACAATCACGAGGCCATGCCCTATGAAGGCTGTTTAATCGGTTATTTCACCATTTGGCAAGGTCCGGAGAATGATGCTTGCGACCGTTTAAACATTCAAAAACGGAATGAAGTTCTGATAGGATGGAGTAATGACGGATTTCATTGGAATCGTGAGTTCAAACAACCGTTTCTGCCAGTCAGTGATGATTTTAAAGCATGGAATGCTGGTAATGTTCAGTCTACTGCAGGTAATCCGCTGATAGTAGGCGATTCACTTTATTTTTATATAAGTGGACGCTACAATAGTAAGCCCGTACATGATTCTAATTTTGCTACCGGTCTTGCTATTCTTCGTCGTGACGGTTTTGTTTCGCTGCGGGCGGCTATGTCGGAAGGATGTGCAGTGAGTGATATTCTTCTTGTTAACGGGGGCTATTTCTTTGTGAATGCAGATGTATGTAATAAGAAAGGTCTCTTGCTTGTAGAATTGCAGGATGAAAATGGTATCCCTATACCCGGATTCACCCAAAAGGATTGTGTTGCTATGAAAAGGATAAATAGTACGAAATATCAAATAACTTGGAATGCAAACCAAAATCTTGAGTCGTTGAAAGGTAAAATTGTTCGCGTTAAGTTCTATTTGCGTGACGCTGACTTATATGCATTTTGGTTCTCTCCATGGGAGACAGGTGAAAGTCGTGGATATACAGCCGGTGGTGGTCCGGGATTAAGTCTGACAGGTCTTGATGAAAAGTGATAATGATAAGTTGGAATTTGGAGAGATATGCATAAATAAAATGTCCCAAAATAATGAAGCGAGTATTATTTCGGGACGTTTTATTTCTATATTGATCAGATATTTTTTTAATCAAACAAACTCTTGAACTTCTTGAAAATCTTCTCCTTGATAGAAGTATTCGGCTTGAAGTTATCCGACCTTTCCATTTCTTCCAGCGCTTTTTTCTCTTCCTTATTCAGTGTTTCGGGCACATATACGCTGACATTCACCAGCAGGTCTCCGGTTCCGTATCCGTTTACGTTAGGCAGTCCTTTGCCGCGCAGGCGGAGAACCTTACCCGGCTGTGTACCCGATTCGATTTTTACCTTAACCTTGCCGTCAATGGTGGGTATTTCTACCGCACCGCCCAATGCGGCTGTCGGGAAACTGAGCAACAGGTTGTAAATCAAATCATTCTCATCGCGAATCAGTTCCTTGTCCTGCTCTTCCTCTATGAGAATCAGCAGGTCGCCCGGTACGCCGTTGTGTTTGCCCGCATTGCCTTTACCGCCCATGGAGAGCTGCATGCCTTCGGCTACACCGGCAGGAATTTTCACGGTAACGACTTCTTCGCCGTAAACGATACCTTCGCCTGCACATTCCTTACATTTATTCTTGATGACCTTGCCTTCGCCACCACAGGTAGGACAAGTGGTACGCGTCTGCATTGTGCCGAGGATGGTCTGCTGGTTGCGGATTACCGTACCGCTGCCCTTACAGGTAGGGCAGGTTTCCGCACCGCCGTCTCCTTCTGCACCGGTTCCATGGCAATGGCTGCACGGTACATATTTTTTCAGTTTGAACTTCTTTTCGACTCCGGTAGAAATTTCCTTGAGGTTCAGCTTTACCTTTACGCGCAAGTCCGAACCGCGATAACGGCGTTGTTGTGCACCACCGCCGCCAAATCCGCCGAACCCGCTGAAACCGCCGCCGAACCCACCGCTGTGTCCGCCGAATATATCACCGAACATGGAGAAGATATCATCCATGGACATGCCGCCACTGAAACCGCCGAACGGTCCGCCGTTGCCGGCAGCGCCACTCATTCCGGCATGGCCGAATTGGTCGTAACGGGCACGCTTGTCCGGATTGCTTAATACATCGTATGCTTCTGCCGCTTCTTTAAACTTCTCCTCGGCTACCTTGTCACCGGGGTTTTTATCGGGGTGATACTGGATAGCTTTCTTACGATAGGCTTTCTTTATCTCCTCAGCCGATGCTGTCTTTTCGACTTCCAGAACTTCGTAATAATCTCTTTTTTCCATATAACTGTGTATGTTATTCTCCAACCACTACCTTGGCATGGCGGATTACTTTGTCGTTTAGCGTGTAACCGGTTTGTACGCAGTCCAGAATCTTACCTTTCAAAGCTTCGTCGGGAGCCGGGATTACGGCAATGGCTTCGTGGTAGTCTGTGTCAAGCGGCTGTTCTTTGGTTTCGATTACTTTGACACCGTTCTGACCCAATACTGTCATAAACTTGTTGTAGATAAGCTCCACACCTTCTTTTACGGCAGCTACATCGGTGGCGGTCTCCATGTTTTTCAGGGCGCGTTCAAAGTCATCTACGATAGGAAGGATGCTGCTGATGCTTTTTTCTCCGCCGTTCAGGATGAGTTCGGCCTTTTCTTTCATCGTACGTTTACGGTAGTTGTCGAACTCGGCAGAGAGACGCAGGTACTTGTCTTTCTGGTCTTCAATCTCAGCGTTGGCCTTTTGCAGTTCCTGAGTGAGTTTTTCTTCCTCTGTCAGGGCAACTTCTTCTTCTTCTTTCTCTGTTGTTTCTTCACAAGTTTCGTCTTGAGCGTCTTGTGCTTTTAACTCTTCTTCGTTGATGTTTTCTTTTTCTTTAGAGTCCATATTGTTATGCTTGTTATTCTTGTAAAATGATTTTGCTTTCATTGTTGTTAAGGGTTTAAGTTAATATGATACGGTTTTAATAGCAAAAACTTTGCCAAATTGACGGCTTTTGCCAAAAACGCTGCAAAGGTAATATTTTTATGTCAGATTGACAGCGTAATGTGCTATAAATAGAGCGCTAACCTTGTGCGGACAGTAAGTTAACTCGATAGGTTGCAGTCAGTTACCTTTGTTGTATGTATCGGGTTAACTTCATATCATGCAATAAGTTAACTCGTTGTAAGCTGTTTTACCGTATTATTTCGTATCTTTGTACCCGCAATTTGCAGAGTTATAGGTATTAAATTGTAAGTAGTACATAATAAAACAGTAAATATAAAGATGATTACAGTCTCGAACGTATCGGTTCAATTTGGTAAAAGAGTGTTGTTTAATGATGTAAACCTGAAGTTTACAAGTGGTAATTGTTATGGTATAATCGGTGCCAACGGTGCCGGAAAGTCTACTTTCCTGCGTACTATTTCGGGCGATTTGGACCCGACAACGGGGTCTATCATGCTGGGACCGGGCGAGCGCCTGTCCGTATTGAGCCAGGACCACTTCAAGTGGGATGCTTATACGGTGATGGATACCGTGATGATGGGGCACACCGTGCTGTGGGACATTATGAAACAGCGCGAAGAACTCTATGCCAAAGAGGACTTCACGGACGAAGACGGTCTGAAGGTATCCGAACTGGAAGAGAAATTCGCCGAACTCGACGGTTGGAATGCAGAAAGCGATGCTGCCGCCTTATTGAGCGGACTGGGCATCAAGGAAGACAAGCATTATGTGCTGATGGGCGAGCTGAACAACAAGGAAAAAGTACGTGTCATGCTGGCGCAGGCTTTGTATGGCAATCCGGATAACCTGCTGCTGGACGAGCCTACCAATGACTTGGACATGGAAACCGTAACCTGGCTGGAGGACTATCTTGCCAATTTTGAACATACCGTTCTGGTAGTGAGCCACGACCGTCACTTCCTCGACTCCGTTTGTACGCATACCGTGGACATCGACTACGGAAAGATTAATCTCTTTGCCGGAAACTACAGCTTCTGGTACGAGTCCAGCCAGCTTGCTCTCCGTCAGCAGCAGAACCAGAAGGCTAAAGCCGAGGAGAAGAAGAAAGAATTGGAAGAGTTTATCCGCCGTTTCAGCGCCAATGTGGCGAAGAGCAAGCAGACTACCAGCCGTAAGAAGATGCTGGAGAAGCTGAATGTGGAAGAAATCAAACCGTCGTCACGTAAGTACCCGGGCATCATCTTCACTCCCGAACGCGAACCGGGCAATCAGATTCTTGAAGTAGCCGGACTGACGAAAACGCTGGAAGACGGCACGGTGCTGTTCCGTGATGTGAACTTCAATGTGGAGAAAGGGGATAAAATCGTGTTCCTTTCACACGATCCGCGTGCCATGACCGCTTTGTTCGAGATTATCAACGGAAATATGAAGCCGGATGCGGGAACTTTCAACTGGGGTGTTACGATTACCACCGCTTATCTGCCGTTGGACAACACCGCTTTCTTTAATACGGATTTGAATCTGGTTGACTGGTTGAGCCAGTTTGGTGAGGGCAATGAGGTATATATGAAGAGTTTCCTCGGCCGTATGCTTTTCTCCGGCGAAGAGGTGCTGAAGAAAGCAAGCGTACTGTCGGGTGGCGAGAAGATGCGTTGCATGATTGCGCGCATGCAGTTGCGTAATGCCAACTGTCTCATTCTGGATACGCCGACCAACCACCTTGACTTGGAATCCATCCAGGCATTCAACAATAACCTGAAGACCTATAAAGGAAACATCCTGTTCTCGTCTCACGACCACGAGTTCATCCAGACTGTGGCAAACCGTATCATCGAGCTGACCCCGAACGGCATCATCGACAAGATGATGGAGTATGATGAATACATCACTTCCGACCACATCAAGGAACTGAGAACAAAAATGTACAATAAATAATGATTAGCGATTAGTGATTAATAGCGTGTCAAAACAAAAAAGCGTTTGTTATTTTCAGTAGCATTCCCTTATTTGTTGCTTTATTAGGCGCATATTACACGGATTTATTTTATTAGGGGTAATATTACCAAGTTGCTTTTGGTAACATTACCCCTTATTCTTTTTTTCGTGAAATCCGTGTAATTCCGTGCCTAAAAGAAATCCTCAAATTACATCCCACTCCCGTCCCTAAACACTAACCGCTAATCACTAACCCCTATTTTCCGTGTATTTTTAAAATCAACCCTGTTCCCACTACCATCAGTACCGTACAGAGTACGGAGCCTTCAAAGCCGAAAGCGCCACCGTTTATCAGATTGGCTTCGGGCAGCCGAAGGGCCAGCAAGCCGTTACAGAATTTATTTCCACTGACCTCATAGCCTAATACCGGGCCTTGTATCCAGTTCCAGAACCAGTGTAAAGCTATCGGGAAGCAGAGGTTGCGTGTGTATATATAGGATGAACCTAAAAGGATGCCTGCCAGAAGTATGTTGATAAAAGATAGAAAGTCGAAGTTCGGATTGCCTATATGAATCAAGGAGAACAGGGCGGCGGAGAGGAACAAGGCACAAAACTTATTCACCCCGCTTTGCAACAGGCGTTCCAATACAAATCCCCGCAATGCCAGTTCCTCTGTCACGGCTACCAGCAGGAAGAATACAAGGCTGATCAGTAAGGAAGAAGGATTGAATGCCACTCCTGCAATCTCTACCGCACCTGCCCACAAGGATATGCCGAACCCTACCGCATAAAGAACGGTTGCCAGCAGCATTCCCGACAGCCAGTCTTTCCAACGCATCGTTAAAGAGCGTCCGAGCCCTTCCAGTGAAAAGCCGCGTAAATGCCATACTATCCATGCGGAAAGGAATACGCCTGCCAGCATCAGCGTCTCGCTCAATATGAAATAGGACATCGTATCGGCCTCTTCCTTTCCTAACTTCAGCAATACGGTTGCGAAAGGGACGCTTATTATTGTAATGATGATGACGGCAAGCGCGGCGAATGAAACAATGTCGATTGCCGCTTTTCCAAAACGTTTGGCTTTGGATTCATTTCCGATGGTTTCCATGAGAAAAATAAGTTCGGTTAATTAATATCCGACAAAAATAGCAATAAAAAGAGAAATCATTATTCACGGTTGGCGCTTTCTTCTTATATTTGAAAATTAAATCAATCTGACACAAAACATGAACCTGAAAAAGATACTTTTAGCAGCCGGACTGGGCATTATGATATCGAACGTCTCCGCCCAGACTTCCAGAAGATATACCGTTGCCAAACCCGGTACTTTGGTGGAAATGCTCACCGAAGAAGAAGCGAACGAGATTACCCACCTTGTCCTGCAAGGCAAGCTGAATGCAGTGGATTTCCGCCACCTGCGCGATGAATTCAAGAAATTGCAAATACTGGACATCTCCAATGCATCCATCAGCATGTATGCCGGAAAGAACGGTACGCATCCCGACAGCTTTTACATCTATCCCGCCAATTGCATCCCGTCCTATGCTTTCTGCAAGCAGCTTGGCGACAGCACTTTTGCCGGAAAAACATCCTTGACGGAGGTAATCCTTTCCGACAAGACCAAGAACATCGAAGACGGCGCATTCAAGGGATGCACCAATCTGAAGATTTGCCGCATACGTAAGAAAACTCCCCCCAACCTGTTGCCCGAAGCTCTGGCGGACAGTGTAACGGCGATATTCGTCCCTCAGGGCAGCAGCGATTCCTATCGTCGCGGCAAGCGGTGGGAGACATTCGCTTTCATAGAGGGCGAACCGGTAGGAGCTTTGGTGCAGATAGCCACCATGGGCAGCCTTGCCAGCGAACTGCTTCGTGCGGGCATACAGCCCAAAGATGTGAACTTCCTTACGGTAGAGGGCAAGATGGACGAGGCGGACTTTACGTTGATACGCAACTACATGCCCAATCTGGTGAGCGTGGATTTGTCCAAGTGCAATGCCACAACTATCCCCGAATACACGTTTACCCAAAAGAAATACCTGCTCAATATCAAACTGCCCCATGGCTTGAAGAGCATCGGCCAGCGTGCGTTCAGCGGATGCAGACGGTTGTGCGGCACCTTGGAGCTTCCTTCCGGCGTAACTGCCATAGAGTACGGTGCATTCATGGGATGCGACAATCTTCGTCATGTCCTCGCCACCGGCGATAAGATTACAACTTTGGGCGATAACCTTTTCGGCAATGACAAGGACAAGCTGATATATCGTGATTAGGGGTTAGTGATTAGGGATTAGTGATTAGGGATTAGTGCCTTGCGGTGTGAGTGCGCAGCCTGCTAATCACTAATCGCTAATCACTAATCACTAACCCCTAATCGCTAACCGCTAACCCCAATCATCGTCAGTTGTATACGTTTCCGTTCGGTATCTACGCTGAGCACCTTTACGCGTACCTGCTGATGGATGGATACAATCTCATTAGGGTTTGATACATACTTCTGCGCAAGCTGGGAGAGGTGTATCAAGCCGTTTTCCTTGATACCTATATCGACGAAAGCGCCGAAGTTGGTGATATTCCCCACGATGCCCGGCAGCTCCATGCCTATGCGCAAATCATCGATTGTACGCACGTTCTTATCGAATTCGAACACCTTGATAGGCCCGCGCGGGTCACGCCCCGGCTTCTCCAGCTCTTGCAGGATATCCTTCAAGGTCGGCATTCCGACGGTGGGAGAGAGGTAGCGTTCCGGCTGTATCTTCCGGCGCAGTTCCTTGTTGGCAATCAGTTCGGCCACGCTGCATCCCAGGTCCTTTGCCATCTGCTCCACGATGTGGTAACTTTCGGGATGCACCGCCGTGTTGTCCAGTGGATTCTCGGCATCCGGTATGCGCAGGAAGCCGGCACATTGCTCAAAAGCCTTTGCGCCCATGCGCGGAACTTTCATCAGCTCCTTGCGCGATGCGAATGCTCCGTTCTCGGCGCGGTAGTTCACGATGTTCTGCGCCAGTTGAGGGCCAAGTCCCGATATATACGTCAGCAGATGGCTGCTTGCCGTATTCAGGTTTACGCCGACCAGGTTTACACAGTTCTCCACAGTCTGGTCGAGGGATTTCTTCAGCTTGCTTTGGTCTACGTCGTGCTGGTATTGCCCCACACCGATGGACTTCGGGTCTATCTTGACAAGCTCCGCCAGCGGGTCCATAAGCCGGCGGGCGATGGATACGGCGCCGCGCACCGTTACATCATATTCCGGAAACTCATCCCTGGCTATCTTGGAAGCGGAGTAGATGGATGCACCCTGCTCGCTGACAATGAAAATCTGCACTTCCCGGTTGAACGTCTGCCGTTTCAGGAAATCTTCCGTCTCGCGGCTGGCAGTGCCGTTGCCCACGGCGATGGCTTCCACCTTATAGGCCTCTATCATCTTCTGCAGTTTGGCAAACGCCTCTTTGCTTTGGTTCACCGGCGGATGCGGGTAGATATTCTCGTTGTGCAGCAGGTTGCCCTGCGCATCCAGGCACACCACCTTACAGCCGGTGCGGAATCCGGGGTCTATTCCCATCACCCTTTTCTGCCCCAGGGGCGATGCCAGCAGCAACTGCCGCAGGTTTTCCGCAAAGACGCGGATGGCTTCATCGTCGGCACGCTCCTTGCTTTGCGCGGCAAACTCGGTCTCGATGGACGGTTTCAACAGACGCTTGTAGGCATCCTGCACGGCTTCCGCTACCTGCTTCCCGCAGGCGTTGTTACTTTGTACAAACTGCCGTTCCAGCCGTTCCACACACTCTTCGTCGTTGGGGCTGATACTCACTTTGAGCAGACCTTCCGCTTCGGCGCGGCGGATGGCAAGCAGGCGGTGCGAGCTGCATCGCTTCAGGGGTTCCGAACAGTCGAAGTAATCCCGGTATTTGGCGCCTTCCTCCTCTTTGCCTTTTATCACTTTGGCGGTCAGCAGGGCTTGGCGTGCAAAGGTATTCCGCAGCATGTTGCGGGCGCGTTCGTTCTCGCTCACCTGTTCGGCTATGATGTCGCGTGCGCCTTTCAGGGCATCGTCCGCATCCTTTACATCGCCTTTTACGAAGGCGGCGGCACGCTGTTCGGGATGAGGCTCGCGCTGGAGCATCAGCAGGGTGGCAAGCGGTTCGAGTCCTTTCTGGCGGGCGGCTTCCGCACGGGTTTTCCGTTTGGGCTTGTAGGGCAGGTAGATGTCTTCGAGGGCGGTGCTGTCCCACGTGTCGTCAATGCGCTTTTGCAGTTCCGGGGTCATTTTCCCCTGTTCGCGGATGGTGGCGACGATGGTCTCCTTCCGTTTCGCCGTTTCCTTCAGTTTTTCGTAATGGGTACGGATGGATTCTATCTGCACTTCGTCCAGTCCGCCCGTCATTTCCTTGCGGTAGCGGCTGATGAACGGGATGGTTGCTCCGTCGTCGAGCAGGGAGAGTGTCTGCCCGATTTGTTTTTCCGATATGCCGAGAATGGCAGCTATCATGCTGTGAAAGATTTGTGTCATGTCAGCTTCTTTTTTTGATAATGAGCGCCAAAAGTACGAAAAACAATCTTTCCCTACCGCCTTTTTGTGAGTTTTATTATATCTTTGCGCTGTTTACACATGGTATTTATACATTAACAGAACAACGAAATGAAAAGACTGACCTGCTGTCTTGCGTGGATGTTCCTGCTGATTGGAGCAGTTGCTGCGCAGGATAAAGAAGTAAAACTGAAAATAGTACAGACCAGTGATATCCACGGTAATTTCTATCCCCACGATTTCATCCTTCAGCGGGAGGCCGCCGGAAGCCTGGCACGCGTGCACGCATTCGTGCAGAAAGCGCGCGAAACCTATAAAGACAACCTGATTCTGCTGGACAACGGCGACATCCTGCAAGGCCAGCCCACCGCCTATTACTATAACTACATCGACACGGTATCGCTCCACGTAACCGCCGATATGCTGAACTTCATGGGCTATGATGCCGCCAATATGGGCAACCACGATGTAGAGACGGGACGTGCCGTTTTCGACCGTTGGGCAGGCGACTGCCGTGCTCCGGTGTTGGGTGCCAACATCATCGATACCGCTACGGGCGAACCCCACTTCCGGCCCTACAAGGTGCTGGAGCGCGACGGAGTGAAGATTGCCGTTCTCGGCATGATAACGCCCGCCATTCCGGTGTGGCTCTCCGAGAATCTGTGGCGGGGGCTTCGTTTTGACGACATGGAAGAGACCGCCCGCAAGTGGATGAAGATAATCCGCGAAAAGGAGCGTCCCGATATTGTAATCGGTATGTTCCATGCCGGGCAGGACGCCTTGCTGATGGGTGGCAAATACCGGGAGAATGCCTCGCTGGACGTAGCCCGCAATGTTCCGGGCTTCGACATCGTGCTTATGGGCCACGACCACGCCCGCGAATGCAAGAAGGTGCAGAACGTGGCAGGCGACTCCGTACTGGTGATGGACCCCGCCAGCAACGGCATTGTGGTGAGCGACATCGACATTACCGTGACCCTGCGCAACGGTAAGGTTACGGACAAGCAGATTGACGGCGTGCTCACCGAAACCGCCCCCTACGGCATCAGCGGTGAATTCATGAAACGTTTCTCGCCGCAGTACGCCACCATTCAGGATTTCGTATCGAAAAGAATCGGACGCTTCACGAAGACGGTCTCCACCCGTCCCGCCTATTTCGGTTCTTCCGCCTTCATCGACCTCATCCATACCTTGCAGCTGGACATCAGTGGCGCCGAGATTTCATTGGCGGCTCCCTTGTCCTACGACACGCAGATTAAGGAAGGGGATATTTACGTGTACGACATGTTCAACCTCTACAAGTACGAGAACATGCTCTACACCATGAAACTTTCGGGCAAGGAAGTGCACGATGCCCTGGAAATGTCCTACGACCTATGGACCAACCGCATGACTTCGCCCGACGACCACATCCTGCTGCTCCGCGACCAACCCCGCGAGGGCGCTGCGGACAGGGCTGCCTTCAAGAACTTCAGTTTCAATTTCGATTCCGCCGCGGGCATCATCTACACGGTAGACGTCACGAAGCCGTGCGGCAGTAAGGTAACCATCCTCAGCATGGCAGACGGCACCCCGTTTCACATGGACAAGATGTACACGGTAGCCCTGAACTCCTATCGCGGCAACGGCGGCGGGGAACTGCTGACGAAAGGCGCGGGCATCTCCCAGGACGAGTTGAAGGAACGCATCATCAGCTCTACCGACAAGGATTTGCGCTATTACCTGATGCAGTACATCGAGCAGAAGAAGGTAATCGAGCCGCGTGCGCTCGGCCAGTGGAAATTCATTCCGGAGGAGTGGGCTGTTCCCGCTTCCAAGCGCGATTATGAATTTCTGTTTGGTACAAACCGAAATTAGTATTACCTTTGCCGTCCCTAACTCAAGAAACAAACCGTAAGACGTGAGAGGAATAAAAAGAACCATATGCGCATTATGCTTGCTGGCGCTCTTCGTGGCGTACCAGGCAAGCATAACGGCGTTTACCCACGTCCACTACGTCAACGGGGTGCTGATAACCCACTCGCACCCTTTCCATAACCAGCATTCGCACTCCACCGACTCGCTGATTGTCATCGGCCTGCTGTCGCACTTCAGTTCGGACACGCCGGACTGTTGCGAGCTGCAACACCCGATGCGCTCTCTGTTGCAGGTGATGGAAAGCGAAACCGATACGCCCGTCATAAAGGGAAAAGCGTGTCGGATGCCCTCTCTCCGCGCTCCCCCTTATTCCGTTACCCTTTGATAGTGTTGTACCAACGCCTGGTATGCTCCATACCAACGTTGGGTATTCGTTGTACCGATGCTTGGTATTCGATGTACCAATCTTTGGTACTCGCCGTACCAATGTTTGGTATCCGTCGTACCTGCCTTTGGTACTTGCCGTACCAAGTACCGGTACAGAATTGGTATCATTAAGTAACTGAAATAAAAGCGATTATTCAAATGAAACAAATTATATTGGCGTTGATGCTTGCTGTGGCAGGTATCGGTGCAGCCGTTGCCGCAAACCCTATCAGGGAAGGCAACATGATTTCCGGCCATGTTCTTGTAAAAGGTTCGGAAGAGAATATACCGTATGCCACCGTTTTGATTGTAGGCAGCGGACAGGGAACAGTGTCCAATGAAGAAGGTCAGTTCGAGTTCAAGAACCTGCCGACGGGCAAATATACGTTGCGCGTATCCGCCGTAGGCTATAAGACACAGGAAAAGGCGATTGAAGTAAACAAGGACTTTACGGCGGTGGTGCATTTCCAGATGGAAGAGGAAAGCTTCATGACCCGTGTGGGTGGGGGGTCCCGCCACCGCCACGAGGGGAGCCGCAAGGCCGCTCCCGTGGTGGTGAACGTAATGAGCGCCAAGCTCTTTGAGATGGTGAACTCCACCGACCTTGCCATGGGGGGGGGCTACCAGTCGGGCCTGCGGGTAGAGAACAACTGCCAGAACTGCGGTTTCCCTCAGGTGCGTATCAACGGTCTGGAAGGTCCGTACTCGCAAATCCTGATAAACAGCCGTCCCGTCATCAGTGCGCTGAGCGGGGTATATGGGCTGGAGCAGATACCGGTGAACATGATCGAGAGGGTAGAGGTGGTACGCGGCGGCGGTTCGGCGCTGTTCGGCGCCAATGCTGTGGGCGGAACTATCAATATCATCACCAAAGACCCCATTAACAACTCCTGCCAGGTGTCGAGCATGTTCTCCAACATGGACGGCAAGTCCTGGGAGCAGTACATGGGTGGGAACGTATCCCTGGTGGCCAAAGACAACTCCTACGGCATCGCCCTCTACGAAAGCTACCGCAACCGCAATCCGTACGACCGTGACGGCGACGGTTTCTCCGAACTGGGCAAGCTGAACATGAACACCTTCGGCTTCCGCGCCTACTACCGTCCCACGCATTTCAGCCGCATCAACCTGGAGTATCACACCACCAACGAGTTCCGCCGCGGCGGCAACAAGTTCGATCTTCAGCCCCACGAGGCGGACATCACCGAGCAGACCAAGCACATCATTAACAGCGGCGGACTGAGTTACGACCTCTTCTGGCGCGAGTATAAACATAAAATCTCCTTGTACGGCTCCATCCAGCACACCGACCGCAACAGCTACTACGGCGCACAGAAGGACATGAACGCCTACGGCAAGACGGACGACCTGACGTGGGTGGCAGGCGGCATGTACGTGGGCAACATGAATAACTGTCTTTTCGCCCCCGCCACCTTCACGGGCGGACTGGAGTATCAGAACAACTCCCTGCACGATGTCATGACGGGCTATCACCGCGATATGCAGCAGGATGTGCGCATCGCCAGCGCCTTCGTGCAGAACGAGTGGAAGATGAACGTACTGACCATGCTCGTCGGCGCCCGTTTGGACAAGCACAACCTGATAGACAAACTGATATTCAGTCCCCGTGTCAACCTGCTTTATAAGCCTACCGAGGACTTCCAGGCGCGCCTGACGTACTCCACCGGTTTCCGCGCCCCGCAGGCCTACGATGAAGACCTGCACGTCACCGCAGTAGGCGGCGAAGGCGTGCAAATCAAGCTGGCGGACAACCTGCGCGAGGAGCGTTCCAACAGTTACAGCGGCTCGGTGGACTGGACCGCCCACCTGGGACACTGGCAGGCAAACATCCTTGTAGAGGGTTTCTATACCGACCTGCGCCACGTATTCGTGCTCGAGGACATCGGTAAAAACGATGTGGGCGATGTAATCAAGGAACGCCGCAACGGCAACGGCGCCCGCGTGTACGGCGCCAACCTCGACGCCAAGATTGCCCACGGCAAGGAAGCGCAGCTCCAGTTGGGCTTTACCGCGCAGCGCAGCCGCTACACCCGTGAGGAAGTCTGGACACAGGTGGACGGCAAGGATCTGACCACCAAGCGCATGCCCCGCACGCCCGACTATTACGGCTACTTCACCTTCTCGTCCGCTCCGCTGAAGAATTTCGACTTCTCCCTCTCCGGCACGTATACGGGCAAGATGATTGTACCGCACTATGCCGGGTACATCGCGGAAGACCGCATGGAGACCACGCCCCAGTTCTTCGACCTCAACCTGAAGCTGAACTATACCTTCGTGCTGCACGACCACATCAAGTTCCAACTGAACACCGGTGTGCAGAATATATTCAACAGCTTCCAGAAAGACTTGGATAAGGGCGAGTTCCGCGATGCCGGTTATTTCTACGGTCCCACGCAGCCGCGTACGTTCTTCATCGGCTTTAAAATAATGAATTAGGATAACATTCACGATTTTTAAACCAATAATTCCGTGAATAATCCTATATTTGCCGGCAAAGCGCATGAATAATGAATACAAAACAGATACGCAACGTTGATATCTCCGGTATACAACACCTGCCCATGATTGACTTTATCGGCAATGATTTCGCTATTTTCGATGATATAAGGGACATCCCTTTCACGCCATATCCAACGCGTCTGAACGCTGCCTGCTTTGCCGTCTGCCGGAAAGGCTGGTGCAAGCTGAATATCAACTTGCGGGATTATGAAATGCGTGAAGGGATGCTTTGCATCATCCTGCCCGAGCAGATTGTGCAGCAGGGCGAGCGTTCCGATGATTTTTCAGGCAGCTTCATAGCCGTGTCCCGCGACTTCATGGACCTGGTGATACCCACGATGCAGCAACTGTTTCCCATGTTCTTCATGATAAAGGAGCGGCCTTGCATCGCTGTCACTGCCAACGAGTTGCAGGCGTTCGAGGAATATCACTCTTTCCTGTGGAGTAAGGTGAAGCTGAAGGACAATCCCTACCGCAAGGAGATTACGCAGGGATTGTTGATGGCGCTGTGCTACGAGATATACGACATCTATCAGGGACATGCCGTGAAGGAGCGCACTCCCAAAAGCCGCAAGGAAGATTTGTTCGAACGCTTCATCCGGTACGTGTACGAGTTTTACAAAGAGGAGAGGAGCGTGTCCTTTTACGCCGACAAGATGTTCCTTACGCCCAAGCACCTCTCTACCGTGGTGAAAGAGGTGAGCGGAAAGACGGCGGGCGATTGGATTGACAGCCTCGTGATTCTGGAAGCGAAAGCCATGCTGAAATCCTCCGAGCAGAGCATTCAGGAG